>ENA-OQIC01000067-OQIC01000067.1-human-gut-metagenome-genome-assembly--contig:-NODE-67-length-42198-cov-3.034061_pt1 | contig 42198 bp, 35 predicted proteins | sample MGYA00242572_ERZ504736 | MGnify/ENA primary metagenome ERZ504736 (study PRJEB26092, sample SAMD00036201) | human gut metagenome | host: Homo sapiens | study: EMG produced TPA metagenomics assembly of...
GTTTATTCTTGTTATGAGACTGTCTTAACTTCTTGAATTCTGAAGTTGGATTGCTCTAAAAAGCAAGTAAAATTAAAATGGCTATGTTGATAGCTAATATTCCAGTTAGAGATCTACATGTGAAATGTAAAGAGTTTGATAATCCTCGACTGTATCGGTTGATTCACTCTCATTTGATTTTGATTATTCTTTGACTCCATATGTGTTTAAACATAAGGAGCTGTACTATATGGCTTATTCCGGCAATAGCTTTGAAAGTCCGTTCTATGGGATAGGCTGTGCTACGGCAACCGATATAATCGGCAAATGGACCAAATACGATGAAAATCTTATCTTGAAGAATCCCGGCGCTTTTGCAGGGTGTAGGGTATAACACTATGTTTAAAGATAAAGAGGGAAAGTTTCGTATCGTTTATCATGTACATATAGCAAAGATTATGTTACTGCAGAGCTGGTAAAGTAAAGCAGAGAAAGCGATTTGATAGTATGATTCTATTTATCTGTATCAGCTTTCAAAAAGTATTTAAAATGCCTTTTTTGATAACTTCCTCTTCCTTCCTTTCTGTTCAACCGGAAGGATAGGAGGGTGATAGTCGGGGTGAATGCAACGAAAAGCCGGGCTTTTTGGACTCTGAAGCCGACATTTCCTAGAAAAGGAGTAGGCATCTGGTACAAAAGAAGTAAGTATCTACTCTAAAAGAAGTAAGCAATTTCTGAAAATGCTTACTTCTTTTTTGAAAATCTCCTAATGTTTTGCACGATTACATATATTGTTCCATAATAGAGAGATTATTTTGCTCCTTCTTTTTCTGGTTGACAAGCACAGAAGACTACTCTCAGACTTTCTAAAAGCGCTTTATTTTTGCGAAAAACAAACACGAATGCTCTTACTTTCTCCTTTGGGTGTTCATTGTGTTGTGAAAACATCAGGATTCCTGCAATATGATAAACGGAAAAATGAAATAGAGACGATTTTTAGTACGAACCCGACTAATGTGCTGAAATAATCAAACCTGAGAAGGGTTGTTTAGCAAACTGTCAAAAATATAAGTGATCTTTTCAGAAGTTATTTCTTTCTAATGCATCCTTTGTTATACCGGATTTATTGTTATTTTCTTTTAAGGATATGTTTGTAGTTATTATCTTTGTCAGACTAATGAACTAAAACTGATTATTATGAAAAAGATTTGATTATGGTTAAACTCTTATTGATATGTCTGGCAACGATAGTAATGATCTCTTGCGGATCGGAACAGGAAAAGTTAACCGTGTATATTCCTGATACGTGTACGGATACTCTTCAATACGAAATCTACTTGCCGGAAGAAGAAGGATTGAATATTTTCTATGATTTGTGTGTAACTGATTCTTTTTGTGCTTTTTTGGACACACGTAATGATACATTATTAAAGATCTTCACTGCTACAATTCCTCCTGCTCTTGTCGGATTGGGGATGAAAGGAGAGGGCCCGGATGATTTTCTTTTTCCTTTTTTTGAGAAGTCGATAGGCAGAGAAGGCAAAGGAAAGCTATCGTTCATTGAGTTGAATAGTTGGAATAAAAAGATTGTTGCGATTCATTCGGCAGCATCTCCCGCTCCTGTCGCTGTTTCTGTCGTTGAGGCACAACAATTGCCGGAGATGCCTGTAGTCAGGGATTATAATGAAACAGACTCTTGTGTATATGGCATTGATGTAGATATGCAGCATGGTTTGTTTTTCATTTATGATAAGCATACTGCCCGTGTTACGACTGTGGATTATCATCGTGATATTAGGGCCGGATATCCGGAAGGACATTTATCTTATCTATACGAAAGTTGTTTAATGGTAAATCAAGATGCAAAGGCAGCTTGTATGGGATTGCTGAATCTGAACTCTCTCTGTTTTTATGATTTAAAAGGAAATCTGATGAAAGAAATAGTGATAGGGAAAGAGTTGAAATCCCCGGAGTATGACCCTGAGTTTCTTGATTTTCCGAATGCACCTAAATATTTCATTTCTCTTTGTGGTACTCCCAATTATCTTTATGCCTTTATAACGGTTTCCCGGGTACTTCGGGTAAATCAAAGATTATGGTCTTTACCTGGCAAGGTGCTCCGGTTGCCATCTATCAGACAGATGTAAAATTGGAAAGAATTGCTGTTGCTCCATCCGGTAGATATGTATTGGGACTGAATATAACGGAAGAAGGAGGGAGTGATGTGCTGAAGTTTGAACTTTAGGTATTAGCTGAATCTTGCTGAAGAATATTCTGACTAATGTATTGTTCGGACTCTCGGAAGTTCCGGTTGAACAATTTATGCAATCATCAAATGCCTTTTCCGAGATTGGATTCTTCCATAATGAGAGTTGCAGTGAATTCACTTAAGGCCTACCTTAAAGTGAATTCACTGCAACTCTTCTATCTCAGCTATGTGTTTATGTTTGTGGCGCTACTTATATAGAGCAAGTACATATTATTGTTTCTTATTCAGGAAGCGTTTAGCCAGATATTTGCGTACCGGTTCATCGTATAGCTTCAAGCATAGATAAGCAAACAATATGTTCCATGCGTAAACGCATAAGGCAACTTGCCAGGTCTCTCCTAATGTGAAAAGTTGATTTTTGATCAACCATGCATAGAACAAATACATGAATGGATAATGTATCACATAGATCGGATAAGATATATCTCCCAGGAATTTACATATTTGGGTTGACTTCTTATCCGTGGTGGTTCCCGATGCTCCTATCCAAAGCAGGATGGGGAAAGCTATGATAATACAGAATGCTTCATAAATGCCGTTTGTGCAGATTGATTCCGTTCCTTCCAAATAAGGCACTGCGAACAAGGCGATCATTACAAGTACATATCCAGAATGCACCTCTCAACTTCATGGGCTTGAAGTTACGCGATAAAAGCATACCCATGGAGAAGGGGAAAAGCATTCTTAATAATCCGCCTATAAAGTTTACACCGTCCAGTGTCCAGCCGACTCCTATGTTTCCATAACCCGAGACATTGAAGATGGCAAATGAAGCCAATGCTACTCCCAGTAATACTACAACTATGGTCAACGCTTTATTTGACAGACGACGAATGAACAAAGCGTAAAGGATATTGCCTATGTACTCGAAGAATAATGACCAGCAGGGGCCGTTCAATGGGAACATTTCGCCATTGCCGCGAACCTCGTAACCTACACCCGGCATTGCAGGATGAAAAAGATGGTACAAAGAAGAGACAACATCACCATCGATATGCCGATATGTGTTCCGTCCCATTGTACAGAACCCTGGATATAGAATGTGATAGCACCCACTACGGCACCCATGATTACCATCGGATGAAGACGTATCAAACGGCGTTTAATGAATCTTTCATGGTGAAATTCTTACCCCAACGATCATCATAAGCATAACCGATAACGAAACCTGAAAGGATAAAGAAGAAATCTACTGCTAAATATCCGTGGTTGAAGGTATCGATAGTGGTACCACCGGCAAAAGCATAGCCTTCGAATACATGATACCATATAACCATAAGAGCGGCTACTCCCCGGAGCCCGTCCAGTAGATGATAATGTGGCTTGGTATCTGCAAAAACTGTTGAAGAAATATTCGACATCTGTGTTTTATTAGTTAGTTAATATTTTCAGATGGCAAAGATACGGCTTGCAAAATGAAGTTCTTTTGCTTAAAAGCAAAAAAGACCGGCTGGGAGCTATTTTTTAGCGCGTACCCGGCTGAGTGTATAAATGGAAATACCCAGAAATGCAGCGACATACTTCAGCTTTACCCGATTGATCAGTCCGGGGTAGCGTCTGTTGAACTGTTCGTATCGTTCCTTGGGAGAAAGCTGGAGTCTTTCCACAAACATGTGACTGAGTTCTTTGTTGACGTCCTGATGCAAGATCCTTCCCCAGTTGGCTATATCGATATACTTTTCGTAAAGGGCATTCAGTTCGTCTATATGGAGAACGTAGATTTTACAATCCGAAAGGGTTTCAATACTCTCTATGGACGGCTGTTTATAATATAACGAATCCATGCCGAAAGTAACGTCACCTTCTTGGCTGAACCAGGTGGTGGTATCTTGCCCGTTGTGATGAAATACAGAACGGGTGACACCTTCTTCGATGAAATAAACCAGGCGATCCGTTATTCCCGATTGCACTATATAAGTATCTTTGGGATAATACTTTACCTGCATGTTTGCCTGTAATGCCTGGAGCGCTTCATCCGAAACCGGGTATAACTGCCTGATTTTGTTTATGATGTTTTTCATTGGAGAGGAATTCATTATTCTGTTTACAAACTTACATAATTTTATCAATTCCTAAAAATTATCGATCTTAAATCCGCCCCTTTGATGTGGAAGAGAGGTAAATTTAATAAATAGGCATATAGATATAAACAAAGGTTGTCGGTCCTGACAGCTGTCCTTTGTGTTTTATGTTGGGGCTTTAGGGGAGCTGGAGTAAGCGTTGTGCTCGTTTTGACTTGCCCCTTAAAGAAGTTTAACGCCTCTATGTGCTTATATTCAGACCTTTCCGTTAACTTTGTCTGAAACATAAAAACCACGCAACTATGAAATCTTTTTATCCTGTCCTTTACTTATGTTTCTTATTCGGATTACTTCCGTTTCTGGGCAGTTGTTCGGAGGAGAATGAATCTTCCGGTACAATCGAAATGAATCAACTGCCGGGCACTGCACAATCTTTTTTATCTAATTACTTTCCGGGACAAACTCCGGAGAAAATAGAAAGAACGAATACCGATCAGGAAAATGCCCGGTTGCTTTATCGTGTTGTTTTTCCCAATGAAGTTAAAGTGGAATTTAGTGAAAATGGAGGATGGAAAAGATTGATGATTCCGGATCAAAAGTTACCCGGGTCCTTAGACTCTCTTTGGGGAAAGATTATTGAATATGTACAGCAACTTTTTCCCGATGATCCGTTTATCGGTATAGAGAATGCCTGTTATGGGGATTGTGTGTTGTTAAGTAGCGGTAAGAAAATAGCGTTCTATTATGACGGAACGTGTATTGGCTATGAAATGGATATAAAAGATGAATCCGGAGTGCCGCAACCTGTACGTGATTTTGTTGCAACGTATTTTCCGGATGGAGTTTTCCAGGCGGTGGTGGAGCACATTCCGAATGAGAATGTTACTGCCGGCTATTCATTCTGGTTGGAGAATGGATTTAAATGTGTGTTGAATGATCGTGGTCAGTGGACAGAAGTGAATGGAGGTACAGAGTTGCTGCCGGTTTCGATTCTGGAGGCTTTACCTGCAAAAGTAACCGAACAATTGTATCGGGATTATCCGGCTGCACAAGTTACTTACATTCGTTTGGAGGGTACCTGTTATACCATTCAGGTCAGCAAGACGGTGTATGTGACTATCGATCCGGAAAACAAACCGATAGTAGTACCTGTGATGCAGGCACAAGCTTTGGCTGAAGAGTACTTTGGCAAACTGCGTTCCATTTCCATCAGTCATCCGCTTCATACGGATGTTTTGAATTTCAAGGTCTGTTTGCCGAACGGATTTAATATGCTTGTCAACGAAGATGCCAGCGAATGGTTGAATATAGATGGGAACGGATTTGCATTTCCTGAAAAGCTGGTAGCATCGCTTCCTGAAAAGATTACCGAATATATTTCGGCACATTCGAACTCCGAAATTACGAGAGTCGATCGTTCGGTTGCAGCTTCATTTTTGGTGGAGTTGACGAATGGTGACGGACTGATGTTTGATTCCCAGGGAGGTTTTCTTGGAAAAGAAAAAATAGAATTGAGCATTTCCGAGAAAACATACAGATATATGCGACATCAATTTCCGGATGACCTCAATATGTATTTCTCTTCTTATAGCATAGAGGGGTGGATTTATAAATTGGGAGACGGATCACAGGTCAGGTTCGATCGGGATGGTAACTTTGTGGAAATGATGCTGCGGCGAAGTAGCGATACGGTCTCAACAATGTATTTCAGTTGGAAATACGTTAGAAATTGGCACAGATCACACAGAAGTATATGAATAATTGATGTTTAATGCAGGGTATTGGTATGCCTCTGTGTGATCTTTCAAATATTAAAAAAAGGGTTGGTACATGAAATCCGGACATTAAAGTGAGTTCCGGATATCCAACTTCCAGGGATTCTCGATGGTCTTTATTTCTTTTTGTGTAATGAGTGAAGCCATTGTTTGTCCCATTTGTTTGAAGTCGGTAGACAAAGTGGTGATTCCTCCGGCCAATATTTCTTTAAGCGGGGTGTCGTTGTAAGAAATGATTCCGAAGTCTTTTCCCGGTGCGAAATTCTGTAGTTGGGCCTGTTTAAGCAGGTCGACGAGATCCCGGTCATTAACGACCATGAAGGTTTCCCCTTGCCTGATTTCCCTGTTCCGGACGGAGTCGGTATATTCATGCGTGAAATGGTATTCTTCACAGAATGCGCAAAGCCCGTTATAGCGCTCGATCGGTTCTTTTTCTTCTTTCTGAACCATTATGATATGATCATATTTCTTTAGGTGGGGAAGTCCGTATACCAAGGCTTCGTAGGTGTCTTTTTCAAAATTCTGTGCGACAGAAGAGTATTTTCCGGCCAGTTCGGGATGGAAATGGTCGAGTAAAAAGACACGACCCGATAGGCTTTCCAATAGTGGGGCTATATTAGTGAATTTACCGGGCATCAGAATATAGGTTGTGTATTTATAATTGGCTTCGTTGATCAGAGTTTCAAAAACCTTTCGGTTGTAATTATGAAAATATAGATCTACATTGGCGGTTTTCCTGATGGATGAAATAAATGAATTGTAAAGATCTTCTTTGAATTCATTGAATTCGTTGAAAAGAAGGAATATATTCAGCTTTTGTGCGATGCGGGTCGTCGCTATATAATAACCTACACCCGGAGTCGAATCAATGATTCCTTTTGATTTCAGTTCGCTTAAACCGGCGAATACCGTATCTCTGGATAGATTATAGTTTTTCCTGAATTCGTTGATAGAGAGAATCCAGTCACCTTTCTTATAACTACCGTTATTGATACCGTCTATTACGTGGTTTACTACCTGTTTGTATTTTGATTCGTTCCTTTTCATACTTTTGTTTTTGGTGCTGCAAAGATAGGATAAAAAACGTAAAGGGTACAGCTACTGTCCGGATATCGTATATGTTTTGTAACATAATAAAAATACATACCAGTTCGTATCAGTTACGATAGGTTTCATTATCTTTGCACTGTTGCTCGGATTGTAAAGATTCACAGGCAAAAAAAGGAGCGGAAGAAACAACAAACTAAAAATAAAACAATGAGAACGTACAGATTTATGTTTCCGGTACTACTTGCAATGACTGCAACCGGAAGTTTGACGGCAGGGCCGTCTGATAAAGGGAGCTCCGGTATTCGGTTTCCGGAAGTAAACCAAGTGAAAATAGAAGATACATTCTGGAAACCCAAATTGAATCTTTGGCAGAAAGTAACGGTAAACGATGTTTTCGATAAGTTTGAAGGAAAGCATCTGGAGCATCCGGGAGAATTCTGTAATACGTTCGAAAACTTCGATCGTGTGGCGAAAGGTGAACGCAATATCGGACGGCATGCAGGAGCTCCCTGGTTCGATGGGCTTGTTTACGAGACTATCCGTGGAGTGGCAGACCTGATGGCAAGGCAATCGGATGTGGCTTTGGAAAACGGGTGGACGGATATATCGATCGGATTGCTGTGGCACAGGCGTCTGAACCTAACGGGTATATCGATACTTACACTCAACTGATGGAAGCCGACCATCAGTGGGGAGAGCGGGGAGGAATGCTCCGTTGGCAACACGATGTATACAACGCCGGTATGTTGGTGGAAGCGGGCGTACACTATTATAATGCGACCGGAAAAACAAAATTACTGGAAGTGGCAACTCGCTGTGCTAATTTGATGGCTGAATATATGGGGACTTTTCCTAAAAAGAATGTGGTTCCTGCACATTCGGGTCCGGAAGAGGCTTTGGTGAAACTGTATACCTTATATAGAGACAATCCGGGACTGAAGAAACAGATCAATGTTCCGGTAGTTGAGCGGGAATATCTCAGGTTGGCTGAATTCTGGATCGAAGGTAGAGGAAAACATTGCGGATTCCCGTTGTGGGGGACATGGGGTAACCCTGCTGCCGAACAATGGATACGCGACCGGAAATACGAGGCTCCTGAGTTTGGCAATCATACCCGCCCGTCATGGGGAGACTATGCACAGGATTCTATTCCGCTTTTCGAGCAGAAGACAATCGAGGGGCATGCTGTTCGTGCCACCTTGTTTGCTACCGGAGCAACGGCTGCTGCACTTGAAAATCGTTCACCGGAGTATATAGCTGCCGTCAGCCGTTTATGGGATAATATGATTGGTAAACGTATGTTTATCACCGGTGGGGTAGGTGCTGTTCACTTTGACGAAAAGTTCGGGCCTGATTATTTCTTGCCTACGGATGCTTATCTGGAAACTTGTGCTGCTGTCGGTGCTGGCTTTTTCAGCCAGAGAATGAATGAACTGACCGGTGATGCTAAATATATGGACGAGCTGGAACGTACTTTATATAATAATGTCCTGACAGGCATTTCTCTTTCGGGTACACAATATACTTATCAGAATCCGTTGAATTCCGCCAAGCACGCCGTTGGGGATGGCATGATTGTCCTTGCTGTCCGCCCATGTTCTTGAAAATGATGTCCGCAATGCCCGGGTTTATCTATTCACAGAAGGGGGATGATATCTATGTAAACCTCTTTATCGGCAGTGAAACGGAACTGAGCCTATCGGATCAGAGTCGGATACGGTTGACGCAAAAGACCGGATATCCATGGGATGGTTCTGTTGTCATGACTGTTGAACCGGAGAAAGAAAAAACTTTTTTATTAAAAGTAACGGATCCCGGGATGGGCACAGGGAGTCGAGAATCCATACGATTTGTATCGTTCGGAAGTGAAGTCTGCTGTCAATCTGAAAGTAAACGGCAAATCTATCGCAATGAAAATATTTAAAGGATATGCCGAAATTCAGCGGAAGTGGAAAAAGGGAGATAGAGTAGAATTGACATTACCTGTTCAGCCGCGGTTGGTAACGGCCAATGAAGCTGTAGCGGATCTGCAAAATAAGGTGGCCATTGCTGCCGGTCCTTTTGTATATTGCCTGGAAGGATGTGACAATGAAGGGGTGGCTGATCTGAGACTCGATACGCGCGCTCCTTTATCGATGACTTTTGAAAAAGAACTGCTGAATGGAGTTAATGTAATTAAAGGCCAGGCACTGGATAAGACAGGAAAGAAAGTGTCGGTTTCGGCTATTCCTTATTATGCTCTGGGCAATCGTCAGGATAAAGGCTATGTCGTTTGGATGCCCGCAAATAAATGACATGAACGAACATAAACACAATTACAACATGAAAATAAACTGTCTTTTAGCCTTGGTATTGTCTGCTTCATCATTGGCGGCACAAGATGCCGTTATCCGGGTGGATGCCGGTAAGGTTGAAAATAAAATAACTCCCTATTTGTACGGAGCTTGTATGGAAGACGTAAATCATGAGATTTACGGTGGTCTTTATGACCAGAAAATTTTCGGCGAGAGTTTTGAAGAACCTGTTTCCATGGATAATTTTATCGGGTTTACCCGTTGTGAAGGGGTGTGGAAACTACAAGATGGCCAACTTTCCGTACAGGCACATCCGGGAGCAAAATTGGTATATGATGACACGCAGCTTTCCGACGGAACGGTCGGGGTCGATCTTAAATTTACGAACGGTACTTCATCCTCCAACAATGCCGGACTTTTACTGCGTGTCGGTGAATATGGAGCGGAGCCGATAACTTTGATGGATATGAGGTCAGTCTGTTTGCTGATGGAAAGCGCTTGCTGTTAGGGAAACACTTGCATAACTGGCAAGAGTTGAAAACGACTCCGGTAGATGTAGATCCGACGCAATGGAACCGTATGGAAGTGAAACTGGATGGAGATGAACTGGTGATTCTGCTGAATGACTGTGAGGTGTTGCGTTTCGAAGATCGGGATACAGGTTTGCGTAATGGGAAAGTCGCTTTCCGAAACTGGGGAGCCGATGTATCTTATCGTAGTTTGACTATCGGAAGCAATACTCCTGTCAAGCTGTTGACCAAAGCAACTCCACAAGTCAGCGGGATGTGGGATGCTTTTGCTGACCTGGCTGCCGCTGCTGTTTACAAACAAATTGCAGATAAACCTTTTCATGGCCGGTATGCGCAGGAGATAGAGTATCTGGCAGGAACCGGTAAAGTGGGTATTGCTAACCGGAGCCTGAATCGTTGGGGAATATCTGTACGTCAGGGAGAGAAAAAGACCGGCAGCCTTTATTTAAAGGGAAAAGCAGAAGTCCGGGTAGCCTTGCAGAGTGTGGATGGTGAAAAAGAATATGCTGTGCAGTGCATTCGGGCCAATGCCGGTGACTGGAAGAAATATACGTTTGAGCTAACTCCTGATAAAACCGATGAAAATGCACGCTTTGCTATTTATCTGGAAGAGAAAGGATGCATTCAGATAGACATGGTCACCCTTATGAACGGCGCGGACCGTCAGTTTTGCGGGTTGCCGCTGCGTAATGACATCGGGCAGGCAATGGTGGATCAGGGTTTACGCTTTCTCCGCTATGGCGGCACCATGGTCAATGCACCTGAATACCGTTTTAAGAAGATGATTGGAGACCGTGCGGAAAGACCTCCTTATAAAGGTCATTGGTATACGTATTCTACCAACGGTTTCGGAATTGAGGATTTCCTTCATTTTTGTGAGAAAGCCGGATTTATGCCTGCTTATGCAGTGAATGTAGAAGAGCCGGCGCAGGATATGGCGGATATGATCGAATACCTGAACGGATCGGTAGATACGAAGTGGGGTAAGAAGCGTGCAGAGAACGGACATCCTGAGCCTTACGGGTTAAAATATCTGGAAATTGGAAATGAAGAAGTTATCTGGGGGGATATTGAAGCCGATTATCAGCATTATATCGATCGATTTAATGATATTTATGAGGTGTTCATGCCAAAGATCCGGAAGTGCAGTTTATTCATTCTGCCTGGTGGCGTCCCGAATCACCTAATATGGAGAAGTATTTAAAGCACTTGATGGTAAAGCAGCCTATTGGGATTACCATCCTTGGACGGATGATCTTGGCAGTCACGTAAATATAGACCGGGAGTTGACGGATATGAAAGCTAAATTCCTGAAATGGAATCCGAAGACAAGTATGCGTTGTGCTATTTTCGAAGAAAACGGTAATCTGCACAACGTTCAGCGCGCCATTGTGCATGCTACTGTTCAGAATGTGGTTCGTCGCCATGGTGATTTTATTCTGACCACCTGTGCGGCCAATGCTCTTCAACCCTATTTGCAAAATGACAACGGCTGGGATCAGGGACAAATTTTTTTCACTCCGGGACAGGTTTGGGGTATGCCGACTTTCTATGCACAGCAGATGTCTTCGGCCCATCACCATCCGCTGCGATTGTGGAGTGAGACAGTGGGAGAACTGGATATGACGGCCACTACGAACGAGGCACGCGATGAGGTGATTCTTCATGTAGTCAACACTTCCTCTGAAGTGCGGGAGACTCAGGTTAGTCTGTCCGGTTTCATTCCGAAAGGGAATATGGAAATATATACGTTGAGTGGAGAGTTGAATGATGAGAACCTTCCGGATACGCCTACACGGATTCTGCCGAAAGCTACCTGGAAGCAGGCTCCCGGATCTGATTTTACCTATTCATTCCCCGGTTATTCGTATACGATTGTTGTACTTAAAAAGTGAGTTGTTTTTATGAAAATAGGATATCTTAAACCGGGTATTCTGCTTCTCGTCCTGTTATTCTCTTTCCGTCAAGATCTTTTTGCCAAGAAGAGAATCACTTCGTTGAAGTGTGAATACATTGAAGCGCCTTTAGGACTTGATGTGCAGCGCCCGCGTCTGATGTGGAAAGTGGACACTTCCGATGTGCCCAGTAGGCAAACGGCCTATAGGATTTTGGTCTCTTCTACTCCGGAACTGTTGCGACAAGGAGAGGCTGATATCTGGGATTCTGGCAAACAGAAGTCGGATGAGCAATTGGTTTCTTACGCCGGGAGTACGTTGCGTCCTCACACCCGATACTGGTGGAGGGTAGAAGTGTGGCTGAATAATAAGAAGGTCGTTTCGGAACCTGTGTGGTTTGAAACCGGAAAATTTTCGGCAACGGATTGGGAAGCTTCCTGGATTACCGATGGGTATGATAAAGACTACGAACCCTCTCCGATGTTTCGTAAAGTGTTCGATGTTTCCAAAGAGGTTGCTTCTGCCCGTTGCTATATAAGCGGTTTGGGGTATTACAGGCTGTCCTTTAACGGGAAGGCTGTCAATGATCATGCACTCGATCCGGGGTTTACGGATTATAGTAAGCGGGTGCTTTATCTCACGTATGATATTTCCGGACTGCTCCGGCATGGTAAAAACTGTATAGGGGTTCAGTTGGGCAATGGCTGGTTCAATGAGCAAACTCCTGCCGTGTGGTACTTTCATGAGGCACCCTGCGAAAGCGCCCGCAAATGATTGCTGAGATACATCTCTGTTATACTGACGGCAGCAAGGATATCATAACGACCGATACTTCATGGAAGACATCTACAGGACCGCTCCTGTTTGATAATCTTTATGTAGGCTCTTTCTATGATGCCCGTCTGGAACAGAAAGGGTGGGATACGGAACTTTTTGATGATGTCTCTTGGCAACATGCTAAATTGACTGCGGCACCTGCCCCACTGATCGAAGCACAGAAGATGCCTTCCATTACTACAGCAGATACTCTTTCTGTAGTGTCTGTCAACTGTATCAGTGATACTTGCTACGTGTTCGATATGGGTATCAACACAGCCGGAGTTCCCCGTTTGGAGATAAAAGGAGAACGCGGAACCCGGATTCGTTTAAGGCATTCCGAGATGCTTCAGAAAGATGGGAATATCGACCAGCGTAATATTGACATGCACTTACGTCCTCGCAACAAACGTGAAATTATCCAGACGGATGAATATGTCCTGAAAGGAGAGGGGGTGGAAACTTTTATTCCACCATTCACGTATCACGGATTCCGCTATATAGAACTGACCTCCGATCGTCCCCTTACTGTTGCGGACGTGAAACTTCAAACCCTCAGGATGCATAGTGACGTGGCTGAAGTGGGGAGTTTCAAATGCTCCGATCAGTTACTCAATACTATTTTCAATATTTGCCGAAACTCATATCTGAGTAATCTGTTCGGGATACCGACCGATTGCCCCACTCGTGAAAAGAATGGATGGATGGCGGATGGCTTTATGGTGCAGGAGGCGGGTATGTTCAATTATGACAGCCGGAATGTATATGCCAAGTGGGTGAAAGATATGATCGATACGCAGGAGGCGAATGGCAATGTAGCGGTATTGCCCCGACTTCCCGGAGGTGGGATTCCAACTGGGCAGGGCCGCTTTGGGATGCGGCCATCTTCATTGTGCCCTCTTATCTTTATCGTTATACCGGTGATATCGAAACCATGCGTCAGGTGTATCCGGCTGCCGAACGTTATCTGAAGTATATCGAAACGACGGAAGATGAACGGGGATTGATTAATCATGGATTGGGTGACTGGTTGTTCTATAAGGCTGAAACACCGGTCGATTTCATGGCTACCGGTTTTGTGTATTGGGACAACCTGATGATGGCACAGATGGCTGAACTTACCGGACGTGTAGAAGACAGACAAAAGTATCTGGCAAAAGCCGAAGAGCTTAAGAAACGGATTAACGATCATTTTTTTGACCCTCAGACTGTGTCTTATGCTAATAAAACGCAACTTTCATATGCCTTGCCGCTTTATCTTCATATTGTTCCCGAAGCATATAGGGAACGTCTTGCCGAGAATCTGCATAAGATCATAGCAGCCAATGACTACAGTCTTGATTTCGGGTTTATCGGCAGCGTAATGGTACCTGATGTATTGGCGGAGACCGGTTATGCGGAAACGGCCTATAGGATGTTGACAAAAACTACATTACCTTCATGGGGATATTGGATCAAAGAAACCGGGGCGACTTCTTTGTACGAAACCTGGGACGTGACGCGCCGTATCGGAGATGCGTCTCTGAATCATCCTTCAATGGGGGCTGTCAGTGCTGGATGTATAAGTATCCGGCAGGCATACGTCTTTCACCGGATGCACCGGCTTTTAAGAAAATATTAATTCAGCCGTGTTTCCTGTCCGATCTTGATTTTGTGGAAGCCAGCCATGAATCGATGTATGGCACTATCCGGGTTGATTGGAGACGGGAAGAAGGGAAGATCCGGTTACATCTGGTTCTGCCTTCAACGGCTATGGCTACTGTTGTTTTGCCCGGCAAAAGCCGAAAGTTGTGAAGGGGGCGAACACATTTTTGTCATTCCCGAATAGTAAATATGTTTGTATAGGACGAAGATGCGTCAAAATTCGTATTCACCACAGATTATACTGATTTATACAGATAATTAGTATGGGTTGTCAGTAGATTAAAATCGTTTTGTGTAAATCTGTGTAATCTGTGGTGAGTTATGACACCTTCATCCTATACGAATGACAGGGAGAGGGGAAAATCAGATTTCCAGTCCGTCCAGTATCTTCAAATACAATTCCAATGCCTCTTCTATTTCTTTAATCATGATATATTCATCGGCCGTATGCGAACGTGAAGAACGGCCGGGGCCTATCTTGACTGAGGGGAACGCCATTAAAGCTTGATCCGAGAGAGTAGGAGAGCCGAAAGGCACGCGTCCCAGTTTCTTTGCTTTCTGTACAAACGGGTGGCTTTCTTCGATACGTGAAGAGTTGAGGCGGAACGAACGGGCTTCAGCTTTACAAGAGATATGCTTTTGTATTTCAGTAAACAACTCTTCGTTAGAGTACAGTTCGTTGCTACGCACATCTACTACAAAACTGCAACGGTCGGGAATGACATTGTGCTGCGTACCGGCATTGATCACCGTAACACTCATTTTGACAGGTCCCAGTAATGGTGATTCTTTTGCAAAGCGGTAGTCGCGGAACCAGGCAATATCGTCCAGTACTTTATATATCGCATTGTCACCTTCATTGCGGGCGGCGTGTCCTGCTTTTCCGGTAGCTGTGACATCGAGCACCATCAGCCTTTTTCGGCAATGGCAGGTTGCATTTCGGTGGGTTCTCCTACTACGGCAAAACTGATGGGGGGAAGTCCCGGTAATACACTTTCGATACCGCCTTTTCCGGATACCTCTTCTTCGCAGGAAGCCAGATAAATAAGGTTATAACTTTGTTGTTTGCGGCATAGTTGCAGAAACACCTGTAAGAGTGTTACTACACTGGCACCGGCATCATTGCTGCCCAATCCATAAAGTTTTCCATTCTCTTCGCGTGGAGTGAACGGATCTTTCCGCCAACCGTTGACCGGCTTTACAGTGTCAATATGGGAGTTGAGCAGGATTGTCGGCTTTTTCAGGTCGAACATAGGGCTCAGGCACCAGATATTGTTTCCTTTACGGCCCGTGGTCATGCCTTCGGCCTCGATATAATTTTGCAGATAGTCGGCTGCTTTTTCTTCTTCGCGGCTGAGCGAAGGGATGCTGATAAGAGATTTCAGCAAGCCGACAGCTTCGGATGTAATGGATTCGTCTATCATTTCTTTTTGCTTTGAATGGATGCAAATGTACAAATAATACTTGAATCTTTCAGTTTGTCAGACAATTATTTATCAGGCGCTATATGGCTAAGTGCCTGACTCTGTTGAGCAAAATAATTCAGTATTCACACCTGATAATTCCAAATTAAACGATACCTTTGCAGACGAATAACTAACAACAAAGGATATGACTTATCATCATTTATCTGTCTTGGTCCATCGTCAGGCTGAAAAGTATGGCGACAAGACAGCCCTGAAATACCGTGACTATGAGAAGGCGCAGTGGATACCTATCTCTTGGAATGAATTTTCGCAAACTGTAAGGCAAGCCGCCAATGCTATGGTGGAATTGGGAGTACAGGAAGAAGAAAATATCGGTATTTTCTCTCAAAATAAGCCGGAATGTCTGTTTACGGATTTTGCCGCTTTTGCCAACCGTGCAGTAACTATTCCGCTTTATGCAACCAGTTCTCCGGCACAGGCTCAATATATCATCAATGATGCCCAGATACGTTTCTTATTTGTAGGCGAGCAGTTCCAGTATGATGCTGCTTTCAGTGTGTTCGGCTTCTGCCCTTCACTTGTACAATTGATCATTTTTGATCCGGCGGTAGTGAAAGATCCGCGTGATATGAGTTCTATTTACTATGACGAGTTTTTGGCTAAAGGAAAAGATTTGCCACACAATGAAGTAGTGGAAGAACGTACGGCACGTGCCAGTGCCGAGGATTTGGCAAACATCCTGTATACGTCCGGTACTACGGGCGAACCTAAAGGAGTCATGTTGCATCATTCTTGCTATTTGGAAGCATTCCGCATTCATGATATCCGTCTGGTAGATATGACGGATAAGGATGTTTCGATGAACTTCCTGCCGCTGACCCATGTGTTTGAGAAGGCATGGACTTATCTCTGTGTGCATAAGGGCGTACAGGTCTGCATCAATCTTCGTCCGGCCGATATCCAGACAACCATTAAAGAAATCCGTCCGACATTGATGTGTAGTGTCCCTCGTTTTTGGGAGAAAGTGTACGCCGGCGTTCAGGAAAAATAGCCGAGACCACCGGAATAAAAAAATGCTGATGCTGGATGCTATTAAAGTAGGCCGTATCCATAATTTGGATTATTTGCGGGTGGGTAAGACGCCTCCCCGAATGATTCAACTGAAATATAAGTTTTATGAGAAGACTATCTATGCTCTACTGAAAAAGACCATCGGAATAGAGAACGGTAACTTCTTCCCGACAGCCGGTGCTGCTGTTCCCGATGAATTTGCGAGTTTGTACATTCGGTGGGTATCGATATGCTGGTCGGATATGGTTTGACAGAATCTACGGCAACTGTTTCGTGTACTTCGAAGACGGGTTATGATATTGGTTCGGTAGGTCAGGTGATGCCGGAGGTAGAAGTGAAGATCGGCGAAGATAACGAGATTCTGCTTCGTGGAAAGACCATCACGAAAGGGTATTATAAAAAGGCGGAAGCGACGGCTGCAGCCATCGATGAAGAAGGTTGGTTTCATACCGGTGATGCCGGCTATTTTAAAAATGGGCAGTTGTATCTGACAGAGCGTATCAAAGACCTGTTTAAGACATCGAACGGAAAATATATCGCTCCTCAGGCATTGGAAACCAAATTGGTTATCGACCGTTATATCGATCAGATAGCTATTATTGCCGATCAGCGTAAGTTTGTATCTGCACTGATTGTACCGGTATACGGTTTTGTGAAACAGTATGCCAAAGAGAAAGGTATCGAATACAAAGATATGGCCGAATTGTTGGAGCATCCTAAAATTACTGCTTTGTTCCGCGCACGTATCGATACGTTGCAGCAGCAGTTTGCCCATTACGAACAGATTAAACGATTTACGTTGCTTCCCGAACCGTTCAGCATGGAAAAGGGGAACTGACTAATACCCTGAAGTTGAAACGTCCGGTAGTGGCACGCAACTATAAAGAGGTAATTGATAAAATGTATGAGGAGTAAGAACACAAAATTTTGTATATCTTTGCTCCCCATAATTAATGAAAACCATAAAAAAGAAGTATGATTACTATTGAACAACTTAAAGACGTGAAAGAGCGCACTGATGCGCTGAGGAGGTATCTTTGACATCGACGGGAAGAAAATTCAAGTCGAAGAAGAACAATTAAGAACGCAGGCTCCGGGTTTCTGGGATGACCAGAAGAAGGCCGAAGCACAAATGAAACTGGTGAAGGGACTGCAAAAGTGGATTGAGGGATACAATGATGTCAAGACACTGACAGACGAACTGGAACTGGCTTTCGATTTTTATAAAGACGAACTGGTTACCGAACAAGAAGTAGACGAGGCCTATGCAAAGGCATTGGAGCATGTCGAGAATCTGGAATTGCAGAACATGCTTCGTGATGAGGCCGACCAAATGAGTTGCGTACTGAAGATTAACTCCGGTGCCGGTGGTACGGAGAGTCAGGATTGGGCATCGATGCTGATGCGTATGTATCTCCGTTATGCCGAGACCAATGGTTATAAAGCAACCATGGCCAACTTGCAGGAAGGTGATGAAGCGGGTATCAAAACCTGTACCATACAGATTGAAGGTGACTATGCCTACGGGTATTTGAAAGGTGAGAACGGTGTACATCGTTTGGTTCGTGTTTCCCCTTATAATGCGCAGGGTAAGCGTATGACTTCTTTTGCTTCCGTGTTTGTCACTCCATTGGTGGATGACAGCATCGAGGTAAATATTTTGCCGGCCTGTATCTCTTGGGATACTTTCCGTTCGGGAGGTGCCGGTGGACAGAACGTCAATAAGGTAGAGTCCGGCGTTCGTTTACGCTATCAATACAAGGATCCTTATACCGGTGAGGAAGAGGAAATCCTGATAGAGAATACCGAAACCCGTGACCAGCCCAAAAATCGTGAAAATGCAATGCGTCAGTTGCGTTCTATTCTTTACGATAAAGAATTGCAGCACCGCATGGCAGAACAGGCTAAAGTGGAAGCCGGTAAGAAAAAAATCGAATGGGGGTCACAGATACGAAGCTATGTCTTTGACGACCGCCGTGTAAAAGACCATCGCACTAACTTCCAGACCTCTGATGTAAACGGAGTGATGGATGGAAAAATAGAAGGATTTATCAAAGCCTATCTGATGGAATTTTCTTCGGAAGAAGCTTAAAAATAACAGAATTGTAACATCCTCCGGATTTTTCTGCTCCGGGGGATGTTTTTTTATTTCCTTTCTTTGTCCGTCATTTTATTCTCTATATTTTTGGCAGGTTAAAAGATTTGTTCTTACTTTGTTAACGTTGAACTTTAAAGCTAACGATTATGAGTAAGAATAAGAAAAAAGTAACACACAGCAAGAAAGAAGAAGAACAAGCCAAAAAGGTTGTTAAGATAGTTTTTGTCTCGCTGGTTATCCTGGCATTGGCTATGATTATCGGTTTTTCTCTTTTGGGCTGAGAGTGAGTGATTAGTGACTGACAATTAGTGATTGGTACCGGGTGGATGAATCGTACTGATCACCGGTTATTAGCTGCTAATCACTGCTAATAAATCGCTAATCACTAAAAAGACGGATGAACAAGCAACTGATTACTATTTTTTCTATCTTCTCAATTACTTGTCTGGGAATGGTTTCTGCCCAGGAGTCTAAATCTTTTCTTCCTGAGGTGAAGAAAGAGTCATTAACCTTCAGTTCGGAGGACAATAAGTTTAAACTGACTTTCAATGGGCGCATCCAGGCAGACGGAGCTATGTTCTTTGGAGAAGACTACCAGCCCATAGGCAACGGTGTCGGATTCAGGCGTGTACGTTTGGGAGCTACTGCTGCTTTTGGCAAAAGGTTGTCCGGTAAGATAGAAATGGATCTTACCGACGGTGGCTTTTCATTGAAGGACTGTTTCATTAAATATGCTTTCCCGAATGGGCTTTATTTTAGGGCAGGTAATTTTAAAGAGAGTTTTGGCATGGCTGCAATGACCTCCTCGGGCGATTTGTGGTTCATGGAAAAGGCGAACGTGGTATCTGCATTTGCTCCGGAATATCATATCGGTGTACAGGGAACCTGGGAACATGACCAGTTTCTGGGAGTAGCGGGTGTACATTTTAAAAAGATAGAAGGTAACAAAGAGAAAGACTATTCCGAAAGTAATAATAAAGCGGGGGAGGATGAAGGAATATCGGTTACAGCCCGTGCTGTCTGGCAACCGGTTTCGGCAGATAAGGTAAAAGGTTTTCATTTGGGAATAGCCGCATCTTATCGTACTCCGAAGACAACAGTCGGTTCGCTGATGCCGAATACTGTGAGATATAGTACAAGATCACTTTCTTATATTAACAAAATCAAGTTTCTGGATACATCGCCGATTGCTTCTGTCAGTCACGATTGGTTGGCCGGTGCTGAACTGGCCGGATTTTACAGAGGTTTTCGCTTTCAGGGAGAGTATATCATGAACAATACGGTACGTATGGAAGGGTTGGCAACAGAGAAGTTCAACGGCTTCTATGTGCAGGCGGCTTATCTTTTGTTCGGTGGGCAGCAACGATATAGTAAATCGCGTGGAGCCTTCTCGCAGCCATCGTTCGGACGCAGTTGGGGGGATATAGAATTGGCAGCCCGTTTTGACCGTATCGACCTGAACGGAACAGAAGTGATGGGGGGATCGTCCAACGGATGGACATTCGGAGTGAATTATTATGCTACCCGGAATCTTAAATTTCAGCTCAATTATTCATATGTAGATAATGATAAATATGCCAATGCCTTCGGACAGGCAGCGGTAGGGTATAAATCGAACGGAGAGATTGCCTATAAACCCGAGGAAGTAGATGAATTGTTGGGTAAAGGAGGGAATGCTTATGGTATTCTGGGGCTTCGTATTCAATTGAATTTTTAAATAATATATGTCACAGGAAATAGAACGTAAATTTCTCGTTAGTGGAGATTATAAGTCACAGGCTTTTGATCAGAGCCGCATCGTTCAGGGATATATCAGTAGTGCCTGTGGAAGAACGGTCCGCGTACGCATACGTGACGGAAAAGGCTATCTGACTATTAAAGGAGCTTCGGATGCCTCGGGAATAAGCCGTTACGAGTGGGAGAAGGAACTGTCTCTCGCGGAGGCTGAGGAACTGATGAAGCTTTGCGAACCGGGAGTGATCGATAAGACCCGTTATCTGGTGCGTAGCGGGAAACATATCTTCGAGGTAGATGAGTTCTATGGAGAGAATGAAGGACTTGTTGTGGCTGAGGTGGAATTGGGTTCGGAAGACGAAGTGTTTGTAAAACCCGGCTTTATCGGAGAAGAGGTTACGGGTGACATTCGTTACTATAATTCGCAGTTGATGAAAAACCGTATACTACCTGGTTGTAGCTAACAAATAATCCGTATATTTGTTTCTTTAGTTAAGAGCTCAAGAATAAAGATATATGGAACAACTGTACAACTACTTGCCGGAAAAGCTGGTGACCTTTATCCTGGTTACCTTGTTTTCACTTTTAATAGGACTTTCGCAACGTAAAATCAGTCTGAAACGTGAAGGAGAAACCACTCTTTTCGGTACTGACCGCACCTTTACGTTTATCGGAATGCTGGGGTATCTTTTGTATATCCTCGATCCGGAAGAGATGCACCTTTTCATGGGAGGTGGTTTGATACTCGGCATTCTTTTAGGGCTCAACTATTATGTGAAGCAGTCCCAATTCCATGTATTCGGGGTGACGACTATTATCATCGCACTGATCACCTACTGCATTGCTCCGATTGTGTCTACACAGCCTTCATGGTTTTACGTCATGGTGATTGTTACTGTTTTATTGCTTACCGAACTGAAGCATACTTTTACGGAGATCGCGCAGCGAATGAAAAACGATGAAATGATTACGTTGGCCAAGTTCTTGGCTATCAGTGGTATCATCCTTCCGATGTTGCCTAATGAAAATATTATCCCTGACATCAACCTGACGCCTTATACCATCTGGCTGGCCACAGTAGTGGTTTCGGGTATCTCATATCTTTCCTATTTGCTGAAGCGGTATGTCTTTCGTGAATCGGGGGTATTGGTGTCCGGCATTATCGGCGGGCTCTACAGTAGTACGGCTACAATCTCGGTACTCGCCCGTAAAAGCCGTAATGCACACTCGCAGGAAGCATCCGAATATGTTGCCGCCATGCTTTTGGCTGTCAGCATGATGTTTTTGCGCTTCATGATTCTAATTCTTATTTTCAGCTCCACTATTTTTACTTCTATCTATCCTTATCTATTGATTATGGCTGCCGTTGCAGCCGGTGTAGCCTGGTTTATCCACACTCGTCGGAAGCGGACACCCGACGCTGACCTTGTGGAAGAAGAAGATGACAGCAGTAATCCGTTGGAGTTCAAGGTGGCTTTGATTTTTGCAGGGTTATTTGTTATATTTACCGTACTGACACACTATACCTTGATTTATGCCGGGACAGGAGGTTGAACCTGCTGTCGTTCGTTTCCGGTTTTAGTGATATTACTCCTTTTATCCTGAACTTATTGCAGGGCACGGGAAGTGTAGCGGCTACTGTGGTGATGGCTTGTACCATGCAGGCCATTATCAGTAACATTGTGGTCAACATGTGTTATGCGCTTTTCTTCTCGGGTAAGCAGAGTAAATTGCGCTCGTGGATATTGGGCGGATTCGGATGTGTAATCGCAGCAAATGTTGTCGTACTTTTTTTCTTTTATCTGATTTAATGTGCGTTATCGAACGACTTCTGATAAAAAAGAATAAAAATCACTCTATTTCACCTTTCTTAACTCCGAGGGTTTCGTAAACGAATATAAAGTCGATATTTTCGTTGCCATTCTGTGACAAATACTATGATTTTACGTCAGATAGACTATAAACTAAAACATAACTTCACATGAGAAACAAACTACTACTATTGTTGCTGTTGATGTTCATGACATCCGGCATGATGTATGCCCAACAGCAAAAAACACAGCAATCCCAACAACGTACGGCAGCTCCATCTTATACATTGAAAGGCGTGCTTCTTGATTCGTTGACTCAGGAAGGCGAACCTTATGCTACAATTAAGATCGCAAAAAAGAATGCTCCTCAAAAAGCTCTTAAAATGGCTGTAACCGATTTGAATGGTAAATTCCAGGAGAAACTGACTGTTGCTCCCGGAGAGTATATTATTACCTTATCGTCTGTAGGTAAAGTCACGATCGTGAAAGACTTTACTGTCAAAGCGAGTGAAAAGGTGATCGATCTGGGAAAATTAAATATGGCCGAGGCTACTAACGAACTGAAAGGTATAGAAGTCGTTGCTCAGAAGCCATTGGTAAAGGTGGATGTAGACAAAATTGAATATAACATCGAAGACGATCCTGACTCGAAGACCAATACCGTAATGGAAATGCTTCGTAAAGTACCGTTGGTAACAGTGGACGGCGAAGATAACATCAAGGTAAATGGCAGCAGCAGTTTTAAAATCCATGTAAACGGTAAGCCTAATAATATGATGAGCAATAACCCGAAAGACGTGCTCAAGAGTATGCCGGCCAATACCATTAAACATATTGAGGTAATCACTTCTCCGGGAGCTAAATATGATGCAGAAGGTGTGGGCGGTATCCTGAATATTGTAACTGTCGGTGGTGGATTCGAAGGTTATACTGCAACTTTCCGTGCCAGTGGTAGCAATCGTGGTGCCGGTGCCGGTGGATATGCTACTATCAAATCCGGAAAACTGACTATTACAGGAAATTATAATTATAACTACGATACATCGCCTAAAAGCTATTCGGACAGTTACCGTGAAAATTATGATTCGGAAGATCAGAAGTATCTGGAATCGAAAAGCTCTTCCGATTATAACGGCAGTTTCCAGTACGGCAATCTTGAGGCCAGTTACGAAATTGATACATTACGTTTGCTGACAGCGTCATTCGGTATGTACGGCGGTGCCAATGATAATAAGAGCGACGGGTTGACTACAATGTGGAATGCCCAGAGAGACCGATTGGCTTATCAATACCGCTCGTTGAGCGATGGAGACGGTTCCTGGTATTCTATGCGTGGTAATGTCGATTATCAGCGTACCTCTAAAAAGAACAAGGACCGTATGATCACTCTCTCGTACAAGATCAGTACACAGCCGCAGAACTCTGACTATTATACGGACTATAAAGATATCAAAGATCCGTTTGAAATGGATATCGTTAAGAAATTCTTGCTGAATAACTCTCATTCGGATGGCAAGACCAATACTACCGAACATACATTCCAGGTGGATTATACTACTCCAATCGGAAAATTGCATACTATTGAAGCCGGAGCTAAATATATCATCCGTAATAACCTTAGTGATAACAAACTGTTCGAAGCCGAGGGCGTCAGTGACAACTACGAATACAACAACGACCGTAGTAGCAAGTATAAACATCTGAATGACATTCTTGCCGCTTATCTGGGATACACACTTCGTTATAAAACATTCTCATTCAAGCCGGGAGTACGTTATGAATATACGTCACAGGATGTGAAGTATCTGGCAGGAGCCATCGGACCTGAAGCGGATTTCAGTACCAGTTATAACGACTTTGTTCCTTCTGTAACCATGGGCATCAAGATCGGTAAGACACAGAACTTGCGCGGTGGATACAACATGCGTATCTGGCGTCCGGGTATCTGGAACTTGAATCCTTATTTTGACGACCGCAACCCGATGTTTATCAGCCAGGGTAATTCGAATCTGGAAAGTGAAAAGAGCCACTCGTTCAACCTGAGCTATAGTATGTTCAGCATGAAGTTTAATGTCAATATCTCTCTGCGCCACTCATTCGGAAACAACGGTATCGAACGGGTCAGCCGTTTGATTGGTAAGGGTGGTGAAGAGTTCCCCGGAGGACATCATGCTCCCGAAGGTGCATTGTATAGCACTTACGAAAATATCGGTAAGAACCGCAATACAGGTCTGAGCCTTTACGGTAACTGGAACGCTTCTCCCAACACCCGTATCTATCTGAACGGTGATGGCAGCTACGTTGATATTAAGAGTCCGGCTCAGGGATTGCATAACTATGGATGGAATGCCTCTTTATACGGTGGTATCCAGCACACCTTCCCATTGAAGATACGTGCCAGTCTGAATGCCGGAGGAAGTACTCCTTACATCAGCCTGCAAGGTAAGGGATCGGGATATTATTACTATAGTCTGGGTGTGAACCGCTCTTTCATCAAAGATCGCTTTACAGTGAGTGCCTATGTAAGCAATATCTTCGAGAAGTATCGTTCGTATAATAATACCACTATGGGTGAAAACTTCTTGTCGAAGAGCAGCAGCCGTTATCAGAGCCGTAGCTTTGGTATCAGCCTTAGCTACCGTATCGGCGAGTTGAAGGCCAGTGTGAAGAAAGCCGCTCGCAGTATCAATAACGATGACGTGAAAGGCGGCGGCGGACAAGGCGGTCAAGGTGGTGGCGCTAATTAGGAATTTGCGTCCAACCGTAAACAGCAGTCCGTAAAGAAGAAAGTGTGTCAGAACTAAAATGACCACTTGAAACAGCTACAGATTACAACCAAAAACATAAATAGCCCTATCGAACTCTATTTTAGAGTAATGATAGGGCTATTTTCGTTGTTGATAAGGGTGGACGTTTCTGATTCCAATTTCTCCTTCTTTAAGTTTGAGTCCTGACATCCCCTTTTCTTTATTTAAATGCCGGTGTCTTACAAAAAGAATGCCGTAAGCGTAAAGAGCAAATGCCGGTTTATAAAGAATGATCTGCCGGAACCTCTTTCCCCGACCAGGCTTTCAGGTTGGTCCATTCGGCCGGAGGGGCACTCCAGAAAGGATCATCGGCGGGTAGTCCCAATGGCAAGAAACCGGTCAGGCACAAGTAAGTACTTCCTGTATTAATGTAGGACTCCGACATTTGAACCTGATTACCGGAGAAACTATCTTCAACCAACCTTTGTGTCGAAATTGGCAGCAGACCGGAATTGGTTCTCTATAACTTTCGTCATGCCGCAGCGTACCTGTGCGGGAACAATTTGTTGCGGAAGGAGATGCAGTAAAGCTGCTTGTCCCAATGCGTGAAATACTCCGGTACGATAGACAATCGAACGTCCGATTACCGGATATGTTCCTTCCGGAGAAATGAAACGCTCCAATTGTTCGGCATAGCGTCCCAGGCGTTTTTGCTGTACATTCAGAAATTCACTTTCCGGCATCCGGTGCTTCTGCATGACGACTAATACATCGGTAAGCATAGGATGAATCACGAAGCTATTGTAATAATCGAGGTGGAATTCTGCTCCATCTCCATACTGGGCGTCTCCTTTATACCAAAGATCTCTGAACTTGCGTACCCCATAATTGAGCCGCGTTGTATCACATTCTCCGGTGAATTCTTGCAGGGCTGCTTCCACGATGGAGGCAAACAGCAGCCAGTTGCTTTCATTGGGCTTGATAACACGGCTTCGTTTTAACTCCGTCACCACTTGCTTGCGGGCAGCGGGTGAGAGGTTGCCCCATAATTGTTTAGGTGCACGCAATAATCCTTCTGCCAGAAATGCGGCATCTACCAAGGGTTGTGAAGGTTCTCCGAAGATCAGGTAATCGGGTGAGGACGGATTCACTGCATTGCTGATCCCTTTCACCGTCAGTTCGATGTATTTTTTGCGTAATTGTCCTTCGGGAGTATCGTCTTCTCCTAGTTCCAGCCATGGAGCAATGCCGCATACGGTTCGTCCAACTGCCTCCAGATAAGAAAAACGTTGCCGGTTGGGAGCAAGCGATTCGTAAGGCATTTCCTTTTTCAGTGTTTCATTGGCCAGGTTACTGAGTACGGGATCGGCCAGGCGTACAAGAGTTTTTACCCAGATCTCCCGATCGGCAGTTCCTGTGCGTGACTGTGCCCAAAGGCAAGGGACTGCCGCCCATCCGGTCAGTAGTCCCCATACAATCGATAAAATGATCCGTTTCATTAGAGCGGTCTGTCTTCTTTATATTCTACTGTCACTTCGTCTGTAAGTGGTTTCTTGCCGGGAGTAGTCACATGAATGGTATTCTCTCCCGAGGTGAGTTTGACATTTTTCCACACAACGGTTGAGTAGGTGTCCGCCTTTTGTTTACCACAACTGACACCGTTTACGAATAGTTCGGCTTCCGGGGCAGTGGTGAAAGCCATGAAGGTCTGTTCCGGCTGATAGCGGAGCCGACAGCGTTTTTCCGCCAGATAGATCATCGGTTCCTGTTTATTCCAGTTCGCTTTGTAGAAGTAGAAAGCATCTTTTCTCACTTTTCTGTCGAAGGTGACAAGTCCTTTATCGTTGATACCCGGACGGTCGCCTTCCGTACGATGAGCTGCCCCGAAATCGAACATGTTCCAAACGAAAGTACCCCATACGAAGGGACGTTCGGCAATGATTTTCCAATTCTCCATGTGGTAGTAAGTCTGCCAGTTCTCGGGATGCCACCAGCCTGAAGCCGACGGTTGTTTGAGTGAGTCCTGCTGATGATAGATGCTGGCTCCTGCCCCATATTCACTGATGCCGATGCGTAGTTCGGGGTGTTTTTCATGTGTACGGTCCAAAAAGGTTGCCAGTGTTTTCGGAGTACTTCCATACCAACCGTCGTAACGGTTCCAGGCTATGTTTTCGGTAATGAAGTTCAAATTGCCGTCCTGGTTACTGGCCGAAGTTGTCGGGCGGGTAGGGTCTTCCTGTTTTGCCAGTACATTCAGTTCTTTTACATATTCTACGGGATTGTCACCCACCTCTTTCAGCTCATTGAATAGTCCCCAGAAGCAGATGGAAGGGTGGTTGTAGTGCTGCCGGATCAGTTCGATCAATTGTTGTTTACCATTTTCGCGGAAGGAAGCTTGGTCTACAAAACCTTTATCTGCATATCCTCCGGGACCTACAAACGGAATCTCGGCCCAGGTTACAATACCGTGTTTATCCATCAGGTCGTACATATAGGTAGCTTGAGGGTAGTGTGCCAGGCGGATGGCATTGACTCCCATTTCGCGCATCAGTGCCACATCTTCTTCGTGATGCTGCGGGCGGAGTGCATTGCCTACTTCTGCGCGGTCCTGATGGCGACAGACTCCATGAAGCGGCAGGTGTTTGCCATTCAGAAAGAATCCTTTATCCGGATCGGTATGATAATAGCGCAATCCTAATGGCTGCGTTACACTGTCAATTTGTTTGCCGTCTTTGTGAAGACTGATACTGACCTGATACATAAAGGGATCTTCGCAACCATTCCAGAGACGTGGTTTCTGAATCAGTAGAGGGAGTTGTTCCTGAATATCAGCCCCCTGTTTCAGTGACACGTTGCGGCTCTCTTTGCAAATCACCTTGGTGCCATCCGTTACCAGGACCTGAAGTTCGGCAGTTCCATCGGCTGCACGGTTGGATAGGTTAACTTTAGCGCATACTTTCGCTTCCTGCGGGCTGACGACCTCCTGTACCAGATAAACTCCCGGCGAAGCGTAGTCCAAAGGTGAGATACAAGTCTCGTCGGTTATCAACAGATGTACGTCCCGATAGATTCCTCCATAAAAATTGAAGTCACCCACCAGCGGCATGATGTCTAACTGTTCACCATTGTTGGCGCGTACCAGGACAGAGTTCTTTTCTCCATATTTCACCAAGTCCGTGATTTCGAAGATGAAGGCTCCGTATCCGCCTCGGTGCTCACCTATATGCTTGCGATTAATAAATACATCGGCTATACTGTTTACTCCGTCGAAACGAAGAAAAAGACGTTTACCTTTCCATTCGGGGCGGATGTACAAAGCTTTCTCGTAGTTGCCAATACCTCGTTTATAATCTATTTTGCCGGCAAGTGCGTCTTGTGCATTCCAGGTGTGCGGCAAGTCCACCCGCCGGGTGTCTCCCTGTACCTGATGCGAAAAACGGAAATTCCAGTTATTGTTGAGTAGAATATCCTGACGCTGGGCATGGAGCGAGATGGAAAAGAGAAGTAGGAAAAGAAAAGTACTTAAACCTTTTTCTCGACCCCTCCACCACAAGGAGGGAAAATAGTTACATTTCTGCTGTTTCATATGTTCTTGATTATGTATTGATTAATGATGTTATTATTGAGATCATCGGTATTTCTCTATCCGTTTTGTAATACGTCCGCTTTCTCCGGTCCGCCCGGTTCGGGAGTTTCTTGTGGGTGAATCACATCGAAATAATAGATGCCTTGCTCCTTCAGATATTCCAGGAAAGACGGTAACCGCATGCAGAAACGACTCCAGTCTTTCTCTTTGGACGATGTCCACGCAGATTCTGCCAGTGCTATCAGGCGTGGGAAGGTCATGAAGTCCAACCGTTTTCCGTCTGCAATCCGTTCGGTCCAAAGTGTGAACTGCATACCCAGTATCTGATCTTCGTATCCTTTAAAAAGATGACTGATCGGTTCGGGGAAGGCATATATGTCTTGCAACGGATTGAATCCATCCCAATAGCGTCCCACTTTATGTGAGGCATCCTGTACGAAATCGCCATACAGCGGGCGACGTGGAGTCAGGACTACCTGATAGCCTTGCTCAAGCGCTTTCAGCAACTGGTACTTACGGTCGTGGCGCCACCACATAACCAACGCTTTGGAGGGGGAGATACCAGCGTCCACTATTTCGTCCCAACCAATCATTTTTTTACCTTTGGCCGCTACCAGATCGGCAGCACGGCGGATGAAGTAATGCTCCAGTCCGGTTTCATTGATCAGCCCTTTTTCCTTTATGAAGTTCTGGATTTCAGGATCTGTGAACCAGTTCTGATTGCCGTAGTGCACTTCATCACCTCCAATATGGATATAGGGAGCCGGGAAGAGGGCTACTATTTCATCGAGTACATCGCTGATAAAACGATAAGTTTCTTCTTTGCAAGGATGGAATGTGAAATGCTTCCAGCGTCCTTCTCCTCCGCCCGATACTTCGGGATAAGCGCGGCAGACCGCTGTGGCATGTCCGGGCATATCGAACTCAGGAACCACCATAATCTGGCGTTCGGCCGCATAAGCCACAATCTCTCGTATATCGTCCTGTGTATAGAACTGCGGAGTTGCTTGGGCATCATGCCAATTGCCAACGGCCCCTATTTTCGTCAGCTTAGGGTATTTTTTGATTTCAATTCGCCATCCCGGTTCGTCTGTCAGATGCCAGTGGAATACATTGAGATGGAGTAAAGCCATTAAGTCGAGGTATTGTTTAACTTTCTCTTTACCGAAGAAGTGGCGGCTTTCATCGAGCATAAATCCGCGCCATGCGTAGCGTGGCGAACTGTAAATCCGGCAACAGCGGATTTTGCCCCGTTCGTGCCGTGCCAGTTGTTTAATGGCTTGGCGGGCATAAAATGCTCCTTTCGCAGAAGTGGCATCAATGAAGATAGAATCCGGTGTAATTTCCAGTTGATATGCTTCATCCGAGTGTTCTATACCGATAGCAGGTAGAGACTTAGAGATAGTAGTTCGTACACACTTAGCCGAAACTTCGTCATAAGAGAATGTACCTTTATGTGTCTCTATCGCAGAAGGAGCGGGGAATAGCTTTTGTGCTTGTAAGCCTTGAAAAGCAAATAGAGCAAGAAGAAGAAATTTTATTCTCCCTCTTGCTGTATTATGAATGAATAATGTTCTGTTGGTTCGTTTCATCCTATGTCTTTAACTTGTTAGCATTCTTTCTTACTAAAATACTTCCATTATGGGCCTTCCGATCCATACTTGTGGCTGCTTGAGTTTGAAAATGGCAGCCACGGTAGCAGCTACGTCAAACTGCATCATGCTGGCCTGAATTTCATGCCCTTTCTTGATATTTTTCCCCGAGATGATGAACGGAGTCTCCATCTCCTGCATTGTCTTTCCTCCGTGCCCTTTATTGATTCCGCCATGGTCGGATGTTATTATAAAAATCGTTTCATCCAGTATTCCGGCTTCTTTCACCGCATTCATTACTTTGCCGATGTATCCGTCTATTTCTTCGAGTTTGTGATAATAGGCTGGTGTATCATGACCTTCCTTATGTCCCACATGATCCGGATTATCCCAGGCAATAAGTGTTAAAGTCGGCTTTTTCTCTTTAATGTACTTCACGGCTTTTTCACATAGTTCCGTAGGATATTTTTCATAGTTAATCCCTTGGTTATATTTGTTTACTGCCAGCGTATCCACCAGATATTTGATGCCGACCCATTCGTAGAAAGTGCCAATTTCAGCTTTCGGATCAGCTTCGCGGAGCAATTGGAATATAGTTGGAAAAATGCCATCTTTACTTAATTCTTTCGAAGGAAGATCCGGAGTACTTGAATTCCAGGTTGTGTATCCGTGTAGTTCCGGGCCTGCTCCCATGAACATAGATGCCCAGTTTACTGCACTGGACGAAGGGAGTACAGAGCGTTTGGTCAGTGTGTAAGAACCATCATTCATTAATTGTTTGATATGGGGAATATTAGCTTTCTCTACACTGTAGGCACCCCAGCCGTCCAGTCCAATTAAGACTACATGTTTAGCTTTCCACTTGCTGCCGGCATGGCAATTGGGAGCTATCGTTAATAGGCAGATAATTAAACAGGCAAATTTAAACAGTTGTGTTTTCATGATACTTCTTTATTATAAAATTATTTATCTAAATCTTTTCTACGCTTCAGGGCTTCCAGAAAGTAGTAGTCTGCATAGTTCAGAGGTACGTCAATTTCACTATTGTGCGGAATACTGCCTACGCTATGCATCAGGATAAAATAGCCGTTAGTGCCAATGCGGCCCGATAGTCAGGTGAGGCGAGACTATGCATAATGCGGTCTGCGTATGCTTTGTAAGAAGCGGCATCGGATACTGCATATGTGCTGATTTCATACAGGCAGAAGCGATGCAGGATGCAGAAGAAGCGTCCCGGGGTTCATTGGGTATATTGGGTGCATCCATGTCCCAGTAAGGTATCAGATCTTCGGGCATGTGCGGATCATTTTTCATCCTATTGAATGTTTTCAGTGCCTGGTCCAGATATTTGCGGTCTTTCGTTTCACGATAGCAAATAGTGAAGCCATAGATAGCCCATGCCTGCCCGCGTGACCAAACTGATTCATCAGCATATCCTTGTGCTGTCTGTTTATGACGTACGGAGCCGTCCGAAATATTGTAGTCCACTACGTGATAGCAACTTCCATCAGGGCGGAAATGCTCGGAAAGAGTACGGTCTGCGTGTGCTACGGCTACTTTATAGAAAGTGGAATCACCGGACAGTTTGGTTGCTTCGAACAGAAGTTCCAGGTTCATCATGTTGTCAATGATAACCGGACATTCCCAGCCTCTTTCACTTTGCCAGCTATTGCCTTTTACATCCCAGCTTTGAATGACTCCGGCATTAGGGCGAAAACGGGTACAGAGTGATTTGGCTGCCTGTATCATTACGTTTTTATATGCAGCTGTATCGGGAGCGAGCCTTAGGCCGTTACCAAAACTGCAATTAATGATGAATCCTATATCGTGATGCCAGGTCAGGTGCTCGGCCGGGCGAATGGCTTCAGTATATTTTCTGGCCAGTGGAAGATAGCTGGTGTCACCTGTCAGTTCGTACAGATACCAGATGCTACCGGGAAAAATCCACTGCGCCAATCGGCATATCCGCAGTAATATACAGATCCATCTCTATTGAGAGTTACAGGATTGAGACATTTTCCGCTTGCTTCGATGGTGTCGATGGCCAAACCAAGTTGTGCTTTGGCAAATTCTACATTCTCTGTTATAAAAGACGGTACTGTGGGTTTGTGGTTTGAGCAAGCCACACATATCATTGCGCAGGCTGCTCCCAATAAGGGTTTTAAGTTCATGTTTTATTGTTTTTTTATGATAAAAGAATAATTTCCTGTTTTATAGATGTTTGTTGCTGTGAGTGTAATGCGATAAATCGATTTACCCCATACATTGGATAGCCGGGGATCTGTTAATGGAATTGTTTCTGTTTTCACATCGAACAGTTGTTTATCATATTCTATGACGGCTTTCTTTCCTTTTACTTCCAATTGAATTTTTCCCGGTATTTCCGTATTCACCTGCCCCATGTCATGAAATTGATTTGATTAGGCTGTTTGGCTGTTGTCAGACGGAAAGAATCTGAAATCCGTAATTGTCCTTTCTGAAGTGAATAGGAACGTATCCATGATTCCACTTCTGCTTCGGCCGGATAGGCTGTCGCTATATTGGCTGTGAATGTGTTTTTCCTCTTGTCAGCTTGTACTTGTGTTGCTTTATATGTTGCTCCGTATCTCTGGGGGACGCCATTAATCAGGGGGAGATTGTGATAGTTGCTCTGCATGGTCCAAATGGTGTAGCGATCCTTGCTGAATGTCTGGCGTGTATAGGTCCCTACTCCGGCATCAATAAGAAAAGGAGTTTGGTCTATCCAGAAAGAGAAGGTACCTGCGTCATTATGATTATGGCTCTCGTCGTTATATCCTCCTTTAGCGGCCAGAAAGTTTCCTTTATTGTCAGTTATATAGCAGAATTCGGTTTCCGGATACCAGGAGAATGGGGGAGTCAGATGTGCCGCTTGAGTTTCTTTTAGTTCGTTTGCAATTTTTATAGCAGCAAGCGTACGGTATATATCGCGTCCGGAAGGGAGTTATTGGTGTTAATCATAGCAGCGAATCCTTTCATTTCGTTACTGTTTACAGCCTTGCCATACCGGAATATCAAGGGAGCGTCTCCACTGCCTTTCGCCGAAGCATCAGCGAAATTAACCACCCATCCTTTGCCCACGTATGAACGTGATATATATTCGCCCATATTCTTTATCATGGGATTATCGAAGATGGAGACAGTTCCCCCGGTAACGGCTGACAGTAATTCCAGATAATCAAACATTTTTCCGGCGGCATGTCCCCAATAGGAGGGGCCTTCTTCACATGCACCGTCGGTATGGGTATAGTTGATGAATTTATCTACCGAAACCATACTGCGGTATATTGCCTTCGCTAACATTCCTTTATCATTTTCAAGCAGCATAAAACACATTAAGGCGTTGCTGTTACACCAAGGATTCCAGTTGTTGACCAACATTCCCGGTCTATAGTTCACTGCCATCCACCAGAAGTGATCGTTATTCATGTAAGGATCCAATATACGCTGTTGGAGCGTATGCCGTAAACGTTCGGATATAGCAGGATTGAGCTTGTCAAACTCTTTGTGCATGTAATAATAGGTCCATGCGAGTAAAGAGCCTAAGTCACCTGCTGTCAGGTCTATGATGTTTTCTTTAAAATCGGGTAATGAGCGGTGAGACTGTTGTGCATTCAAATGGGCGGCCAATGCCCAGGAAGTCATCTCGCAGGAATGATATACACCGTTGATCAGCTGATCGATAAATCGTCCTTTCCCTTCTGCGAGTTCAGCGAGTAGCAGGTCGGCTATGGCATTGTTATTATTGGCGAAAGGAGTTTCCATAACGCTACGGTTGCCGCTGCGTTCAAATTCCATATAATCAGTAGCTTTCACAACCTGCCATTGATAATTCAACTGCTTCTCTCCGCGAAGGATACATTCATTCTTGAAAGAGCCTAAAAAAGTGTCCCATCCGGTTCGGTCGGTATAAGCAGGATAAGTGACCCATTGTTGATTTAATATAAGCACTTCCTGCAAACTGCTTACGTTGGCCTGTTTTTGAAGATAGTTCCGTTCTGTATAGCTGAGAGCTTTTACAGTACAGCATAGCAAGAGAGTGAATATTAATAATTTCTTCATCGTAATAAAATTAAGATTTTAACGTAGGCAAAGTAACACAATTTATTGCTATTTTATCTTACTAAATGGTTCTTAATGCTATATAATTTTTCTATTTTAGTTGGATATTTGAGGGAATCAACCTTCAAAAGAGGAAAAAATGATAAAAGAGTCTGTTTAGAACTTTCTTTTCAGATGGAATAGAGGGCGTGTGTCGAAACTCACCACAGAGGACACTGAGTAACACAAAATGAGTTCTAAGTCATTGATTATCCATGTTGATAATCTGTGATAATCCGTGTAATCTGTGGTGAAAAGAGTTTTTGACACAGCCCTTTGGTTTATAAGAATCAGTAGCTTAAACGTATTTGTTTAATTCCAGCCCGAATTCTGGGTCAGGGATTTGTTCATATCAGTTTCATGTTTTGGGATTGGCCATACATAATATTGGTCTCCTCCCCATGTGTAAGGATAGGTGATAGTCCCCCATACATCTTTCATCCCGGCTGTACCATCAGCATTATTAAATTTACTTTCTTTCCATGTTTCCAACGGAGTTCTTCGTAAAAGTCAACTCCTTCACCTGCTGTTTCCCAGCGGAATTCATTCTGGATACGAACGCGCATATCTTCCTGTCCCTGAACCATAGTGGCAGTATTGCTGTTCAACAGTGCAACACCGGCACGTTGGCGTACTTTATTCAGCCATTCGATGGCCTCATCGGTTTTACCCTGCTCATTCAATGCTTCTGCCAATCCTATGACGACAGTTGCGTAGCGGATAATTGGCAGGTCAATCGGAGATTGTTCACGATTGGTCATCTCACTTGAACCTTCAGCAACAAATTTGCGGAACAAATAGTATAAATGGCTCTGAGTGTCAGTACGTAAGTCATAAGGATAATCGGTGTCAGCACCATAGTAGGGCCAGCGTGAAGTGAAGGTGTGGTCTACACTGTTTCCCGAACCGTCATATGTAGCATATGGAGTGATGACAGTTTGGGCTAAACGAGGATCACGGCTGTCATAAGCAGCTTTGATACGAGCCTCGTTTCCTGCCGGGAGATATAATGCTTTTGCCTTGTCACTCAACTTCTCCAGACGTCCGTCTACTTTGGCTTTTATTTTTTTTACCATGTCGTCTAATGCCTCTTCCGTGCCGTCAAAGCCGATTTCGCGATACTGTGCTTTTACTGTTGCCGGATCGGTATTACGCAAGAAGAATACTTCACGGTCTTTAATATCTAAGCTTGAGAATCCCGGAATGTATTCATCCCAGTTAAATTTACTGCCGTCTATATTTTCGTAGGTTTCTACAAAATCCACACTGGCTAACATAGTGTTCCAGCAAGAACCAAATGTAGTACGACCACCATAACGGAAGCTCATGGAATTTCCGTAAGTGCTACCATTATTATCGATACACTGCAAAGAGAAGATAGCTTCATCACTCTGTTCATTAGCTTCTTTGAAGAGTTGCTTGTACCCATCCTGAAATAATGAATGTCCCAATTCACCTACTTACGGAAGTCTGCTTCCGCTTTGCTCCATTCTTTGGTCCATAGATAGATTTTGCCACGTAATGCATAAGCCACTGATTTGGTGACATGACCCCATTCTGCTTTACCGGTAGCGATACGGTCGGGAAAATTCGGATCATTTATTGCGTCGGTTAAATCTTGTATGCAGAAATTCCATATATTCTCTTCGCTTTCACGTGGTTTGTCTGCCTGATCAAGTTCCATAGGCGTATTATAATAAGGAACACCCCTGAAAACTGCATTCAGTTTGTAATAATAAAATGCACGCAAAACTTTTGCTTCGGATAATAATTTACCTTTTACGCTTTCACTTATCGGTGCGTCGGGTAGATGTACAATGGCATCATTGGCACGATAGATACCTGCATAATGTTGTTTCCAATAGTCTGAGAATATTCCGGAACCGATGGAAGCTGTACCGGCCAGTAGCGGATAATCGTTGTCACGGCAGGTTGCTCCCACGCTGAATGCCTCCATTAGATAAGCCTCTTTTGCTACATAACCTTCGCGCAGGGTAGCGTAGATAGATGCTACTCCCATAGTACAAAAGTTTTCGTTGCTCCACATACTGCCCGATGATGCTTTATCATATGGCTTTGTGTCCAGTAAATCTCCTTGGCAACTGCTTATAGCAATTGCTGTGGCTGTTAATATGAATAATTTATTTAATAGTTTCATAAGATTTCAAGATTTATTTAGAATGTTATATTGGCACCTATTGCAATTGTCCTAAACGGAGAATAGCCCATACCGGTAGCAGATTCCGGGTCTTGGCCTTCAAATCCGGTAATTGTCAGCAGATTTTCAGCTGAAACATAAACACGTGCATTTTGCATAGCAATTTTTGAAACCCAGTTTTTCGGTAGAGTATAGCCTAGAGACAGGTTCTTCAATTTAATGTAATCACCTTTGTACAGCCATAAGGTTGTATTGCCATGACGATTTTGTACATAGCCGTCTATATAAGCCATACGCGGATATTTTGCGTTGATGTTGGTACGTGGATCATCCGGATTTTCGGGATTGTAGAAATAATGATTTTCAGCAACCCGTTGTGCGATAGTACTACCCCATTCAGTAGATGCGGCGTTGTATCCTGTGGTTGCCCCCCAATATATGCTGAATCCGGCAGCTCCTGCCCATACCATAGAGAGGTCGAATCCTTTCCATGCGGCAGAGGCCTGAAAACCGAAATTGTATTTAGGCTTATTGGAAGTTTTTTGGAAAGTATAGTCATTATCATCGCCATATACTCCATTATTATTGGAGTCGGCATAGATGTAATCACCATACCAGATCTTGTTTTTAGCAACCGTTTTCCCCGGTTGAAATTCATATCCGGCTGCGATCATATCTTTCACCCATGCCATATCTTTTTCTGTACGGATCATACCGGTCTTAGGTCCTCCTTGAGGGTTTACGCTGCCATCCGCATTGTAGTAAGAGCCATTGCCATGATAAACGTTCCGTAAATAGTATTCGTTCATCATACGGCCTTCAACAATGGGTGTTGTGCCACCACTGGACACTTTACCGATATTATCTTCCCATTTACCACCGGTCAGTTTGTTATTCGGATCTTCTACCCATGTTCTTTCATAAGTGCCGTTATAGGCATCGATATTGCTTTTGTTGTATGAGAAGTTACCGTTAATGGAGTAGCTTACCCCTCCTATGTTATCACGCCATCCCAGTGATAACTCGACTCCCTTATTGCTCACTTTGGCGAGGTTCTGACGGGGGGCAGTCATTGTTCCGAATACATAAGGAATAGTCGGGCGGTATAAGATACCGTCAGTTTTCTTTTGATATAGGTCGGCACTTATGCTCAGACGGTTCTTTAATAAATTAACATCAATACCAAAGTTGACAGAGGTGGTAGATTCCCATTTCAGTAAGCTATTGGCGATGGCACCCATATACAATGCAGAATTTAAGGCATTTCCAAATACTGCGTTGGTGGTACTGTATACCGACATGTATTCGTAGTTACCAATTTCAGAGTTACCTAATTTACCCCAGGATGCACGGACTTTCAGGTTATCCAGCCAGGTACGGGTATTTTCCATGAAGCTTTCTTCTGAGATGCGCCATGCACCTGATAAGGAAGGGAAGAATCCCCAACGATGATCTTTGTGGAAACGTGAGGAGCCGTCATAACGGAAATTTGCCTCAAATAAATACCGGGAATTATATGCATAGTTCACGCGTCCAAATACAGAACGTGTGGCATAATCCTGGGTTGCACCTTTGGTACTTGTCATTTCGGTTGCTTCATCAAACTGGTTCAGTGATTCGTCGATCAAACCTTTCTTTGCGGCATCTACAGTATAGTAATTCTTATAGAATTCCTGATAGCCTAACAGCGCGGATACATCGTGTTTCTGAGCAAATGTATGATGGTAGTTTAACAGGTTTTCCAATGTATAAGAGTAATTGGACTCATAACCGAAACTTGTACTTAATTGAGAAGGAGGAGTGATACCATCGACAATTACCCCGTCACTGAAACGTGTCTGATAAGCAGGCACTCCCCATTGGCGGGTTTCGTAGATGTAACGGTTGTAATTGAAATTGAAATCCCAGCTTAAATCTTTAAAGAACTTGACCTTGCTAAATAGGGTCGTGTTGAAACGGTTGTAGCGTTTGAAGCCATCATTCCGTGCCAGTTTATATAGTGGGTTATTGGCTGTTGCACGTTCGTCCGGACATTCCGGGTAGCCGAAACTTCCGTTCCATTCGGGATAAGTACCGGCTGTAGATTGTCGGAGGAAAGTATTGGCATTGCTAAAGTCACCCACTTCACGATCCATTTGTGAAGCATAAGTACGCGTACCTAAAGTCAACCATTGAGTTGGATTGGCTTCAATATTGGCACGTACAGAATAGGTCTTGTTGGCTGTATTGTCTACAATACCTTCATTATCCTGATAGCGGGCTGACAATAGGAAACGAATTTTATTAGATCCTCCTGAGACTGAAAGGTTATGTTCGTGTATCATACCTCCTGAGTATAATTCTTTCAGCCAGTTGGTATTTGGGTATGCGATGTAATTAGGGACACCGTTTTCATTTACTCCATTGGGATCTTTTGATTTCTCTCTCCACAAATCGATATACTTTTGGTCAAAAAGAGTACCGGAGCCAACATTTTCGCAAGATTCGTTCATTAATTCCATATAATCCGCATAGTTACTCATCGTTTCGATCATGCGTGTCGGGCTGTTGAAAGAGATGCGTCCACTATAGTTTACCTGTATTTTGTCTCGATCACCGCTTTTTGTTGTGACTAAGATGACTCCATTGGCAGCACGGGCACCATAAATAGCACAGGAAGCTGCATCTTTTAGAATAGAGATATTTTCTATGTCCTGAGGGTTAATAGCATTCAATGAACCTTCCATACCATCTATGATAATCAAAGGTGAGGCATTATTCATTGTGCCGTTACCACGTACCCGTAAGGTTGTGTTATCTTCTCCCGCATTGCCGAGCCTGAACTGGCTTGAAGTCCTGGACTTAGACCGCTAATGCCGAAGATACTGTCGTAATGGGGCGTGATTTAGTTTGTTCTTCAAAATCAACGGAAGATACGGCACCTGTTAAATTGGCCTTTTTCTGTGTGCCATATCCAACTACTACTACCTCATCGAGTGTTTTGCTGTCTTCTTCCAATTGGATGTTGAAAGACACCTGGTTGCCACTTACTTTGACTTCTTTATTAAGATAGCCGATGTAAGAGATTTGCAGTGTTGCGTTGGACGGTACTTCGAGACTAAATTCTCCGTTCAGGTTTGTGATGACGCCAATAGTTTTATTACCTTTCACAATGACGTTGGCTCCGATAATCGGTTCTCCATTTGCATCTTTTACAATACCTTTAACCGTTCTGCGCTGTTGGGGGACTGCTGTGATCGCATCTCCGTTTTCAACTGTCTCTTGTGAAGAAACAGCCCAAGCGCTACCGCTTAAAAGCATTATTAACGATGTACTTACAAGTACCCTTTTAGAAGATAAGGGTAGCAAATGTAATTTGCTTTTTCTCATAATACTTTAGATTGAGTTAATAAAAGTGTTAAATACACCACAAAACTACGGTAACTGATCTGATCCGATGTGATACTTTTATTCTCAATAAGGACACTAATTATTCATAGTCAATTTGGAGTCTGCCTTAATCCGTATTTCCTATATGGCTTTTATGTACAAAATTTTGCGATAGGATACTTAATTAGATAGAAATATTGGACATAATTTGTTCTTTTTCATTATCCGTATACTATTAAACTTTACAAAATATGAATAACATGGTTGAACTATGTCGTGGAAGAGCCCCCTCTATGCTATTTTTGTTCGCAATATAGGCACTAATTGTTCTTAACTAAGTAGAAGTTCCAGAAGAACTTTGGCGATGTCGCTGGAGAAAGAACGTATTGAAAAGGAACATATTGAAGAGATGAACCAAGCTAAACTACGATTCTTTACCAATGTGAGCCATGAGTTTCGTACTCCTTTAACTCTTATTATAAGTCAGGTAGAGCTTATGTTACAAAAGAATACGATACCTCCATCTTTGCATAATAGTATTTTCAGGATAAGGAAGCATGCCCAACAAATGAAACTTCTAATTTCAGAATTGCTTGACTTTCGGAAATTCGATCAGAACTATATCCAATTAAAACTATCGGAACAAAGCCTGAATACATTTTTAGAAGAAGTCTATCTTTCTTTCTCTGCTTATGCCTCTCAGAAGTCCATTTCTTACCATCTGAAACTGTTGGAGCAGGATATATCTATTTGGATAGATGACTGGCAAATGCGAAAAGTTTTGTTTAATTTGCTTTCGAACGCATTTAAACATGTTCCGGATAAAGGAGAAATAAGCATATTAACCTCTACCACACCGGATCAGGTTGTTATTGCAGTTAAGGATTCCGGGAATGGCATTAGTAAAGAAGAACAGGAACGGATATTCGATCGTTTTTATCAGGCGGACAATCGGAATAAAGCGCTTCATGTTGGCACTGGTATCGGACTCGCATTAACGAAAAGTATCATTCAGCTACATCATGGTACAATTGAGGTAGAAAGTGAGTCAAATGAAGGCAGCTGTTTTATTGTAAAGTTACCTAAAACCCGTGATTGTTTTGAAAAGGATACTGAAGTCGTTTTTCTGGAATCTCCAGAAAAGGAACCTATGGTACAAGAGAATACCATACCGGATGAGAATTTTATGAAAAAGGATGATTTTACATTCGAAACTCCCTTGATAGATGAACGGGAAGAGAAACGGAAAGTATTATTGGTAGAAGATAATATGGAGCTTTTGCAGGTACTCAAAGAAATATTTTCACCACTTTATCAGGTGGTGACGGCCGCTAATGGCGAGGAGGGATTAAAACAGGTCTTTGCAGAAGTGCCCGATTTGATAGTGAGCGATGTTATGATGCCGGTAATGACAGGAACGGAAATGTGTCTGAAAATAAAGAATAACATAAGCTTGTGCCATATTCCGGTTGTGTTGTTAACAGCACTTGACACTGTAGATCAAAATATAGAAGGGCTACGTCGTGGAGCAGACGATTATATCACCAAGCCTTTCAATGCAAAAATCTTAATAATCCGCTGCAATAATTTGATTCGTAACCGCTTGTTGATGCAAAGCCGTTTTGCCAAAGATCAGATTTTAGAAATCAACCTGTTGGCAGCTAATCCAATAGATAAAGGCTTCTTGGATAGAGTCATTAAGGTAGTAGATAAACATATTGATAATGAGGATTTTGATATTGGTATGTTATGTCAGGAACTTGGAATGGGGCGAACATTGTTGCACACCAAATTTAAAGCATTGACAGGGATGACACCCAATGAATTTATTCTAAATCACCGGTTGAAAATAGCATCGCTGATGTTAAAGAACGAACCTTATTTACAGGTAGCAGAAATATCCGATAGATTAGGTTTCGGTTCTCCACGCTATTTCAGCCGTTGTTTTAAAAATCAATATAACGTTACTCCGATGGAATATCGCAAAGGAGCTAAACAGGAAAATCTTAAATGACCTAAGGCGGATACCAGATAAGGGGAATAACATCTGAAAGTAATTCATGCTCGTAAAGAAGACTATTTAATCAATATGGACTCATGGTCTATTTAAATAGCTGGATTAAAAAGAATCTGATGATAGGTAAGAGAAGAGAGGCTTTGCCGTAATATCGCCAAAGTTCTTCTGGAACTTTTTTCGCGCCAGATAAAATAGG
>ENA-OQIC01000068-OQIC01000068.1-human-gut-metagenome-genome-assembly--contig:-NODE-68-length-41935-cov-2.939940_pt1 | contig 41935 bp, 50 predicted proteins | sample MGYA00242572_ERZ504736 | MGnify/ENA primary metagenome ERZ504736 (study PRJEB26092, sample SAMD00036201) | human gut metagenome | host: Homo sapiens | study: EMG produced TPA metagenomics assembly of...
ACCAATGACCTCCTATAGATACCCCAGCCTGTTGCCATGCTTCCATCTGCATTCAGATAATACCAATGACTTCCTACAGATACCCAACCTGTTGCCATAATTCCGTCTTCATTAAAGTAATACCAGTTTTCTGAAACAGCCTTCCAACCAGTTGCTTTCTGTCCGTTTTCGTAATATTTCCAACCTTCTTCTGTCTTAATCCATCCATCTTTCTCTGGGTCTGGTGTCTCTGTACCGCCATTACCTCCATCTGGATTTGGTTTCTCTGGTTCTGGCTGTGGTTTCTCTGGTTCTGGCTGTGGTTTCTCTGGTTCTGGTGTTACAGTACCGCCACCGTTTCCAGTGTCACCTGTTGAATAAGTAAAGGAAATGTTTGGAAATGCAACAGACTCAAGCGTACCATCTCCATTTCCGTCATACTCTACTCCCCAACCATCTGTGCCTAAGAAAAATACCTGTCCATTAGAATAGTTGTGCTTCTTAAGGTTAGATAAAATGTGGTCTTTATTTACCGTAACTCTCCATTCATTATCGGAAACTGGTTCCCAAGAACTACCTACTGGATTTCCATTGATATCAAGTGTATCTTGTAACCAAGTAAATGTACCTTCATAATCTGTATGGAATGTAATAATAATGTCCTGCGTTCCGTCAAAAGTTGTACTGTTTGTAGTAATGCTCAGTTTCGGTTCGTCTACCTTAACAGCTACGTCTGAGTTACCAGCTTCTGTTGCTGGTTCTTCGGCTTCTACCTCTGTCTGTGGTGCTGGTGTTGGAACTGCACCTTCAACTGCATCTTCTTTCTCGGTTTCCGCTGTTTCGGCTTCTGCCTCAACGGATACCCCCAAGCCAACAAGTTCCTCAGTACCTGCTACGGTTTCTTTAACCTCAGTTTCCTCAACTACTGGTGTTTCAGCTACTTCTGTGCCTGTTACTACCTCTTCTTTAACCTCTGTTTTTACTTCTTCTTTAGCATCGGCTTTTTCTTCCTTAGCCTCAACTTTTACCTCTTCTGTTTCTTCATTAGCTGTTGCTTTTGCCTCGGTTTCAATAGCAACTGGTGCTTCTTCTCCTAAACCTGATGCAAATGCTGTCATCTGTGTACCACACATCATTGTTACAGTCAATCCTAACATTGCCAACTGTTTTGCTCTCTTTTTCATACTAAAAAACCTCCATATTAAATGTTTTCAATACTACCTTATCTTACTTTATACTACTAGTCAATATAATGTTTAAATCAATATAAAATCCTACTATATATTACTTAATACTACTTTATACGAATTTGAAATACTAAATAATACTAAATGGTATATTTGTAATAAAAAGGAGACGTTTAGTATGAAACCATTAAAAACTAAGGTAAGCATTACACTTGATGAAAATGTAATTGCCATAATTAGAAAAATGGCAGATGAAGATGATAGAAACTTTAGTCAATACATTAACTTAATTTTAAAGGAATGGATTTCTTCACATACTGATGCAAATATTACCAAGTAATATCTAAGAAAATATTGCAAAAGGATAAAAGCCTACCGGATTGAAAAAATTCGAGTAGGCTTTTGTTGTATTTAGAAAAAGAAAAAAGTAACGAAGTTAAAGAAAAGGGCGAAACCACTATGTCATAGAGTAATTTTTGTTAGAATAAGGAGATGTTAATTTTGCACAAAAAAGTGATAATTATAGGGCATATTTACAAAAGAACAAATGTTTTGTGTAATCTGTATAATTTACTAGTGATGACTTAGAACGATAACTAGCGTTGGTTTACAATTCTCATATAGATAAAAAAATCTCAAAAACAAAAGCAATCTCAGGGGGTTATGATTTTTTAGCGAATTATTAGCTAATGCGTCTATAGAGATAAGTTCCTTTTGATGGTATCATATCTTAAGTTGATGCGCACGACTAAATTCAGAAAGAAGGAGGTTCATATTATGGAAATCGTAGGTATCAGTTATACTACAAATAAGAACGGTGAACGTGTTTCAACAGTTCAAGTTATACATCCCTATGAAGAGTATTATAACAGTACTGATGGCTGCAGAGGTTGTGTTGGAATGAGAACGGAAGCAATCTATGTTGGCAGCTATGATATCAGTGACCTAGAAATTGGTATGGAGATTGAAATCTTCTATGATAAAGCTGTTGTAACTGCCAAAGGAACATTCCAAACGGTGAAGAAAATTGTAGTTCTCTAATTTTCATTCAAAGGGGGCAATTAAGAATAATATGCCCCCTTGAAAATAGGAAACTACGTTATTATTAGAAATACTATAACACAAATTGTTTTATATGAACCCCCTTTTGTATAACTTTTGTGTTTGAAGTAAATAGAAAGGAATAACATTTATGGATTTAATTATTTTAATAATTTTAGCCAGTATTGGTATTTTTTATATAGTGCGTGAGGGTATTAAAACTATTAGGAATTGTGATGATAAAGAAGCTGAAAAAATAATTTTCGCTTTCTTGTTTGGAGGCAAAAATAACCCTTTTGATAATAATGAATTGGGAAGGCAATTAGAACAAAATATTTCTCAAATTATCGGTGAACAGTCTTATATACAACATTGTAATCTGGCGAGTACTCTTAGTAATCATCCGCTGATATTTTTTGGTGAGGATGGAAGCTACCCTATATTGAAATATCAGTGAAGTATAAAGATGATAATGAAAACAGAGGCTGGAAGTATTTTGACTAATAGAGTTAAAGAATATCTGGAAATTTGCGGATTATCAAATGATATTTTAGTTCGTTGGGAAAAACGAAGAGATATTGCTTTTCCCATGTTGAAAATAGAGTATGCCAAAACTAAAGAACAAAAGGATATTTTGGATAGGTGTTTAAACATTAAGCAAAAAAATATTCTTGCTCAGTATGCTGCGGTTATTGATGATACAGAGGAAGAGGATTTGAATGAATAGTAGTCGGGTTATGTTAGGATATGACTATGGTATTCTTAGTATGCAAGGGGATAAAGTCCCTTTGCATGCTAAAATTCAAAGTCACCGAATTGTGGTAGGAAGCACTAATTCGGGTAAGTCTTCCGCTATTCTGTACTGGATTTATAAAGCTTCAAAATTAGGGTGCGAGTTTTATATTGCCGATTTTAAGCAGAGCCATGAATTTGAGGGGATTACTCCATATTTTGCTGAGTTTGAAGCATGCTATGATTTGATAGAGCAATTTTATCAAGAGTTTCTTAATACCTCAGAAGGTGGAAGTGGAAAGATTAAAATTTTACTGATTGATGAGATTGCAGGTTTATTAACGTATTATGCCACTTCGCAGGACGGAAAGAAAAAGGCTGACCGAGTACGAAATATTATGGCTTCTATTTTGATGCTTGGGAGGTCAAGAAATTGTTTCCTTTGGTTGTCTATGCAGAGGTATTCTGCCACTGTATTTCCTGCCTCAAGCGGAGCTGCGGATAATTTCCAGATTTGTGTCGGTATGGGAAGGCTTACAGTTGAGGGGCGTAAAGGGTTATTTGCAGGGGAACATTTTGAGGAAGAGGAAATGTTACAATTTGGGCAGGGGAAAGGAATTATTCTTATAGAAGGGCAACCGTTAAGAGGAATTGTTATTCCAACTGTTTCAAAAAAGAAATTACTAGCATTATTGCAAAAGTAAGTTCGTCAAAGGCAGATGACAGCGAAGCTGTCATAGCCCTTTGACACAAGAAAACGGTCAGTATTACCCGTTTTCTTGTGTGACTGTGATTTATATAGTAGAAGCATTGATTTTACAAGGCTTTTTCGTCACAGCTATAATGTGACAAATCAGATAGGATGTGATTAAAATAGGATTTTCAGAAAAGACACGGGGGAGATGTTGGATTGGAACAATTCATGTGAAAAATATGGAAAAGGCAGGATTAGAAAAAAAGCAATATGAGTGTCCTGAATATCTTGCAGAGTATTTTATAAGACTGTGGGAAGAAAGCGGAGCAAAAAGAGAAGCAGCTATTGCTGTATGTGTGTCAAGTACAGGTTGTTATCATTGTCATATTGCTTGTTATGGAAATACTACGACATTAAAAAAAGTATCTGAAATATTATTCGACTCTCACATTGAACCCCAATTAGGAGGTAAGCAGGCATTAACTGCATATATATGTAAAGAAGGCAATTACGCAGAGAAGGGTGAGCAGGTTCTTTATACAAGGGGGCTAGAAGTAATTCAGGATAGACAAGGAATGAGAAGTGACCTAGAAGTCATTGAGGAATTATTGGAAGAAGGATTAACACCAGAGCAAATATATGCAGAGTCTTTCCGATATAGAAGGTATGAGAAAATGATTAAGTCACATTATCTTGCAAAGAGGATAGCTGAAACACCTTTGATAAAGACTATGTGGAATGAATACCATTTTGGAAGAAGTGGTAGCGGAAAAACATATACTTATTACAAACTTTGTGAGATATTTTCTCCAGAAGAAGTGTATCTTTGTAATGATTATGCAAATTCGGGTTCGAGTGGAGGCGGATTTGACTTTTATGCGAATAATCCTGCTAAAATAGTTTTACTAGATGAATTTCGAGGAAATATTCCCTATGCACAGTTGTTATCCATGCTAGATGTGTATAGTCGTAACCAGCAACATTGTCGTTTTCAAAACACATATAACTTGTGGGAGAATGTTATAATTTGTTCGATATATCCACCAGAAGAAGTTTATAGATTTATGGTGATGATACAAAGAGAAATATTGACTCAATCCGCCAGTTTTTCAGACGTTTGAATGTGATTGTTTATCATTATAAAAACAAAGAGGGAGAATATAAAAGTTTTGAGATGCCTGCCAGCGAATATAGCTGTGCGGATGACATCATAAAACGGGCTGAATTATATGAAACAGGATTTATATGTTCAGAAAAATTAAGCATTGTTCATCAGCAAAATGCAGATAAAGTAGTTTTACATGCTCAAAAGCAAATAGATACATCAGATAGTACAGACTGTACTCAAAAGGAATTGGGAGAGGTAAATCATGGATAAGGCATTATTGAATGTAAAGGAAGTCAGTGAGTATTTAGGTCTTGGGGAAACCAAAACAAGAGAATTGTTGAGAAACCCTAAAAATGGCTTTACCATTCGAATTGGCAATCGTCTATATGCTCATAAGGGGAGATTGGACGTTTGGTTAAAAAATCAAATATTGTAGTGACAATCAAGAATGAAACTGGAAAAACTTGCCATCTAATCCGATTGCTTATTTGAAAAATGCAAGATATGTGGTAGAATTGAAAAGAATTTAATAGTTCTTTTCCCGATTTGCTAGGAAAGGAGGCAGTGATGGGGAAATCACTTAACGGGAAAGAATTAGGGAACGGAATATCACAAAGAAAAGACGGATTATATCAAGCCCGATTTACCAACCGTTTCGGTAAAAGGCAAACAATTTATGCGAAAACTTTAAATGAGGTAAGGCATAAGCTGAGAACTGAACAGTATAATGATGAAAAAGCAATCAATGTTGTTGATACAAATATGACATTGGATGAATGGTTTGACATCTGGCTGAGCACCTGTAAGAAGAATTGCAGGAATTCCACCAAAATGCTCTATATTACCCACTATAAGCGTATTCAAGGCGAATTAGGGTGGCGGAAATTAACGTCGTTGAACCTGATTGTTATGCAGGAAGCATTTAATAAGCTAAAGACGGATAACACAAGGAAACATTCGAAAACCATACTGGTAGATATGCTGAATAAGGCAGTTGATGCCGATTTACTTGTAAAGAATGTTGCAAAGCAGATAAATACAGTCATTTCCAAAGAGGAGAAAAAAGAAAGGCGTGTTTTAACAGTAAAAGAGACAGAGCTTTTCTTGGAACAGGCAAAAGGGAACTTTTATGAAAATCTGTTTATTTTGGCATTAGAAACAGGCTTGCGAGTGGGCGAATTGTCAGCTTTACAATGGGAAGATGTCGACTTCAAGAATAAAGTTCTCCATGTAAGGCATACCTTGTGTTATTTCAGCAAAAACGGAAAATATGTATTTGAAATGCACGATACGAAAACAAATAACGGAAAGAGAACCATTCCGTTGACTGCAAAAGCAATCCATAGTCTGAAATGTCAAAGAATACAAAAGCAGGAAATTATTCTAAAAGGCAGAACCGCAGAAGAAGAATTTCAAAATCTTGTTTTTGTTACAAGGAAAAATCGACCAACAAAGCTGGGGGTAATCAATCGATGTATACGTTCGGTTATTCAGAACATAAACAAAGCAGGGATAGATTTTCTTCCCTTTACAGCACATACATTTCGCCATACTTTTGCAACAAGAGCAATCGAATGTGGAATGAACCCGAAAACCTTGCAAAAATTTTGGGACATGGCACATTACAGATGACAATGGATTTATATTGCCATGTAACAGAAGATACGCTGTTCTCAGAAATGGAAAAGTTTGAGAAATGGTGTAGCTAAGTATGAAATGGTGTAAAAATGGTGTAGTAGGGATAAAAATAGAAATTAAGGGCTAAAAAAAGCCTTAATTACAATAGTTTCAGCAATAGAGAAGCATAAAGTGTATAAATATTTCCGAATAATGTTTCAAACAACAGTTCCACTTCTTCTATTTCCTTTTCACTTTTACAGAATGAAGCGTCTTTTCCACCTCTTCAATAGACCTTAAAACCTCCGAGGTCTTTGTTTTTTGCCTTCTGTTTTGATATGCCCATTGAAAAACTGCATCCTTTATTCCGCTTTTTCCTTTCATTGCAGACTCTCCAAAAAATTTCTTCTATTATATAGTCTATTGTCCTGCAATCAATTTGTGAATAGGATTTCCTTGAGAAGAGAATTTTTCTTCATATTCTGTCATCACATTTCCTTTATTCATTGCTTCATCATGATGAAGGTCAAAGGTATGTGCCAAGAGCTTCCATCCTGCTTCTTTTACTTCCTCCAAAGAAAATTCAAAGAGCTCTCTGTTATCTGTCTTAAATTCTACTACTCCTTCAGCATCCAGCACCTGCTGATATCTCTCCAGAAACTGACGGGAGGTTAATCTGCGCTTTGCATGTCTTTCCTTTGGCCATGGGTCTGAAAAATTCAAGTAAATCTTTTTTACCTCTCCTTTTTCAAATACTAACGGAAGTTCTCTTGCATCCATACGAATGAAGAACAGATTATTTAAAATTTTCCCTTCTTTTTCCTGTTCTTCTCTTTTCTGAAGCGCACGTAATAAAACGCTGTCATACATTTCAATTCCGATAAAATTTACGTCAGGATAAAGCTCTGCCAAGGTCATAATAAAGCGTCCTTTTCCCATTCCCACTTCGATATGAACCGGATTATGATTTCCAAAAACCTCTGCCCATTTTCCCTTTTTTTCCTGCACATCATGCACGACATATTTGCTATCTTCAATGGCATCCTTTGCCCCCGGTATATTTCTTAATCGCATTCAAAATTCCTGCCTTTCCAATTCTTCTATAAAAGTATAACCCATACCCTATCTCCTGTCAAAGACACAATAAATCCGGTGGTTTTTTCCGGAAATGGTGTATAATAAGATGAGCAAGAAAAAAAGGAGGAAAGCCTATGGAAGACATTATCAACAAGCTTGCAGAAATAGAAGCTGCCGCCTCACATATTATGGAAGATGTTTCAGAGCAGAAAAAGCAACTGGCACAGCAATATGAAGAAGCTGTCCAGCAGTTTGATTTCACCATAGACACGGAAAGCCAGAACCGCTCCGATACAATCCGGCGGGAATTGGAAGTCCAGATGAAACAGGAGCTGGAAAAGCAGCGCAATGAGGCTGAACAGGTTTTAACCAGACTGGAAGCCTACTACACCAAATGTCATACGGACATGGCAAAAGAAATTTATGACAGAATATTAAGGATGTGAGAATATGGGAAGTCTGCTTTCTTACAGCGGTCTGTCCACAAAGGTACGGGCCATGCAAAGCAAGCTTATAAAAGAAGTCCAATATCAGGAAATTGCTCAAATGCCTTCTGTTACGGCTATTGTTTCTTATTTAAAGAAGCAGCCGGGATTTCAGGACCTTTGGGCAGATTTAGATGAAAACAGCCTCCACAGAGGAGATATTGAAAGGCTTCTTACTCATACCATTTATCAAAATTTTGCCAAGTTATACCGCTTCGCTAATCCGGAACAGCGAACCTTTATGGCATTGTATTTTAAACGCTATGAATTGGCAATTATGAAGGAATGTCTTAGAAAGGTCTTTGATAAAGGACACGCTGAGTTGGACCTTTCTCTTTTTAAGGACTTTTTCGACCGCCATTCAAAGCTGAATATTGAAAAGCTTGCAAATTCTTCTACGGTGGAAGAATTTATTTCTAATCTGGAGGGTTCCGAGTATTATAAACCCCTGAAAAAATTAGGGAATGATTACACCCCCAGAATTTTTGATTATGGTATGGCACTAGACCAGTATTATTTTGCCAATATCTGGTCCGTAAAAGAAAAACTCTTCAAAAAACGAGATTTAGAAGAAATCACAAAAGCATACGGAAATAAATTTGACATGTTAAATCTTCAATGGATTTACCGTTCAAAAAATATTACCACATGACTCCTGCTGATATTTACGCACTGTTAATTCCTGTGCATTACCGTCTCAGCAGAAGAGAGATTTCCGCATTGGTAGAGGCCGGAGATGAAGAAGAATTTAAGCACATTCTGGACACCACCTATTACAAAAAGCGTTTTCCTGAGCTTGTTCCGGAAAAACTGGAAGCGTTTTATAATCTAAATTTAAAAAACATTCTGGAGACAGAGTCCAGAAAATATCCTCACTCAGTTATTATGCTGTATTCCTACCTCTATCACAAGGAGCATGAGGTAGACCGATTAACTACGGCTATTGAATGTGTCCGCTACGGACTGTCATCTGCTGAGATTTTAAAGTATATTGCAAAAACTTAATAACCGGAGGTGATTACATGATTGAGAAAATGAAATTCTTGAGTATTACCGGTCCGAAATCGGATATTGACCGTGTGGTAAATGAATATCTCTCCAAGTATGAAATTCATCTTGAAAATGCTATGGCACAGTTAAGTCAGGTACAGCACCTGTCGCCGTATATTCAGATAAATCCATATAAGGATTTATTAACCCGCATCAATGAATTTGCCGGTCAGCTCAAGGATACAGAGCACGTTCCCATACGTGATATTTCTCTGGAAGAAATCCAGCCCCTTGTGGATGTTTTGAATGAGAAAATTTCAAAAATTAACAAAAAATGTGATGAACTCAGTGAAAAACGTGCTTCTATCACAGAAGATTTAAAATGTATTACGCCTTTTCTTACCCTGCCTCAGGATTTAGATAAGCTGATACACTATCGTTTTGTTCAGGTACGTTTCGGACGTATCCCCGTAGAATATTATGAAAAATTCAAAGAATATGTTTACGATAATCTGGACACCATCTTTTTCCCCTGTCATCAGGATGATTATGTATGGGGACTTTATTTTGTCCTCTGGACAAAAATGGAACAGGTAGATGCCGTATTCTCTTCTATGCACTTTGAGCGCATTTATCTGAAAAAAGATTACTACTATGGTACTCCTCAAAAGCTTCACAACGATTTAAACACACAGTTAAATGAAATTGATAAAGAATTAAACACTTGTCATCAGGAAATTCAGGAGCTTCTAAACGGCGATGCCTCTGCTATTCTTTCTGCACAGGCTGCCTTAAATGCCCTTTCCACCAACTTTGATGTGCGAAAGGTCGCTGCCTGCGTACAGGAGCATCAGGAAACCTTCTACATTTTATGCGGATGGATGAGTGAAAAGGACAGCTCTTCTTTCATGAAAGAAATCGAAAACGACTCCAAGCTGTTCTGTGTGGTAGAGGATGACAATAATAAAATCAATTGTAAGCCGCCTACAAAGCTGAAAAATCCGAAGATTTTCAAGCCTTTTGAAATGTATATAAAAATGTATGGACTTCCTGACTATCACGAATTAGATCCTACTATTTTTGTAGCACTGACTTATTCTTTTATTTTCGGTGTTATGTTTGGAGATGTAGGACAGGGACTTTTACTGGCAATCGGAGGCTTTGCACTGTATAAATGGAAACAGGTTACACTAGGAGCTATTATTGGAACTGCAGGTATCTTCTCTACCTTCTTTGGTTTATGTTCGGCAGTATTTTTGGCTTTGAACACACCATTGATGCTCTATGGCTAAGGCCCGTAGAAGCTATGACGCTGGTTCCCGGACTTGGACAAATGAATACTATTTTCGTTGTTGCCATTGTTTTTGGTATGTTCCTCATCCTTGTGACCATGATTTTCCACATTATCAATGCGGTACGTACTCATGACACAGAGGGTATCTGGTTTGACCAAAACTCTGTCTGCGGACTTATTTTTTATGGAACTTTAACCGTATCTGCTCTTTTATTCCTCACAGGAAAATCACTGCCTGCTGCCATTATCTTAATTGTAATGTTTGCAGTTCCTCTTGTGGTTATCATGTTAAAAGAACCAATCACCCACATTGTGGAAAAGAAAACACCTGTAATCGAAGGCAGCAAGCCTATGTTTTTTGTACAGAGCTTCTTTGAGCTGTTTGAAATTATGTTAAGCTTTCTTTCAAACACACTTTCTTTTGTGCGTATCGGTGCTTTTGCTGTCAGCCACGCCGCTATGATGGGCGTTGTTATGATGCTTGCAGGTGCGGAAAGCGGTGGAAGCATTAACTGGCTGATTGTTATCGGAGGCAATCTCTTTGTATGTGCTATGGAAGGTCTGATTGTAGGTATTCAGGTACTTCGTCTTGAATATTATGAAATGTTCAGCCGTTTCTATAAGGGTACAGGAAAAGAATTTAAGCCATTTTTAAAACATGTAAATAAAACAAAATTCTCTGACCATACTTAATGGCGCAGACTGTTTATTATTTAGGAGGATATTATTATGACAACTATTATTCAAATTCTTACCGCAGCAGCTTTAGTTTTAAGTATTATCGTTCCTTTCGGAGCGTTCTTTCTGGGAGAAAAAACAAAAAAACGTTATAAAAAATCTCTCGCATGCAACTGCTTTTTCTTCTTCGGAAGCCTTCTTGTTGCTACTGTCGTAATGTTCAGCGGAACAGCCAGCGTTCATGCTGCAACTGCTGCCGGAACTTCTGACCTCGCAACAGGTCTTGGCTACATCGGTGCCGCTTTAGTTACCGGCCTTTCCGGCATTGGTTCAGGTATTGCCGTTGCAAGCTCTGCAAGTGCTGCTTTAGGCGCTATCAGCGAAGATGGTTCTTTATTTGGTAAATCCATGATTTTCGTAGCCATGGCAGAAGGTATTGCATTATATGGTCTGATTATTTCTTTCATGATCCTTGGTAAATTAGGCTGATTTCAATACGGAAGGATGATTTCCAATGAAAATGTTTTTAATCAGTGACAACATCGACACCTACACCGGTATGCGCCTTGCAGGCGTAGAAGGTGTGGTTGTCCACGAAAGAGAGGAGCTTCATCGTGCCTTGGAGGAAGCCATTAGCAACAAAGAAAACGGCATTATTCTCCTCACAGAAAAATTCGGAAAAGAATTTCCCGACATTATCGATGATGTGCGCTTAAATCACAAGCTTCCTCTGCTTATTGAAATCCCTGACCGTCATGGAACGGGACGGGCGCCTGACTTCATTACTTCTTATGTAAATGAAGCCATCGGACTAAAATTATGACAAGAAGGTGATGTGTATGACAACAGAAGAAAAATTGCAGCATTTCTATGAAGTTTCCATGGATACTGCCAGAGAAGAAGCGACAAAAGTATTGGATGAATACAAGGCTGCTCTGGAAACAGAAATGGAACGCCATAAACAGGAAAAGCAGGCTGCTTCTGAAAGTCAGTTCAAAATAGACTCAGACAACGCAGCCCGAGAAATTAACAAAGCACTTTCCGCAGAGCATCTCCATATTAAAAGAAAGCTTTCCAAAAAACAGCAGAAATTAAAAGAAAGTATCTTTGCTGAAGTAGAGGAATTACTGGATGACTTCTCTAAAAAGCCGGAGTATACAGACTGGCTGGAAGATAAAATCAAACAGTCCTTGGAGATTGCCGAAAACGACTCTGTACAGATTTATCTCACTGCAAAGGACTCTGCCAAGGCAGAGGAATTGACAAAACGCACCGGAATTACTCCTCTCATCTCTGAAACAGATTTTTTAGGTGGTATAAGAGCTGTTATTCCTGAAAAATATTTTAATTGACAATACGTTCCTTACTGCTTTTGAGAATGAAAAGGAACGTTTCAATTTCGATGGAGGATTTACCCATGAGTAAAACTGCTGAAATTTACGGCATCAATGGTCCTGTTATCTATTTAAAAGGCAACACAGGATTTAAAATGTCGGAAATGGTTTATGTAGGAGAGGAAAATCTGGTGGGCGAAGTTATCTCCCTGAAAAAGGAAGCCACAACGGTTCAGGTATTTGAGGAAACCAGTGACTTCGTCCGGGAGAAACTGTAACTGCCAGTGGTGATGCCATTTCCGTCACACTGGGACCTGGTATTTTAAATAATATTTTTGATGGTATTCAAAGACCTCTTTCCGTTATTGCCGAACAATCCGGAAAATATATTTCCAGAGGTATGCAGGTAGACTCTCTGGATACAGAAAAACTTTGGGATGTGCATATTACTGTTTCTGAAGGTATGGAAGTCTATGGTGGAACTATTATTGCAGAAGTTCCTGAAACAGAGTCTATTGTGCATAAATCTATGGTTCCGCCAAACATTCACGGAGTAGTAAAATCCGTTGTTCCTGACGGAAAATACAATATTACTCAAACTATTGCCGTCCTGACTTTAGAAGACGGCTCTGAATATGAATTAAAACTGGCGCAGAAATGGCCGATACGAATTCCAAGACCTACAAGTAAACGTTACCCTGCTTCTAAACCACTTGTAACAGGACAGCGTATTTTGGACACTCTGTTCCCGATTGCAAAAGGCGGTACTGCTGCTGTTCCCGGCGGATTTGGTACAGGTAAAACCATGACGCAGCACCAGATTGCCAAATGGTCTGATGCCGATATTATCATTTACATCGGCTGCGGTGAGCGTGGAAATGAAATGACACAAGTATTGGAGGATTTCTCCAAACTTCATGACCCGAAAACAGGAAACGCCTTAATGGCACGTACTTCCTTAATTGCAAATACTTCAAATATGCCTGTTGCTGCCCGTGAGGCATCTATTTATACCGGTATTACCCTTGCGGAATACTACCGTGATATGGGCTATGACGTGGCAATTATGGCGGACTCTACTTCCCGATGGGCAGAGGCTTTGCGTGAATTATCCGGACGTCTGGAGGAAATGCCTGCGGAAGAAGGCTTCCCTGCTTATCTTGCATCCCGCCTTTCTGCCTTTTATGAAAGAGCCGGTATGATGCAGAATTTAAACGGTACGGAAGGTTCTGTATCCATTATCGGCGCTGTTTCCCCACAGGGCGGTGACTTTTCCGAGCCTGTAACACAAAATACCAAACGTTTTGTCCGCTGCTTCTGGGGACTGGATAAGTCTCTGGCTTATGCAAGGCATTTCCCTGCCATTCACTGGCTTACCAGTACAGTGAATATCTGGGAGATTTATCTTACTGGTACAGTGAAAATGTTTCCCCGAAGTTTGTGGAGTACAGAAACCGCATTATGGCAATTTTAAACTCTGAAAGCAGTCTGATGGAAATCGTAAAGCTTATCGGAAGTGACGTACTTCCCGACGACCAGAAGCTGACTTTGGAAATTGCAAGAGTTATCCGTCTGGGCTTTTTACAGCAGAATGCTTTCCATCCTGACGATACCTGTGTTTCTCTGGAAAAACAGTTTAAAATGATGGAAGTTATTCTGTATTTATATAAGAAGTGCCGTGCTCTCATTGCAATGGGCATGCCAATGTCCGTATTGAAGAAGGAAAATATCTTTGAAAAAATCATTGCAATTAAATATGATGTGCCAAACGACCATCTGGAAATGATGGATGATTATAAAAAAGCTGTTAAAGATTTCTATAACACAGTAATGGAAAAGAATGGATAAGGAGGGACTGATTTATGGCAATCGAATATTTGGCTTAAGCGAAATCAACGGCCCTCTGGTAGTTTTAGAAGGAGTAAAAAACGCCTCCTTTGATGAAATCGTAGAATTTCGTGTGGATGACGGAAGCAAAAAGCTGGGACGTATTGTAGAAATATACGAAGAAAAAGCAGTTATTCAGGTATTTGAAGGTACCGAAAATATGTCTCTTTCCAATACCCACACACGCCTCAGTGGACATCCTATGGAAGTGGAGCTTTCTCCCGATATTCTGGGACGTACCTTTAACGGTATCGGAAAACCCATTGACGGATTAGGTCCTGTCATTCCCGAAATGAAGCTGAATATTAACGGACTTCCGTTAAATCCCGTCACAAGAGAATATCCCAGAAACTTTATTCAGACAGGTATCTCTGCCATTGACGGACTGACTACTTTAATTCGTGGACAGAAGCTTCCGATTTTCTCAGGAAACGGACTTCCCCATGACCAGCTTGCAGCGCAGATTGTTCAGCAGGCATCTCTTGGAAGCAACAGCGATGAAAAATTCGCCATTGTCTTTGCTGCAATGGGTGTAAAATATGACGTAGCGGAATTTTTCCGCCGTACCTTTGAGGAAAGCGGTGTATCCGACCATGTTGTTATGTACCTGAATTTGGCAAATGACCCTGTTGTAGAACGTCTGATTACACCGAAGGTTGCTCTTACTGCTGCGGAATATCTGGCTTTGAAAAGGGTATGCACATCCTTGTTATCCTTACAGATATTACTTCCTTCTGTGAGGCCATGCGTGAGGTATCTTCCTCTAAGGGTGAAATTCCTTCCAGAAAAGGATATCCGGGATATTTATACAGTGAACTGGCAACCCTTTATGAAAGAGCCGGTATTGTAAGAGGCGGCACAGGTTCTGTAACACAGATACCAATTCTTACCATGCCAAATGATGATATTACTCATCCAATTCCTGACTTAACAGGATACATTACCGAAGGTCAGATTGTACTTGACCGTCAGCTTCACGGACAGGCAATTTATCCGCCAATCAATGTACTGCCTTCTCTGTCACGTCTTATGAAGGACGGTATCGGTGAAGGCTTTACAAGGGAAGACCATCAAGACGTTGCAAACCAGCTTTTCTCCTGCTACGCAAAGGTAGGGGATGCCAGAGCTCTTGCATCCGTTATCGGCGAAGACGAGCTTTCACCTCTGGATAAAAAATATCTGGAGTTTGGTACTGCCTTTGAAGAAAACTTCGTGGGACAACGAGCAGATGAAAACAGAACTATTCAGGAAACTTTAGATAAAGGTTGGGAGCTTCTTTCCATGATACCGAGAGAAGAGCTTGACCGTATCGACACCAAAATCTGGATAAATATTATCCTGAAAACGTAGAAAAGTAAAAGGGGGGATTTTGTGGATCCGAATACATTTCCCACCAAGGGAAACCTGATACTTGCGAAAAACTCTCTTGCTCTTTCAAAGCAAGGTTTTGATTTGATGGATAAGAAACGAAATATCTTAATCCGTGAACTGATGGATTTGATTGAGCAGGCAAAGGATATTCAGTCACAGATTGATGTTACCTTCCGTACTGCTTATGCTGCTCTGCAAAAGGCAAATATGGAAATCGGCATCAGTTATGTGCAGGAAATCTCCAGAACCGTACCTGTGGAAAACTCCATTTCCATAAAACACGAAGCGTTATGGGTACGGAAATTCCTCTGGTGCGTTCTGAACCGTCTTCTGATGAGCCTACCTATTCCTACTATGGAACAAAAGCATCTCTTGATGAAGCTCACGCTGCTTTTGAAAAGGTAAAGGATTTAACTATCCGCTTGTCTATGGTGGAAAATTCTGCTTATCGACTGGCTGTTAATATTAAGAAGACGCAGAAACGTGCCAACGCACTGAAAAATATTACAATCCCCAAATACGAAGCGCTTACAAAGAGCATCTCAAACGCATTGGAAGAAAAAGAGCGAGAAGAATTTACCCGCTTAAAGGTTATTAAAAGAATGCAGGGGAATTAAAATAGAGACCATTTTGACGAATTTATTTCCGTGAAAATGGTCTCTTTCTATCATTCGTATATCCCGCCTTGACGTACAACTTTTTGTACAATATGATAATTATAGGAGGTGAAACTATGTTAGCAGTAAATTATTCTAATTTAAGAAATAACATGAAATCCTATATGGATAAAGTAACCGATGATTATGAAACAATAATTATTACACGAAAAAACACCAAAAATATTGTGATGATATCAGAAGAAACTTATAACAATATGCTTGAAAATATGCACTTACTGGGAAATCAGGCAAATTATAACTGGCTCATGGAAAGTAAGCGGCAATTAGAAGAGGGAAATGTATCTACTCATGAATTAATAGAGGTTTCAGACAATGAATAAAGTATTTACAGAAAATGCTTGGAAAGATTATCTTTATTGGCAAAAAGAAGACAGAAAAACACTAAAGAAAATCAAGCAATTATTGACTGATATTTCCAGAAACGGGAATGTTGGAATTGGAAAACCTGAAGCTTTAGTCGGCGACTTATCCGGGTACTGGAGTCGAAGAATTAATGATAAAGACCGACTGATATACAAAATAGATGAACAGAACATTTATATTATTTCTTGTAGATTTCATTACAATAACACTTGAAAACAAGTGCCGAAATATGAAAGACCATTCTCATAGAATTATCAAAATAAAAATCTTCTAAGAGAATGGTCTTTCATTTTATTCCAGTTCTTCTTTAATCGTATTATAAATCACCCAATTTGTTGCATCTATACGAATTCTTTTGTCACCTATCGGTGCATCATCGGCATTATCTGAGCAATACCCATATACCAGAGAAGCGTTTTCGGAAAATTCTTCCCACGTATCCTCTGAAAGACGGGTCATAGGAATTTCCCATAATTTCTCATATTCTTCTTCCTGCCCCTTTGGAATGACATCACTGACCTTTTTATCTGCCCACAAAGCTAAATGCTCATCTGCTTCATAATCGTATCTTTGCATATCACTGTCTAATAACGTACCAATCATATCAAAATCAGTCACTTTATCTGTTGTTTTCCCAAAAGACTGTTCCATATTTTTTTGAACTTCACTCATATCTGTATCGTCTGGGTACATCACATCAATTCGATGCAATTTTTGTGTTTTACCGCTGACTGTCATATCCATAAAGTTAAAACTGATGTGGTCTGTCTTTGCTCCAAATATTTCCCGTCCGTCTCGAAGTATAAATGCAGAGCCGTAAGTACTCTCCTGTATGTCGTCTAAATCATCTCGCTCTACTTGATATGCTTCCATAGTCTCTTCCATGGTCATTCCCCAAGGTGTATTTTCCAGTTCAAAATGCTCGTTCTTTGCCCCGTTACAGCTACATAAAAGCAATGCGGCTGCTCCCGTTAAGAAAAAGAAAGATATCCTTCTCCTCATGAAAAAGCCTCCTCTCAATAAAGAACCAAAAGTTCTTGAAAGCTATAAATATTTGCGGTATAATTAACATATAAAGAAAGTACCCACTCCAAAGTGGATGCCTCTCGAAACTAGGTTTATTTGTCCTTACGGACACCGCCTATCCCGTTGGCCGACGGGGTAGGCATTTTTATTTTCGCTTATCTCTCTTATCGAGAAAGGTAAGCAACGCAATAATCAAACCGCCAAAGGAAATCAGCAAAGCTAATATTCCAAGAAAAATCATAATGATTTCATATGCTGTCATATGCGCCACCTCCCTTCCTATGTATTCCGGTAATCCGGTCTATTGGCTCGGGAGGCTACCACCCTGTCATGGGCACTTTCCTATTTAAAAGTCTATCATAACCATAACTCTATTTCAATATCCAATCATCTTGAAGTATTTACTTTTCAAATCGCAGCTTGCCCTATAAATTTTCCTAATAAAATAAAGCTGTCATATCAAGCATCTGGTATATCTATACACTTCAATTAACAGATGTATAAACATTCTCCAGATGCTTTCTACAACAGCTTCTTACATCGTAATCGTAAATTTGCTTCCCACTCCCGGTGTACTTTCCACATCAACCTTAGCGCCCAAATACATGCAGCCGTGTTTTACAATGGAAAGCCCCAGTCCTGTACCGCCGATTGCCTTTGAATGGCTCTTATCCACACGGTAAAATCTTTCAAATACTCGTGACTGTTCTCCCTCAGGTATTCCAATTCCCGTATCCTCCACAGAAATTTCCACCTTATTGTTTTCTTCTTTCAGCGTAACGGTTAAGCTTCCGCCCTGTTTATTATACTTTAATCCATTTTCACAGAGATTAAAAAGAACTTCATCTAAAATCATTCTTACCGTAGACACCTGAACATGAGGTCCTTCCAGATAAAGCTTAACATCTTTTTCCTTGGCGCTGTGCTCAATGCGATGAAGAACCTCTTTAGACAGCTGATACAAATCCACCTGCTCTTTCTGATAAACAAGCTCCCCTTCATCCAACTGGGAAATTTTAATTACGTCATTTACCAGAGTAATCAGCCTCTGTGCTTCCTTAAAAATACGGCTGGCAAATACTTTGGTATCCTCCGGTTTTACAAATCCGTCCTTAATAATTTCCGCAAAGCCTGAAATAGAAGTAAGCGGTGTTTTCAGCTCATGAGAAACATTAGCGGTAAATTCCCTGCGTAATTGCTCTCCTCTCATACGCTCTGTCACATCCAGAATAGTGAGCACCGCTCCTGTTACTTCATTATCCTGCCATACCGGATTAGCGGCAATCTGGCAGCTTCTTTCCGGAAATTCCAGCATTTTCACTGTATGATGACCTTCCAGCACCTGCTCTACAATACTCTGAAATTCTCCGCTTCTGTTCAATGTTAAAATACTCTGTCTGCCCTGCCAGTTGCTATCGCCTAAAAGCTTCAAGGCGCTGGAATTATAAGATAACACTTCCGTATGCTTATCAATAACCAGAAATCCTTCTTCCATGTTTTCTGTAATTAAAGAAAATTCCTCCTGCTGCTTTCTGGCATCCTCAATCTCATGATGAAGAGATTTTTGCTGTCTGCTGATTTTACTTAAAAGCGGCGTCAGCTCATCATATACCTGATTGTCCTCCGGATGCTCCAAATCAAGGGCATTGACAGGCTCCGTAATTTTCTTTGAAAGGCGGAAAGCCAAAAGTGCAGACAAGCCTACCATAAAAATCAAAATAATTAAAATCGGCTGCACCATTCCGCCTAAAAGTCCCGGAATATTATACTGTACACTGGACACTCGCAAAATTTTTCCGTTATCCAGCTTCATAGCATAATACAAGGTTTTTTCTGACAGGGTATCTGACCTTCTGACAGCCGTACCGGAACCTGTTTTCATTGCCTTCTGGATTTCTGCACGATTTTCGTGATTATCCATATCATTTTCATCTGCCACACTGTCAAAAAGAACAGTTCCGTCTTCATCAATATACGTCACACGCTCTGTCTGGGGAGGCAGCTCCTCAAAAGCTTCCATTCCCTCCTTCTCCACTGCAATGGCAAGATACGCCGCTTCCATCTTTAATTCTTTTGATAACTGCTTTCCAAAATAATGATACAAAATTCCCATAATCAGCCCCGAACCTGCCAAAAGGACAATCATGGAAACGCAAAGCATAGACCTGAAAATTCTTCTTGTCATTCGTCCCCTCCTACTTTATATCCTACGCCTCGGACAGTCTCAATATAATGTCCGGCTTCTTTTAGCTTCTGACGAAGTGTTCTGATATGCACATCCACGGTTCTGCTCTCTCCGTCAAACTGATAACCCCAAATTTTATCCAAAAGCTGTGCTCTGGAAAACACAATTCCCGGATTAGATAAAAACAGCACTAAAAGCTCAAACTCCTTCATGGTAAGAGTGACCTCTTCTCCGTTTACTTTTACCAGATGGCGTTTTTTTGAAACATACAGCTCTCCCAAAACAAACTCTTCATCCTCCTGCTGCTGTTCCTGACCGCCTCTTCGAAGCAATGCCTTTACTCTGGAAACCAGCTCCATCATACGGAATGGTTTTGGAATATAGTCATCCGCTCCGCCGTCAAGCCCTTTTACAACGTCATATTCACTGCCCTTTGCCGTCAGCATGGCAATGGGAATATGCTTTGTCTCTTTCTTCTTACGAAGCTTCTGTAAAATTTCCAGCCCGTCTTCCTCCGGCAGCATAATATCCAAAAGCACTAAATCCGGAATTTTCTTTTCCATGGCATGCCAAAAATCAGAGGGATACGCAAATCCCTCTGCCATAAGCCCCTGACCATTTAAGGTATACACCAATAACTCTCTGATACTTCATCGTCTTCTACTAAATAAATCATTTCATTAACCTCTGTCTGCTTCATGCTTTCCTGTTATTGAGTACTCCACCCACTGGGCAATGTTTTCTGCGTGGTCGCCAATTCTTTCCAAATACTTGGCAATCATAATCAAATCAATATAATATTCTGCCTGCTGAGCATCCTTTTTCATCATATTTGGAAGCTCCTGTTTTACTTTTAAGAACAGATTGTCTACTACATCATCATATTCTACAACCTTTGCCGCAGCTTCCAAATCCTTCTTTACAAAAGAGTCAATGCTTTCTGTCACCATTTTAATTGCTGCTTCAGCCATTTCTCCAATATGAATTTTATGAGCCAGTTCCTTCACCTGAACAAAGCGGGACATATCCGCAATATCCTGCGCCTGATCCCCAATTCTTTCCATATCAGAAATCATTTTAATGCAGAAGATATTTGTCTCAAGTCACCAGCTACGGGCTGCTGTTGAAGGAGAAGTTTCATACAAAGAGTTTCAATCTCTCTTTCTTTCTGATTGATTTCCTCCTCAATTCCATCTACAAGTTCCTTTTCTGCATCCTGAGTATCCTCAAGCTGATCCACTGCTCTTCTGATTGCTCTTTCACATAAAGCTCCCATTTTAATCAGCTCTACATTCAGCTCCTCAAGCTGCCGGTCGAATTTTGTACGCATCAGCCAAACCTCCCTGTGATATAAATTATTTATCTTTTTCTAATTTTTTACAACATTACTTTTTATTGCTGTGATATCATTATACGAAAATCATGTAAAATCGACTACCGTCAGATTGTTAAATCAAAGTAAAATTTATATAAAAATAACAGACGCCTCTCCTGCGTCTGTTAACTTTACATTCTTTACATTTTTATCTTGAAATCTTAACTGTTACCATAAAAATCCTATATCAAACATTATGAAAGTAATTTAACAATTCTTTTTGCTGCTTCTTTTGTATCTTCCGGAGAACTGAACGTTGAGAATCTAAAATATCCTTCTCCACAAGCTCCAAACCCCTCTCCTGGTGTTCCTACTACTTGAATTTCCTGTAACAGATAGTCAAAAAACTCCCAGCTTTTCATTCCTCTCGGACATTTCATCCAAATATAAGGGGCATTTTTCCCTCCACAGTACCAAATTCCAAGCTGATCCAAGGCCTGCATCAATACTTTTGCATTTTTCTTATAAATCTGTATATTTTCATGAATTTGTTTCTGACCTTCTTCTGAAAAACTGCTGCTCCACCTTTCTGAATAATATAAGATACACCATTTGTTTTTGTTGTACGATTTCGCACCCACATCTCATTCATATTCATCCCATTACGCTTCAATACTTTTGGTATAATGGTATAACCAAGTCTGGTTCCGTGAAGCCGGCAGTTTTTGAAAAAGAGCAAATTTCTATGGCACATGTTTCTGCTCCATCCAGTTCAAAAATACTATGTGGAAGTATTTCATCCTCAATAAAGGCCTCATATGCCGCATCGAAAAGAATAATGGAACCTCTCTTATTTGCATAATTGACCCATGCCTGAAGTTGACTACGTGAAAAAACAGCTCCAGTAGGATTATTTGGTGAACAAATATAAATAATATCTGCTTCTGTTTTCTCATTTGGTTCAGGCAAAAATTCATTTTCCTCTCCTGAAACCAAATACATAATCTTTCTTCCTGCCATCACATTTGCGTCTACATACGCCGGATAAGCTGGCTCAATTACCAATACCTGATTAGAGCGATCAAATAAATCCAAAACATCTCCCAATTCATCACTTGCTCCGCTTGACACAAAAATTTCCTCCGCTGATAAAGAAATACCTCTTTTTGCATAATATTTTACAATCGCTTCTCTTAAAAATGGAGCACCACATTCTGGCATATATCCATGAAAACTACTTTTTGAAGCTTGATCATCCACAGCCTCATGCAATGCTTTAATCACTGCATCACACAATGGTAATGAAACATCTCCAATTCCCATTCTTAAAAGTTTTACTCCCGGATGGTTCTCTACATACGTTCTGGTTTTCTGGGCTATATTATAAAAAAGGTATGAGTCTTTCAATTCATTGTAATACATATTAGGTTTTACCATACTCTATTCCTCCATTATTTTTTTCTCTCCGATAATTTTCTTTCAAATCGGTCTTTGCGAAGATCTATTGGAATTCGTGTGGGATATCTTCCATTAAAACATGCTGCACAATAATCCTCACTTTCAATCAATTTTCCCAATTGAGAGATTTCCAGATATCCTAAAGAATTTACTCCAAGCATTCCAGCAATTTCTTCTGTACTGTGATGACAGGCAATCAGGTTTTCCTCAGAATCAATATCTGTCCCATAATAACAAGGATGCAAAAATGGAGGTGCGGAGATTCTCATATGTATTTCTCTTGCCCCTGCATCACGTAGTAATTTTACAATCTGTCTGCTTGTGGTTCCTCTTACAATAGAGTCATCAATAAGAACCACCCTTTTTCCATCTATTACATTCTTTACAGGAGATAGTTTTATTCGAACTTTATCCAATCGCTCATTTTGGCTCGGTGAAATGAATGTTCTGCCAATGTATTTGTTTTTGATCAATCCAATCCCATAAGGAATACCTGATTTATTTGCATAGCCAAGAGCAGCATCCAGACCGCTGTCCGGAACTCAATTACAACATCTGCTTTTGCCGGATAGTTCTCTGCCAGCAACTGACCTGCGCGAATTCGTGAAGCGTGAACAGATACATTATCGATAACCGAATCCGGTCTGGCAAAATAAATATACTCAAAGATACATGTTTTTTTCTTCTGTTCTCCACAGTGTTCTTTTCTTGACACCATCCCTTTCTGATCAAAGACTAGTATTTCTCCCGGCAGTAAATCTCTGATAAATTCTGCACCTACGGCTGATAATGCACAACTTCTGATGCAACAACATAAGAGCCATCTGACATCTGTCCATAACAAAGCGGTCTGAACCCGTAAGGGTCTCTTGCAGCAATCATCTTTGCAGACGATACCAAGACCAAAGAATACGCCCCTTCCAGTAAATTCATAGTATTGCTCACTGCATCTTCAATACTTGCGTCATCAGCCTTTCTCTGGTAATAACATAAGCTATCGTTTCCGTGTCACTTGTCGTATGAAAATTGCGCCTGACAATTCTAACTTATCACGCAATTCCAATGCATTACTTAGATTTCCATTATGCGCCACTGCCATTTTGCCTTTCTGATGGTTCACTTCAATGGGCTGACAGTTATTTCGCGTTGTTCCTCCTGTGGTTCCATATCGTACATGACCCACAGCCATGGTTCCTTCTGGTAAATGAGACAACGAATCTTTAGTAAATACTTCACTTACAAGTCCAAGATCCTTATGAGAAGTAAATACCCCCTCATCATTTACAACAATTCCACAGCTTTCCTGTCCTCTATGTTGCAGCGCATACAATCCATAATAAACGATTTCTGCCACATTCTTTTTTCTTGTATTTATTATTCCGAATACGCCACATTCCTCATGAATTCCCATAATTTTGCTCCTTTAATGCAGCCGAAATAAAGCCTCTAAATAGTGGATGAGCCTGATTTGGGCGGCTCTTGAATTCTGGATGAAACTGTACGCCAGTAAAAAACGGATGCTCCTGCAGTTCTATAGCTTCCACCAGACTGTTATCTGGAGAAGTCCCACTGATTACAAGTCCTGCATCTGTCAGCTTTTCGCGATATTTATTATTAAATTCATAACGATGGCGATGACGTTCATGTATGGTTTGTTTTCCATAGTATGATTCCAATTTTGTGCCGAACTTAATACTACATGGATAACTCCCCAAACGAAGAGTCCCTCCTTTTTCTACTTCTTCACTTTGTCCTGGCATAAAGTCAATTACTTTATGTTTGCATTGTTCGTCAAATTCTCCCGAATTAGCATCTTTAAGCCCCAACATATTTCTTGCAAATTCAATAACTGCAATCTGCATTCCAAGGCAAATGCCCAAATACGGAATTTGTTTTTCGCGGGCATATTTTGCCGCCAAAATCATACCCTCTATCCCACGATTTCCAAATCCTCCCGGAATAATAACCCCAGACAAATCTTTCAATATATTATTTACACTGTCTTTAGTAATATCCTCCGAGTCGATCCAATGGACTTTCACAAACGTATTCATTTCATACCCGGCATGATTCATTGCCTCTACCACAGATAAATATGCATCATGAAGTTTTACATATTTTCCAACAAGTCCAATATGGACTTCCCCTGTACGGTTTTGAATACGTCTTACCATCTGTTCCCACTCTGCCAGTACCGGTTTCGGTGCATCAATATTAAGTTCCCTGCATACTACGTCTGAAAATCTGGATTTTTCCAACATCAATGGCGCTTCATAAAGGTTAGACAAGGTTCTGTTTTCAACAACACAATCTGACTTTACATTGCAGAAAAGTGAAATTTTCTCGAAAATAGATGCCTCCAGCGGTTTATCGGAACGCAACACAATAATATCTGGATTGATTCCCATACCTCTTAATTCCTTGACTGAATGTTGTGTTGGTTTAGACTTGTGTTCTTCAGAACCGCTCAAATAAGGAACTAACGTCACATGAATAAAAAGACTGTTTTCCTTTCCTATTTCTAAGGAAATCTGTCGCACTGCTTCCAGAAATGGCTGAGATTCAATATCTCCGATTGTTCCACCAATCTCCGTAATTACTACATCTGCATCCGTTTTTTCCCCTACGCGATACACAAATTCTTTAATTTCATTAGTAACATGAGGAATAACCTGAACTGTAGAACCAAGATATTCCCCTTTTCGTTCCTTATTTAATACATTCCAGTAAACTTTTCCTGTTGTAAGGTTAGAATATTGATTTAGATTTTCGTCAATAAATCTCTCATAATGTCCCAGATCCAAATCTGTTTCTGCTCCATCTTCGGTCACATATACTTCACCATGTTGATATGGACTCATTGTTCCAGGATCTACATTAATATAGGGATCCAGCTTCTGTGCAGCTACTTTCAAACCTCTTGCCTTTAAAAGTCTTCCAAGTGAAGCTGCTGTAATTCCCTTTCCCAGTCCTGATACTACCCCTCCTGTTACAAAAATATATTTCGTCACTGTCGCTCACTTCCTTCCTTTATTTTCTGTTTCATAAAATACAATTTCCCATCAAACAAAAAGGCAAAAGCGCCTTTAAGTTTCTTTTAACTTAAAGACGCCTTTGCCTTTACGCACGCTATTTTACCTCTTATGATTTCTCTTGTCAATCTATTTTATTGAAAATCTTTACTTTTGTCACCATATTTCATTAAATCTGAAAGGGTAATATTGTCAAAATAATTGTTTACCATATGATGAAACTCTTTCCACATTGGCAATGTTTTACATATATTTGCGCGCTTACAAGTTTCCGCATTACATTCCAAACATGCTACAGGAACCAACTGTCCTTCAGTCAATCTTAAAATATCTCCAATCCGATAATCCTTTGGCTCTTTTGCAAGACGATATCCCCCGCCTTTTCCCTGTACACCTTCCACATAATGATTTTTAGAAAGTACAGGCATAATTCTTTCAATTATATCTATTATATTTTCTGTTCCGATAGAAAGTCGGATTGTATTAGATTTAATTTCCTGCTCTTCCAATTCTTCCGGTAAAAGCTGGCTATGTGTTGTAGTTGCCGGATGAATTACAAGACTTTTCACATCCGCTACATTTGCAAGCAATGAGAAAATTTGCAAGTGAGCAATAAACCTATATGCTTCTTCCTTCCCTCCTTTGATATCGAATGTAAAAATAGATGCGCCTCCATTTGGAAAATATTTCTGATAAAGAAAATAATCCGGATGCGAAGGAAGGGACGGATAATTTACTTTTCAACTTGCGAATGATTTTTTAAAAATTCTACCACTTTCTTAGTATTTTCTGCATGGCGTTCCAAGCGCAGTGACAATGTTTCAATTCCCTGTAATAGTAAAAATGCTGCAAAAGGAGAAATGCTTGCTCCTGTATCACGAAGGAGAATTGCCCTAATATATGTAACAAACGCTGCCGGTCCCGCAGCATTTACAAAAGAAACACCATGATAACTTGGATTCGGGGCAGCAATTGCCGGATACTTTCCGGAAACAGCCCAATCAAATTTTCCTGCGTCTACAATAATTCCTCCAAGAGTAGTACCATGGCCACCAAGAAATTTTGTAGCAGAATGCACTACAATATCAGCTCCGTGTTCAATCGGTCGAATAAAATATGGTGTACCAAAGGTATTATCCACTACAAGAGGTAAGCCATGTTTATGAGCAATCCCAGCCAAGGCATCAATATCCGGAATATCACTGTTAGGATTACCAAGAGTTTCTATTATTTCCCACTGTCACCATAATTGGCAAGGACTCTTGCGGAAGGATCTTTTACATTACATCCTTCCCATTCCGCATTCGGCATCCAGAAATCTACGACCATCTCAGATTGTCCCTTATAATACTTTTCAAAAATTTCTCTGTACAATAAAGATTCTTTGGTAAATGGTATGGCATGTACATAATTTTCACATCTGCTTTCAAACTCTTCATCTGTATACTTATCTTCTGCATATTGCTTCAAATAATCAACTAAAGAATGTCCTACTGCATCTGAAAATGCAGCTTTTTCTCTCCAAAGAATTTCCTCCGGCAGATAATTATCTTTTTCAAATGCATGACGCAACAGATATTTTCCTTTTCCATAGATGTTAATCTTCATCTCTGGATTTATTGCCATTACATATTTTACAAAATCGAGATCTCCAAAAGGAACTCTTGCTTCCAATGAATTTACAGATATACAGCGGTCCGCACGAAGAACATCATACATATGAATTTCACGTATTCGTTTCTGAGATTCTCGTTGAAAAGCTTCTGCATTTGGTGCAAAATCTGTATACTTATATCCAAATAATTCATCAGAAATCTCCCCTGTTAAAAGGACTCGGATATCCGTGTGTTCATGGATTGCTTTACACACCAAGTACATTCCCATAGAGGCACGAATTGTTGTGATGTCGTATGTTCCCAATAAATAAATAACTGTTTCCAGTGAGGCAAGTACTTCCTGCGGTGTCATATACACTTCTGTATGATCACTACCGATGTAATCTGACACTTGCCTTGCATATTTTAAATCAATGGCATCTTCACTCATACCAATGGCAAAAGTTTTAATTGGTTCTTTGGTTTTTTTCGCCGCAATTGCACATACTAGAGAAGAGTCCAGGCCACCCGAAAGCAGAAATCCTACTTTAGCGTCTGATACAAGACGTTTTTCCACAGCAGTTATTAGCTTATCGTGAATTTTCCCACAAATTTTTTCCATACTGTCGTTGCAAACTTCGTCTACCTTTGTAATATCATGATAACAGATGAATTGGCCATCTTTATAATAGTGTCCTGGTGGAAAAGGCATAATCTTCTTTGCAATTCCTATCAGATTTTTGGATTCACTGGCAAAAACAACAGCTCCTTCTTTGTCATAACCATAATATAATGGTCTAATTCCAATAGGATCTCTTGCAGCAATGAATTTTTCTGTTTTACCATCATAAATGATACAGGCAAACTCTGCATCCAGCATAGAAAACATATCTGTACCATATTCCTGATACAGCGGTAAAAGTATTTCACAATCTGAGTCACTTTCAAATGTATATTTATCTGACAGTTCTTTCTTTAATTTCTCAAATCCATAAATCTCTCCATTACAGACTACATAATTTTTTCCATACTGAAACGGCTGCATACCAGACGGGGTCAGCCCCATGATTGAAAGTCTGTGAAATCCGAGAATACCTTTTTCTGTCTTCACTACACGGCTGTCATCCGGACCTCTTGATTTTGTCTTTTCAAACCCTTTCATAAAATCATAAAAAGAAATGCTGCGGCTGCAATAACCCATAATAGAACACATATGAATATACCTCCGTAATTTACTAAATACTGATTTATTTTACGCCAAACAACAAGTCACTGTAAGTTGGAAACGGCCAGTATTTCTTTGCTGTCATTGTTTCCGCTCGTCACAGGCAACTCGGAGTTCACACATTTTACTTAAAATTATATCTCTTATCATATAGCTTCTTCTTCAATATCTCCGGCGCTCTGTAATTTCAATACAGCATCTTCCAGCTCTTCTGCTCTGACTGCAATCTGCTCTTCCAGTCTGGATAGTTTCTTTAATAAATCATTTTCATATCTGCAAGAAATCAATGCATCTACTGTTTGCTTTGCCACTGCTGTATTCGCCAGTTCAAGGACATAGGAACTTACTGCCGGAGCAATTTCTGTTTTTGCCATGTCAATCATAGTATTTGCTTCAATTAATACCGTTTTGCAATAGTTGTCCAGCATAATTTCACATCTGGACTTTAATTCTGCCTCTGAAAATATTTTATGAGATGTCAACATCCGTACATTTTTTTCATCTAAAAGATGAGGCATACAGTCTGGTGTTGTACGATAATTAAGCAATCCTCGTTTTTCTGTTGCTTCTTTAATCCATGTATCATCATAGCCATTGCCATTGAAAATAATATGTTTATGATCTTTAATCGTTTTTCTGATCATTTCATGTAGTGTATCCTCAAAATTCTCTGCTTTTTCCAGCCTGTCCGCATAAATTTTCAAGCTTTCTGCCACTGCACTATTGAGCATAATATTTGCACATGCGATACTGTTAGATGATCCCAACATGCGAAACTCAAATTTATTTCCGGTAAATGCAAATGGAGAAGTACGATTGCGGTCTGTAGTGTCTCGATTAAATTTTGGAAGCACATCTACTCCCAACTTCATCTGAGTCTTCTTCGTTCCTTCATACGTGACACCTGTCTCAATAGCTTCCAGTACTGCATTCAATTCATCTCCAAGAAAAACAGAAACAACTGCCGGAGGTGCCTCATTCGCCCCCAATCTGTGATCATTTCCTGCAGTTGCAACTGAAAGCCGCAGCAAATCCTGATAATCATCCACTGCTTTAATAACTGCACATAAGAACAATAAAAACTGTGCATTTTCATAAGGAGTATCTCCTGGTGACAATAAATTTACCCCTTTGTCTGTCGCAATCGACCAGTTATTATGTTTTCCACTACCGTTTACACCTGCGAATGGTTTCTCATGAAGTAAACATACAAGTCCATTTTTTTCTGCGACCTTCTGCATAACTTCCATTGTCAGCTGATTATGGTCTGTTGCAATATTAGTTGTGGTATAAATAGGAGCTAATTCATGCTGTGCCGGAGCCACTTCATTATGTTCTGTTTTAGCCAGAATACCCAATTTCCATAGTTCTTCATTTAATTCTTCCATATATGCAGCAACCCTAGGCTTAATCACACCAAAGTAATGATCATCCATCTCCTGTCCCTTCGGTGGTTTTGCTCCAAAAAGAGTTCGTCCTGTAAATCGAAGGTCTTTTCTCTGTTCATACATTTCCTTTGTAATGAGGAAATACTCCTGCTCCGGTCCTACAGAAGTACGTACACATTTCACCGTATCATTTCCAAACAGATGAAGGATGCGAAGTGCCTGTCTGTTTAAGGCTTCCATGGAACGAAGTAATGGTGTTTTCTTATCCAGAGCCTCTCCACCATAAGAACAGAATGCCGTAGGAATACATAATGTTTTCCCTTTTATAAATGCATATGAAGTAGGATCCCACGCAGTATATCCTCGTGCTTCAAAAGTTGCGCGCAGCCCTCCTGATGGAAAAGAAGATGCATCCGGTTCCCCTTTAATCAATTCTTTTCCAGAAAATTCCATAATCACGCCTCCATCTGGGGATGGGGAAATAAAACTGTCATGTTTCTCCGCTGTTACGCCGGTAAGCGGCTGAAACCAATGAGTATAATGCGTGGCGCCATTTGCAACTGCCCAGTCCTTCATTGCTGCTGCAACCGCATTTGCCACGCTAATATCAAGTTTTGCTCCCTTATCAATGGTCTTTCTTAAGGAGTTGTAAACCTCAGCTGATAAATTTGCTTTCATCACTCTGTCATCAAAAACCATACATCCAAAAAAGTCTGAAATATTTTTCATAATGCCACTCCTCTCAATTTAAAAAGCAAGAATATCTTTCCCGATACTTTTCTCTGTATCTGAAAGACATCCTTGCCTTTTGTATTAAAATAAAAAACGCCTCTGAGATTTATATCTCAAAGACGCCCTTGCCTTTACGTGTTGGATAATACACCTCGCAAATTTATTTGTCAATCCCTTTTTTTATTTTTTCTCATTTTGCAATTATCACTCTTGACAAAACTGACCATACGCTGTATATATATGGAATATGAGCAAAGGTGTTCATTTTTCGTACAGATTTTTTCTGTCCTTAAAATGAATGCCTTTTTTATTTATTTTGAAAGGAAGGTGCAGATAATATGAAATTTGAAGGTCAGGTAAGAATTCCTTCCGGATGTGCAATCTCAGCAGTAATTTCCAAAGAAGGAAATAAAATGTCCGGAGAAATGATTATAAACTCCATGAAGCCTATGCATGACCGCTCTAATGGATTAGGCGGAGGTTTTGCCGGTTACGGTATTTACCCTCAATATAAAGATTTTTATGCATTACATATGTTTTTTGATACTAGAGACACAAGGAAAAAATGTGAAGCTTTTTTAAAAGATCGATTTGAAATTGTCCAGTCTGAAATCATTCCAACCCGTAAAATACCGGTAATTACAAATGAACCCATTATATGGCGATATTTTGTTGCCCCCCTCCAATCTGTTTTAACCTCTCTGCAACTAGACGAAAATGAATTTGTTGCCCGAACAGTTATGAAAATAAATGCAGAAATGCCCGGCGCCTATGTTTTCTCCAGCGGAAAAAATATGGGAACCTTCAAAGCTGTGGGGTTTCCTGAAGATGTAGGGATTTTTTATAAACTGGATGAATATGAGGGATATTCCTGGACTGCTCACGGACGTTATCCAACAAACACTCCTGGCTGGTGGGGCGGTGCACATCCATTTACACTACTTGATTATTCTATTGTACATAATGGTGAAATTTCATCTTATGATGCGAATCGCCGATTTATGGAAATGTTCGGCTACAAATGTACACTCCAAACCGATACAGAAGTTATTACTTACATCATGGATTATCTGCTCCGTATACAGGGACTCACCCTTGGAGAAGCTGCAAGCGTCATTGCTGCTCCTTTCTGGAGTACTATTGAAGCAAAAACAGATTTGAATGACCAGCAAAAACACACTTATCTCCGAACTATATTCCAAGTCTGCTTATAACCGGTCCTTTTTCTATTGTTTTAGGTTTTAATGGGGGGCTAATGGCATTAAATGACCGACTTAAATTACGTTCTATGGTTGTCGGTGAAAAAAAAGACAAAGTATTTATCGCCAGTGAAGAAGCTGCAATCCGAACCATGGAACCGAATGCAGAAAACATTTGGTCTCCTGCCGGCGGTGAACCGGTTATTATAAAAGTAAAGGAAGGTGTATTTTTATGAGCATAGAATTTATCTATCCTGAATTTGAAATAATAAGAAATGAAAACAGATGTATTACCTGTCGAATATGCGAACAACAATGTGCCAATGAAGTTCACTTTTACGACAAAGAACATAAAATTATGAAACATGATGAAACAAAATGTGTCAACTGTCAGAGATGTGTTTCATTCTGTCCTACCAGAGCATTAAAAATTATAAAAAACGAATGTACCCTACGGAAAAATACCAACTGGTCCCAAAACACAGTAAATGAAATTTATAAGCAGGCAAACAGTGGCGGTGTCCTTTTATCTTCCATGGGAAATCCAAAATCACTGCCTGTATACTGGGATAAAATCCTTATTAATGCTTCACAAGTAACAAACCCCTCTATTGATCCTTTGCGCGAACCCATGGAGACTCGTGTGTACCTTGGAAAGAAGCCCTCCAAAATAAATCGTACAGCAGATGGAAAATTAGACTGCAAACTTCCTCCCCAGTTGGAACTCTCCATGCCTGTTATGTTCTCTGCCATGAGCTACGGCTCTATCAGCTATAACGCTCATAAATCCCTTGCTCTGGCAGCAACAGAACTCGGAATTTTGTATAATACCGGAGAAGGTGGATTGCATGAAGACTTTACTGCTATGGAAAAAATACTGTTGTGCAGGTAGCTTCCGGACGTTTCGGCGTTTACGAAGATTATTTAAAAGCAGGCTCTGCAATAGAAATTAAAATGGGACAAGGTGCAAAACCAGGCATTGGCGGACATCTTCCCGGTACAAAAATAATCGGTGATGTATCGCGTACCCGCATGATTCCTGAAGGCTCTGATGCAATCTCTCCCGCCCCCCATCATGATATCTACTCTATCGAGGATTTGCGTCAACTTGTTTTTCAGTAAAAGAAGCTACACAATACCAAAACCAGTCATTGTTAAGGTTGCCGCTGTTCATAATATTGCAGCTATTGCAAGCGGAATTGCCCGCAGCGGAGCTGATATTATTGCCATCGATGCTTTCGTGGCGGTACAGGAGCTGCACCTACCAGAATCAGAGATAATGTGGGCATCCCCATTGAACTTGCGCTTGCCTCTGTTGACCAGCGGCTTCGTGACGAAGGCATTCGTAACAATGTATCACTGATAGTGGGCGGAAGTATTCGCAGCGCTGCTGATGTAGTAAAAGCTATAGCACTGGGCGCAGATGCCTGTTACATAGCTACTGCTGCCCTGCTAGCTCTCGGCTGTCACCTCTGCCGTACCTGTCAAAGCGGCAAATGCAACTGGGGAATCGCAACTCAAAGACCAGAACTTGTAAAGAGACTTGATCCAGAAATCGGAAAGCAACGCTTAGTTAATCTAATAACCGCATGGAACCATGAAATCAAAGAGCTTATGGGTGGCATGGGTATTAATTCAATTGAAGCATTACGAGGAAATCGTCTCATGTTGCGTGGCATCGGGTTAACGGAAAAAGAACTTGAAATACTTGGTATTTTTCATGCCGGAGAATAATTTCAAAAATATAAACTTTTTTTAGGAAGGTATGGTATAATATGAAAATCATTAATGCTGCAAATTTAAATTACAGAGCTGTGAATGAAGCACTGTGCAATGCAGATAAAGACTGTATGATTGAAAGTTGCTGTGGGCAAAGGTTTATTGCTGCAGGTATGTCTGATAAAAATATTACAATCAATGGCATTCCAGGAAACGCACTGGGTTCCTATTTAAACAATGCCAATATTGTAGTAAATGCCAATGCTCAAGACGCTGTGGGCGATACTATGAATGAAGGAAAAATTCTTATACATGGTAATATCGGAGATGCTGCCGGTTACGCTATGCGTGGGGGCAAGATTTATGTAAAAGGTAACGCAGGATATCGCGCCGGGATTCATATGAAAGCTTATAAAGAAAAAATTCCTGTTATGATTATTGGTGGACATACCGGAAGCTTTCTGGGCGAATATCAGGCTGGTGGCATCATTATTGTTCTTGGAATAAACACTGTCGGAAAACCTATAGTAGGGAACTTCCCATGTACCGGAATGCACGGTGGAAAAATGTTTTTGCGCGGGAATTGCAAAGATATCTGCTTTCCAGAACAAGTTACTGCAAGATACGCAACTTCAAAGGATTTAGATGAAATTATGGAATATCTGTCTGAGTACTGTAGAGATTTCACATATTCTATAGATAAGCTTTTATCTGTTCCTTTTACAGTTATTACACCAGACAGTAAAAATCCATACAAACAAATGTATGTGCCAAATTAAAGAAAGCAGGTAGTATTATGAAGTATTCAAAAGAAGAGATCATCCAATATGTGCAGGAAGAAGATGTTAAATTCATTCGTCTTGCCTTTTGCGATGTATTTGGCAAACAGAAGAATATATCCATTATGCCTCAGGAACTTCCTCGGGCTTTTGAATATGGTATTGCCATTGATGCATCTGCAATCGCAGGTTTTGGAGACGAAACGCATTCTGATTTGTTCCTTCATCCAGAACCAGACACTCTGATGCCCTTACCCTGGAGACCAGAACATGGATGTGTGGTAAGAATGTTCTGTAGCATTACCTATCCGGACGGAAAAATATTTGAGTGTGACACACGTTCTATTTTAAAAAAAGCAATTCAGGCCGCTGAATATGCCGGTTATCAATTTTTCTTTGGTGCAGAACAGGAGTTTTATCTATTCCAATTAGATAACAATGGCAAATCCACAAAACTTCCTTATGACAATGCCTCTTATATGGATATTGCTCCGGAAGACAGAGGTGAAAATATACGTCGTGAAATATGTCTGACATTGGAGCAAATGGGTATTCAGCCAGAAAGTTCCCATCATGAAGAAGGACCAGGACAAAATGAAATTGACTTCCGCTACTCTAATCCTTTAACAGCAGCTGACAATGCAATGACATTTCAAACCGTTGTCAAAACAATTGCGCAGCAAAATGGGATTTTTGCTGATTTTAAGCCAAAGCCATTAGAACATGCGCCTGGAAATGGATTTCATATTAATATATCTGTCAAATCTTCTGACAGTACAGATAATATGAATTATCTGATAGCGGGTATTTTAGATAAAATTTCGGATATGACAATATTTTTAAATCCAACAGAAAATTCTTATAAACGTTTTGGAAAAAACAAGGCTCCGAAATATATTTCATGGTCCAATGAAAACCGTTCACAGCTTATCAGAGTTCCTTCAGCAGTTGGAAAGTATCGACGTGTGGAACTTCGTTCTCCTGATCCCTCTGCGAATACCTATCTGGCATTTGCCTGATTATTTATGCTATTCTGGACGGAATTCAAAATAAAACAGAACTTCCTGCACCCTCTGATATTAATCTGTACAAAGCAGATAAAGATATCCTTACAAGCTTTAAACAACTTCCGGAAAATTTCAAATCTGCCTGTACCACAGCCGCAAACAGTGATTTCATCAGAAAATATATACCGGATGCTATATTAAACATCTATTGTAACCGATAAATCAAATGAACAAAAGAAGGAGGAGATTAAATGAGTTTAAGAGAACGTGTTTACAGTATACTCATCGTATCTGCAACAGATAGCTTCACCTCTGCATTCACCAGTCTGTTGTCTGAAATACGCTATTATCCTGTCCTGACGGTCTCAAGTGTCAGTGCTGCCAGACGTATATTAGCAGAAAAAGCTTTTGACTTTGTTATCATCAATGCTCCTCTTCCTGATGATATTGGCACCCGTTTTGCAATTGACATATCTACTTCCAAGCAATGTGTGGTACTCCTTCTTGTTAAAGGTGACATTCAGCCCTCTATTCATGACAAAGTGGCTGAATATGGTGTGTTCACACTGCCAAAACCAATTTCTAAGCCTATTATTCTCCATTCTCTTACCTGGATGGAAAGCGCTCGTGAACGTTTAAGACAATTTGAAAAAAAGTCTTTATCTATTGAAGACAAAATGGCAGAAATCCGTCTGGTTAATAAAGCAAAATGGATTTTAATCAGCGAGCTCTCCATGAGTGAACCTGAAGCCCATCATTACATAGAAAAACAGGCAATGAATCGCTGTATTGCCAAACGATTCATTGCCGAAGAAATCATTAAAACTTATACCTGATAGTTCATGCGCATTTTCCAAATCATATTTTATTTTTTAATATAACGCAATTAACCAAATCTTCCTGTAATATAATCTTCTGTCTTCTTATTCTTAGGCATAGAAAACATTTCCTCTGTATTTCCGTATTCTACCATTTCTCCTAAAAGGAAAAAAAGCTGTTTTATCAGAAATACGTGCTGCCTGCTGCATATTGTGAGTAACCATAACAATCGTATATTTTTTCTTTAATTCTACTGCTAATTCTTCTATTTTGGAAGTGGAAATCGGATCAAGCGCAGAAGTAGGCTCATCCATCAACAATACTTCCGGTTCTACTGCCAATGCTCTTGCAATACAAAGTCTCTGCTGCTGTCCACCTGACATACCAAGTGCACTTAATTTCAAACGATCTTTTACTTCGTCCCAAATTGCTGCGCTTCTCAATGATTGCTCTACAATTTCATCCAACTTTACTTTTGAACGGATACCGTGTGTCCTTGGACCATAAGCAATGTTATCGTAAATGCTCATAGGAAAAGGAATTCGGTTTCTGGAATACCATTCCTACACGCTTTCTTAGAAGGTTAACATTCATGTCTCCATAAACATCTTCTCCATCTAATAATATATTTCCTGTAATCTGACAACCCTCTACCAAATCATTCATTCTATTTAAAGATTTCAGCAAGGTAGATTTTCCACAACCGGATGGTCCGATAAATGCAGTAATCTCATTTGCCTGAATTTCCAGATTTATGTTTTTTAATGCGTGAAAAGCTCCTTTATCATAATATAAATCCAAATCGGAAATCGAAAACTTACTCATTCTTTTTATTTATCCTTTCTTAATCTTGCGGGCAATTCTTCCGGACAACCAGTTAATTACCAATACAATTACAAGTAATACAACTGCTGTTGCATAAGCTTGATTTACATACAACCCTTCGCTTGCAAGAGAATACATATGTACAGATAGAGTTCTCGTAGAAGACATCACACTATCCGGCAGCTCTGCCACTGTTCCTGCTGTATACATTAAAGCTGCAGTTTCTCCTACAATACGTCCAATAGACAAAATTACACCGGAAAAAATTCCAGGTACTGCAGAAGGTAAAATAACCACAAATATAGTTCTAAGTTTTCCTGCACCTAGGCCAAAACTTGCCTCACGGTAAGTATCTGGCACTGCCAAAAGTGCTTCTTCTGTTGTTCTCATAATAACAGGAAGTACCATAATTGCCAGTGTAAACGCACCTGCCAGCATAGAATATCCCCAGCGCAGCGTTGTTACAAAAAATAACATTCCGAACAGACCATATACAATGGAAGGAATACCGGTAAGTGTTTCTGCTGTTACACGTACAACAGACACCAGTTTATTTCCTTTTTTCGCATATTCCACCAAATATACCGCTGCAAAAATTCCCAAAGGACCTGCAACCAAAAGAGACAACACAATCATGAAGATCGTATTGATAATTGCCGGAAACATAGAAACATTCTCTGAATTATACTCCAGTTCAAATAACTGTGGTGTCAAATGTGGAACACCCTTTATCAAAATATATCCTACAATAAAAATCAGTGTCACTGCTGTAAAGATTGCACTAATCCAAACCAACAAAGCCAAAAGAAAAGAGGCTGGATGATGAGCATACATTTTTAATTTTGACGTATCTTATCCATTTATTCCCTCCTCTTAACTAATGAGACAACAGGTTAATTAATAAAATAAATACAAAAAGTACCACTGCTGTTGCAATCAAAGCTTCTTTATGAAGATCAGCCGCATATCCCATTTCCATAACAATATTCGATGTCAGAGTACGAACACCTTTAAACAGACCTTTTGGCATACGCGGCTGGTTTCCTGCAATCATAATAACCGCCATAGTCTCTCCAATTGCTCTTCCGATACCTAAAATCACACCTGCCATTACACCTGATTTTGCTGCAGGCAATACTGTATGAAATACACTTCTTTCATGTGTTGCCCCAAGAGCAAGAGCACCTTCATAATAACTCTCCGGCACTGCACGAATTGCAGACTCACCCACACTGATAATTGTAGGCAAAATCATGATACCCAGCATTACCGAAGCCGTGAACATACTGGAACCGTCTCCTCCAAATCCCAGCTGAATACCAAAGAAGTCACGAACAAAAGGAACAACCACTACCATACCAAAGAAACCATATACAACAGAAGGAATTCCTGCCAGTAATTCAACAGCAGGTTTCATAAATTTATATAATTTTGGTGGGCAGAACTTTGCCATGAAAACAGCTGTACAAATACCAATGGGAACACCAATTAAAACGGCTCCTGCGGTTACATAAATACTACCTAAAATAAATGGTAAAATACCGTAAATATTGTTTCCCGGCTTCCATCTTTCTCCCAGCAAAAAGTCAAAAACTCCTATTTTGCCAATGGCAGGAATACCATTGGCAAATAAGAAGATGCAAATTAATGCTACTGCCAGAATAGAGGCACAGGCACACACAAGAAACACATATTTCATAACGGTTTCTTTTATATTTTTCATTCCTTTAATCCCTTTCTGTCTTTACTGAAGGTCGCTCCATTCTGTAATTTCACCTGTGTAAATATCTTTTACCTGATCTGTTGTAATATCACTCATAGAGTTTTTATTATTTACAATAACTGCAATACCGTCTAATGCAATTTCCTGTCCTTTTAATCCAGCTTCGATTTCTGAGTCTTTTAATTCTCTGGAAGCCATTCCAATATCACAGATACCATTTACTGTGGATTCCATACCTGTTGTAGAGTCACTCTGCTGAATTTCAATTTCTGCATTTGGATTTACTTCTTTATATCCTTCTTTTAACTTTTCCATTACCGGTGTAATAGAAGAAGAACCTGCAATTACGATTTTTCCAGATGGTTTTGTTCCCGCATAAGCCGCTGCATCATCTCCAACAGAAATATAACCATTATCTTCTACGATTTTCTGACCTTCCTGACTTAAAATATAAGAAATGAAATCCTGTGCTGTCTCACTTACGCCTTCTTTTGTAGCAATATTGAATGGACGTGCAATTTTATAAGTATCACTTTTTACATTTTCTGCTGTAGCTTCTGCTCCATCTACTTTTAAAGCTTTTACAGAGTCATCCAAAGAACCTAAAGAAATATATCCGATTGCCTGAGGATTACCTGCTACACTTGTCATCATAACAGATGTATTATTTGTTACCTGTGCATCTTCTGTTGTATTGTCAATTTTTTCCCCTGAAGCATCCTTTTCTTCAATTCCAAATAACTCAATGAACGCACCTCTTGTTCCTGAACCCTCTTCTCTGGAAATTACAGAAATTTCTCCTTTTGGTGCATCTGAACTTTCTTCTTCTTTTTCTGAAGAAGGTTTTTCTGTTGTTTCTTCTACTGCTTCTTTATTTGTTGTTTCGTCACTTCCGCTTTCATTTCCACATGCTGCTAAACCGAATACCATAGTTCCCATTAAAATTGCTGCTAACATTTTTTTCTTCATAATAAATACTCTCCTTTATTATCTTTATTTGTAAAATTCAATTCTTCTCCTCGTCGACAGCATTTACTATAAAGGAGTTTTGTAAAATCACCAATCATGAAATCGTTAAATTTCTGTAAAATTATCGTAAACCTAAATTTTCAGATAATATATTTAGTTTTCACGTTATTTCGGTGAATTATAACATAGTTCGTTAAAAATTTGACTTCAAAAAAGTCAATATCTTTTCTTCTTTTTTCTACAAAAAACGCCTTTTTATAAGAAGTACACAAAACCTTTGTTCTTTATTTCATTATGTAAATCATATTCTTCCACACATTTTTTTGTGGATAATGTGGATAACTTAGTGTATAACTATAATTTTCCCATATTTATTGGATTTTTCAGTGTGTATAACTTTGAGGATAAAATGTGGGAAACTTCCAACAGTTCAACATCTTTTGTACACTTTTACATTTGAGAATATTCTGACTATTTAAAAGATAACATAAACTATTTTATCTATATTTTACATCCAACAACATTTCTATTTTGTAAAATTGATTATGTAAACTCTTTTCTTTTTAAACTCCAAGAAAAAAGGAAGCCCATCTTCTGAGCTTCCCAAACTTTTTCTATATTCCTATTATTACAATACCTGCATACCACCATGCTGACGTACTTTTAATACATGACAAGAACCACTTCCAAAAACTTTATCCATAGCTTTTCTGTATTCTTCTACAAAACTGTTTTCCACAAAAATCTGGATTGTCCCTGCAAAACCACCGCCATGTACACGGCATACACCATGATTTCCTAAAATACTTTCACTGACGCCAAGAGCAATAGACATTGCCTGACTTTGTTCGTTTCTTGTTGTATAGATGTTCTGAAGATATTTAAAAGAGGAGTTTCCTGATTTTTCCACAAGAGAAAGAAATTCTTTAAAATCTCCCTGTTTCAGAGCTTCTACCTGTGCCTGTACACGTTTTTCTTCCTCGAAGAAGTGAAGGGCACGCAGTACCGGTCTGTCTCCTAAAATACTTCTCAGCCCCGGTATCTGGCTGTAAAACTCTTTCTCATCTACCTCTCTTAACACATCCTGTTTAAAGAAAGCAGCTACCTTCTTCATCTCTGCGGGAATTTGTGCGTAATCCTCTGTAAGGTCTGCATGAGAAGCTTTTGTATCCACAATACACAGACTGTATCTATAAGCTTCAAAGTCAGCCGGAACCTTCTCTACCACAGGTTCTTCCGGATTTTTAAAATCAATATGGATTAATCCGCCTACGGAACATGCCATCTGGTCCATCAAGCCGCATGGCTTTCCGAAATATACATTCTCCGCAAACTGTCCTGCCTGTGCAAGAAATACAGGACTGATGCTCATTTCATTAAATAAGCCGGACAAAATCGTACCTACAATAATTTCAAATGCTGCGGAAGAGGAAAGTCCTGCTCCAATCAGCACATCACTGGTAACATAAGCTTCAAAGCCGCCAACACGGTAGCCTTCTTCTTTTACCTTAGCTACAACGCCACGGATTAAAGCTGCTGTTGTTCCTTCTTCTTCATATTTTTCTTCTAAATCATTTACGTCTACCTCTACCATGTCGTATCCTTCTGATACAATACGGATAAGGTCTCCTTCTGTCTTACTTACGACTGCAATGGCATCTAAGTTGATTGATGTAGCAAGCACCATTCCAAGCTGGTGGTCTGTGTGATTTCCGCACACTTCACTACGCCCCGGTGCGCTGTAAACTTCTACTTCCTTTTCGCCGTAAAGCTTTTCAAACTCTGTAATTGCATCTGCATATCTTTTGTTCTGATATTCCAGCATGCTTTCATCCAGATAAATTTCTTTCAATAACTGACTATACTTTCCCTGTAATAATTCTTCTTTTAAAATTCCGGAGTTCTTCATCTCTGGTTTATCCTCCTTGGTTCTGATAATTTAACAACCCTCATAAAGAGCATATCACACTCGTATGCTTTTTACCACTACATTTCTTCCGACTTTTCCTATTCTTCCGTAATCTTTTCCTCATTCAAAAGCGCATCTGAAGGATTTGTTTTCTCATCCTCATTTTCCTCTCCCTCATCCAAGGTCTCGGGACTGTTGGAAACCTCAAGCTCTCTCACCAGCTGCAAATCTTTGTCCACAAAAATACGGATAAAATTCTTCTTACTCTCATCTGAATATATAAAATAATTCTCTCCCTTTTCATCCTCTTCCTTCTGATAAACGCTTCCTTCCAGCCGTTGTTTCATTTCTTCTGCCGGCATGCCCAGTACAATTTCATCTCCCACGCCAATGGAAACCTTTGTCACATCAAAATCTCCCGACAGATTTGTCACAAAGGTATTTTGAATATTTGTGGTTGCTTCTCCGTAGTTTTTACCACTGCATATAAGGTACTGCCCGTTTTTTCCAGCG
>ENA-OQIC01000069-OQIC01000069.1-human-gut-metagenome-genome-assembly--contig:-NODE-69-length-41817-cov-8.489014_pt1 | contig 41817 bp, 36 predicted proteins | sample MGYA00242572_ERZ504736 | MGnify/ENA primary metagenome ERZ504736 (study PRJEB26092, sample SAMD00036201) | human gut metagenome | host: Homo sapiens | study: EMG produced TPA metagenomics assembly of...
TTTCCCCCGTTTTGGCCGTCAAATCTTATTTTCGGGGGAATACCTAAAGATACAAAAAGCCAACTAATTCGCAATACTTTGTGTATGAATTAGTTGGCTGATTTTGTAATATTTAATGAATGTCCCGGTTTAACACACCTTTTCAAACCATAGTACGACCATCATAAATTATTTTGAAGAACGATTGACAAATGCTTCAGCAGAGTCGTTCAATGCTAAAATCAAAGCTTTTCGAAGCCAGTTAAGAGGGGTGGCTGATGGAAATTCTTCATGTTCAGACTGGCTAGCTATACGCTTAAAAGAAAGCTTGCCAACCGGGAAAATCCGCTGACCCTAACTCACTTGGTTAAACCAAAGGTAAACCGCCCCATTCGGAGAATAAAAAAAGGAGCTACATTTTACCGTAACTCCTTGATTCTCATCTGTCGGGGTAGCGGGATTCGAACCCACGACCCCCTGCTCCCAAAGCAGGTGCGCTAACCGGACTGCGCTACACCCCGAATCTTTTTTTTATTTTTCAATCGCCTTATCTCTCAAAAGCGATGCAAAGGTACGGCTTTTTTTTTATATATGCAAATATTTAAAGCGATTTTTTTCTACTTTTTTTTCGCATCATTACTTATCAAATTATAAATCAAAACATTAACCTTAAAACTTTTTTTATCCGCAACAAAGAAATTTCAGTGTAAAACAACTCCCCTTTCCGATTTCACTACTCGCCGAGATACTTCCACCATGTAAATTCATAATTTGTTTGCATAAACTGAGTCCTATACCACTACCTGTTGGCTTCGTTGTAAAAAAAGGAACAAAGATTTTATCCAATACTTCTGGAAGAATGCCACTACCATTATCACAGACAGAAAGGAAAAATAGATGTTTTTCTAAATCACAATGTGTGCTAATGATAACTTCGGGATAGATTTGCTCTACACAAGCCTCACCTGCATTCTTTAGTAAATTGATTAATACTTGTTCTATCTGTGAACGATCCAGCATCAGTGTCGTTTCTGGGTTTTCTACTTTATATATATATTGTATGTTTTTATTAGGAAACAGTTTTTTCATATCACTCAGTAAATCACCTATATTTACTGGAGCCAGTATCGGAGCAGACAGACGAGAAAGTTTACGATAGTTTTCCACAAAATTCAGCAACCCTTTACTTCTTCTATGAATAGTCTGCATCCCTTGCAACATGATATTGTAATCTCTCTCATTCATACCATTTTGTACAGCACGCTCACTTAATGTTTCACTTAATGAAATAATGGGCGCAATGGAGTTCATTATTTCATGAGTGAGTACACGAATCAGCTTCTGCCATGCTTCCATCTCATTTTCCTCCAATACAGCATGGATATTCTTTAAATTAACCAACCGGAGTTCCGTACCATGTTGAGCGGAATATTCAGATACCGTAACAGCCAATTCTTGTATAATATCTCCTTTATGTATTCGTACTGTTTTAATCTCTCCAGGCTGTAATGACAGGATAATAGTAGGAAAATCAGAATTTAACAGAGCCAATTCCCTGACAGAATGAATACGATAACCGCACAAATCCTGCATGGCTGCCCGGTTCATCCAATGTATATTGCACTGACTATCTACTACCAGCAAACTGCTGTCAACAGTATTCAATAATGTTTCATAATATTGATATCGCTCTTCATTCTCGGACAACCGAGTACGGAATTCAGCAACAACATTATTTATTTCTTGTGCCAATCGTTGTTCTGTACGAGTTTTGTGCTGGGTAGAAAAACTCAAAGAGAAATCTGCATAACGAATACCTTCTATCATTCGCGATATCATACGGGTCGTTTTATACTGCCACTGACAGATATAAATGATAATACCTGCCATAATCATCAGCGAAAAAAACAAGCAAAAATAGAGCGAATGTTGATAAAAGAGATATGCAGCTATAGCTACTACCCCCATTAATAACATACAAGCTATCATCCGTAAAGTTTGTAAACGACTCATAACCCTAATTTTTCAAGTTTCCGATAAAGAGCGTAACGGGTAATCCCCAAATATTCCGCTGCACGACTCAAGTTCCCTTCGCTGCGTTTCATAGCACGTTCTATGGCATTGCGTTCTAATTGTTCCAAGTTCAGTATCTCATCCGTATTCACCCTCTTCTCGGGTTGTGGCTGCAACATGAAATTTGCAGGCTTTAACAATGGCGAGTCCGAAAGAATAATTGCCCGTTCTATGGCATGCTGCAATTCGCGGACATTACCCGGCCAATGGTAACGCATGAGTTTCTGCTTGGCTTCGCGGCTCAGTCCGTTTATCTCTTTCTTATATTTATGAGTATACCGTTGTAAGAAATAATCAGCCAGTAAGAGAACATCCTCTCCCCTTTCCCGCAATGGAGGAATAGTAATCTCAATCGTATTGATACGATACAATAGGTCTTGACGGAAATTACCCTCCTCCACCAATTCTCGGATATTTACATTCGTTGCGCTTATCAACCGAACATCAATAGGAATTATATCCGTTGCTCCCAAACGTGAAATCTGCCGTTTTTCTATGGCTGTTAGTAATTTGGCCTGCATAGGTAATGACAAATTCCCTATTTCATCCAAAAAAAGCGTTCCTCCTGATGCCACCTCCATACGTCCCGCCTTTGCTTTGCGGGCATCTGTAAAAGCCCCTTTTTCATAGCCGAACAATTCACTTTCGAATAATGATTCAGGTATGCTCCCCAAGTCAATCGTTATAAAAGGACATTCACGACGAGGAGAAAAATAACGTAGAGAACGGGCCACCAAATCTTTACCGGTTCCATTTTCACCCAATATCAAAATATTAGCATCAGTATCCGATAATTTCCGAATAGTATCAAAAACCTCTCGCATAGGCACTGAGTGACCTATCATTTGAGGCATCTCTTCATCCTGCGCGCTCAATGCTACAACTTGTTCTTTCAGTTGCCTGACCTCTTTACGAGAATCACGAAGTTTGATAGCCGATGAAAGCGTAGCAAGTAGTTTTTCTTTTTCCCAAGGTTTGGGAATAAAGTCAATAGCTCCAGCCTTAATGGCCCGTACTGCTTTATCTGTATCCGCATAAGCAGTCATAAACAAGACAATAGCCTGCGGATCTAACTTTAATATCTGCTCTAGACAATCGAATCCTTCCTGCCCGCTGATAGCATCCCGACGAAAATTCATATCAAGCAGAATAACATCAGGTTGAAAAGTAGTCATGAAATGCTCAATACGAGTCGGTTGAGTAGTAACTTTTATTTTTTCCACGTAGGGATCCAATAAAAGGTTTAGTGCAAAAAGCACGTCCTCATTATCATCTATAATCAATATTTTTCCTTTTGCATTCATTATTTTATCCTCAATATATCTTGTTATACGAATAAAAGATTTTCTATCCGCTTTTTTGCAAAGATATTGTTTTTTTAATGTGTTGTCTGTGCGGATACGCACTATTTTTGTGCGTATCGCACAGAAACATCATTATCTTTTATCCCACAAAAAACTGGTAAACAAAGAGATAAGATAATGGCACGCTATTTGATTAGTCTACAATACTAATATATTAAGTTATGAAAAAAAAATCAGTAATAGCTATCAATTTATGCCTTATAGCAGCATAGTAACTCTATTCGGCAATAAGATCTATATGCTTTATATAGGTGACTGCCATCAATTGTGGGAAGAAGCACAAACTCACTATGTTAATCGACAATATGAAAAAGCACGCGAGTTATTAGAAAAGATAGCTCGCATTGATACGGCCCATCATGCCCAATATCTGACAGGCGATATGTATTTAAAAGGCTTAGGAGGTGAAATTGATTATGATAAGGCTTTGAAACTTTTTCATCAATCGGCAGCGGGCGGAAACACGTATGCTGAAAACAATATAGGCTTTATGTACACATATGGTTTGGGAGTCACTAAGGATTACAGCCAAGCTTTCAAATGGTTGAACAAAGCTGCCACTCAAGGAAATCCAGAAGCTCAAATTGGTATGGGGAGCCTTTATAAAAACGGTTGGGGAGTACGTAAGGATTGTTACATTGCTATGACTTGGTACCTACGTTCTGTAGCTCATGGTAATACGGACGCCATGAACAATATCGGTTATTTATATAAAAACGGACTTGGGGTCCCCCCAAGACTTTGAAGAAGCTTTTTTTTGGTTTAAAAAAGCAGCAGATAAGAATAATCCGATAGCTCAATATAATATAGGAAATATGTATTGTTATGGCGAAGGAATGGAAAAAGACTTTGCTAAAGGAGCCGAGTGGCTGACCAAAGCTGCTTTACAGGGGAATGCTCCTGCACAATACAACCTGGGACGCATGTATCAGTGGGGCAAAGGCGTAGAAAAAGACTTACAACAAGCCCGGTTCTGGTTCCAAAAAGCTATAGACAACGGTCATGAAAAAGCAAAGGAAGCATTAACCAAAATAAAAAGCGACTTATCCAAAGAAGACACCGAAGCCCCACTCCTGTTCACCTAACTATAAGCCAAAAGTACTAATAGGTATAAAGACATAAAAAAACGAACATGAAACTATATTGTATTATAGCACTTTCTCTTCTGCTTCGCCCGGAAACAGCCACAGCACAACAAGAAGAATCAATAACATTGAGTTTGCAACAAGCTATTGAAATAGCACAAGAAAACTCACCGGAAGCACAAGCTGCCCGTCATACCTATCGGGCAGCTTATTGGAACTACCGTTTTTTCCGGGCGAATTATCTTCCCTCCGTCACATTAACTTCATCTCCTACCCTAAATCGGGAGATAAACAAGATTACCCAACCGGATGGAACAAATCAATTTATCCAGCAAGACCAGTTAAGCACAGATCTCAGCCTTAAAATAAATCAAAATATATGGTTTACCGGTGGCAGCTTGTTTGTAAAAACTACCACCCAACGCATTGATGAATTCGAAGATAATCATACAGCGTATAACACCCAACCCATAGTAATAGGTTACGAGCAGCAACTTTTTGGATATAATTCTTTAAAATGGGATCACCGTATCGAACCCCTTCGCTACCGGGAAGCCCGTAAAGCATATGCAGAAGCATTGGAACTTGTAGCCTCAGAAACCAGCACTCTTTTCTTCAACCTGGCAACTGCACAAACTAATCTTGACATAGCCGCCTACAACTATGCTTCTGCCGATACTTTATACAGGTATGCCGAGGGAAGATATAATATAGGAACCATAACTGAAAACGAAATGCTACAGCTGGAAATAAACAAACTGACAGAAGAAACCAATATGATGAATGCCCGCATCGAAGTAGAGGACCAAATGCAAACACTCCGTTCCTTCCTTGGCATTAATCGGGAAATAAATTTACGAGTTGTTCCGGAAGACAGCATTCCTCAACTCGAAATCCCTTTACAAAAAGCATTACAACTGGCATTCAAAAACAGTCCCGATCCTGACACTTATAAACGCAAACAATTAGAAAGCCGCAGCGCATTAGCTTCTGCAAAAGCCAATGCAGGTTTGAAAGCCGACCTGTATGTACAATTCGGGCTTTCTCAAACCGGAAATAAATTTGCAGATTCTTACCGAAACCCCATGAACCAACAATATGCCAGTATTGGTATTTCTTTACCTATCCTGGATTGGGGTCGTGGAAAAGGACGCGTTCGTGTAGCTCGTTCCAATGTAGACTTAGTAGATACACAGGCTGAACAGGGAATGAAAGATTTTGAATTGAATGTATGTAAAATGGTCCGTCAATTCAATCTTCAAGCATACCGTGTAGCAGTAGCCGCCAAGACGGACAAGACGGCCGACCGGCGCCACGATGTAGCACGTCGGCTTTATATCTTAGGAAAATCGACAATTCTGGACCTCAATGCCGCCATTGCAGAAAAAGATACCGCACGGAGAAATTATATAACAGCTTTGAAAACTTATTGGAGTCTGTATTATGGTATTAGAAGTATGACGGGATATGATTTCCTCAGAAAAGCAGAGATTTCATGTACTATACCTAAACCTTAACTACACGGCAGATATAAATGATCTTTGTATTATCGCATACTAAAAAAAGAAATAAAAAAAATTATATCAAAAAACATAAACTAATGGATATAAAAATTGAAAAGAAACCGTGGTACATCCGCTATCGCTACTATATGATAGCTGCACTGGCCTTCATTATCTTCCTTATCTATGTGATAAGCCTTTCATTAGGTCCTCGCAAGCTGCGTATCGAAACAGACAACATTCAGATAGCCGAAGTAAAAGACGACAAATTTATGGAGTATGTAGATGTGGAAGGACTGGTGCAACCCATTCTTACCATCAAAGTAAATACTCGTGAAGCCGGCAGTGTAGACCGCATTGTTGGAGAAGAAGGGAATATGATGAAACAAGGTGACACCTTGTTGATATTGACTAATCCGGATCTGATTCGTTCCATTGAAGACCAACGTGACGAATGGGAAAAACAACGAATCACTTATAAAGAGAAAGAGATAGAAATGGAACAAAAGAGTCTGACACTGAAGCAACAGACATTACAGGCACAATATGAGATGGAACGACTGCGCAAGAGCTTCGGACTGGACAAAGAGGAATTCAAAATGGGAATTAAGAGCAAGGCTGAGCTTCAAGTATCTGAAGATGAATATAAGTATAAACTGAAAAATACGGCATTACAAATGGAAAGCCTGAAACATGATTCATCCGTAACCCTTATCCGCAAAGAATTATTGAAAAATGATCTGGAACGTGAAAGCAAAAAACTGAAACGTGCAGAAGAACGGTTGGAGGATTTGATAATAAAAGCTCCGATTGGCGGCCAACTAAGTTTTGTGAAAGTAACTCCCGGCCAACAGGTTGCTTCGGGAGAAAGTATAGCTGAAATAAAAGTGCTGGATCAATATAAAATTCATACTTCTTTAAGTGAATATTACATTGACCGCATCACAACAGGTCTTCCGGCTACCGTAAACTATCAAGGGAAACGCTACCCCCTGAGAATTACTAAAGTAGTTCCTGAGGTAAAAGACCGTATGTTTGATGTAGATTTGGTATTTACCGGAGAAATGCCCGAGAATGTCCGTGTAGGAAAGAGCTTCCGGGTACAAATAGAATTGGGCCAACCCGAACAAGCTATAGTTATCCCACGTGGAAATTTCTACCAGTCTACTGGAGGACAATGGATTTACAAAATAAACCCATCAAAAACAAAAGCTGTAAAAGTTCCATTGAATATAGGACGCCAAAACCCGCTTCAATATGAAATCACTGAAGGTTTACAGCCTGGAGAATTTGTAATTATCACAGGATATGATACCTTTGGTGACGCAGAAGAATTGATATTAAAATAAAACATGCAACATGAAAACTTTGAAATATGCCTGGCGCTTCTTAATGCGTTCTAAATCGTATACTATCATTAATTTGCTAGGACTGGCTTTCAGTCTGGCATGCAGCATCATCTTGATGCGATATATCCATAGGGAACTGACGGTGGATGCACATAGCGTAGATCCGGAACATATCATCATCCTATACGGGATATAGAAGGAAATCTTCATCCGGGAAGTTTGCAACAAGGTTGGTCTGAAACTGATTCTGTTTATATTCCTGACCATCAAATAGTGGAACAATGCCGCCTGATGTTACAGCAGCGAGACAATGTGGTATATGAAAACAGTAACTATGCAATGAATATAGCAGCAGTTGACTCCACTTTTTTTCATTTCTTCCACTACCCGGTTGCAGCCGGTGAGGCCCATTTAGATGCCCCTGGTGACGCCATCATCACCCAGCGCTATGCCCGTAATATATTTGGTAAAGAAAATCCGATAGGAAAAGTATTGGAATATTATGGTAAAAACATCACCATCAAGGGAGTGATTGGAGAATTGGGATGCAAATCATTACTTCGGTTCGATCTACTGGTATCATACAGATTGGTGGAACACTGGCAACGTATGGATATATCACTGATGCGCATACTCCCCGGTGTAGATCTGGATAAGATAAACAAAGCAAGCAATGTGTACAGAAAGGACAAAAGGGGAAACAGAATACGCTGGGAATTTATTACTTGGAAAAATTTATACTGGAGAAATTCCATTGGTCACGATGACGATTACGATTCCATCATGCAATTCGGTAACCGTACACACCTGTATATTCTTTCAGGAGTAACCATATTGCTATTATTGGTAGGTATATTGAATTTCATCAATATTTATATGGTATTTATGATGAAACGTTCTAAAGAATATGGAGTAAAGAAAGTATTCGGCTTGCAGCGTCTACCTTTGTTTTTACAAATATGGATAGAAAATCTGTTATTAGCCTTTGCCGCATTGCTAACCGCCTGGCTGTTGATAGAAGCAACCCAAGTACCAGTCAGCCGGTTAATGAATGAACAAATTAGCTATTCGGCATTCGACTGGCAATTGTCTTTGGGATTCATCATATTATTACCTTTGGTCACTTCTATTTATCCATACATCAGATATAATTATCTCCCTCCTATTGTGTCTATCCGTTCAATAACATCAAACCGTCATGCTATCACTGTACGTATGACATTCCTTTTTTTTCAATACATTATAACCATATTACTCCTTATCCTGTCCTTTTACTTTGGCAAGCAACTGCATTTCCTGCTGAATACCTCTCCCGGATATCGGACAGAAAGAATTCTCAGAGCTGAGTTGTTACACGAAAACAAAAATTATCTGCGCTCTGATACAGAAGAAAAGCGCAATGAGCGCTTTGCCCGCCAAGACCGTATCAAGCAACTATTAAACGAGTGTCCTCACATTGAAATGTGGATGAATTCCCATTATTCTATATTAAGGGGAGGCTCTATCTGCATGTTGTTAAATGACCAGGATACCCGTCAACCCATGCTCACCCTATTTCCTTCTCCACAATTCTTCCAACTATATGATTTAAAAGTACTGGAAGGAGAAATCCCCCAAAAATTTGAAGGTTGGAGTGACAATAAAATGGTACTGAACAAAGCAGCAATGAAAGCTATGGGCTATACTCGGCTAGAAGATGCTTTTGTACGCAGCGAATCCCCGCTTTGGATTAGTGTCAGCGAAAAAGGAGAAATGGAAGAAGGTGGAACCAAACTTATGCCTGTAGTGGCTGTAATAGACGATTATTACCCAAGCCATCTCACTGAAGGAATAAAACCGATGGCATTTGTCGTAGGGCCCAGCAGCGGCAACAGCGATTTTTTGATTGCCGTCAACCCCGATAAAGAAAAAGAAGTCATAGAATATCTGAAGAAAACAGAGAAAGAAATATATAATACCGAAGACTTCACCTATACTTGGTTGACAGATGAAGTCCACAAACTTTATGCTCAGGACCGTCAAACAGCAAACATTTACTTTGTCTTTGCCTTGATAGCAATCATCATCTCCTGTTTGGGATTATTTGGATTATCCTTATTTGATATCCGACAACGTTATCGTGAAATTGCCATCCGCAAAGTAAATGGCGCAGGGATGAAAGACCTTTACCTGCTATTGTTCCGCAAATATATCAAAGTAATAGGTTGTGCATTTGTATTGGCTATTCCACTTGCCTATTACCTCATATATATGTATACACGGGATTTTGTACTAAAAATACCTGTAGATATAGGAATTTATTTAGCAGTTCTAGCTATCATTTCCTTTATTTCATCAAGCACATTAATTTGGCAAATACACAAAGCTGCTCAAATTGATCCCGCAAAAATTATAAGATCAGAATAAACACACATTAAATATGAAAACACTGAAATATGCTTGGCGCTTTTTAATGCGTTCTAAATCGTATACTATCATTAATTTGCTGGGACTGGCATTCAGTCTGGCATGCAGTATCATCTTGATGCGATATATCCATAGGGAACTGACAGTGGACACACATTGCATCGACAGGGAGCATGTGTATGCTATCTGTACCAATACAGAAGGTAACCGGGGACTGAGTGGACTGAAACAATATAACTATGATACCATTTCTATCGACAATCGTTTCGTAGAAGCTATGACCACCTATATTCCATTGGAAAAGGACTATGTCATTTCCGGTACCAACCGTATTCCGGCACGTTGCCTCGTTACCGACAGTGTATTTTTCCAGTTATTTCATTATCCTATAGTGCAAGGAAAGCTATCTCTCACAACACCTCAGTCGGCATTATTAACAGAAAAATACGCCCGTAAGATTTTCGGTAATGAAAATCCGATAGGTAAAGTACTACGTTATAGCAATGGCAAAGATATTACCGTAGAAGGCATTGTAGGAGAACCTGAGTGTAAAACTACAATTAACTTTGATATCATCCTCTCTTCTAAATTATCCCAACATTGGGAAAGGATGAATACAGAGCTCTATCGTTTCCTACCCGGTACAGATATAAATGCCATAAATAAGACAGGTAGTGTTCCACGGTATATAAATGACCCTAAATATGACACTCGCACACATACATTTTCTTTAATTTCTGTGAAGGATATTTACTGGGACGGTTCTTTAACAGACCGTGAACCTGCTATGTTTCTTTCGGGAAACCATTCCCACTTAATCATTTTGTCGGGCGTATGCCTGTTATTGCTCCTCACCGGCATCTTGAATTTTATTAATCTTTACCTGGTAGCATTATTACGCCGCGGAAAAGAATATGGATTGAAGAAAGTATTTGGTGTATGCGGCAAAACATTGTTTGCCAATATATGGATTGAAAATACATTACTAGTTCTGAGCGCCTTATTAGTATCCTGGCTTATTATTGAAATAATGTCTGCCCCTACTGAATATTTGTTCGACATTCACTTTTCTTATACGGCTTTCGACGGATGGCTTTCGGCAAGTATTTTATTATTGTTACCAGTAATAACTTCTATTTATCCATACATTAAATACAATTACACCTCCCCCATTCTTTCCATTCGCTCTATCGGTGTCCAAAGTCATTCCAAACATTTTCGTATGTTCTTTCTAGGGGCACAGTATATTATAACTTTTTTGTTAGTGGTATTATCACTTTATTTTAATCGACAACTTGGAATGTTGTTAAATACCGAACCCGGCTTTCGTACTAAAAACATAATGAATGTAAATTTAGTATATGAATCGAAAGATTTTAGCAGTTATACTTATGAAAGTATGCAACAACGTCGCCAACGTGTCATGCAATTGGATAATGAACTTAATGCATGTCCTTTTATTGAATTGTACGAACCTAGCAATGAAAATATCCTTACTCCTACCTTTGGTACAAACTATCTGAACAATAAAGGAGAAAAGGTGTTTCTGAATATTCATTACGCCACTCCTGCATTTTTCAAATTATATGATATAAAAGTAATTGAAGGTGAGATACCCGATATAAATAAAGAAAACCGGCGCACTGTTTTTGTTGTAAACAAAGCCGCACTGAAAGCATTAGGCTATACTTCAATCAATGGCGCTGGAGTGATTGAAGAAAATCAAAAAAGGGCTAATGCTAACGCTTCTCTTCAACCTATCGTTGCAGTAGTAGAGGATTATTTTGAAGGACATTTGACATCTGGAATCAAGCCTACTATCTATCCTGTCGGAGCACGGTTCAGTGGTGATCTTTATCAGATAGCTTATACACCCGGCAAAAAGAAAGAAGTGATTGATTTCTTACGTAATTTGGAATATAAAGTCTATGGAAGTGAAGACTTTGAATATACTTTCCTGGAAGATGATATCAAAGCGATGTATACACAAGACCGCCAAACAGCCACTATTTATTCTATTTTTGCAGGTATGGCTATTATTATTTCCAGTCTTGGCCTGTTAGGGATTTCTCTTTTTGACATTCGCCAACGATATCGGGAAATAGCGATTCGTAAAGTGAACGGTGCAAGTGCCAAAGACCTTTACCGACTGTTATTCCGCAAATATATAACCGTTTTAATTATAGCATTTGTCATAGCTATTCCTTTGGCTTATTATCTGATAAATACCTATACTCAAGATTTTGCAGTAAGGGCACCTGTCAGTATAGACATTTTTATCATATCATTGCTGTTGGTAATAATCATATCACTGGGCACCTTAGCATACCAAATACAAAAGGCGGCATATATTAATCCGACACAAATCATGAAAACAGAATAATTTTATAAAACAACGGAAATATGTTAAGGCATTATATAAAAATGGCAATGCGCCACTTATTAAAAAATAAGATACAAAATCTGATATCTATCGTAGGGCTATCCGTCGGGATATTATGTTTTAGTATCTGTCTTTATTGTAGCCGGTTCATCAGCGAAGTAGATTCTTGCTTTTCCAATAAAGAACTCATAGCAGACATAAATTTATGTACAACACGGGGAGATTTGTATTCTGGTATTCCGGCAACAACGATTGAAGAATTGCGCAAACTTAGATTCGATGAGGTTCAAGATTTTACCTTTACCGTTTATCCCCGAGAGCGGAGTTACAACGTAGAGATAAAAGAAGGGAAAGAATTGCCATACGATCATTTGATGACAATGGAAGTAGACTCTCTTTTTAGGAAAGTATTCACTCCCCGAATACTACAGGGATCATGGGCAGTAGCCTCCAACACCCCCAATGCCATCATACTGACCCGCTCTTTAGCAAAAAGGATTTTCGGTGAATCAGAAAATCCCATAGGCAAACGTATGATATTGACACAACGTCTTTTTACAGCACCGGATACCACTCCTCGTACTGGAGGCATAGCCTATACCATTCAAGCCGTGATAGAAGATATTCCCCTGAATACCAGCCTGAGTTTTCTTGAGAAACTGGATATGCTGACTTTGAATGACAGTGAAGGAACATTGCAATTCAACGGTCGTAATAATATGACCGGAGGTTTTGGTTTTGCCCTGCTACATCCGGGTAAAACAGCTCGAAAATTAGAAGCCCGTTTTCGCTCCATAAATATGAAGCACCACATATATGACGAAGAAACAGCTATAACCGCCTCGCCCTTTGGAGAGGAATTTTGGGATAAGTCCATTGCTCCTTATTTTGCAGGAATAACCATGATAGTAGGCCTGTTGATTTTACTGACCGGACTTCTTAATTTCTTCCATTTTCTTATGGGAACTTTTTTGAATCGTAACCGTGAATACGGGATACGCAAAGTTATGGGCAGTGGAAACCAGCAACTTTTTTACCAATCTTTGTCCAGTCTGTCATCATTGCATTCATCGCTTTCTTGTTTACGTTCTGCTTGATTGAAATAATCAGTCCCTATTTGAATTTCAATTTATTTAATTACGTTCTTATCATTGAAAAGAACCTCTTGTTTATACAGACCGCAGAGTATATGGTATTCATCTTATTTTTATGTATGATATTATGCTTTATAACTGTATTGCGCATACATTACACACCCATCCAGACAGAGATTCATGGCAGTGAGATAAAACGTCATAAACATGGAATGCGGAATATTCTGTTAGGCATCCAATTTTTTATATGCTGGGTTTTTGTCGCATTTACCGTAGCTCTTTATATGCAAGCGGAGAAAACGGAATCTACCCTATTCAACACATTGACTGAAAAAGAAAAAGCCAATATACTAAGTTTCTCCATAGATTATATGTTTATGAAGAATGAAGAGAAACTGGCTTTAATAGAACGTATATCCAAATTTTCCGGTGTACAAGACAAATTATTGGCAGACATCAGTTATCTGAAAGGTATATCAGGTACTGGGATGCAAATGGAAAAAGGTAACCCGGAAAGCAGTTTTGAAGTAAATGTCATGAATGTTTCCACTAACTTCTTCCAATTCATGAACATACCTTTACTATCGGGACACACATTAAAAGCCAAAGAGGATTTGGTAGTAGACAAAACATGGGCGGAACGCCAGAAAAAAGATCTGTTAGGAACTATTTTATACAATTACTCGGAAAGTTATACCATTTGCGGTGTATGTGACGATTTTATCGCCGATGTATATAATCAAAGTCCTGGATTTGTATTCTTACCCAGCGACTTCAATTATTATGTAGGTCATTGCTATCTGAAATGCGAGCCGGGGAAAACGGCTGAAATAAAAAAATGATAGAAAAGACATTGAAAGAAACACTCCCGGAAAGTATTCATCCTCATGTCACTACATTGCAGGAAGATATATATGAAGCACAAGCAATAGAAAATAAATTGAAAGGGATTATTCTATTCTTTTCTATCGTCAGCCTGCTCATTACTTTGTTGGGAGTTTATTCGACCATCACATTGGATACGGAACGCAGACAAAAGGAAGTAGCTATCCGGAAGGTAAATGGAGCAGGATTGAAACAGATTATTTTATTGTTTGCCCGCCTTTATATAAAACTGCTGACTGTTTCCGCAATTATTGCATTTCCATTAATTTATATAGTCATACAAATATGGAAAAAGCATATATTGTATTCTTTAATGACGGTATCATATATTGGGCAGGAATTTTCATCGGAATAACATTTATTACGGCCCTCACGGTATTATTCCGTATTCTGGGAATTGCACGAATTAACCCTGCAAAAGTAATCAAAAACGAATAACTTTATAAAATATAAGATTATGATCAAAACAGTAAACTTACAGAAAATCTTCAAAACAGAAGAAGTCGAAACATGGGCATTGAACAATGTCAATCTAGAAATCAAAGCAGGCGAATTTGTAGCCATCATGGGACCATCCGGTTGTGGAAAGTCCACCCTGCTGAATATCCTCGGCCTTTTGGACAATCCCACGGAAGGCACTTACGAACTGAACGGAACAGACGTTTCCAAATTTACCGAAGCACAACGCACCAATTTACGTAAAGGGGTCATCGGATTCGTGTTCCAGAGCTTTAACCTGATTGATGAATTGAATGTATTCGAAAATATCGAGTTACCCTTATTGTATATGGGGATTCCGGCGGCAGAACGCAAACGCCGGGTAGAAGATGCCATGAACCGTATGGCTATTGCCCATCGGGTAAAACATTTCCCACAACAACTATCCGGCGGACAGCAACAACGTGTTGCAATAGCCCGTGCTGTAGTAGCAAATCCGAAACTGATTCTAGCAGATGAGCCTACCGGCAATCTGGATTCCAAAAACGGCAAGGAAGTAATGGAACTTCTGACCGAACTGAATAAAGAAGGAACAACAATTGTTATGGTTACCCACTCCCAACACGATTCCGGCTATGCGGGGAGAACCATTAATTTGTTTGACGGGCAGGTGGTGAATGAAATAAAAATATAAGTCAATTTATTATAGAGGTGGTTTAACCACCTCTATAATAACAAAAGGATATTATAACAATGAACGTCTTCTTAAACATCAAACTTATTGCCCGCAACTGGTGGCGAAACAAACTTTTTTTCTGATTTCGCTATTCAGTCTTACAGCTGGATTAGGATGCACCAATCTGCTTATGACTTTTTTTATCCATGAATATAATGTGGAAAAATATAATACCGACCGTAACCTCATTTATCTATTACGTCAAGACTCTCCAATGGAAGAAGGTATTAAAGTAGCCTACTCTACCTCAGACGCAGCCACACAGATAAAAGAAAAATATGCTGAAATTACAGATATTCTGCGTGTAAACGGAATGTCTGGTAATCTTTGCAAATATAATGGAACAGATATCAAACAGTTTCTTTTTATCAGTGCCGACTCTACTTTAAATCAATTTTTTCCTTATACAACTTCAGAAGGCAGCCTGGAAGAAGTCCTCACGACTCCGGACAAAGTTGCTGTAAACAAAAGATTTGCCCACCAACTTTTCGGAAATCATTCCGGTATTGGAGAAATCTTGGAAATAATCAATAAAGAAGGACAAAGTAAAAGTTATAAAGTAGCAGCTATATTAGAAGATCGTCCACAATCTTTTCTGCATTTTGATTTGCTGACAGGACTATCCGACAAATCATGGGGTGGTCCTGTATTATTGAAACTACAACCAGGTGCATCTCCCTTAGCTTTACAGGAAAAAATTAAAAAAGACAAGATTCCAGCATTAGTACCGGATTCACGATATTATATTGATCCGATAAAAGAACTATACTTTAATACAGGAAAAGACAGCAAGCAGCAACAGTTGGCTTTTTTCCAACATTGTGATGTATTATTACTATATATCAGTCTGATTTCGGCCCTGCTTGTGCTTATCATCGCTTGTTTCAACTATACAAATCTGACTCTCTCACGTACCCTGCAGCAACTTAAAATGATACATATAGAAAAGCTGATGGGAGCAAAATCAAAAGAAATCCGCAGTCAGTTATTTCTTGATGCAGCACTTACCGTTTTATTTGCATTCCTGTTATCATTATTGCTTATTAATGACATGCTGCCGTGGTTTAACAACCTGTTGTCTACCCGCCTTTCCTTCTCTTTCTTTTTCAGCCGGCAAGTTCTACCTTTACTTTTATCCTTCATTTTCCTCATGGCTGTCATTCCTGGTCTGTATATCAGCCATAAACTCTCTCAACAGACTTTGAGCAAGTATCGGCAAGCTTATACAGGAAAGAAAAAGCAACAATTTATATGGTTGCTTGTTACCATCCAGTTTATATTTTCAATCGGGTTAGTGTATGCAACCACTCTTGCACAAAAACAAATGGATTTAATCAAATCCCGTGCATACCATTACGAAAATACAATAGAAATAGGGAGTGGCACCCTTCCTCTGTTTCCGCTCTATCAGGAACTGAAACAAATGGATGGAATAGAGTCTATAAGTCTTTCCATGAGTTCTGTACTTTACTGTTGGCTTCGTGAACTTCCTATCCGACAAACAGACGGTAGTATCCAACATAATTCTATAGCACACATCCCTACCGACACAACTTTCTTCCAAACCATGCATATCCGGCAAATTGCCGGAGTATCTCCCTCCCAAGCCTGTCGGGAATATACTCATCCGGCTTTTATCAATGAAAAGCTTGCGCGTCTGCTGAACATAGATGTTTCCCACATAGGTCATAAACTAAATGAATTTGATGAATTCTCGGATTCATTAAGTACTATTGCAGGTATTTTCAAGAACTTCCCATTAAACTCCCTGGAAGAGGAAATCGGTGGTCAACAAATATCTATTGGAACAGAACAAGATTTAATTCAGAAAGGAACATTCATACAAATAAAACTCATTCCTGAATATTATAAAGAAACATTGGTATCTATTGAAAAATTATGGAAGGAAATGAATGGTGACAGAGGTTTCAAATATGTAGATATGCATAAAGAATTTATGTTGCGTAATAACAAAGTAATTATACTCTCCCGAATCCTTATCAGCTACTCATTTATTGCATTGGCCCTGACCTGTTTTGGCCTGTTCGGTATTTCATGGTACGCTGTACGTCATCGTACCCGTGAAATTGCAATCCGTAAAGTGCACGGTGCTTCCAATTGGGAAATAGTATGGTTACTAAACCGTTCGTTTCTATGGCAAATACTAGTAGCATACATCATCGCTATTCCGATAACGTGGTTATTAATGCAACATTGGCTGGAGCAATTTGCTTATCGAATTTCAGCCACACAATGGAATTTCCTGACCCCTGTTCTTATTGTATTGGTAATTACAACCATTACGATAACAATACATAGTTATCTCAGTGCACGCACTAATCCGGTAAACAGCCTAAAAGCTGAATAGCAAACGTCTATGTATATGTTCTCTTTTGCTGAAAAAGAACCAAGCTTACAGAAATCACAACAAGGATTATGCCCAAAGCACTGTATGTAGTAAAGAGTTCTTTGAATACAAATACCCCTACCAGGACTGCCGTAAGAGGTTCCAATGCACCCAATAAGGAAGTCAACGTCGGTCCTGCCAATTTTACAGCCTTCACCAACGTAATATTAGAGATCGCAGTTGCAGGAAGTGCCAGTCCTCCGATATAGAGCCAAGTGATTACATTGGTTTCCAAACGGACCCCCTCATCATAGAAAAGTCCTCCCAGCAAAAAGAACAAGGCTCCCAGCCCCATCACATAACAAGTTAATACCGTAGAATTAACTTCCACTGCTCTGGTTTTTCTTATACCTATTATATAACCGGCATAAGAGAAAACCGATATGCAGGCCGCTATCAATCCCATCATTCTATTTCCACCATTATATTCTATATTTCCGGAAGATAATAAAGATGCTCCTACTAATGATAAAACGATAGCAGCGAAAGTCACAATAGACTTTTTTTCTCTAAAGAAAACAGCCATTGTTACTGCAACAGCCAGCGGATACATAAAATGGATGATAGAAGCAACACCACTTGCAATATTCTGATAAGCTATGACAAGACTGAACGAAGTAAGCGCACGCAGCAAGCTCAGTCCGAAAATTGTTTTAAAATCTTTATACCCTATGTGAAAATCACATTTGGTAAGAAAAGCAAAAACAAGCAAGACAACTGTAGCAACTCCCCAACGATAAGTCAGCACTTCGAAAGAAGAATATCCAATAGCCAACAAGCTTATGGAAAAAAACGGTGCCAATCCGAAAGTCGCAGAAGACACTGCTGCATATAAAATACCTTTTATCCGATTCATGTCCTTTTCAAGTAAAGCGGATACAAAGATAGACAATAATACATAATAAAAAAACAGGTTGCCTTTGTAAAGGCAACCTGTGATATCTTACTTTATGATTTCCAACTTCTTAAAGCATTTAGTCAGTTTATCCACAGCATAGTCAACTTGTTCCTTTGTATGAGTAGCCATCAAAGCAACACGCACCAAAGTATCTTGTGGTGCACAAGCCGGTGGAATAACAGGATTAATAAATATACCCTCGTCAAATGCCAGTTTAGTCACTTCGAATGTCTTATCCGTATCACGAACATAAAGTGGAATAATCGGACTTTCAGTATCACCGATTTCAAAACCGGCCTGACGGAAACAATCCAAAGCATAATTTGTAATCTTCCACAAATTCTCACGACGTTCGGGCTCACTCTTGAGGATATGAAGTGCAGCACGTGCAGCAGCTGTTGCAGCAGGAGTATTACTTGCAGAGAATATATATGAACGTGAGTTGTGACGCAACCAGTTGATTGTATCTTTATCCGCAGCAACAAAACCACCGATAGAAGCCAGTGACTTTGAGAATGTACCCATAATAACATCTACCTGATCTGTCAGTCCGAAGTGATCACAGACACCTCGCCCGTCACGACCGAACACACCCAAGCCGTGTGCTTCATCCACCATGATACTTGCATTGTATTTGTCTTTCAAACGAACAATCTCAGGCAAGTTAGCCAAATCACCTTCCATAGAGAAAACCCCGTCCACCACAATCAGTTTCACAGATTCCGGTTTACACTTCTGAAGTTCTTTCTCAAGGGCTTCCATATCATTGTGCTTGTATTTCAACTGGGTGGAGAAAGAAAGGCGACGTCCGTCTACGATGGAAGCATGGTCACGGTCATCACAGATAATGTAGTCATTGCGGTCTGTCAGGCAAGATACCACACCCTCATTTACAGTAAAACCGGTAGAATAAACCAATGCATCATCTTTCCCTACGAATTCCGCCAATTCCTTTTCTAACTGAACGTGCAGGTCAAGCGTACCATTCAAGAAGCGTGAACCTGCACAACCTGTACCATATTTACGGGTTGCAGCAACAGCTGCTTCAATAATCCGTTCATCGTAGGTTAACCCCATATATGAGTTGGAGCCAAACATCAGCACCTTTTTACCATCCATGATAACCTCTGTATCCTGATGGCTGTCTATCTCACGAAAATAAGGGTAAACGCCTCTTTCCATGTATAGTTGAGGCAATCTGAATTTACTTAACTTGTCTTGTAATAATCCCATATCCTATTGTATATGTAAGCCTCGTCGGCCTACTTTAAAATAATGTATATAAACTCACTAATACATTCTGTTTTCAAGGTGTTCCCGTCAAAACAGGCTGCAAAGATAGTAAATTCTACAACCGATTGTACTTTTTTTTCAAAAAAAATATTTAGGGGCATCAAAACTTTTAGGATTTAGGGCAGTTATAAACAAAATGTATTACTTTTGCGTTTAATAAAGAGCTAAACTACCAAAGTAAAAGTATGACCACGAAAAAGAAAATTGTATTTGTCGTTAATCCTATCTCGGGGACACAGGGGAAAAGAGCCATATTAAAATGGATTGACGAACGTATAAACCGTACACTTTATGATTATACGATTGTCAAAACACAATATGCCGGCCATGCTGAAAAGATTGCGGCTACAGCTGCCAAAGAGAAAGTAGATATAGTAGTGGCTATTGGAGGAGATGGAACTATAAACGAAATAGGACGTGCATTGATACATACGGATACGGCATTAGGCATTATACCTTGCGGATCGGGAAACGGACTGGCACGGCATTTACAAATTCCTTTGGAACCCAAGGCTGCTATTGACATTATAAACGAAAGTTCTGTTGCCTGTATTGATTACGGAAAAATAAACAATATACCCTTTTTCTGCACATGCGGAGTAGGTTTTGACGCGTTTGTCAGCTTAAAGTTTGCTGATTCAGGTAAACGCGGACTACTAACCTATCTGGAAAATACCTTGCATGAAAGTCTGAGTTACAAACCTGAAACTTATGAAATAGAAAATGAAGAAGGAACGGTAAAATACAAAGCTTTCCTGATAGCCTGCGGCAATGCCTCCCAATATGGGAACAACGCATATATTGCTCCACAGGCCTCGTTAACCGATGGGTTGATGGATGTCACAATATTAGAGCCGTTCACAGTGCTGGATGTTCCTTCTTTATCTTTTCAACTTTTCAACAAAACCATAGACCAAAACAGCCGGATCAAGACATTCCGTACTAAAAAGATTAAAATACATCGTTCAAAACCCGGAGTTATGCATTATGACGGAGATCCGATCATGGGAGGAAAAGATATTGAGGTAGAATTGATTCCACACGGACTCAACATCATTGTTTCTGATAAAAAAAAAGAGAACGAACCTTTTAGTCTCTTACAGCAAATATCCGAAATATTCAGTGGTATGAAACCTAAAGCTGAAACTTTTGCTTTCCGGCACAGCCATTTATTTGAACTTAACAAAAGTTTATTGCGTCGTCTATCCAAAAAACAATAAAAAATATCTTTTTTCTGAACATCAGTAAAGACTCTGCAAATAAAAACAGTTTCTTTATGATGTTCAGAATAATCCGCTCTCTACATGTTCAGATAGAATTCTTTAGTCAAGGCTATATATTCTTCACTATACACATGACGTGATAATTCGATGGTCAAATCGTCTATAACACACTTATCCACAGAGAATTTGAAAGCAAGCAGCACCCGTTTGGGCTCCGATCCAGGTTTTGTATGAATGAAAGTCTGATGTGAGAGATGTAATCCGTAACGAGTGGCAGCCATCAAAAAAGATTCTTTACCATCAGCAGGAATAATCACAGAAAAAACGCCTTCGGGATGAAGCAAACGGGCTGCAGATCCTGCTAATTTGTCAAAATCAAGAAAATCTGTATGCCGGGCGATATTACGCTGTTTCCCTGGGCATTTCAATGAATCGGTAAAATAAGGAGGATTGGAAACAATGACATCAAAGAGTGTTTCCGATGTAAAATGACAAATATCCTGCAACTCCACTTCTATCCTATCCTGCCACGGAGATGCCGCCACATTTCCACGAGCCTGTTCCACAGCATCCGCATCTATATCAACCGCTCTTATCCGGGCATTGCACCGCTGTGCCATCATCAAAGAAATCAATCCGGTTCCAGTACCAATATCTAAAATATTACGGGCGGAAACCACATCGGCCCAAGCTCCCAATAAAACTCCGTCCGTACCAACCTTCATGGCACATCTATCATGATAAACAGTAAATTGCTTAAAAGAAAAATAAGGATTTGGCATACTATATTTATTAAATTAGCTGTCAAAAATAGGAAAATCCATTTAATTACTCCAATTATTAGGAAATATTTGATTTTTAAAACTCAATTAGTTCCCATGAATTTCCTTATTCGACAAGGAATGATTAACTTTGTCCCCGTTTTGGGCATTGGGCTCAATTTAACACAAGAGGAATAAATTATGAAGAGGAATAAGAAAGAGGATATTTTGTTGAATACTGATAACGATGACATCTCTATGTTAGCTGAAATCCAAACGGATCCGGATGAAGTAACTGCTATGGAATTTAATAAAGAAATACCTGTTATGCCTTTACGCAACATGGTAATGTTTCCATCTGTAGTAATGCCTGTGACCATTGGACGCCCCAGCACATTGAAATTGATAAATGCTGCATACAAGAAAAAACTTCCCATAGCGGTAGTTTGTCAGATACAGGGAGATATGGACGATCCCGGTTTTAATGATGTGTACCATGTAGGAGTTATCGGGAAGATTCTCCGTGTATTCGAAATGCCAGGTGGAAATACCACAGTAATTATGCAGTCAAACGGGCCCAAAGTACATTTGGACAGTATCACCAAAACGTCTCCATATTTGAAAGGATGGTGACTCCTATTCCGGAGGCAAATGACCAACTGGAAACGGACGAATTCAAAGCATTGATTGACACCTGCAAGGATTTGACGAGTAAGTTCATAGAGGCTTCCGAGAAGATGAGTCCGGATACGGTTTTTGCAATCAAGAACTTGGACAATCCGGAAATTTTGGTAAATTTCATTTGTGCAAACTTCCCTATTCCGGTAGAAGAAAAGATAAAATTGCTAAAAGCTGGCGATTTGCAAAGCCGCCTGTATATGCTGGTCAAGATCTTAAATCGTGAAGTACAATTGGCTGATATCAAACAAAGCATTCAAATGCGTACACGCGAAGATATTGACCGTCAGCAACGCGAATATTTCTTGCAGCAACAAATTAAAAACATACAGGATGAACTGGGTGCCGGACAGGAAGATGAAATAGATGAACTCCGCCAAAAAGGAAAAACCAAGAAATGGAGTCCGGAAATGGCAGAACTCTTTGAAAAAGAAGTTTCCAAATTGGAAAGGACAAATTCCCAATCACCGGATTTCAATGTGCAACTTACCTATTTGCAAACCCTGTTAGGATTACCTTGGAATGTCTTTACCACTGACAACCTGAATATAAGTAATGCCGAAAAGACATTGAACAAAGACCACTACGGACTAGAGAAAGTAAAGGAGCGTATCCTTGAACATTTAGCAGTGCTGAAACTAAAAGGTGATATGAAATCACCCATCATCTGCCTTTATGGTCCTCCGGGAGTCGGTAAAACTTCTTTAGGACGTTCCATAGCGGCATCATTGAAACGTAAATATGTACGTATGTCATTGGGTGGTGTGCATGACGAAGCCGAGATCCGTGGCCATCGTAAAACTTATATCGGTGCCATGCCGGGCCGTATCATCAAAAGTTTGATAAAAGCCGAGTCCTCTAATCCGGTTATCATTTTGGACGAAATAGACAAACTGGGCAGTGACCACCGCGGAGATCCCAGTTCCGCTATGCTGGAAGTGCTTGACCCCGAACAGAACAACACTTTCCACGATAACTATTTGGATGTAGATTACGACTTGTCTAAAGTAATGTTCATCGCTACGGCAAACAATTTGAGCACCATCCCTCCTGCTCTGCTGGACCGTATGGAGTTGATAGAGGTCAGCGGATATATCACAGAAGAAAAAGTAGAAATAGCCCGCCGGCATCTTGTTCCCAAAGAACTGGAAGCCAACGGCATTAAAAAAGAATATGTGAAGTTCTCTAAAGCTGCCTTGGAATGTATTGTAGAAAATTATACTCGTGAAAGCGGGGTGCGCGAACTTGAGAAGAAGATAAACAAGGTAATGCGTAAAATAGCGTTGGAATTTGCACGTGACGGCTATGAAGTGATGCATGAAATAAAACCTGCCGATGTACGCAAATATCTGGGCACGCCAGAATATAGCCGCGACAAATACCAAGGAAATGAATACGCCGGTGTTGTCACAGGGCTGGCGTGGACAGCTGTCGGAGGTGAAATTTTGTTTGTAGAAACCAGTTTAAGCAAAGGAAAAGGCGGTAAACTGACATTGACCGGGAACTTGGGTGACGTAATGAAAGAGTCGGCCATGCTGGCTTTGGAATATCTCAAGGCACATACCAAACTGCTGAATTTACAGGAAGATATCTTTGACAATTGGAATATCCACATCCATGTACCTGAAGGAGCCATCCCTAAAGATGGTCCGTCAGCCGGTATCACCATGGTGACTTCATTGGCATCCGCCCTCACCCAGCGTAAAGTGAAAGCAAATCTGGCAATGACAGGCGAGATCACATTACGTGGAAAAGTCCTGCCCGTAGGCGGTATCAAAGAAAAGATCCTAGCCGCTAAACGCGCCGGAATCAAAGACATCATTTTATGTGAGGAAAACCGCAAGAACATTGAAGAAATTCAGCCGATGTATCTAGAAGGACTGACATTCCATTATGTCACGGATATTAAGGAAGTATTGGCTTTGGCTCTCACCAATGAAAAAGTAAACGATGCCATTGATTTTAATATTACCAATCAAAAACAGAAAGAAAAGAAATAAATATGACTTTTGACTTACAATATACAGACCCCAAATCGAATGCCCGTGCCGGATTGATAACAACTGACCACGGGCAAATAGAAACCCCCATCTTTATGCCTGTAGGCACATTGGGAACGGTGAAGGGCGTGCATTTACATGAGTTGAAAGAGGACATTAAAGCACAGATAATCCTGGGCAACACTTACCACCTGTATTTACGACCGGGACTGGATATAATAGAACGTGCCGGAGGTCTGCATAAATTCAACGGCTTTGACCGTCCTATGCTGACTGACAGTGGTGGTTTTCAGGTATTCTCCTTATCAGGTATCCGCAAAATGAGAGAAGAAGGTGTGGAATTTCGCTCACATATAGACGGTTCGAAACACCTGTTCACTCCTGAACGGGTGATGGACATAGAACGGACTATCGGTGCAGATATCATGATGGCTTTTGACGAATGTACTCCGGGAACCGCAGATTATGAATACGCAAAAAAATCAATGCAGCTTACCCATCGTTGGCTGGACCGTTGCATAAAGCATTTCAACGAAACCGATCCCAAATATGGTTATCAACAGTCATTATTTCCCATAGTACAAGGCTGTGTCTATCCCGACTTACGCAAACAATCAGCGGAATATATTGCCTCCAAGGGAGCTGACGGAAATGCCATCGGTGGCCTGGCCGTAGGTGAGCCAACCGAGAAAATGTACGAAATGATAGAGGTTGTCAATGAAATCTTACCCAAAGACAAGCCCCGCTATCTGATGGGAGTCGGTACACCGGTAAATATACTGGAGGGTATAGAACGCGGTGTAGATATGTTTGATTGTGTAATGCCGACCCGGAACGGACGCAATGGAATGTTATTCACTAAAAACGGCATAATGAACATGCGCAACAAGAAATGGGAGGATGATTATTCTCCTATCGAGGCCGAAGGAGCATCGTATGTAGATACCATGTACAGCCGTGCTTACTTGCGCCATCTGTTCCACGCACAAGAACTGCTGGCCATGCAAATCGCTTCTATCCACAACTTGGCATTCTATCTGTGGCTAGCAGGCGAGGCCCGTAAACACATCATTGCAGGAGATTTCTCTACGTGGAAACCAATGATGGTAAAACGCTTATCTACAAGATTATAAATTACTAGAAATGAAGAATTGGTTCAAGACAAACACAGATTCATCCCCAAAGGATAAAAAATGGTGGAAGCCGAATATCAGTTGGCTGAAACTGGATAAATGGGTGAAAAGACTGGACATATATATCATTAAGAAGTTTCTGGGAACCTACTTTTTCGCTATTGCATTGATTATCTCCATTGCAGTAGTATTTGATGTGAACGAAAATATAGACAGGTTCATCAATAACAAAGCTCCGCTGAAAGCGATTGTATTTGATTATTACATGAACTTCATCCCCTACTTCTCCAATCTGTTCAGCCCCTTGTTTGTCTTTATCGCTGTTATCTTCTTTACTTCCAAGCTGGCAGAAAACTCGGAAATCATTGCCATGTTCTCCACCGGAATGAGTTTTAAACGAATGATGCGGCCCTATATGATTTCGGCCGCAATCATTTCCGTTGTTACTTTCGGACTGGGAGCATACGTCATACCTAAGGGAAATGTAACCCGTTTGGATTTTGAGGACCGTTATAAGAAAAAAAAGAAACAGGAATATGTGCGGAATGTGCAACTGGAAGTAGACAGCGGGGTCATTGCCTACATAGAACGTTATGAAAATTATAATAAAACGGGATACCGTTTCTCTTTAGACAAGTTTGATGACAAGAAACTGGTTGCCCACCTTACTGCCCGAAGTGTCACTTATGATACAGCATCTGTACACAAATGGACAATCAAGAACTATATGATACGTGAGATGGAAGGTATGCGTGAGAAAATCACTCGGGGTGACCGTTTGGATACGATCATTAAAATGGAGCCTCAAGATTTTCTGATTATGAAAGGGCAGCAACAAACCATGACAAGCCCTGAACTGAAAGAATATATAGACAAGCAGAAAAGACGTGGGTTCGCCAACATAAAGGAATTTGAAATTGAATATTACCAACGTATAGCCATGTCCTTTGCCGCTTTTATCTTGACAACCATTGGTGTTTCCTTATCATCCAGAAAAATGAAAGGAGGAATGGGACTGCATTTAGGAGTAGGTTAGCACTTAGTTTTTCATACATTTTGTTCCAAACAGTGTCAGCAACCTTTGCTGTCAACGGAAACACCCCTCCTATTATAGCGGTATGGATTCCTAATATACTTTACACATTTATTGCTATCTATTTATACAGAAAAGCTCCTAAATAATCATAGGAGCTTTTCTAGTTTTTGACGCCAATCCTCGCCGTTCTCCGGTTGCATCGTAATAAAGCCCAGTTCTTTACCAATAACAATATTGGCCGCACCGTCATCTACAAATATTGTTTCAGCCGGATTCAGTTTACTATCTTTGATCATATAGTTAAAGATGCCAGGATCCGGCTTGGTGGAACCGGCTTCGTAGGAAGTATAAATCTTGTCAACATAAGCGTCCAATGGCTTTCCCGCAGAAGTAAATGCATTGCTCCTCGCCCATCCCATCACATAAGGATTGGTGTTGCTCAATATATATACCTTGTACTTCTTACGAAGCTCATTCAGGTAATCCAATTTATATTGCGGCACGTCCGTAACAAATCCTTTCCACCCATTTTCCACGTCTTGATAAGTCAATTCTTTCCCGCAGATTTTACTCAACTCACAGCGAAAAGTCTCAGCATCTATGTTTCCATTTTCTACTTCCTGAAAAATCCCCTGCTGGTGGTATTTCCCTAATAAACTGTCCGCTTCCCTCACTCCTATCCGCTCAAATGCCTTTACAGCCTGTTCACGATCAAGGCCAATGACAACCCCGCCGAAATCAAACACAATATTCTTAATCTGTTTCATAATCTTTTTATTTATCCGCTGTAAAGGTAGGCATTTGATTGTGAATGGTAAATGATGTAAGTCAATAAAATACCATATAGCAAAAAAACCGCAGATTCCATTGAGAATCCACGGTAATTATTTTTGTTGTATTTTTCTTCCTTTCGGAAATGTTCTCTCAATTCAAATAAGAAGAGAGTTCGGATACGGTGACATCCTTGGCAACGATAACACCATTTTCATCTAACAAAAAGTTCTTAAAGCCTCTTTTCAAGCGATAAGTCTGATATAGATCCGATGAAACACCAGCCAATTCCACAAAACAATTAGAAGTTGAAATCTGGTCTTTTTTAATGGTCTCGTTAAATATCGACTTGTATTCATCAAATGAAACGGAAACCATTTCTACATTGTCGGCCTGCGCGAGGCATGATTCAAAGTAGCATTCTGCATCCTTGACAAAGCATCATAGCTGGCCCAAAAACTTAGCAGTACATATTTACCTCTTAAATCCTTCAAGTCAATCAACTGCTTTTCGCCACAGATAGTAAATGTAGGAGCCTTGTCTCCTATGGTCAAGCCTTCTGTCGGCGTGTTTTTCCCTACAAAAGAGAATGAAATCAAGGAACTAATAATTAATACAACAAAAATCCACTTTACATTTTTAATCATGTAATTCGATCTTAGTTAATACTATCCGAGACTGCCCTTAAACAGTGATTTCCACCCGGAACATTATCTTTAGTACTGATAATCAATACCATTTAAATTGGAAATCTGCGGCAAAGGTAAGGAGTTTTGAAATTAACTCCAAGATTTTTTCTCAAAAAATATGTTATATAGCATAAAATCGTCCTTTTCATCGAGAAAAAAGAATGCAGAAAATATAGCTGATAAGGATTTATTTACGTACTTTTGCAATCTGTAAATAGCAACCACAAAGTATGAATAATAATACTGAACTTATTTTAATCAGAATTACCGGTCTTGACCGGCCGGGATTAACCGCTTCCATTACGGAAATTTTGTCAAAATATGATGTTACCATTTTGGATATTGGCCAGGCCGATATTCATAGCACCCTGTCATTAGGCATTTTATTCAAAAGCCAGGAAAAAGATTCAGGGAATATCATGAAAGAGTTGCTATTTAAAGCTTCCGCATTAGGCATCAATATCCGTTTCTATCCCGTTACTGTGGAAGAATATGAGGAATGGGTAAACATGCAAGGCAAGAACCGGTACATCCTGACTTTACTGGGACGCAAGCTGACAGCCAAACAAATCGCGGCAGTCACAGGAATATTGGCGGAACAAGGTTTGAATATTGATGCTATCAAACGTCTTACAGGGCGTATTCCATTGGATGAACGAAAAGCGAATGTACGGGCTTGTATCGAATTCTCCGTCCGTGGCACCCCCCGCCAAAGGGAAGAGATGCAACAGGCGTTAATGAAACTGAGCAGTGACCTGGAAATGGACTTTTCTTTCCAGCTGGACAATATGTACCGGCGTATGCGACGCTTGATTTGTTTTGATATGGATTCCACATTGATACAGACAGAGTGTATAGATGAATTAGCCGAACGCGCCGGTGTGGGTGACCAAGTACGAGAAATCACAGAACGCGCCATGCGTGGAGAAATTGATTTCATAGAAAGCTTCACAGAACGGGTGGCTTTGCTGAAAGGACTGGATGAAAGCGTAATGAAAGAAATCGCAGAAAACCTTCCCATCACCGAAGGTGTGGAACGTCTGATGTTCGTGTTGAAAAGATATGGTTACAAAATAGCCATCCTATCCGGTGGATTCACCTATTTCGGCAATTATCTGAAAGATAAATTCGGCATAGATTACGTATATGCCAATGAACTGGAAATAGTAAATGGCAAATTAACCGGAAGATATCTGGGAGATGTAGTTGACGGAAAACGTAAAGCCGAACTGCTGAAACTGATCGCTCAAGTAGAACGTGTGGACATAGCACAAACTATTGCTGTAGGAGACGGAGCGAATGACTTGCCCATGTTGTCCGAAGCCGGTTTGGGTATAGCATTCCATGCAAAACCCAAAGTAGTGGCTAACGCACAACAGTCCATTAATACGATCGGATTGGACGGCGTCCTCTATTTCCTGGGCTTCAAGGACTCTTACCTGGAAGAACGCGGCAAACTCTAAAGAAAGAAGTAACTATATATATGAAATTTTCAGAACTAAATTTAGAAGAAGGGGTGCTTCAGGCATTAGATGCCATGAGATTTGAAGAATGCACTCCTGTACAAGAACATACCATACCGGTCATTCTTGAAGGAAAAGATTTGATCGGAGTGGCACAGACCGGAACCGGCAAGACTGCCGCATACCTTTTGCCCGTTCTTAATCAATTAAGCAAAGGCGGATATCCGGAAGATGCCATCAATTGTGTGATCATGTCACCCACACGCGAATTAGCGCAACAGATAGACCAGCAAATGGAAGGTTTCTCTTATTTTCTACCGGCATCCAGCGTGGCTGTTTACGGAGGAAACGATGGTGTGCGCTTCGAGCAAGAAAAGAAAGGTTTAAACTTTGGGGGCCGATGTAGTCATTGCTACTCCGGGACGTCTGATAAGTCATCTCAGCCTAGGTTACGTAGACTTGTCTAAAGTTTCTTTCTTTATTCTTGATGAAGCGGACCGTATGCTGGATATGGGATTCTCGGATGACATTATGCAAATAGTGAAATATCTGCCGAAAGAACGTCAGACCATCATGTTCTCGGCCACTATGCCGGCTAAAATACAACAATTGGCAAAAACGATCTTAAACAATCCGGTAGAAATAAAATTAGCGGTTTCAAAACCTGCGGAAAAGATTATCCAAACGGCTTATATCTGTTATGAACGCCAGAAATTGGGAATTATTCAATCCCTTTTCCAGGATCAAACACCCGAACGTGTCATTATCTTTGCCTCTTCCAAATTGAAAGTAAAGGAGGTGACACAAGCATTCAAGCGGATGAAACTGAACGTAGGTGAAATGCACTCAGACTTGGAGCAGTCCCAACGGGAACAGATTATGCGTGAATTTAAAAGTGGCAGAATCAATATTCTGATTGCTACCGATATTGTTTCGCGAGGAATAGACATTGACGATATTCGTTTGGTAATCAACTACGATGTTCCACATGACAGCGAGGATTATGTACACCGCATCGGCCGTACAGCTCGTGCCAACCATGATGGTTGCGCCATTACTTTTGTCAGTGAGAAAGAGCAGACCCAATTCAAAGCTATTGAAAATTTCCTGGGTAGGAACATCTATAAAATCCCGGTTCCCGAGGAATTGGGAGAAGCGCCCGAATACAACCCGCGAAGTGGCGCCGGTCGTAGCAATCACAAAGGTGGCGGCTCCAGAAAACAAGGCAATTATAAGGGGAAAAAGAACGGTACGGGCAAGCCCAATGCCAATAATAGAAGAAACACCCCAAAAGAATAGACGGAAGAGATGATATCTAAAAACCATTGGAGGAAGACGGACTTGTTTTCCTCCAATTTTATTTTATGGAGAGGGTCACTTCATGGCTCATCTGCAAAATAGATGCGAGGCAATCACAAACATCCATTATATGTATTGCTTGTAGGATATATAATCTTTCACCTGTAACATTACTAACCTTACACCCCACACATTAGTAACGTATGGGGTGACACGTTACTAACCTTCCGGCATGTACGTTACTAACCTCTCAAACGTCCTGTTCTTTTCAGAAAAGAACAAGGTCTTTAAAAAAAAGAACAGGACGTTTTCATTGAAAGAACAAGAGCTTTTTAAAATTTGACCTGTTGTTTTTTCCATAACGCATCTACATGCCGAAACGCCTTATTTTCCTTCAGATCTTTCAGCCATTCCGCAAACGCCCTGCCCATCGGCATTCCGGCTGAAGGATATGCATTGTGAAATGTTTCAGCCGAAAAATATCCTTCAGGAAAACCAATTCCCCAAGAATCGGAAGAATACCAATCCGGCTGAAGGATTCCAATCTCCGGCTGAAGAATTCCCAAGTCCAATCCTTCAGCCGGAATACCGATGGGCAGGGCATTTGCGAGCAGGCTGAAGCTTTTGAAGGATTTTTCAGGATATTCTCTATAGAGCATGATAGTGACCAAATAGTAATCGCGAAATAAAAAAATGACATAGCCACGACTACCTTACCAACTCGAATGCAAGTCCTCCATCCTTGCCGGCAGTGATATTGACCATATAACAAGACGCGCCGTCAGGTATGCACACCGTGGCCTGATAATGATACCCTTTCGAATCGACACCCATAAAATCCATATCCGACAATATAGCCCATTGCAAGAAATCATCCGGAACCACCCCTTGAACATCTGCTTGGTGATATCTTTGGCATAAAGACTCTTCCTGCCTTCATACACGCAAATGTGTATGATATTGTCATAATATACATTATCCACCCCAAGTCCTTCCTCCGAAACTCCCGGACGCATTACTTTAATCTTTGACGGGTTAATGTACACATATCCGCGATAACGGACATTATCGTATGTCACCACCGAATCTTTCTTAATAACTTCGTTATAAACAGGGATTTCCCGAGTATGGATAAATGCCAGAGAATCATTCTCCGTATCAGACTTATGCAGGCGTATCACATCTCCCACAGCCGAATGAAACCAAAAAATATGCTCCCCCTGCTTCTCAATCTTATAACCATTAGTCCGTGCACCATACGTAATCAACGAATCGCCTATAATTTTAAAAGCAACGGGAGCCGTAGCGGCATCTGCATAAAACAGGGTATCGCCTTTCACCCTCAGTAATGCCGTTTCCGTATTATCGTCCAACCATATACCTTCCAACAAAGATTTTGCCTCCTTGTTTTCTTCCAGAGCGGATGCTTTTTGTTGCGGAGTTCCACAAGAAGACAGCGCAACAGCCAACATTATTATCGAAAAACGTTTGTACATGGTTATTCTCTCTATTTTTTTATTTATCGACCGATGCAATGATAAACAAACCCCATTTCCTGTAGTTCGTCACCATCATAAATATTTCGTCCGTCAAGCACTACAGGCTGCTTCATCGCCTTCTTGATTACTCCCCAGGTAGGAAGACGGAACTCTTTCCACTCGGTTACCAGAATCAACGCATCCGCATCAAGAGCCGCATCATACATATCGTGCGCATAATAAACCGACTCTCCTATCCGGCGGCGGGACTCATCCATAGCAGCAGGATCGTATGCGCGGACATTGCAACCCGACTGTTTCAATTTCTCAATAAGTACCAAAGCCGGAGCCTCACGCATATCGTCCGTACCGGGCTTGAATGCAAGTCCCCACAAAGCCACTGTTTTGCCTTTCAAATCTCCATTGAATACTTTTACCAGTTTCTCGAACAAAATGCCTTTCTGATTCTCGTTCACATCTTCCACCGCTTTCAACACCTGCATGGAATAACCATTCTGCTCGGCAGTCTTAATCAACGCCTTCACATCTTTCGGGAAACAAGATCCACCATAACCGCATCCCGGATACAAGAACTTACGCCCGATACGACTGTCGGAACCTATTCCGTCACGTACCATATTTACATCAGCTCCCACCAGTCGCACAAGTTGGCAATATCGTTCATAAAGCTGATACGGGTAGCCAACATGGAGTTTGCCGCATACTTGGTCATCTCGGCAGAAGGAATATCCATGAAGATAACGCGGAAGTTAACCAGCATGAAAGGTTTATAAAGCTTGGTCATCAGTTTTTTAGCCCTTTCCGACTCTACGCCCACTACCACACGGTCCGGACTCATAAAGTCATCGATAGCATTACCTTCTTTCAAGAATTCCGGATTAGAAGCCACATCGAAATCTATCGACTCCCCTCTTTTCTCCAATTCCTCCCGGATAGCCGCTTTTACTTTCCGGGCCGTACCCACGGGCACCGTACTCTTGGTCACGACCAAGGTGTATTTCTTCATATTAGCACCAATCGTCTTGGCAACTTCAAGCACATAACGCAAATCGGCACTTCCGTCTTCATCGGGAGGAGTACCCACAGCACTGAACACAATATCCACATTGTCCAGACAACTCTCTAAAGAGGTGGTGAAATGAAGACGTCCAGCCTTTACATTACGCAAGACCATATCTTCCAATCCCGGTTCATAAATAGGAATAATACCCTGTTGCAGATTAGCAATCTTATCCGCATTTACATCTACACAAGTTACGTCTACGCCAGTTTCGGCAAAACATGTTCCGGTAACAAGTCCTACATACCCGGTTCCTACAATCGCTATATTCATTTTATTTAATTCGTTAGTCTAACTTTTTCGCTGCAAAATTACAATAAATTATGAGTGAGTTGTTATTTTCTTCCATAAAAGTTGCGCTGAAACGGAATAAAAATGCTAATTTTGCGATATGATTGAATTGGCTAGACATATAGAAATTCTGTTACTGGAAAATGACTGTGTGATTATTCCAGACTTTGGCGGTTTTATAGCGCACTATCAACCGGCACGGTATATCAAGGAAGAAAATCTTTATCTTCCCCCTGTACGTACTATTGGTTTCAATCCCCAATTGACTATAAACGATGGTTTATTAGTTCAATCGTATATGCAAGCCCATCACACCGATTTTCCTGATGCCACACGCATGATAGAAGAAGAGGTAGCTGGATTGAAAGAACAACTATACCAAAATGGATGTGCAGAAATGCATGGCATAGGGGTCTTACATTATAATATTCATAGCACATACGAGTTCCATCCCAATGAGGACGGTGCATTATCACCTACCCTATACGGGCTTAGTTCGTTTTCCATCAACAGATTAGAATATCTTACTTCAACAACATCTGCAGCAACCAGAGAATTACTTCCCCGACAAGAAAAAAGGAAGAGAACTGTACGTTTCAAACGTCAGTGGATAGGAAATGCAGTAGCTGTGGCTATAGCTGTAGTCTTATTTTTCTTCTTGTCTGTTCCGGTAGAGAACACATATGTGGACAAAGGTAATTATGCTTCTTTAGGTACGGATGGTCTGTTTGACGCCATTCGTTCCCAATCTTTGGCAACGACCTTGGTAACCGTTCCTTCCAGACCGCAGCAACCCAAGAAGACGAATATCAAAAATAATCAAAACACGTTGAAACCTGTAACTGTAAAAGTAGAGAAGGTAGGAAAAGCACAAGAAGCAGTGCCCAAGAATACTGTTGCAGCAAAATTGAACAACACAGAACAGCCAGTTGCCAAGCCTGTTACTGTAAGTAAACCTGCCCCTGAGAAGAAAGAAACAGCAACACCTCGAGCAGTAAAAAAAATAAGTATTATATCATCGTATCCAGTTTACCGACAGCCAATGACGCACAGCAAGTACTTAATGAGTACAAGCAAAAAGGATACAAGGATGTAACAATCATAGAAGGTAACGGACGTTATCGCCTGTCTTTGTGCAACTTTGCAGATAAAGCCGCTGCTTATAAAAAATTAAATGAACTGAAACAAAATGATGCATTCAAGAATGCATGGATATTGAGTTCCAAATAAACAAGATTATTTTTTATGAAAAGAGTTTTGTGTCCCAAATGTGACAACTATATAACTTTTGATGAAACCAAATATACAGAAGGCCAATCGTTGGTCTTTGTATGCGACCATTGTAAAAAACAATTCAGTATCCGTATCGGAAAGTCCAAACTGAAAGCAACCCGTAAAGAAGAAATATTGGACGAACAAGCCAATAAAGAGGATTTTGGAAGTATCGTGGTAGTAGAAAATGTATTCGGATACAAACAAGTATTACCCCTGATGGAAGGTGACAACCTGATAGGACGCAGAAGCAAAGGCACTGAAGTGGACATTCCCATCGAGACATCAGATCCGAGCATGGACAGAAGGCATTGTATCATTAATGTGAAACGCAACAAACAAGGGGAAGTCATTTATACCCTGCGTGATAATGACAGCATTACAGGAACATTTCTGATGAACGAGATTTTGGGGAACAAGGACCGGATACGGATCGAGGAAGGCGCTATCATCACATTAGGTGCGACTACGTTGATTCTGCGTGCCACCGAGAAGTAAGACAATGAGACGTATTATCTTAATCACAGGAGGCCAACGTTCGGGAAAAAGTTCATACGCGGAGAAATTGGCATTAAGCTTATCACCCACTCCCGTTTATATAGCTACTTCCCGTATTTGGGATGAAGAATTCCGCCAACGCGTTATCAAACATCAAGAAAGGCGCGGACCGGAATGGACGAATATAGAAGAAGAAAAAGAACTGAGCCGCCATCAAGTAAAGGATAATGTAGTATTGATTGACTGTGTCACCTTATGGTGTACCAACTTTTTCTTTGATTTGGATGCGGATGTAGAGGTTGCATTGCAGGCTGTCAAACAGGAGTTTGATAATTTTATCCGGCAAGATGCCACTTTTATTTTCGTAACCAATGAAATAGGTTCCGGAGCAGTATCCGAAAACGCCATCCAACGCCGCTTTACAGATTTACAGGGCTGGATGAATCAATATATAGCTTCAAAAGCAGACCAAGTATATTTGATGGTATCGGGAATTCCTGTTCCTATAAAATAATAAATACAATGAAAAACTTTCATATTGAGTATCCCGATGAAGGTCTTCGGGAGGCATTGATAGACAAAATCAACAATTTGACAAAGCCCAAAGGTTCATTGGGCGTTCTGGAAGACCTTGCATTGCAAATCGGATTAATCCAACAAACCCTCTCCCCTACATTAAGCCATCCGCACAACGTACTTTTTGCAGCCGATCATGGTATAGTAGAAGAAGGGGTAAGCAAGTCTCCCAAAGAAATCACTTGGCAACAACTAAGTAATTTTTTACATGGAGGTGCCGGAGTTAATTTTTTATGCCGCCAACATGGTTTTAAGCTTGTATTAGTAGACTCAGGAGTCGATTACGATCTTCCTTACGAGAAAGGCATTATCAACTGTAGCGTAGGACGTGGCACGCACAGTTTTCTAAAAGGTCCTGCAATGAGTATGGAAGAAATGGAATTATGCCTGGAACGTGGAGCAAAGATAACGGATATGATTCATGCTGACGGCTGCAATGTGGTCAGTTTTGGCGAAATGGGTATTGGCAACACCTCCCCTTCCTCTGTCTGGATGCATTTGCTGACAGGTATTTCATTAGAGCAATGTGTAGGTGCGGGAAGCGGACTGGATTCAGAAGGCATCCGCCATAAATACAATGTATTGAAACAATCGGTTGACCATTATGCCGGTGACGGTTCTGCAAAAGATATCATCGCCTGGTTCGGAGGATATGAAATGGTTATGGCAATAGGCGGCATGCTCCGGGCGGCAGAATTAAGAATGATTATTCTGGTAGACGGCTTCATCATGACCAACTGCATACTGCCGCCTCAAAACTTCATCCGGAAGTTTTGTCGTATGCCATATTCGGACATCAGGGAGATGAAACCGGTCATAAACTAGTATTGGACGCCATGAAAGTACGCCCTTTATTAAATTTAGGTCTGCGCTTGGGAGAAGGAACAGGAGCGATATGCGCTTATCCCATCGTTGTTTCCTCTGTAAACATGATGAATGAGATGGACAATTTCGCCCATGCCTCCATCACTAAATATTTTTAACCATGAAACTGCTTGCCTCCCTCATTTTTTCACACGCCTTCCGTTTTGGAAAATAGCTGACGTACCACCTGTTTACTTTAAACGAGTAGTGGACTACTGGCCCTTTGTTGGATGGCTGACAGGAGGTATCATGGCAGGCACTCTATGGATCACAGCAGAATTTCTGCCTGTACAAATAGCTGTGCTCATGGCGTTGGCTGCCCGGTTATTAGTAACAGGTGCTTTACACGAAGATGGATTGGCAGACTTCTGCGATGGCTTCGGGGGCGGTACATCACGTGACAAGATTCTGTCCATCATGAAGGATTCACATATCGGCACATACGGAGTGCTCGGATTATTATTCTATTATGGATTGATGTGGAATATACTCACCACACTTTCTGTACCCTTGGCATGTGCGGCCATATTAAGCGGAGATGCCTGGAGCAAGTTTTGTGCCGCACAAATCATCAACACGCTTCCATACGCCCGTAAAGAAGAAGAATCGAAAGCAAAAGTCATATATGACCGTATGAGCCCAGATGTTTTATTATCCGCTTTTATGGCCGGAGCCCTACCTATGCTTTTATTACTGGATAAAGGATACTGGTGGGCAGCCATCGCTCCTGCTATGATGTTCATCCTTTTAATGTCACTCATGCGCAGACGCCTGCAAGGATATACCGGTGATTGTTGCGGAGCGACTTTCCTATTATGTGAGTTTTCTTTTTATCTGACTATAAACTTAATCTATACAAATCTATGGTAATATACTTCATGCGTCATACTGCTGTTGATGTTCCGCAAGGCGTTTGTTACGGACAGACGGATGTACCCTTAAAGCCGACTTTTGAAATGGAGGCAACTCAAACGGCAGCCCATTTACAAGGTTTATCTTTTGATAAGGTTTATACCAGCCCGTTAACCCGTTGTGTACGCCTGGCTACCTTTTGCGGCTACCCGGATGCAGAACGGGACGACCGCCTGAAGGAACTAAATTTCGGAGATTGGGAAATGCATCGGTTCGATGAAATTGCCGACGCTAACCTGGAAAGATGGTATGCAGATTATCTGCATGTAAAAGCGACCAATGGAGAGTCCTTTGAAGATCAATACCGGCGTGTTGCCGATTTTCTAGACGAACTTCGCCAAAAGCCGTATGAACAAGTCGCGATCTTTGCTCATGGCGGCATTTTACTGAACGCACAGATTTATGCAGGTATCATTAAACCCGAAGAGGCGTTTGGCGCACTCACTCCTTATGGAGGAATTGTCAAGATAGAGTTATCATGATGTAAGAACATATCGCTTATTTATTTGTTCTATTCATAAAGACAAATAAATATGCTTACTCATTTCTTGGATTTATTAGCAGCTGTTATAAGTGTGACAAGCCTTTTGATTGTCACATACGGAGCGTTGATAGGTATCATCTCTTTTTTGAAGAATGAAATACGACGTTTTACCGGAGGGTATTCCATTACCAATATACGAAAATTAAGAGCTACATTCGGAACTTATCTGCTTCTTGGCTTAGAATTTCTGATAGCTTCGGATATTTTGAAAACAGTATTGGAGCCCACTTTGAATGAATTGGCCCTATTGGGAGGTATTGTTGTTTTAAGAACCATCCTATCCGTATTCCTCAATAAAGAGATAAAAGAATTGGAAAGTGAAGAAAAATAAAAAAGCACTGAAAAACTAATCATTTATACATATTGGCTTTTTAAGTTGCACACACATTGCATACTTTCATATTTTTGTCGATGAAAGAAACATCTTGATTTACTTACTAAATAATAGAAGAATATCATTTATTGTTTTCAAGGTTCTCTCCGATTTGTTGGAGCAGTCTAAAAGCTCCAGCCATCTTATAGTTACCCAAACATTATTTAGCCTGCATGATGCAACTTTCAACAGTAAGTTTCAAATTTGGTGTGAAAGCGAATTTATTTATCTGCATTTCCTTAGGAAGTTCATTGGCATGATTATTGAGCCATACGATCATTTCATTTAATTTCTCTTCGGAATAAGATTTCTTTTTCACCATGATACATAAATTCATGTCAACTGTGTACAAAAATAAAAGAACATATAATTCACGCGCTATCTTTTAACAAAAATATTGTTGAAATAAAACCGCTCCCACTTATCACAAGCCGGAACGGTTCAGATTAGTTACGTTTTGACAATCTACTTTATTCTTCAAGAACAAAACAATGACGAATTTGTTCAAAAGGATTTGCCTATTTCTAAAAATATTTTTTGTCACATTATTGCGTATTACAATAGATCCCCAAAACAAGGAGTAATTTTTGTTATGAGATTGGCTTCTACCCCACAATACAAGGCAAAAATACATAAAATTCTATTCTCTTCAGTTGATTGTGTAATCCAATTGGGAAATTGTATTTAAACAAATACCCCGACTCATCACGAGCCGGGGCAGTCCAATTTATAAATTTAAAGTCTTATGATGAAGATTGTCTGTTGCGCCAATGTTTTACTATCAGCACAACGACAAACAAAACAGTTACACAAACACAGGTAAAGCCTTTTTGTTTAAGCAAAGTGGATTCTTTTTTATCCTTTATGATTCTGACCGTTTTTCCTCATGGATATCGGAAGTGGTTTCCTTGTCGGCTTTCACCTCCGTACAGTCTTTGGTTGCAGTTTCCTTCTTTCTATTCTTGCTGAAATCACCTTCTACGTGACCGTCAGCCAGTAACAAAACTTTCCTGGTCGGGCTGTCAGACGGTTTTCTTGTACCATAAATCCGAAAATTAATCACGTAGTTGCCATTGGTTGCAATCAGTTCATTCAAAGAGATGATAGAGCCATATACGATGTTGACCGACTTACGAGTGCTGTCCTTTCTACACTCTTGGCAGTACACTGGACTATACGCTTTTCCAACCAGTCAACCTGCTTCCGCTCGTTCTCATTCTCCACCGAATCGGCAGACGCATTCTCCTTCCGTGCGTTTTGCGGTTTACACAGAATATGAATCCCAGCGGACAGCTTCCAATCCCTTAAAGCCCCAGTTATAGCCAACCAGTCATTTAATTCCATTCTGCCTATTGTTTATCTGATTGATTATAAAATACACACTTAAAAATCCTATCCGCTTGCACCATCGCTGCCAAAACACTAAAATCCATTGTCACGATATGTCAATAAAAAAGACTCTGCAAAATAAGAATAAAAAACGATTTACCAAAGAAGAATATAAATATATTGAATCGGTCTGGAATGTAAAAAATTATATTACAGGCCAGCATCATTTTTTAGTTAATTTTGCACCAATTATTTAATAAATATCTGATAACATTAGTTTAAAAAGCGTTATGTTCGTCTTGTAAATCGGGATATATGGATTCTCCAAATGAGAAGGGATAGTATGATTTTTCTTACATCATAAAGTAAATCTGACGGCATCACACCTCATATCGGCGAGAACGGTAATTGGTGGATAGGTATGACTGATACAAAAATAAAGGCGCAAGGAGCCAAAGGGGACGATGCCATTGCCCCCCAAGTTCAAATCAACGCCACGACAAATGAATGGGAAATCTCAACGGATGGCGGCAAAAACTGGAAATCGACAGGGATTAAGGCGACCGGGGAGAAAGGCGACAGAGGTGATGCGGTATTTGCGGAAAACGGAGTGGACTACACAAGTGATCCTGATAATGTCATATTCACTCTGGCTGACGGAAAGACCAAGCTGACCGTACCACGTACCAAAATATTATCTGTCAAGTTCAAGGATGGTTGCGATATTTTCTCGGTAACTTCCGTTAGTAATACAATTGATATTGAATTTATTGGTTTGACAACAGAAAATTATAAGGCTTTGGTTGCGGAATTGAGAAGCGAGGACGGTACTACAGATATAGAGATTGTGCCCCGTGCTGAAAATAAGGATGTGGAAATTAAGGAACCTGTATTTACGGATGGGAAATGTACCGGAACGACAGTCAAAATCAACAAGAAAGGAATAAGTGGAGAAAAGGCCGTTCTGAAAGTGACTCTTATAGATAACAACGGGCAGGAAATTTCAGTTTCCCGTATCGTGAAATTCTTTGGTGCGGGTGCTCTTGATGAAGCCGCCCAGAACGGAGGTAGCTTTATATTGTCTGATGACATTATTCTGGAGAAACCGGTTGAGGTGGCAAAAGGGAAGGAACTTGTATTGGATCTAAACGGTAAAACCATCTCTAATTTCTGAACGGATAAGCATCCGCGTGCATATATCCCTGGTTGATTGCCTCATTGACCAAGATACGGAGCTGTTTCATGTGCTTGGCTATCGTATTGTCCGCATTGCCCTTTTCCCTTAAGTATTGCTCAAAATCACGAAGGAATGTATAGGTAATATCCTTGAAGTCCAATCCGGAACGGAAGTCATTCAAGACCGCCAGTGTAGAGTGCAGGTTGTCCTTGGTGGACTGCTTCTTGTCCGAATTGTCAATGGCTGATTTGGCGAAAGTGGAGAAGCTGATATTCACGGCACTTTTCTTCTTGACAGCATCCTTCAGCAGTGAGAGTGTGGCAGGTATTCCGCGCTTCCAATACCCCAATTCTATGCCTTGCAGATACAGGATGTATTCATAGAGCATTGCGTTGAGTTCGTTAGATTGGTGGTGGTTAATGACTTGTGCCCCCTCACGGCTCCAGCACTCCGGTTTGAGGTAAACATTGGTCTTCA
>ENA-OQIC01000070-OQIC01000070.1-human-gut-metagenome-genome-assembly--contig:-NODE-70-length-41376-cov-9.028437_pt1 | contig 41376 bp, 25 predicted proteins | sample MGYA00242572_ERZ504736 | MGnify/ENA primary metagenome ERZ504736 (study PRJEB26092, sample SAMD00036201) | human gut metagenome | host: Homo sapiens | study: EMG produced TPA metagenomics assembly of...
GGGCGGTCATACCAGAAGATAGTTTGTAAAGGACTGTAAAAAATCAATGAAGCCGCCAACTGATGAGCATGGGTGTTCTTCAGACGTTTGTCGAAATAACAGATGGTATAATCCGCCGCTCCATTAATCATACGGGTAAAAGGCAGAATCGTATTATGCGTAGCGTCGGGAAATTCCTCATTCCCCCGTATCCCTTCCTGAGTGAGCAGGTTAGGATAAGTACGGCTGAAACCGGATGGACGGAACTCATCATGAATATTAATCAACAATTTGTTTTCGGCAGCCAGACGAACCATATCATGCAGCCAAGTAGCCCAACGATGACTGGCATACTGTACGAAGCCGGATTTCACACCTACGACTCCCCACTTATGCAGCAATGGAAAAAGCTCACGCATCTGTTTCATCAGGGCATGCTGATTGACATACACCCATACGCCTACCCCTTTTTCTTTGCCGTATGCAATGACACGCGGCATATCCAGTTTGGAAACCACCTTTGTGGCATCTCCATCATGAGAAGTACAAGGCATATACCATTGCCAGTCAAACAACATATAAGGAATATGATGGGTGGCACAGAAATCAATTGTGGCTATGGCCCCTTCAGTGGTAATAGTCGTTTCACGCATAATCTTTCCGGGCCTGATCCAGTCCGTATCGGTTATCTCACAAGGAGGATTCAGATTCTGGATGATATCATTGTGTTCCAGCAATTCTCCCGGTTTATCGGCTGCCATGATAACTTTCCATGGGGTAGCGTAATAAGTGACAATATCCACAGGACTGTACATGACCGAAGTCAGTGTATTCTGTTTAGTCGGAGAAGCTACCAATTTAGTAAGACACCAGTCATCTACATCGGCATCAGTCAAAGCCACCCACAGCCCGTTGGAAAGTTCCACAGTCAAAGCCCGTTCCACCGGCTGTTTAATATCGTTAATGGCAAGGTGCTCAAAAGGCGCTTGCGCCATTGCTCCGCCCACGCCATCGCACCGGGGGAAAATGTATATTCAGTCAGATCCCCCACCACTTTATGAAAAATGGCCTGTGGATGTTCAGGAAAAAAATAACGGAAAGCGATGCCTTCATCGTACGCGCGCACTTCAATATTCAAACGATAATTGGAACCATCTTTTTTGGAAAGATACATGGTTGCCTCATTATACGCCTCGCGAACCGTACTACGTTCTCCATACAGAGGATGCCAAGACTTGTTAACAGCAGCTGATAGATCACACTATCCACCTCCAAATTATCCATCCAACATTTTACCTGATTTATTTTACGGGCAAGCGCCAGTTCCCAAGTACGGTTATCCAGCTGAAGACCGGCACGGGAGTTTCCGATAACCTCTCTGCCTCTATACTTTACCTGATATACTATTTCATTTACTGAAGAAGAAATTTTCTCCTGCCTGAACATAACTTCATGAACTCCCTCCGGGGACGTCAATTTCAATTCTTTAGAATGACCTGCATAAAGCGAAGCCGTACAGGTCAACGCATATGCTATGAGTATTATTTTTTCATAATGATTACTTTTTAATTAGTAGTACGGATGAATCGGAAAACTCACTCAACGAAAAGAAAAATAAAATCTATAGGATAAAACAATTCACCGCAGAGACCTTCAGCATTAGTCCCTGCGGTGAATAAGGATGCACAAAAAAATTATAATTTTTGATTGTAACCTTCATTCAGTTCTTTGGTTTCTTTTCCTATTTTCACCCGTACAGGACCGGTTGCTGAATAGTACCAAACACCATGCTGCATATAGATTGCAGCATATACGTCATGATCCGATTCTAAAACAAAGTTACCTTTCTTTAGTGAACGGCCACAGCCAAGATACATCAGTTGAATCTGACCTTCTTTTTCTCTTATCAATCCTAACCCGCCACAGAATGAAACACGTTTGGAAGGATGATGAGCCTGCATGTCCGTCGCACTGAACAGATAATCCGCATATCCGTCCGCCGTATTCACCTTCACCCCGGTACAGCCATCATCTCCCTGCAAGGCTTCTACACCGAGCACATTCGGACCACTCTTTTTATACGCTTCATAAACAGAAACAAAAGGATGAGTATGAGCATTATTACCTTCCTGACGGACAATCAAAGCAGGAGTCGGCATAGGAGGCATACAAATATCGCCGGGAGTCAACCCTTTATTCATTGTAGTCGGGGGAGCATCCACCTGATAAATTTCACGTCCCTCACCTCCTGTCATCCATAAACGCGCCGTTATATCTTCGGGCATACTCCATGAAGCGATGAAATTCTGGTTATAATCGGATTTATGCAGATTGGAAAACCAATGATATCCTTCATGCCACGTTTTGTCAAACTTCTCCAAAGCCTCACCGGGAAGCTTGTTCCCTTCCGAATCAGTGATTTCCATCGAAGTACCTACATGATGGAACAAATAATCATTATCCGCCCTGTCCGACCGGAAAATATCCACATAATAACCACTATTCCCCGAAGTACGGACCATAGCGACCATTCTTCTTTTCTCACCGGCAGACACATCGGCAAAGTTGAGGTAAGGAGTTAATTCTCTATCATTTACGAATTCTCCCTCCTTCACCATAGGTTCCATAGCATGAATAGTGATATCTCCTTCCGTATATCCGGGTAAAACCGTATTAGAACCTGTAGGAGACTGATGGTATCCATGATCTTTGCTCCAATAGGACTCATAAGCCGCTGCATCCGGAGCCAACGCATAACCATACGCATAGAATTGTAAAGCCAACCCGTTCGGAGTGAGATGGTATCCTTTTTTACCACCATACAGAGTGAACATCATTTTATAATCTCCCTCCCAGTTCTTCATTGTAATAAAACGATGATGGGGAGAATAAGACGCACGCTCATTACTCTCTGCACGTACAGACGATGGTAGCTGTATAGGTACAAAGCCCTGTCCAACCGGCATTATTTCTGGAGTATTTCTTTTGAGAAATCCCTTTGTTCAAGGCACTTGCCACTTTTTCCACCCCCTCCTTATTATCTGTTCCGGTATAATAAGTCAGCAGATTTTCAAACGTCTGAAAATTAGCACTTCCCCCACGTGAATCACCGAACACCACCATATTGGCTGCATCGTCCATCCAAGGAAATACAGCCATTGCAGCTTTCTGCAAAATGGGGTTACCGGCTATGATATCTATCCCGGCACGTTTCAAGGGAGCCGCCCAATCAAGCAATGACTGCACTGTACCGAATGAATAACCGGGAGATTCCGGCCACAGCCCTGTCACCCGATCGTAAGTTTTCAATATATCGGGAATGGCATCATGATAGGGAGTAGATTCGTTCACCAGCAGATTCAAATAATACTCTTTTCCTTTACCGTCAGCATAAGCCTCATTATGATCGAGCACCAACATAGGACGCAGCATTATATTCCACCCGTTCACATTCCAGTTACCCGATTTGCCACCGCGTACCAGCCCTATATTGATAAAACGCTTAAAGACTTCGGCAGCTACCGTTTTTGTATCTTTCCCAATTGCTTTCAGATGAGCATGAGGATGCCGTATCAAATAATCGAAAGCAAAATCATACGCCATTGCCGCATGCATTACCAAATCATCATGTATCTGTTCGTAATCATAATAGCCGCAAATACCTCCCGGTTCCCAACCACCGACACTGCCACACGACTTTTCAGGTCCAAAATAGGATTCATATAATACGTCCCTACCAACCACACATTAAATATATCTGTGGCAAAACGGGCAAACTTCTCTTCTCCTGTCACCCAATAAACAAAAGCGGCATTTTCTGCTAATGTCAAGATCTCGACATTATTCCCCCGTATCATGTGCCCGCTTTCCTTATAAGGCACTTTGACCGAAGGCTCCGAAGGATTTAATTTATTAATTCCCCACATATCACCTGTTTCATTATAAGAAGTGCGGTCCTCCAACGGAACATTGACATACTTATTCCAAGTACGCATTCCCGGCATTCTTACAGTGGGAACAGGAGCATTCCCCTCTCCATAGTCCCAATTCTGTTTTTTCAAATAACATTGAGTATAGCGCTCTCCATCTTTCCAATACATGGCCAGCCGGAAAGTTATCCATTCGGGATCAGTCTGATGACGATCCACATATTTTTCCACTTTGGAGCGGATAGCTGCAAAGGCTTCCCCAGCCCAAGGCTCATTTTTCACTTTTTGCAGAACAGACGCTCTATCCGCCGGAGAAACATATACACAAGGGTGTTGCTGCGCCTGAACAGCCGACATACACCCTATCCATAAAATAAAGGTTACTAAAATATTTTTCATACTCATTTATTGATTTACTATCTTGGTTACCGTTTCAGACAGGACAGGACTGCCATAAAAAGAAGAGAAGCCGTCTTTTTTATTAGCTCCTCCCTGTACGTGAGCTATAAAGAAACCATACACGCTATCACGTTTATTTATCCACGGGTAAGCACCAGCATCCGGGAGAACTAATCTGATAAGCTTCTCCTGTAGTCTCATCAACCAGTTCACGCCATTCACCTAATCCATAGATACCAGTGTGGTGCTGTCCTAACGCTTTCTCAACATACTCACCAGGAGCAACAACAGCATTCCGTACCTGATCTACCTGCATAGTTTGAACTGTTTCCGGTTTCAATATCTCTTTGTTCCCGAAACGTCCGTTATGATAAATCATTTTCAAGAAACGGATATAATCATTCAGCGTGGTACACAATCCACCTCCCAACATAGGAGCATGTCCCCCGTCAGTATTAACCGGAGTAAAATGAGAGCCAGTCATTTCCAAAGGAACGGCAATTAATTTCTGAAATAAAAATTCAAACTCTTCCCCCATAGCTACTTCGGCCATACGTCCGGCTATTTGCATGGCCAATCCTCCATATTCAAATCGAATTCCCGGTGCAAAAACAGTATCCAAAGGCAATATCTCTGTGACAGCCGAATCCAAATGATTGTAATTGTCCACCCGGGGAGCAGGCAGGTAAGGACGTACACCGGAAGTATGAGAGAGTAATTGACGCAAAAGGATATCGCCTTTCGCATCGCCCCTGAACTGCGGTAACCACTTCTCTACAGGATCATCCCAACTCAAATCCGTCCGGTCCACTACCGCACCAATTACGGCAGCAGCCACCCACTTGCCGGCAGAAGCGACATACACTTTTGTATCTCCGGTGAAAGAGCCATACGTCTTTTCAAACAACACTGAATCATTCTTTATCACACATATTGCTCCCCCCGGATAGTATCCCTTATCCATCCAGGTACTGATTATGGAATCCAAAGGGGTAAAATCATAAGTTACATTCTGTTTACCTTGCCGTAAACAAGAAGTCACAACCAAGCCAACAGCCAATATCAAAATAAAAACGAATCCTCTATTCATATTCCTATATCATTTGATTAGTCAAACCATATATAAATACGAATCAAAGGATTCATTTACTCATCTAATAATGAAATTTATTCTTTCTCCAAATCCCAATATACCACATAACGCTGCCGATGAATATTGTACAACGGTTCTATCACATCTCCTTGCGAAGTCGTAAACTTTAATTCCGTACCGACACGCTGTACACTGCGTTCAGGATGCTTGACATCGAGTTTTAACGTAGTGCGAAGTCCTGCAGGGATATGATAATCATACGTATAATAATCATTGTACAAAGCAGGATTGGAATCGGGCGCAGGTGCCTGCATTCCTTCTGTTCCCCGCTTACCGGCCAACACTACCGGACCATAAACCAACGCTCCTTTTTGAGGATTATCCGGGGTCGTTTCCACACGGAGACACATAGGATAATCAGCCGTAATACGGTCACCGTCTTTCCATAGACGAGTAATGGCAATATATGAACCTGGCTTCTGTTTCACCGCTATCTTTTTGCCATTCACAAACACTTTCACTCCCTTGCTCCATGAAGGATAACGAAGATAAACCGTAGTCTCTACAGGATTTTGGGCTCTTATGGTCAGAACAGTGGTCTCCTCTGCCGGAAAATCCGTTTCCTGCCGGAGAGTCAATCCTTTCTCGCGCCAATTAACCACCGAGGGGATAAAAAGATTCACATAAATGCCTTTGTCATTGTGATAATAAATAGCTTCTCCATATTTAGCATGGTTCTCAAAACCGCTTCCCACACAACACCAGAAAGAATTTTCTTTCGTACTATACACCTTATGCGAGCCTGAAAGCAAGGGCAGGAAATATGTTACCATACCGGTCTGAGGATCTTGCTGTCCCAAAATATGGTTGTAAAGGGCCCGTTCATAATAATCCGCAATGGCAGCATCGGCTGTCCAGCAGAACAAATGACGGGACAGTTTCAACATATTATAGGTACAACACGTTTCCCCAGTATAACCTGACACATGCTTGGAGAACCGGGCCGGGTCAAAATAATGTTCCTTGTCACTACTGCATCCAGGGGCAAATGTATGATGGTCTATCATAGTATGCCAAAAGAAATCGGATAACTTTCTGCTGTTCTCATCCTCTGTCAATTCATAATTGCGAGCTTCGGCTATCACTTTCGGAATGAATGTATTGGTATGTTTAGTACCCAAATCATCACGTAGTTCCTTTAACGGATCAATCACTTCATTATGGTAAAAGAATTGAGCCAGCCACCGATGACGTTCGTCCCCGGTTATCGCATACAAATTATAAAAGGACTCATTCACTCCACCAAATTCATTCCGTATCATTTTTTGACGTGTAGTCTCATCCAAAGGTTTGAGTTTATGATATGCCCAGTCGGCCATACGGATAACAACCTCCAAAGCTTTCTGATTGTCACTGTAAAGATACTGGTCTATCAATCCAGAGAAAAGCTTATGAAGCGTGTACCACGGTGCCCATACACTGGTACCACGGATATTCCGATTGATCAATTCTTCAGGATAAGCACTCAGATAGCCGTTACCCAATGCGGTTTGTACCTCCGCCAGGCCATTCACCAGACTATCCCCTTTTTGTTTGAACTGTTCACTGCCGGTTGCCGCATACATCAAGCCGTAGGCAGAAAGCAAGTGCCCTGTGGTGTGTCCACGCAATTCACAGTCCAAGGACTCCCATCCACCTAACTTCTTTACTGTCATATAACCACCTTCACGACCTGCAAACACGCCAGCATTGGTACGAAAACTATGCAACAGCCTGTTCACCTCTATAGAAGCCATCCACATAGAATCACGCATCATATTTTCACGAAAACGGCTTGGAAGCAAACGAACATCTTTCAAATCAAAACTCTTGACTTTCATCGGAGCCACGGTTTCTCTCTTCAACTTTCCGGCATGTTGGCCGGGATAAACAGACTGGGCCGTCAAAGCACCCGACATAGCCAATAACCCGGCTACAACTAAAATTTTCTTCTTCATTGTCTTTTTCTAATTAGTTCCTCAATCGACATTCAAACTTGCTACATAATACGATAAAAGAGAGAAAAACACTCAATGCTTTTCTCTCTTTTCATAAATAGGTCCAACTATAAAACAGTTTTTTATCTACTTTATCTTTATTCCTTCGATATATTCATTCGTGATAAAACCCTTTAAATCCTTTATCTTCTCTCCATTAACCACCACATTTTCAAACGTAATATTCCGCACCATCCTTTCTTTATCCAGCCCTTTTATCAACGAAGGATTCTCGCCTACTCCGTTATAAGTAATATTACGGAAAGTTACTCCATCAATGCTCTGTCCGGGCTGTTTGTCATATTTAGGATTGAAACGAATGTTGATATGGAACAATTTTCCTTCTTGAATACTTTCCACCCGAATATCCTCAAATAAAATATTCTTCACCCTGTTTCTATCACCGGCATCTATAGCCATACATCCCTGATAAGGCACATCATCTTCATCATGTTCCAAAATATCAATATTCCGAAAAATCAAATTTTCAATGGTCTCACCTATCAAGGACTCCGGATCACCATGACCACCTACATTGATAGGATGAGCAATATCCGCCCAAAGAATGGAATTCTGTACAGTGATATTATCCGAACCGCCCCACCAGTTCCAACGATGATTATATAAAGCAATGCAGTCATCACTATTACGCATAAACACATTGTCTATCAATACATCGTGACAGCACATCATGTCAATGCCATCACTCCAACCTTTGCAACTAAAAGATTTCAAATTTCTGATTGTCACCCCTACAGAACCTCCTCCGAATACCGTGTAATGATCCGGATTGATCACCGTTATGCCATCCACCACTACATTTTTAGAATCTGTTATTTCAATGCCACGAATAGGATGATCCAAGATACCTCTACCCACAATACGTACATTTTCGGCTTTATCCACCCATAGTTTTGCTTTCACAACTGCTCCCGGAGCCAAATAAACCGTCGTATTACTTGGTATCCTTATCTGATTGTTTGGCAAATCTTTAGGTCGATGCACTCCCGGCCCAAAATACATCACTCCTTTCTCTTCTTTCGAGTAAGTCTCCGTTTCCATCGGATTGGCAAACACATGAAGGTTATGCAACCTATCCCCATTAAACTCCACAGAAAGATATCGGGGTTTATCAAGCATAAATGTAATCACATTCTTATATTGTACATAGCGTATATCATTTACCTGCGGACGAATATCTACCTCATGAATCGTTCCATTATTCTTTTTTACCATTACCTCCACAAGACTGCCCATATCAAACTGTACCATCGAAGCATCTTGTACCCTATCCATATCCACCTGCACATTATATTCAAACAGGTCTTTCCATTCACCCCCCGGAACACGGACACGGACTGTATAATCATCATTATGAGGCATACCTGTTTTCAATCCTTCGGGATAAGTCACCAACTGAGCCTGTGCAACCGCACAACACACCATAAAACAAAAGGCTAATAACTTTTTCATTTTTATGCTTTTCTTTTTAAATACGTTTGATAAGCATTTTCCACTCAAAAATAAAAGCCTATTAACCATTTTCTCATCAACAATGATCTTATCTTCTAGAATTTATTCCGTTCCACCTCTTTTCCTTCCTGAAAGAATACCACTTCATACGATGCGTTATCATCTGATAGTAACATATCCGAATCAAACATCAGACACTCAATCTCATAAGGTTGCAATGTTTTCAAAGCAATCCTTCTTTGGCTGGAACCGTTGCATATCACCTCAACTTCCGTCGGTTCCGATGCAGACAAACCAAAGTTCTGTATCTCTACCTTCAACCCACCTTTTTCTTTATCAAACAGAGGGCGACGGGCGGAGAGCAGAGCCGGCCGATAATTCACGTATGGCAAACGGGCATAACCATACAACATATTCCCTTTTTTATCTTTACCTATCATTTTAGGAGCAAATTCATCCGAAGTGATGCCACTGCCCTTCGCTTTAAAGACCACAATCAAATCTTTGCCCGACACCTTGGTCTTCACAGGCTTGCAACCACGTCCAAAATTCACTTCGGTAAATGAACCGAATCGCAACGACTTTACATCCACATCTGTCTGCGGATTAAAACCTGATTCGGCAGCAATCTTTACCTCAATAGTACGAGTAGACGGAGTGATCTCTTCTTCATTCAAAACAGACAATAGCATTCCTTTATTCAGAGGAATACTTATATTTTTGGAACTATGTTTATCGTTAGGCAGATCGTTCCATTTAATGGTATCAATCACGGCAAAATTCATTTGGACAGCACGCCCCTTCTCATCCTGAAAAACTTTAGGGCGCTCATATTTAAACCAATGTTCCACCGCTCCATCCTTATGGAATGATACACCCGGCACGTATGCTTCCCCTTGTTCTGTCCACCCAATGCACTCCGTCCTTGGAACGCTGATAGAAAGCAATTCTGCCCAACCAGTCATTCACGATCAAGTGATATTGCAACTCATCCCGCCATACCACGGGATCTTCGAATCTGCCTTCCACATCCGGATAAACTCGTTTGTCAGTCAACTGCATATAAGGTGAAAGTCCGTCTTTACTGATCCAGACACCTCCACCCCGACATACCATCAAGTAAGAATCATCCTGACGGCGGACAAAAGTCAAATTGGAAAGCCCCTCTATGATTTTTCGGTCACGAGAATCAAAACTGAATTTACCATACGTCCACACCTTGCTGTCCACCCCGTCTGCTATATAGTAACCGTCAATCACATAGACCACGACACGGCCATCCTTTAACTGGAACGCTTCCGGATTATGTCCTTTTCCCACAGAATTTTGAATTTTAAAAGGTCCTTCCAACCGATCACTTACTGCATGGAAAACAGTAGAATTCGACCAAAACATGTGCCCTTTCGGAGAATCCTCAGGCCAGCCACACACAAACAAATGGTATTTACCATCCGTATCCTGCAATATATTTCCTCCCCAAAAAGAAACTCCGGGAAGTTCTATTCCATTATCCACATAACGATTCAGTACACTGTCCGTACCCCAAATCCCCTTAATCTGAATGCCGTCCGGCATAGGAAGGAAACGGTCCATAAAACGTGCGCCTTTTACTAAATGCTGCCATTCGGCAGGACGTTCACGCTCGGTTATCTGCGCATCTACTGAAGTTAAAAAGAAGCTTGCCGCTATTAAAAAGAAGAGTTTTTTCATTGTGTCATTCATTACACGTTAACAAATCGTTTATTTATGTGCTCAAAAATAAAAAGATTAAGCTGACCTAAATATAAGTCAGCTTAACAAAAAGCACGTAAACCTTTGCGTAAAATAAAATACCTTAAGAAGCCACCTGTGGATTTATTTAACCAAACATGGGATTACAACTGACTAACCTCTTCGAATGTCAATCCTGTAATTTCCATAATATCTTCTGTAGAGAATCCTTTTTCTTTCATTCTCCGGGCATTTCGAAGAACACCTTCTTTAATGCCCTCTTCACGACCTTCTTCACGACCCTCCGCACGTCCTTCTAATCGTCCCTCTATCTTTCCCTCTATCTTTCCCTCTATCTTTCCCTCCAACTTAGCAGAATCAAGAACATCATTCTGGATCATCAAAGCGCTAAGATGTTCATCATAGGCATGGCGTTCCTGAGGCGTCATTGAATAATATTTCAATTTTTCACGTGCCTCACCCAATCCGGGAGCAGTCGTGTCAGGACGGATAATACCCGTCTTCAAATATTCTATCCATTCCTCTAAAGGGGTCACCGCCACCTTGTTAAACTCATTCACACGGATCAGAAAATACTCCGGATAAATTTCGGAAGGCATACGGGGCACAATGGCATCCTTTTCCCGAGTACTCACTTGAAGAAAGTCTCCTGTATGCACTCCTTTAAATATATTCTGCCCATGATAAAGATAATCAGTTCCATGACCAATATCGAAATAAAGAATGCTGATAGAATATATCTTTTTAACTTTATAATAAGTCTCGCCCAATGAGATATGTTCTGTAATGGCTTTAGCCACTCCATACAGGATACGCTCCAAATAATACAGCTCACGCGTATTTTGAATCTCGATGATAACAATCTCATTTTTACTATTGAGAGCTTTGATATCAACCCGATTGAACTTATCATTCTCCGTTTGCTGGTTACCCTCGCTTTCCAAAATCTCCACTATATGAATTTCATCACCTATCAGTACCGTAAGGAATCCTTCGAGCACACCAAAATTAGCTTTATGACGCAGCAGACGCTTAACAGCCCAATCAAAGCGGATATATTTATCTTGTAATTCCATAAGAATATAATTTATTCATTTTCAATGGACAAAGATAGCAAAAAGGATCATTCTTTAAAAATTATCCTACCTAAATAATTACCTTTTCTTTTTATTTCGCAAAGATGATTTCTTTTATATGCTCTCTCTAAAAAACACCGACCACAGAGTTTTAAATCTTCTTGAAGCTCTTGCTTGAAACTACCTTTTTTCATTTTACAAATACAATATCACCTACATGTTCCCCAACAAAGAAACGCGCCATGTCCGACGTTTTATACCATGCAGGCTTACCGGTCATATCATCCGATATAACTTTACCGTTTATCTTCAGATTCTCAAAACGAATATTCTTCACCATCCGTTCCTCGTCGTAGCCAACGATATGTGAGAATTCGGCATGATCGCCATTATAGGTAATATCTTTAAAAAGCACATTCTCAATGCCCCTGCGGAGCCTTGCAATACTTCTTATTGTAAAATATACGCAGATTCACCAATTGTCCTTGCCGGAAATTCTCGATGCGGATATTCTCGAACCGTACATTCCGGACCAGATTATTATCACCTGCATTGATAGCCAGACAGCCTTGATAATCCACTTGCATTTCCCGATGATCCAAAATATCAATGTTCCGGTAAGTCAGATTCTCCATCACTTCATTCCTATCCACATCTCCGTGTAACCCGATAAAAATAGGGTGCGCCACATCTGCCCACAAGGTAGAATTCTGCATTGTCACATTACGGCATCCGCATGAAACCCCATACGTGTAGCATACACGGTAGTGCAATCATCGGAGTTACGGCAAAATACTCCATCAAACAAGACGTTGTTGCTGGCAAATACATTCATACCGTCCCCCCACCCATATGAACTGACAGCCTTTACATTGCGGATTGTCACACTGTCCGAACCTCCAGTGGGGCATTGGGTTGTGATGAGACCTTCCACATATATATTTCGTGAATTAATAATGCTGATGCCTGCCCCACGACCTTCGGGATGCACCTCACCCCGTCCCAGAATTTTCACATCACGGGCATTGACCGCACGGATACATCCACGCACAATGGCCCCACCTGCCACATAGACCGTCTTTCCCGAAGGAACATTAAGTGTATCGCCGGGTAACTGATGTATTCCCGGAGCAAAATAAATCAGATTCTTATCTTTCAATTTCTTCGGGCGATTTTCATCTATCGGATTCGCAAAAAGATGAAGATTATGGAATATGTCTCCATTTACCTCAATGGACAGATTACGCGGACGGTCTAGCGTAAAAGTCATCGTACTGCCGCTAATCTGCGGAGTGATACCATACGACAACGGACGCACCCTGCCACTCTTTACTTCTCCTTTATTATAGGTAACGGAAACTTCCACCTGACCGGAAAAGTCAAAATATCCCATTGAGGCTAGTTCAACATGATGCTTCGTCTGGCGTACTTCATCTACTTTCATCGGATAAGTAACTACTTCTTTCCATCCACTGCCAGATTGCCTCACCCGAACTGTAAAATCGTCTTTCAACTCCACCCCGTCACTAGGAACCGTATAAGTTATCAACTGGTTTTGTGCATAAAGAATACAGGTCATCATCCATAAAAGACCTGTCAAGCATAATGTTCTCATTCTTTTCATTTGTAAAGTCTGCTATTTATTTTAGAATATACGTTCAATAACTATCAATCACTCAAAGCGCCTACCAGCAATTCTAATATACCACAATTTCATTATCAATTAGGGCATGAAATAATCCTTTACCTAAAGAATATTCTTATTTCACACCCTAACTACTATAAATCAGTCTATTGATTTTCGATTTATCCTTCAGTTTTTATTACCAACCAGGATTCTGCGTTAATTGCGGATTCAAACGTATCTGCTGACGAGGAATAGGATCTAAATAATCCCTTTGTGTATAAAGCAAATTACCAGCCAAAGTTGCTATAGAACGTCCATAGTCAGGGTCGTTAGGATCAGAGCCCTCATAAAGCCCATAAAGCAAAGGATATTTTTCTGGATAATAACAGGGTTCACCGAAGTAAGTGGCATCATTGGCTTTCTCTGTTTCGTATGCCGTCCCCAAAACATGTCGACCCAATTTACGACCAGTCAAGTTAATATGCGCAATACCCCAACGTTTTAAATCGTCCATACGAAAACCTTCACCAAAAAGTTCACATGCACGCTCTCTACGTATTTCATCCAACATATTCATTTTTTTACAAATAGTTTTTCCTGTAGCATGATCCCAATAACCAGCATCCCAAACATTAGCAATTAACGCATTGGTCAAAGGAGCCACTCCAGCACGAGCACGATTTTTATTAATAGAGAAATTAAGATCTTCATCTGAAATGTTTCCATTATTCAATTCACAAGTCGCCTCGGCATAAATACAATGCACCTCTGCCAAACGAATCAATGGAAAATCTGCAGATTCTGTATTATCCGGACGATTTGCCCCTTCAATCAAATACTTACGGCTGCTGTATCCCCCCATTGTACTATTATTTCTAATTGTGGGATGGAAGACTGCACAAGAACTACTATATACGGGATCAGTAGGATCATAATGATCATTGTCCTTAGGAAACACAGGAGTAGGATAAGGTTGACTAGCATCCATACGTTGACGTCCATCTTCAGTACGGCTACTATAAGATACACGGTCAGGTAAGAAAGTACAACCAACAAAACGATAATCACGATTACGATATTCACCTATAAATGTTGCATATCCCTCGAATTCTGGATTATTCTGCGCATCAGACATACTACCTGTATAACTGATACGAATAGGAAGTCCATTACGACAAAGGAAAGATTCACCAAACTGAGCACTCATACCCGTTGCTGCACCTACCATGACCGAATGCGATAAATTAATACCACCACGACTCAGATCGTAGTCATATTTTTTTTGAGAAAATAAATTCTTTATTCGTACTTTTCCAGCACTTTTGAAATTAGGAATATTTCCACCCTTATCATCAATATTAAACAAATAGTAATAACTCAAAGAATCACATTCTGCCCACAACTTATAAGTTCCACTTTCAGCTTCTTCTATCACCTCTTTTGACATCTGCTTTGCTTCTGTCAACATATCGGTTATAGAAGGATATCCTTCCGGTTTAACAGTTCCTGCCCCCTGCGAACTCCCATCACCATCTAAATCATAATTGATAGCAGGAACATACTTTTCCCACGTAGCCTCATAAAGCAATACTCTGGCCAAAAAAGATTTGGCAGCTTCCTTGCTTACTTTTCCTTTGCTTCCTTCCGGAATTTCCGTTTCTTTAGGCAAACGCTTACAGCCTCTCTTAAATCGGACATAATAAAGGCTGCCACCTCATACCGACTGTTTCGCGGGGCCTGTAACACTCCATCACTAACAGTCAACACATGGTCTGAAATAGGCACACCACCAAAATGTTGCAACAAATAAAAATGCTGCCATGCGCGAAAAAAATAAGCAGTCCCCACAGACTGGGCAATATCACTTTGGCTACCATCATAAGCTTCTGCCTTTTCCAACAATATATTGCAAGTACGGATATGCGAATAAGGCTTATCCCAACTCCAATTTCCTTCCGATGCCGAACCACCTCCATTGCTTCCTAATCCACTGATATCCGTCCCTCGGTCCATTATATCACCGTATGACGGCTTATTATCCAGATTTTTCCATCCAATTACATTATATAAAGCATTGGCTGCCTGTTCAAAATGTTCAGGAGTCTTAAACACAATAGCCTCTGTTCCCTGAGACAACGGTTCTTTATCAAGAAAGTCACTGCATGCAGTCAATGACATCACCACAGCCGATGCAAGAAAAAATTTATTTATTATGGTTTTCATATGTTTATATTTTAACAGGTTATTAGAATGTAACATCTACTCCGAATGTCAGCAATCTGCTGAACGGGAATGTGTTATTTGAATTTTCACCATATTCCGGATCATATCCATCCTTTACTTTTGTCCATTCCCAAAGATCATCACCGGAGAAGTAAACTCTCAATTTACTGAGTCCGGCTTTTGAAATCCACTTTTGAGGCAATGAATACCCCACTACCAAAGATTTCAAACGGACATACCGATTATTCTGAACACTGACATCTTTATTATTATAATTCCACTTATTAAAATTCTGGTCACGTGAAGCAATAGTATATTCTGCATCCCGATTATTCTCACTCCACATTTTCCCTGCGAAGTTTTTATTTTGCAGAACATAATTTGTAGTCCATGGAGCAGCCAAATATCCACCTCTTAACAATACTTGTTTACCTACTCCTTGGAAGAAAGCCGAGAAATCGATTCCTTTCCATTCCAATCCCAATTTAAAGCCAAATGTCAAACGAGGGGCCATATCTCCTGCATAGTAAAGATCATCTTTTGTTATAGCACCGTCACCATTCAAATCGACTACTTTACGAGCCCCCGGACGAAGTGTATTAGTAGATGCCTCCTGAGGTGCAGGAAGAATATTATTAGCTTTCGGTCCTGAATGATCCGCATTCCAATAATACTTCTCATAATATGCAGCCACTTCATCTGCACTTTGGAAAATACCATCAGTTTGGTATACATACAATGCTTGTCTTGGCATACCGATTAAGCGATTTTCATTCTTACCCTCATTAGGTACATTTTCATTATTAGCTAATTCAAGCACTTTTGACCATGCATCCGAAAGAGATCCTCCAATGTTATACTTTACCTGACCTATTTGATCATTCCAATTCAAAGCCAACTCCCAACCACGGGCACGAAACTTACCATTGTTGGTTTTAGGAGCAGCCGCACCTAAAATAGAAGGATATTGTACATCAATAAACATACCGTTATTGGTCTTGATAAAATAATCAAATGAACCTCTCAAACGATTGCTAAGAAAAGCAAAATCCACTCCCACATCGTGGCTGTCAATAGTTTCCCATGTACGTTCCGCAGATCTCATACCGTCTACCCACAATGAAGTATGCGTACCGGGATTTACACCAAAAATAGTCGTACCAGTTTTGATAGTAGCAAATCTCTCGTAATTGTCAATACCTTCCACACTACCTGTTCTACCATAATTGTAACGCAGCTTCAAATCACTCAACCATGAAACATCTTTTAAAAAGTCTTCATTTGAAAGTCTCCAAAAACCAGAAATAGAATAAAAATTTTTCCAACGTTGTTCTTTCGCCAACTTAGAAGACCCATCCCGACGACCCAATACCTCTATTGAATATTTATCAGCATAAGTATAATTCAAACGCCCTAAATAAGAAACCAATCCCCAAGAATTCTGTCCACCATATGCCTCATTATTATTTCCATTCACCCATACATCCAAATCTGCTAATCCAGACCCCGGATAAACAGCACCGGATTTACGAACCGCACCTACCCTTTTATATGTTTCTTGTTCGGCAGTCATACCCAACATGGCAGAAACGCTATGCACATCAGCAAAAGTACGATTATAATTAGCAAAAGCACCTAAAGTAATGTTTTCCCATTTCGCTATTTCTTCTTTCAATTGTCCGGGACCTTGCTTATTACCAGTCTGTGTACCTACCCAATCATAATATTGTACTTTATTCTTCACTTCCTGCATATTTCTCTGTACAGTCTTATAAGCCCCCGAAGCTGAAATAGAAAGTCCTTTTACCCATTTAGAAAAATCATAAGTTGCTTTAGCACTTCCTCTAAAAGTTGTCAATGAATTTTTCTTCTCCCTCCTTGGGTCAACCCACCAATAGGATTCCGGTTACCACTAAATGTATCATAAGCCTGACCATTTTTATTATACACAGTCCAAAACCAAGGATCAAAATATCCAGCTCCCACATCAGTAGTTGGGGTTATAATATCACGTTTGTCATACGACATACTTGTTTCAAATTTCAAAGCATCTGTCGCTTGATAATCAGCATTTAAACGACCACTATATTTTTTTTCTCCATCATTAGCAACTTTCAACTGTGAATTATTATCCGCATACCCCAAAGACGCTCGATAACTAAACTTTTCATCTGCTCCAGAAATACTAATCGAATGCTTTTGAGAAGTTGCCTGACCATAAAGATAATCCATCATATACACATTTGGGTCCCAACGTTCCACTTTATCACCATTTTGTAATGTCAAGACTTTACCTGCACGAAGAGCATTAAAAAGAGTTTCCCCCTTATATACTGTTGGTGCACCAGTAGCCGGATCAATATCCGATTGATCCAAAGTAGGACCACCAAAAGAATTAAATATCCACCAATTACAGCTTTATGAATTTCATCAGCAGTAGTTAAACTAGGATTTAAAGCGGCAGCATCATTATATTGAGCTTCATAAAACATATCCAACCATTCCCGATTATTTGTAATAGGAGGCTGAATACCGTTAATTGTGCGACTAACAGAGCCACTATATGATATTTGAGCCTTTCCTTTTTTACCACGCTTTGTTGTTACCAGTACAACACCTGAAGCCGAACGGGCACCGTATATCGCAGCCGAAGCATCCTTCAAAACTGAAATATTTTCAATATCACTTGCATCCATAGCATTTAACTCATCCAATGAACCTGTTATACCATCAATGATAACTAATGGAGAAGATTTTCCATTAACAGAAATATCACCACGTATTTTCATCTCTGCTCCCTCACTACCCGGACGAGTAGAAGTGCGTGTAATAGTCAATCCCGGAACTTCACCTTGCAAAGCTACTGTAGCATTAGCAATACCCTTATTTTTAAAAGCCTCATCCCCCTTGATCTGACTAATAGAACTAGTTAAAGAAGCTTTCTTTTGGGCACCATAACCAACTACTACTACTTCATCCAGCACCTCAGTATCCTCTTTCAAAACGACCTTAACGTTTGTTTTCCCTGATATATTAACTTCCTGAGTCTTGTATCCGATATAAGAAATGACCAATATGCCTTTTTCCGGAACATTATTCAATGTAAAATTACCATCAAAATCGGTAATTGTACCATTAGTCGTGCCTTTTACTTGTACCGTAGCACCAATTACCGGTTCTCCTGTAGCATCCACCACTTGCCCTTTTACCGTTCCAGTCTGCATAACAGTCTGCACCCCATTCACCTCTGCAAATACAGTCTGCGGGCTACCTGCCAACAAGGCAGAAGCCATCACCGTAGAAAACAAGATTCTTCTCGATGAAAATTTAAAGAATTCGTTTTTCATAAACTTAAAATTTAATATTAACAGTTTTATTGTTGTTTTCTTATTATATACACTGTTTGATAAACTCGCGCACCTCATGCCGCCCTATCCTTAAATGGTTTTCAACGGTACGGTGCGAAAGATTTAATTCCGCTGAAATATCTGAAATAGATTTGTCTTCAAAACGACTCATTGCATAAATAGTACGACGCCGTGGAGGAAGCAAAGACAATCTATATTTCTCACACGCTTCCAAATCATTGGCCACCACACGAAGTTCTGTTTCATTTGTATAAGCAACCGTATGCTCATATAAATAAGAAGTAACTTCTTGCCTCTTATAATAACGACGTAAATAGTCAGTTACCAAATTACGAGCAATAGTAAAAATAAAATACTTAATAGTCTCTGCACAGAGCATCCGATCGTAGTCCATCAGCCGTACATACACATCTTGAGCCAAGTCTTCCGCCTCTTCTTTATGAGCTATCCTATAATAGATATACAGATAGACCGAATGATGATAATTCGTATAAGAATCCTCTATTAATTGAGTAGATTTCATGGATATGTTTTTCATGTCTTCAGCTTTTTGGGTTACATTTACGAATGCAAATATAGAAGGTAGAAGGACAAGAAAAACACTTTTTCTATTCTAATAAATCTCATATCATTACCCTAGACCAAAGACAGACTAATCCGCTAGTTTATAACAGATTAAGAATTTGACACACTCAGTATCATATAATAATTTGAGACTCTCAACAAAAAATAGAGAGGTTATTCATTGTTTTTCCCAATACTTCGGATGTACTCATTGGGAGTGATATTAGTCGCTTTTTTAAAATATCGAAAGAAAGAAGCTCTTGAACTGAACCCACACAACTCAGCCAAAGCACTCAAAGTGTATTTAGCATATTCATCTTTCTCCACCAAGCGCTTGAATTCAGCTATGCGATAATCATTGATATAATCATAATAATTACGGTTTAGATACTGATTAAATAAATAGGACAAAGTATGAGATGATGTGCCAATGGACACAGCCAAATCGGCAATCTTCAAATTAGGATTAGTATAAGGTTTTTCTCTATGCATAACAATCTCCAATTTCTCAGCCAACCGTTTACATTCCTCCACACTTATCTTATTTGTCCTGTATTTCTCTTCCGCTACAATATGGGATTCCTCAACTGGCTGAATCTCCTTTTCTATAACTTTAGCAGAGTCAGGCATCAGTTCTTCCCTTTCGTTCTCCACCTCTTTCTTTTTTTGATAAAGGACAGCAATGCTTCCGGTCACCACAGCTATCACGATGAACACTATGCTCCATATACTAATAGAAGACGCTATTTTAACCGTTAGCTGAGTTTCTGACTCTGGATTCCCCATCTGTCTTACTTTAAAAGTATAATTACCGGACGGTAAATCATAATAAGTAATATCCGAACGACCTGTCAAAGCCATCCATCCGGTATCCTCACCCTCTAATTGATATTCGTATGACATAAAAGCAGGTGCCGTATAACTGAAATCAGAAAAGTAAAAGGTAACATTCTTCTGAGAAGCTTCCAATGAAATTTCACTCTTGCCGCCATCTCCCACAACAGATTGCACTACAGATTTTCCATTTACACATATATCTGTTATGGCAACCGAATAGGGAACGGATTTCCTCTGATTCATCCGCACTGTATCCAAATACAGAAGCCCTTTGGAGTTTCCAAACCAAATGCCGTTCTCATCACGTACCGGCGGACAAAGAGTAAAAATGGAACTGGGAATACCATCAACAAAATTATAAGGAATAAAATGGTCTTTCTTATCATACCGGAACAAACCATTGTTAGTTCCCAGCCATAACCACTTTTCACGATCCTCTACAATAAACATACCATCATTCCCATCCAAAGGAGTCCCCGGCTGCAAACGCCTAAAAATAGTCATAGACAAATCAGAGATAAAAAGAGAGCCTTTGTCCGGAAAAAAATAAAGATCATGGTTGGAATCTTCGTAGATCACTCTTATTTTTTCCTTATGAATAAATCCCTCAGGAAACACATCGGTTTTCAATGTCCGGGCAGAGGGGTCCCAAATGCACATTCCATTCTCTGTACATATCCATCCTTTATGAGTGGAATCAAAATAGATTTCATATACGTTCCCTTCTGGCAACTTAGAATTGGCACTGGTATAATGAGCTATCTGTCTGCCGTCTTTATAGCAGAATATTCCTAAAGATGTTCCTATCCACAAATTCTTTTCACGATCCTGCTTGATACAAAAAATATGTCCCTTACTAAAAGGCATTCCTCCATCCGGTTCAAAATCTCTGAGTGTCAAAGTCGCAGGATTTAAAACATACATTCCACCACCGTATGTACCTATATAATACTCATTCTGATAATACAGACAACTGAAAATCATATTTGAGCGTAACTGTGGAACCTTGAAACTTTTATAACGATGATTTTCTTCGTCAATATAAAAAAGTCCGTCACGAGATCCAATCAGTTTCTCTTTCTCTTTGATAGCAAGTGCACGTACTGGCATATCTCTGGAATCAAAAAAAGGAGCATACGTATAAGTGGAGAACAGCCCACTCTGATATAATGTGTAATCCAACCCCAGCTGATAGAATCCTACCCAAATCAAACCTTCTTTATCAACCAAAACAGAATAAACGGAATTAGAACGCAAAGTTTCATCCTTCCCTGTTTCATGACGCATGGAACGAACAACTTTCTTTTTATCCGTTGATACAAAATGAACTCCGTTACCATCGGTTCCCACATACAAAAGGCTTTTCCCATCACCGGATAAAGAAGAAATTACATTACAACCTACATCAACAAAACGAGCAAATTCTTTAGTTTGTGTATCGAACTGATGATTCCCTGCCCCATCGTTCCTAAATAAAGCATACTCCCAATCCTAGCTATATTCTTAAAAGAACAAACATGCTTCTCTTCCATCACATTATGATAAGCCTCTATTTTTCTATCTGAAAGTCGCAGAGAATAAAGACCATTCTCCGTAGCCATCCAAAGTATTCCATCTTCTCCCAAATTCAAGCCACCAATAGAGTTCGCCGCCGACAACATATTAGGATCTATCATAATTTGGTTCAAGCTACCTCCTTTATAAATGAAAAGCCCCCTTTCTGTTCCGATATAAAGTATTCCTTTCCCATCATGTAAAAGAGAGCGCACAGCATATCCTATCGTTTCACGGGCAATGGCTCCAAACTATTTTTCTGCTTGCTAACACGCCATAATCCACTACCATTCCCCATCACAATTCATTGCCAGGCATCTCAGCAATGGCATTTACCCGTTTCAATTTTTCATCTGAACCCGGAATAAGATAATGCTTGAAATGAATTCCATCAAAACATTCCAACGAATTGCCGGTCCCCAACCACACATAACCTAAAGAATCTTTATAGATGGCATTTACCACTAAATCTGATAATCCCTCAGTTACAGACAAGCCACGAAAAGCGTAGGAACGAGAGAAAATGGGTAAAGACAAGAATATAAGAAACAATATAAATATAAATCTTAAAATGTTTTTCATTACATTGTGCATATTTGGAACCTCGTGTTTATCAAATAATGCAAATATAGTGAAAAGGGAATATATTTTCCCTATCAAAAAAGAAAAAATCATCATCCACTTCTTATTTGCTGTATGAAAAGAAAGGATGATGATTTAAAAAGATTACTTTATAAAAGAAAGTTTATATCAAAGTTTGCGTAAATCATGTCCGGGCAACAAATTATATTCTTTTCCATTCATCCTGACTTTACAAGGTGCAGAAGCTGCATATTTCCAAACGCCCTCTTTATACACCAACATCACATCTGTTACTGTCAATGAACTTATTTCAACATGTGGAGTTTTCAATAGTGTACCTCCTCCCAAAAAGAAAATACAATCATCGCCTTGTTTATTTCCCCACAATGCATAAGCAGCTTGTACAGTCATTTCTCCACTTTTACACAAATGACCTGCATCATCCGAAGAAATAATCCGGTCCACACGCCCCTCTTTTTGTTGAATACAAATTCCGACATGACTTCCAGCCACACCACTTTCCACTTCTGGAAAAGTAACGGAGGAAATACATCCCGGCTCCTTTACCGAAGAAGGTTCATAAACAGCTACAAACGGACGATTCCAAGCTTCACCTTGTTGGCGGGCTACAAAAGTCAACGTAGGTTGCTCTTTGATAGCATAAGGCATATCCGGAATCCGGCTCAATCCTTCAGTCATCGGGCTCAAAGCCGAGAAGACTTTACGTTCAGGAGCACCTTTCATCCACATATTCATACTGATATTATCCTCATCCGGCATCTGTATAGTAAACATTGTTTTAATATCTTTGGAGGTCTCGGCACTTTTCTTGTCAAACAAATAAGAATAGGCATATATATGTGCCCCAGCAAAAGCCAGTTCCTCCGTTGGTTGAAGAAACAAGCTACTCCCATCAGCAGCAGTCAAGTTCATGGTTTGTCCCATATTATGATAAAAATAATCATGCATTTTATCTCCTCCCTCCACTTTCCTGCTACGGAAAATATCGACATAATATCCGTTCTTTTCTCCTGTAGTCACAATACTCATCATACGGTTTTGATCAGCTTGTGATTCAGGTTCACGGAAAAAGACTTCACTATAACTCACAGGCTGATAATCTACTTTCATCCCTGCTTCGGGGTAGCAGTTCAATAATTTGAAAGCATGATTGCTTTTCATAACCGGATAAGAAGAGATTCCATCTACACAAACCGTATTGTGTGCAGGGAACTGACTATAATACTCCAAATAATCCAAACCGGAATAAAGGGTCAAGCCAATACCTCCATCCGGTGCCAGACGATATCCTTTTCCATAAAGTTCCATGCTGATGCCATTGGCATGCATGTGATTCCCTTCACTGGCATTTTGGGCAATCATCAAACTATGACGTTTGTCCATGCCATTGCGTTGCACCAACCAACTGGCATTGGGAGCATAAAAAGTAGGAGTTACATAATCATTGATATCACCGGCAGGTATCTTATCATCAATTACCAAAGGCTTGTCACTGAAAAAAGAAGTTACCGCCACCCTCACATTTTTCTTTTCAGTCGCCGGTTTGGAGGCATCGGGATCAAATAACTTCAACATAGCAGTAAATTGTCTTTCTTGATATTTTTTACCATGTTTCTGGGCATTAGCTACCATACGGGCAAAGATAGCAGGATTCAATTTACCGGGATGTGTATCGCCAAAACCCATTGTCATACAATCCGGAAACAAATATTGCGGGTCGGCGGCCACCGCTTTTTTTATGACAGGAATCTCCTCGGTCAGGTCCATACCCAAATTACGGTCAAAGATAGTGACCATATCCGTATAATCCCCGACAACTACCTGACTATAACCCGGACATTCAGCCCAAATACCGGTTTCAGCATCATAACCATAATCAGCAAGCTGTTTCAGTGACCATTGACGGATGGAAGAACGATTCAACACATAATCAATATAATACTCGCCTCCCTTTTTATCCGGATAAGAAGCATCAGATTCCAAAATCATGCCGATGCTCATGATATAACGTGCCTGCATCAGATTCCAGTTATTATGCGGCACTCCATTATCAATGATATTATCCGCCCATTTCTTGAATGCTCCGGCATAGATGTCCATCTTATCAGCCTTATCGGTTTTCAAATAATCATATAAAAAATCATACAATGGAACCAAAGCATTCACAGCATCCTCGTGAATGACTTCAAAACTGCTCATACCCACCAAAGTCTGCTGATGTCCATGATTCAAATCCTTGGGAACATTCCGGTAATAAATCCCCGTCATATAAGTGTCAAATACCGAAGCTGCCAAATCAGCATATTTCTTCTCCCCGGTCATCCACCAAAGAAAAGCGGCATCACGGGCGATACCCAGTATCTCTACATTAATACTTTGGATGATATTTCCGGTTTTACTGATATTCACCCATTCGTACGGTCTGCCTTCCAACGTCCCATTTGCCAGATACATTCCCCGAGCATCTTCCTGATAAGGCTTCAAATCTTCCAGCTTGGGACGTACATAGTTAGTTGCATGACTGCGTGCACCGGTATACATCACCGTAGGAGCCGGCGCCTTCTCTCCTCCTGCATGATCATAATATTCTCCTTTAATATATACCTCCGTTGCATGAGTTTTCCAATACATTTGCAAACGGGAAGTAAGCCATTCAGGCCCTCGGTCAGCATACCGGTCAGTCCGTTGCTTTAACTTTTCAAACACTTCCTGTGCCCACGGTTCTTCCTTTATCAACTTCTGCGTTTCAACTTTGCCATTACTATCCGTCAGATAACGGGGATGACCTTGTGACAGTTTCACCGATAAGGAAGTTTCCTGTGCATATAATACACTTGTTACAAGCAAGCATATCCATAAAACGATCTTTCTCATAATTCTATTCATTCTCTTTCACAAAAATACGTATCATAAAGCTATTCCACTCAATCCAAATGAATTATTTTATCATCCGCCTCTTCCATTCAAATTTAAAGTTACCGAATATAAAATGTTTGCTTTACCGGCTCTGCAGTCTTTATCTTAGGATCAGAGTTTTTTCCGTATTGCCATGCTATTACAGTTACTTTTACCGGATAGGTGGTTTTAGGAGGAATAGCAGTTAATATCAATCGATTACCATCCACATAAGCCGGTCCCGATTCCACATAAAAATCTACCGGCAAGCCACAACTGGAAACAGCAGATAAAGAAACGTACTTAGTACCACGCTTTATGTCCGGTAACGTTGCAAACTTAATATATTGCTGCTGTCCTTCCGTATTTTTAACCGGAATTATCATCTGAGCTTGCTGAACAGCCGGTTTATATTCTTCATCTCCCGGATGAGTTATTGAAAAAACAATATCCGATTTCTTGTCCGTCCATAAAGTTCCCCGATTCCATTGTATTCGAAATGTCACAGAATCAACTAAAACAACTGGGCCGGTAATCATCTGCAGGACCGGAGCTTTTCCAGCATGACCAATAGATGCCCCAACAGGCAAATCAGTCCAATTGGAAAGTCGGGGACTTTCTCCTGGAACAGTATCCAAAAAAACAGGGGTCAATTGAAATGTGATACCATCTTCCTGTGGTATAAAAGCCGGGTGAACTTGTAAATGAGTATTCTGTTGGGATACTGTTTTTCCGTTTTGAGACACACTTACCAATTGTGGCTTCATATCGTAATATCGGGATTGATACGCCAAAGTAGCCTCTATCATCTCACGATCAAAAACCAAAATGCTTGTGCAGGATCCCCTTTAAATTGATTTACCGGTGCCGGAATACATGAAGGCTTTTCATTTTTTTCCATCGCTCCATCAACCATCCCTCCTTTGTCGGATCTACGTGTCCATAATGCATTGCCTTCTTGATATAGAGAGCTATATATTGTACTTTTTCCGGAGTATAGGCAAAGTGTCCTTCAGCAGGACAGGCCAACATGCTTAAAGGCAGCAATGGATGCTCCTTACGTTCTTTCAAACCTTCATTGCTCCATGTATGTGCTGATTCATATTCTCCCATGGTTTCCAGACAAGGAATTTTATTGATGTTACGTTCTCCCCAAATATCCGGACATAGCCAGCGATCACGATGATATGGCCACTGACCACTGACAGAAATGCATGCCAATGTACGTTCCGGTTTATAGGCAGCAAGATAATAAGGCCAACTAGCAGCAGCCGAATGTCCTATGGCTATTAAAGGAGCTGTAGACAACTCTTTATATCCAGATTCTTCAGCAAGATCTGCCAAAAGGCCATCCAAAGTTTCCCATGCCCCATCCGTAAAATCAAATCCATGATTGAAAGAAGGACATACCCATATTTGAGCAACATCAAGCTCAGCCATACGTTGTCGGAAAGCCTCATCTTCAAGGATAGAAATTTCCTCCATATTGTGTTGGGCAACCAAGATTGCTTTTACTTGTTCACACTGCCCGGGAATCCACAAGTAAGCCCTTGACTCAGGATTTTTGGGATGAGTACTAAAATTATGGACGGGTACAGACCATTGCCAAATTCCTGTTTGTGCAACAAGCGTAAATGATAAAAGCCAACCGAATATTCCAAATAAAAATACATGTTTCATAGCTATCTTCATTGTTTATTATAAAAACGAATCAGAATCAAGAAACACTCAACTTTATTCTAAAATTATCTTCCAAAGAAATGAGTAAAAACCTATCTTTGTACGTATTAGATACATATACAAAACTTAAATAGCATGAATAAACACACTTTATCTGTAGCAATCACTTTCCTATTCTGTACCCCAATATCAGGGGGCATACCGGACGGAATTTACCACAAAGGATGGATAGACTTCAACAAGAACGGGAAAATGGATCTATATGAAAATCCTAAAGCCCCGCTGGAAGACAGAGTACAAGACCTGCTTTCACAAATGACACTAGAAGAAAAAACCTGTCAAATGGCCACACTTTACGGTTCAGGACGCGTACTAAAAGATGCGTTGCCTCAAAACAATTGGAAAACAGAAGTATGGAAAGACGGAATAGGAAACATAGATGAAGAACATAACGGATTAGGGGCTTTCAAGTCCGAATATTCTTTTCCATACGCCAAACATGTGAATGCCAAACACACCATTCAACGCTGGTTTGTAGAAAAAACACGTTTAGGTATCCCAGTAGATTTCACCAATGAAGGTATTCGCGGATTATGTCATGACCGGGCAACCTACTTCCCCGCCCAGTGCGGACAGGGTGCCACCTGGAACAAAAAATTAATAGCCCGTATCGGAGAAGTGAAGCTAAAGAAGCAGTGGCATTAGGATATACCAACATCTATTCTCCCATTCTTGATATCGCCCAAGACCCTCGCTGGGGAAGATGTGTAGAAACATACGGAGAAGATCCTTATTTAGTAGGAGAATTAGGAAAACAAATGATTACCAGTTTGCAAAAATATAATCTGGTAGCTACTCCGAAACATTTTGCAGTTTATAGTATCCCGATAGGCGGACGTGACGGAAAGACACGAACCGACCCACACGTAGCCCCACGAGAAATGCGTACCTTATATATAGAACCTTTCCGGATGGCATTTCAAGAAGCCGGAGCGCTGGGAGTAATGAGCTCTTATAATGACTATGACGGGGAACCCATTACGGGAAGCTACCATTTTCTGACCGAAATATTACGTCAAGAATGGGGATTTAAAGGATACGTAGTATCGGATAGTGAAGCTGTGGAATTTATCTCCAACAAGCATAAAGTAGCAGATACATACGAAGACGGAATAGCACAGGCGGTCAATGCCGGACTGAATATCCGTACCCATTTCACTCCGCCTGCCGATTTTATCTTGCCTCTTCGTAAAGCTGTTGATAATGGCAAAATCTCTCAGGAGACTCTCGACAAACGGGTAGCCGAGATACTTCGTATCAAATTCCGGCTAGGCTTATTTGACAATCCCTATCGTGGCAATGGTAAACAAGCAGAACAAATAGTCCATAGTAAGGAACACCAAGCTGTATCATTGGAAGCTGCCCGTCAGTCGCTGGTATTACTAAAAAATGAAACTAACCTGCTTCCTTTATCCAAATCTATCCGTTCCATTGCTGTTATCGGTCCCAACGCCAACGAACAGACTCAATTGATTTGCAGATACGGTCCGGCCAATGCTCCTATTAAAACCGTTTACCAAGGTATAAAAGAACTGTTGCCTCATACAGAAGTGATCTATAAAAAAGGATGTGACATCATAGATCCTCATTTCCCAGAAAGTGAAATCCTTGATTTTCCGAAAACTGCGGAAGAAGTCCAATTAATGGAAGAAGCCATTCGTGCAGCTAAACAAGCCGAAGTGGTAGTCATGGTATTAGGAGGGAATGAACTGACCGTCAGGGAAGATCGTTCACGAACCAGCCTTAACCTTCCCGGACGGCAGGAAGAACTTTTAAAAGCTGTTTGTGCAACCGGGAAACCGATCATTCTAGTAATGCTCGACGGACGCGCTTCTTCTATAAATTACGCAGCAGCTCATATACCTGCCATTTTACATGCTTGGTTTCCCGGAGAATTTTGCGGACAAGCTGTGGCCGAAGCCTTGTTCGGCGATTATAATCCGGGGGGAAGACTGGCAGTTACTTTTCCTAAATCTGTAGGGCAAATTCCTTTTGCTTTTCCCTTTAAACCAGGGTCAGACGAAAGTTCCTCTACTTCCGTTTACGGAGCGTTATATCCTTTCGGGCATGGCTTAAGTTATACTACTTTTACTTACAGTGATTTACATATATCACCATCACACCAAGGAGTACAAGGAGATATCCATGTAAGTTGTAAAATCAAAAATACAGGAAAAATAAAAGGAGATGAAGTAGTACAACTTTATTTACGGGATGAAATCAGCAGCGTTACCACTTATACCAAAGTATTACGCGGCTTTGAACGTATCAGTCTGAAAGCTGGAGAAGAACAAACTGTTCATTTCAGATTGCGACCACAAGATTTAGGATTATGGGACAAAAATATGAATTTCCGTGTGGAACTGGGTAGTTTCAAAGTAATGCTCGGAGCTTCTTCTACAGACATCAGATTACATGGTCAGTTCGAAATAACGCCCTAAACCTCTCCCACCATTTTAACTCAGCATGGAATGACAGGAATATTCAGATTCCTATAAATACAGTATTTCATTAAAACATCGGTAAATAATCAGTTCACATCTAATTTATGTTCACAGATCCTTTACCGATGTTTTGAACAAGAATCTTTTAATCTCTATTTTGAAGATATAAATGAAGGAGGAAGTTCTTCTACACCCCATTTTTTGTTAGGCTTTGCCCCTAATTTCAACTCCAAAGTCCCCCCCTTAATAAAGTCTTCATGATAAAACCAACATTTATTCCACTTTTTCCCATTAAGGGAAGCATTTTGAATGTACATATTATCAGTTGAATTTCCTTTCGTTATGATTTGGAAAGTCTTTCCGGAATAATAACGATTGTCCAAATGAATAGTAACCTTATCAAAAAGCGGAGAAGTAATCTCATAAAAAGGCTTTTCCGCACAACCACCATCCACCTCAAACAGTCCGATTGCCATCAGAACACCTAAAGCCCCCATCTGTCCCTGATCCTCATCATCCCGATAGCCTCCATAGGGAGTCACATCACAATAAGCAGCTTTTACTTTACGCACCCACTTCTGAGTAAGCCAAGGTGCTCCTGCATAACTAAACAAATGAGCCATTCCAGTCCCCGGCTGATTACCATAATCTGTCCAATTGCCTTCCTTTGTTTTATTAGAACGGAAAAACCCATACGACTCACTCTTTTCGAAATTAGCATTCAATCTCTTAACATACTGGTCGGCACCTCCATAAAGTTCTATCAATCCTGCCATATCATGTGGAACATAGTGTGAATAAATAGCAGAGTTACTCTCGCAAAATCCTCCTTTTTCTGTCAATTCCAACGGATCAAAATAAGGTAACCAGTTGCCATCCTCTCCACGAGGTTGCATATAACCACTTTCCGGATTCCAAAGATTACGATAATTCTTTGACCGCTTCATAAAAAACTCATAATCCTGTAATTTCCCCATTGTTTTCGCCATCTGTGCCAAGCACCAATCCTGATAGGCATATTCCAATGTCATGGAAGCTCCGGTAGTATGCATCCCTTCAACATCTTTCCGTCCGTCAGGCACATACCCCCATTCCTCATAATATTTCATGCCACCGGAATAAGCTGTCTTGCTATGTTCATAACCGGCATGGTCGCGAATACCTCCCACAAAAGCATTTTTCCGCAAACCTTCATAAGCCAGTTCCGCATCATAATTACGAATTCCTTTATTATAAGCCGAAGCAAAAAAAGAAACAGCCGGATCACCAATCATCACATACGTATAATTTCCTCCTGATGGTCCACGGGGAATCAGACCTCCGTTTTGATACATATCTATCATTGTATTACAGAAATTATCCATAACTTCAGGATATGCCATAGACCAGAGTATGTTCAGTGACCAATGACTTCCCCACCATGCATCAAAGTTATGATGATTATACAAAGGTTTTCCATCTTCTCCCAAAGGAATTTGCCGTATGCGCGGAAAGTCGGAAGTCATATCCATATAATGTCCATCGGCATCACTGACTACATGGCGTCCCAATAAGGCATGCCACAAATCCGTATAGAGTTTTATTTGCTGTTCTCTGCTACCGCCTTCCACTTCTATCCTTCCAAGCCAATCATTCCATTCGGAAAAAGAAGACTGCTTTACTTGCTCAAAATCCCAGCCTGACAGTTCCGTTAACATATTCTTACGTGCCTGTTCTACACTGACATATGAAATCGCCACTTTCAGCATCACCTTTTCGTCTTTTTCTGTTTTAAATCGGACTGCCATACCCGCATTCTTACCTGATATTCTTTCCGGATTGCTATTAGATTCTATCCGGCCTTCGCGCCAAGATACAACCTTATCCATTGGCTTGCTCAATTGTGCATAAAAATAAACAGGAGTATCTTTAGGACGACGTCCTGTACGTTCCATCATCTCCCATCCGGCTATTTCCTTATCACTTACTTTCCAAACCTCCGAATAAGCTGTAGGTCCATGTGCCAAAAACGCTCCCGTATCAAATAAAATATAACTGGCATCACTTTTCGGAAAAGTATAACAATGAAAGCCTACGCGCATAGTAGAAGTCAACTCTGCTGTTATGTCATAATCTGTCAGTTTCACTTTATGATATCCCGGTTTAGCTATCTCTCCATCATGAGTAAAAGCCGATTGATAAGCATTCATACCCAAATGCCCTTTAAACTCGCCAACGGTAGCATCACCGCCACACCGGACATCTGCCAATTATGAACATGACTAAAACAGCGTATTTGTTTTGAGTCATACAGATATCCTGATCCCCAAGAGTGCTCGGTATCCGTATCAGGCTAAGGCTGACCATACCAAACGGACGACATGCCGAACTGAAAAAAAACCATCGGGAACGGTGACTGTCAACAAAAGGATTTACCAAGTCAACATAATTCTTTTTAGTCCCCGCTTCATTGAACAACAAAGAACCAAAAGCAGGCTGATCACGATCGTATCCTTCAGGACGAATCTGCCGAAGAACCTGTTCCGTATAAGGCATCTGCATCCCTTTCCGTATAACAAAATGATTGTAGGTCATTTCAAAAATCGGCATATATCTACCCCTTCCTTTATTAGATATCTCAGTCCAGTTGCTATATTTTCCTGTGACATCCTTCCACACAGCAAAAGGAACATTATACCCCAAATTATATTTTGCGACATACTCAAACCCTTTCATAAGCCGGTTATCAAGAGCCGAATATAAATCATCACCTTGTTGCCAAGCTATTTCACAAACAGTTGCCAGGGCACCTATACCCAACATGCTATGCCCCTGATCACGACCACTCTCCTGTATCTGACCGGTATCCCCACTGATATAATGAGCTATTGTTCCGTTATCATTGGCATGAAGATAAAAATCAACCGCCTTATTATACATTTCCTCATTATCCCATAAAATAGCAGCTGCCATATAAGCTTTAGTCACAATAGGTCCCCAATTCCCATTTGTATAAGGCTTACGATGGTAAAAATTTTCCATTACAGGCAAGAACACTTCCCTTATCATTCTACTGATCTCATTAAACTGAACAACTGTCATCTTTTTATAAGTATGACGCAGTATTTCAGTAGCATAAATAATCTTTAATCCTTCCAACCCCACCAACAAAGGGGCATCATTCGTTTCCGGAATTCTTTTAAGTGTTCCGGCATAGCCTAACAATAATTCCAAAGATTTCTCGGCATGAGTCTTTTCACCAGTCAAAACCCACATCAATGCATTCTGATAGACTGCACTAAAGTCTTGCTCCATTTTTGATTTTGTATGACGAAACTCACCATCTCTTGAAATGATTTCAAAAGGTCCGAAAGGCTGATAATCCGCCTGAGAACAATGATGACTTTTCAATAATTCAAAAGAACCATAGGCAGGATATTCCTTATCAGCGATTTGAGCACGCATCCGCTCAATACTTTTTGTTGTATGTAATATTCCCGGATGCACAAATTTTCGGGCCTGCATCTCAAGTCCTATACTCAAAAACAGACAATAGAAACCCAATTTCAACAGGACTGATATTTTAAACTTTCTCATAACCGCTGCTGCTTATAGTTTTTGACAGATTTTATATTTCCATCGTCAGGAACTAAACGAACTGCCCCCCCCCGGATGCTTTCAAACAAAAGTTTAATTTCGTCTTGTTGCTCACACGATAAGTAGAAACTCTGACTTTAGTACGTGTTTTCACTGATTTATCCCCATCCGTATAAATTTCCGCTATGTAGTTCTTTCCTTCGGGCAAGAAATCCAAGCTTACAGATAAAACACGCTTCTCATTATTTGTTATCGAACCGATAAACCATTCCTCTCCTTTACGACGGGCTATAGTAATAAATTCACCGACCTCCCCTTGCAACACTTTTGTATCATCCCATGTAGTATATACATCATCAAAGAATTTCAACTCGGGTTCGTCTTGAGAATCTGATGGTTTATCATACCAATACATATATTGCAACGGACTATAATAAACTGCCGCCAAAGCCAATTGATGCGCAGGAGTGGTCTGGATAGATTTAGAACGAGGAACACCATAACTATCCTTGTCTGCATTCAAGCGACCGAAATCCTGACGATAGTAACAAATGGTATAATCCGCCGCTCCAGCTATAAACCGGGTAAAGGGAAGAGTAGCATTATGTGTTGCATCAGGAAATTCCTCATTACCTCGGATACCTTCCTGAGTCATCAGATTAGGATATGTACGACTGAACCCTGTAGGACGGTACTCATCATGTACATCAACCATCAAGCCATAATCAGCACATTTCTTGATCGCTTCATGCATCCATTTAGTCCATACTTGTGATCCCACCTGTACGAAACCAAATTTAATACCCGCTATCCCCCAAGACTTATACAACGGAAGAATCTCATCCAATTGCTGTTGTAATGCACGTTGATTAACATACAGGATAACTCCTATACCCCGTTCTTTAGCGTAAGCTACCACCTCTTTCAGGTTCAAAGCATTTATATCCGGATTTCTACGAGGGTCTAATGTCACTGTAGTAGCATCAGAAACCTTGTCATATTCAAATCCATACCATCCCGCATCAAAATGAATATATTGCAGATTGCGTTTCACGGCAAAATCGACCAAAGCTTTTCCTCCTTCTGTAGTCAATGTCACTTCACGCACCACTTTTCCGGGTTTTATCCATGAAGTATCCTTTATTTTACAAGAAGGGTTCAAATTCAGAATCAAATCATTATGTTCCAATATTTGTCCCGGTTTATCAGCACACATAATCACCCTCCAAGGAGTATGATAAGGAGCAATATCTTCTACGGGACCATACATAGCAGATTGAATCGTATTCTTTTTTCTGTCGATAACTTGAATTTTGTACGCACATAGTCTACCACTTGCGCTTCAGCCAGACATACGTAAGGACCTTCAGGTAATGTCAAAAGCAACGGACGGTCTGATTCACCGGGCCATCCTTCCAATGGGAGAAATTCATAAGGAGTCTGAGCCCTGGATGTAAAGTAAGCTTTTGTTCCTTCCGGTAAAGTATATTCAGTAAATTCATCTGTGATCTTCAAATATTGTCCGCCGGGAAACCGATAACGGAATGCAATCCCTTCATTATACGCCCGTATATCCAAAACCAACTTGTCACGAGAATTCTGACGGTTAATGACTACCGACCAAGCTTTATACTGATCTTTTATGGTGCTACGTTCTCCATATACAGGATGCCAGACAGTATCCTGTTCGGCAGTTGTCATGTCACCTAATGACAAATGATCACGCCATATAGTATTAGCCTTAATACCCAATAAAGATGGTTTTATCGTTTCTTTAGCATTCCAATTCAAAGAATAATGCAAGTTCCCACCCTCATCACTTAAAGTAAACTGATACTTTTCATCCGGCGAGGACATCTTTATCTCTTTTGCCTGAAGGATGGATAAAGAAAATACCATCCATAATACACCTATATATAATCTTTTCATCATACTAACTATTTATACCTTGCAAAGTTATACATTTATAGCGTACTCTCTATTTTTTATGTCATTGACAGATTAAAAAACCGTCTTTACTATAGATCAACAAAAAAGGAAGAATACGCTATAAACTTATTATAATATTAAGATAATTCAATTACTCCCAACCCGGATTATTTCCTAATTCCTGACCGTTGGATAAAGTATTCAACCATGTAACAGGAATAGGACGAAGACCATATTTACTTTTAAAGGTAGCTTCACTTAATTGGGTCTGAATCAATCCACCTGTAATATTAGTGACATCCCAATTGTATTTCAAAACTCTTTCTGCCAATTTTCCTGTACGCTGCAGGTCATTCCACCGTGGTGCTTCTCCATAAAGTTCCAATGCTCTTTCATCCAATACATTGTCTAATGTAACAGTACCAACATATTCTTGCAGTCCACCTTCCGGAGCATTATTCATGGCACGTTTACGTATCTGATTTATATAGTATAAAGCATTAGAGTTATCTCCCATTTTAACAGCAGCCTCAGCAGCAATTAAGTAAGTTTCGGCCAATCGGAACAAATAAATATCACGAGTTCCATTTTCTACTGTTCCCGAACTGTTATAACGGGTATTACAATCTTTAAATTTCCAAACAGGAAGCCAAACACGTGATTTTGCATTAAAGCTTTGATAACCGGTTTTATAATAATCATCATTTCCAGCATCAGCATAAGAACCCTCAGGATAATTATAGAAAAAACGTCCACGATTATTAGCAGCCGCTTTTTCAGCATCTGTATATTGTTTATAACCACTCTCTCCGGGAACAGGGAAATAAATTACGGTATCACCCTTTGCCACATTTACCCCATTTGTACTCTCAAACCAATTTCTACCATAAGCACGTCCGTCTATAGAAGTAGCCGGGTCACCATTCAATGGACTCATAAAAGTAACTTCCGTACGTCTATCTTTCTTCCAATCAAATAATAAATAACTATATTTGGTTGGCATAACAGAAGCATAATCATTACAATAAATTGAAGAAAAGCCCAAATCAGTCCAACCTTCACGATAAACAAACAAATAGAATTCTGTCTGAATATTATTATTCCATCCTGCTCCGGCAGAAAAGTTAAGACTGAAAATAATTTCATCATTCTCTTCATTTGCCTGACGATGAACCATTGCATAATCATCCAATAATGTATGTCCGGAATTCTTAATTACATCTACAGCATCATCGTAAGCCTTTTTAAAATCATCAGCTTCTGCATAACTCTGATATCCTCGAGTCAAATAAACAAGAGAACGAAGATGTTTAGCAGCCGCTTTTGATACACGTCCATAATTCGCCGAAGTCTGCTTCATGGGAAGAGAAGAATCCATAACGTCCTGCAAATCTGCCAGAATTTGTCTGTAAAAATCAGATCCACTATCCAATTGCGAAGTTGTAGAAGGTGAGGTCGGTTCTTCCAAGATCAATGGAGCTTGCCCCCAATTTTTTACAATTTCAAAAAGATATAACGCCCGCAAGAACTTAGCTTCCGCAACCCGTTGGGCCAAGATTTCTTTATCAATACCATCAAAAATATCTTGATCCTTTGTAACTACCATAGCAGCACGACCAATAGCAGCATTTACATTTTTCAAAGACTCATATAATACCTTCCACTGATTATAGACAGTGCCATTATCATTGGTATAATCTACTGTATACTGATTTAAAGCATTGGTTGCTGTTCCGTCATTCTGAGTCCCCAAATCCGTACCAAGTTGGGTCAACAGAAAATAGTTGGTTGTATTATAAACAGATTTTAATGTGGAATAGGCTCCATTAATAAGAGACTCATATCCTTCAGCCGTAGCATAATATTCTTCAGCAGACTGGCTAGACCAATTTTTTTCATCCAGAAAAGACGAACATCCCGAAAGAGCAAACACAGATGCCAACAGGAAACCTTTAGTAAATATATTTTTTGCTTTCATACTATCCTAATTATTTGAATGATAAATTAATACCAAATATTACATTGCGAGTCATTGCATCCGATGTATTGATGCTGACATTCAACTGTTCAGGATCAACCACATCCTTTGCACAGAAAATAAATGGATTCTGAACTGTTGCATATAAACGCAAATTGCCTAATTTCATTTTCTCAAGAACCGATGGTTTAAAAGTATATCCCAAAGTAATATAAGAAATCTTAAGGAAATTACTGGAAAACATCGTATGTGACATTTCCGATTTTGCATTTCCCCATGATCCTGCCTTGCTTCGATAAGTACCCATGTTACTAGGCTGTGCAGAAGCATTGGTAGGATTTTCCGGAGTCCAATAATCTTTTCTTAAATTATTAAAATTGAGATTGTTGTTTTCCAATGCATACGAAACATAGAACTGATTTCTAGCTCTTGCCCCTGCTTGGAAAGCTGCTTGAAATGACAAATCAAATTCCTTATATGTAAATGTATTAGTCATACCACCTGTCCAATCCGGAGTACGTTTACCATCAATCACACGATCTTTATCGTCAATCACACCATCCTCATTCAAATCCAAAGGTTTATATTGACCAGGTTTACAACCATATTTAGCTGCTTCTTCAGCTTCATCCAGCTGCCATACTCCCAATGTCATCAAATTATAATTTATATCAATAGGCTGACCAATAATCCAAAGATTACTATAATCACCACTCATACCAGCTAAAGACAATCCACGGGAAGTCAAATTCTCCTTATACTGTAAATCTACAATTTTATTCTTATTATAGGCAAAATTCAAACTAGTTCTCCATGAAAAATCTTTAGTACGGATATTATCCGAATTAATATTTACCTCAAACCCTTCATTTCTAACAGACCCTACATTTGCTTTTACAGAAGAATAACCGGTAGTAACAGGTACTGTCTTATTCATAATCAAGTCTTCTGTCAAACGATTATAATATTCCACACTACCCGAAATCCGATTATTGAAAAATCCGAAGTCAAGACCTACATTATATTCTGTAGTACGTTCCCATCCCAAATCCAAATTCCGTAAATTATTGGGAACATATCCAATAGACTCACTAGAACCGAATGTATAATATTTGGCACCACTAATAGATCCTTGCGTCTGATACGCACTTACATTATCATTACCGGTCTGACCATAACTTAAACGTAACTTCAAATTACTCAACCAAGACAAGCTCTTCATAAATTCTTCTCCTGACACTCTCCATGCTACAGCTGCTGATGGAAAACTTCCCCACTTATTGCCTTCAGCTAATTTTGACGAACCATCAAAACGAATACTTGCTGTTACAAAATACTTGTCCTTATACACATAATTGGCACGTGCTAAATAAGACATCAAATTCGTTTTGGTAAAACCGGAAGAAGAAGTATTACTTGCCGATCCTCCTGCCAAATTATACCACAAAGAGTTATATGACAATCCATTACCAATTCCTTTTAACTTTTCATCTTGTGATTGCTGCATAGAGAACACTCCGGTCAAATCTACGCGATGATCCTTCAATTCAAAGTTATAATTTACAAGATTATCCCAAACCCAATCTACATAGCTATTTTTCGCATAATTACTGGTTGCCTTATTTTGCCCTTTATTAGCTTTAGTGTATTTACCTCTGTACTGGCCAATTTCTTCCAAATTTATATCCGGCGAGAAAGTGGTCTTCAAAGTCAATCCTTTAATTGGAGTTATTGCCAGATAAATGTTACTCAGCAAATTGTACTTTTTGGTTTTATTCAGTTCATTCTTCATGGTAGTTAACGCATTATACTGACCATTAGAATAAGCCCACATTTCTTCTCCTGTCACCAAATCAGTCGGATGATAAGTCGGACGCAGACGAAAAGCATCCTGTAACAAGTCAGAGTTACCCGTATCACGTACTGAATGGGTTCCATACATATTAATTCCAAATTTCATGTATTTGCTAGGTTCTACATCCACAACAGCACGCAGATTATAACGGGAATATTCTTGAGGCTCCAACATACCATCTTCAAAATAATATCCGGCAGATAAAGCATAAGTAGCCATCTCATTACCTCCGGTAGCCGATATAGTATGATTTGTCATAAAGGCCGGACTAGAAACAGCATCCACCCAATCAAAATAATTTCCATCTTGAATAGCCTTTAACTCTGATGCTGTGAAAATCTGACTATCATCCACATATTTATTATTATTTCCGGCTCTTTTAGCCTCTCGTGCCAATTGCACATATTCTTCACCAGACATCATATCGGGCATATTCGTATATTTCCTATATCCGGCATATCCACTATAATCTATTTTTACTTTACCTATCTTACCTCTTTTAGTAGTAACCATGACTACACCATTAGTAGCACGGGAACCATAGATTGCGGTAGATGATGCATCTTTCAAAATATCAATTTTTTCTATATCATCCGGATTCAGGTTAGATAAAGAAGCTCCTGGCACACCATCTACAACAATTAAGGGAGATGTACTTCCGCTAATTGTATTCAAACCACGAATCAGAATATTATATTCCCCTCCTGGTTTACTATTAGAACGTTGAATTTGCACACCTGGCAAAGCCCCTTGCATAGCTCCTACTGCATCCGTTCTACCACTTCTTATCAAATCCTGAGTAGAAACAGAAGCTACAGCACCTGTCAAATCCGATTTCTTTACCGAACCATAACCTACCACTACAACTTCGTCCAACAGCTCAGTATCTTCTTTTAGAACAATCTTGAAAGAACGGTTAGAACCAATATTCAATTCTTGAGTTTGAAAACCAACGTAAGATATCTGTAACTTATGAGAAGGAAAAACAGTCAAACTAAAATTACCATCCAAATCAGTTACAATACCGTTGGTAGTTCCTTTCTCCATTACTGTAGCACCTATTATCGGTTCTCCATTTGGATCAATAACTTGTCCCGTAATCTTCACCGTATTCTGCAATACTTCTTGATTAATCGGAGAGTACAACCCTGCACCTGTTTGCTCTGCAACCGCATTTCCTAACGGCAAACAAGACAATACCATAAGTAATAAAAATTTGTCTTTCTGTTTCATAGCATGTACTTAAAGTTTAATTTATTAAATCATTCTATTTTTCATTTTCTTTTTTTACTTATTAAACGAATCTAAAATAAAATACACTCAAAAGACAGAAAAAATATTTTCTATCACTCACATATTCAAGAACATAAATATCTATCCGTCTGTTTACGAAGAACTCCCCTAGCTATATATAGCTGATTCTCTATTGTTCTCAATGATAGGCCTAAGTTTCTGCTTATCTCCGGATTAGAAAACTCTTTTTGGAATTTCATGATAAATATCTGTTTACATTTAGGAGGAAGGGAATTAATCCTTTTCTCCACAATCACAAAAAACTCTTTTGCCAACAAATCGTTATATCCATTTATATGTACCACTCTATTTTTTTCGTTACTATAGATTTCCTCGTATCTTTGCGCTATCTGCCTATGGCGTACCAAATCAATACAACGATTATATATTGCTGCATAAATATATTTTAAGGCTGCAGCCTCAGATACAAAATAATTTGTCTGCTGAAATAACCCTATAAATACATCCTGCACTACATCTTCAGCATAAAATTCACTAGATAACACCTTGCCCGCATACCGCATAAAACAATTCTTAAATTTCTTATAAATATCTTCCAAGGCTATATCCCCTTTTTGATAAAGACTAATATCAATAGATTGTGTATTCATAATATGAACGGATTAACAATGATTTTATAAATTAGCCAAAACAGATTGTTTCTCTTTCAAACGTTTCAATCGTACCAATGCTTCCAAATAATAGTAATCTGCATAACTAATAGAAGCATCAACTTCCCATCCCTTGTTCATGTGCCCAACCGAATGCAATAAAAAAGCATCTTTTTTATTGCGAGCCTGATATGCCGGAGAAGATAGTATCTGAAGCATTTCCACAGCCTTATTCCGATAGAAAGATGCAGAATCACTATTATTTATATAGGTGGAAAGTTCCAATAAGGCAGAGGCCGTTATGGCAGCAGCCGATGCATCTTTCGGTTCACCTGAGGATAATTCCGGAGCATTAAAATCCCAATAAGGAATCATGTCTTCGGGAATACGGGACAAATAGACATCCGATACCTTCCGGGCAAAATCCAAAAAACGTACATCATGTGTTTCACGATATACCATGGTATATCCATAAATAGCCCATGCCTGTCCACGGGCCCACATAGAATCATCACTCAATCCTTGATGGGTAACTCCTTTTATAAAATGACCATCCAGCGTAT
>ENA-OQIC01000071-OQIC01000071.1-human-gut-metagenome-genome-assembly--contig:-NODE-71-length-41187-cov-2.981710_pt1 | contig 41187 bp, 40 predicted proteins | sample MGYA00242572_ERZ504736 | MGnify/ENA primary metagenome ERZ504736 (study PRJEB26092, sample SAMD00036201) | human gut metagenome | host: Homo sapiens | study: EMG produced TPA metagenomics assembly of...
CCGAACTCAACCGTAAGGAGGCGGCACATACGGAGGAAACAGCGAGGCTCAAAAACCGCATTTCGTGGCAGAATCAAATTATCGGCACTCTCAGTTTCTTCTTGCTCAAAACAAGCGACATTTTCCGCAAAGCAGTAAACGGCATCATCCGTTTGGCAAGAGAGTATTACAAGCCACGTTTCGATGCGGAGCAGGTATCAGACATCAAGAGTGCTCTTAACCTGTTCGGTGACGACAAGCAGTCGCAACAGACAGCCGGAAATTTCCTGTATATCACAGCCCAGCAAAAAGGCAAATTGGATAACCGGGAGCAAATCAAAGCCAGACGGGAAGTCGATAACGTGGTGGATGGACATTATGACCAACAGCAGAAGAGAGGGGATTCAATAAGAAGATAACTTGTACATAACACACCCTCAAATAATCGTAATATTTTGAAGTTCAATTAAATAAAAAATGAGTAACTTTGCAAATAAATTAAAGAGGAATATGGCTAAAGACAACAACATACAAGTGGCTGGTAACTTGACGGATAACTTTCGGGGTTATGCGGCATTGCTGCGCGGAATAAAGCATAGAGTGCAGATTGCCCAGCAACGTGCGATTTATGCCGCCAATGAAGAGATGCTTCGGATGTATTGGGACGTGGGCGAAATGTTACAACAGAGCCAAGATGCTGACGGCTGGGGCAAGAAAACCCTGCAACGGTTGGCTGTGGATTTGAAAAACGATTACACCGAAATAAAAGGCTTTTCTGTGCGTAATATGCAGTGCATGATACAGTTCTTCAATGAATACAATCAGGAACTTACGATGACAAAAGGAGCTGTAGCTCCAATTACGCAATCACTGATTGCGCAATTAGGCGAATATAATTTCACCCTTCCTATCAAACATTTGGGCTGGACGCATAACTTGATACTCTTACAGCAGGTCAAGGATATTCGCGCACGGTATTGGTATATGGTGCAAAGTATTACATCTCATTGGAATACGCGTTATCTGCAAGAAGCCATAAAGTTGGACGATTACGGCAAGCATGGAGCATTGGCAAACAACTTCACCGAAACACTACCTGCACCAGAGGCAAACAATGTAAAATCCATGCTCAAAGACCCGTACATATTCGATATGCTGACTTTCACCGACCCGTACAACGAGCGTGATGTGGAAATCGGCTTGGTCAAGCACGTGGAGAAATTCCTCGTGGAAATGGGAGCCGGATTTGCCTTTATGGGGCGGCAGTACCACATTGAGGTGTCGGGCGATGACTACTATATTGACATATTGATGTACAATGCTTTCCTGCACCGCTATTTGGTGATAGAATTGAAAGATACGGAGTTCATGCCGGAGTATATCGGCAAACTGAACTTCTACTGTTCTGCGGTGGACGACATTCTTTGCCGTGAGGGAGACAATCGAACTATCGGACTGCTGCTTTGCAAGGGCAAAGATCGCATCAAGGCAGAATATGCCTTGCGCGACATTCAGAAGCCTATCGGTGTTTCCGACTACGAACTGGGACAAGCTTTGCCCAAAGACTTCCGGGACAACCTGCCCACGATTGAAGAAATCGAGAGAGAATTGGAGATAAAATAAAGAAAATACTTGTCCGAATTTTTATGTTGCGCATTGTAGAGATGTAAGCCTCTGGGAATCGGTATTTTTTAGAAAACAACATATAGAGAAATTGCAAAAACAATTGAAGCTAAATTTAATTCCAAATAATACATATGCAAATATCTGCCCCTAAATCAACAGAAAAAGCGTTAGAAAAATTACTTGATAAAATGTATATCAGCAATGTAAGTAAACGCTTAAGGGAACTCAATCAACCAAATGACATTGATAGAAAAAGATGGATTTGGGAGTTACTACAAAATGCAAAAGATACGATAACAAACAATCCGAAGCGAGATAGCATTAAGGCTCGAATTCTTATTGATGGCGACTCGGTTAAGTTTCAGCATGATGGCGACCCATTTACAGCTGATGCAAGATTGGGGTTACTATATAAATACAGTGAAGACAAGGAAAACGCTGAGAGTACTGGACGTTGGAACGGGTTTCCTAACCACGCACTGCCTTTCCAAAATTGTAACAATTGAGAGTAATATGTATGGCGATGAAAATGCAATCATCGGCTTTTCTGTAACTATGTATAGAGATGGTTTTACCGAAAAAGAACTTCTTGAAGGTCTTGACAAGATGAGAGCATCTGAACTATATAATAGCGAGCCATACGACTGGACCACATATACCTATCATGTCAATTCAGAATCGGGCCGTCGTGCAGTACAATTAGGCAAAGAGAACTTCAAAGAAAATATTGCACAAACTCTATTATTTTGCAAAGAATTATCTTCTGTCGAGTTAATAGACAATGGAGAAAGGACATCAATTGAACGTATATCAGATACTCCAATCACAAACGAACTTCATCAGACTCAGTTTAGAATTATTGCTGGTGATACAAAGCCTGTGATTCGGACTTTTATATATTATTCAACAAAAGAGTTGGATGAAGAACTTTCAGCAAAATACAAGGCAGAACGTTCTATAAGATTACAAGCTGCTTGTGAAGTTGATAGTAATAAGAACATAGTAAGTACAGACACCAAAACGTCATTGTTCTGTGTGTTCCCATTGGTCGGCATTGAAGGGCAAATACAGATGCTATATTCGTGAATAGTCCAGATTTTGAACCAGACAGCGAGCGACAGAGCTTGATTCTCAATGGAATTACAATAGACGAAGAGAAAAATGTAATTACAGAGGTTGGTATCAACCAGAAAATTCTTTATAAACTACCTGATGTATTCAAGATTATTGTTGAATATCTTTCTGAAGAAAAGTTCAATAGTTTTTTCAACCTGTGCAATGGATTGAAGTCGTTAAAAGACCACGAGAAATTAGATAAGGATTGGTACAAGAAATCTGTTATCTCAGCACTGCGAGAGATACTGACAAGCTATCCAATAGTAACTCCTTTATCTACATCAGGAACACTTCTTAGGTTGTCAGATTGCATTATTGCTAAAGAAAGCAATCAAAAATCGGAGGACACCTTACTCGATTTGCTCACTTCACTATACCCTGAAAAATTGGTTGCTGACAATAGTAAATGGGCACACATTCTTTGGAAAGATGATGAAATAAGGTTGTGGACAACAGATGATGTTTGTGCTGACATTGAAGCCAGAAGTTCTATGGACTCTCTTGATGTTGTTTCAGATAGTGATAAATTTGAATGGTACAACAAATTTTTAGCTTTCGTGTTGTCTCAGGATGAGCTTTTGCTCAAAAAGTATGCTCTTTTGCCAAACATGAACGGAACGTTCTTGAAGAAGGACAAAGAAGGTTTCAAGCAAGGCGAGGGTGTTACAAGTATAGTTCTTGACGTTTTAGCAAAGCTCGATGGAGATATGAAACCGTTACTCCTTCATGAATCAATAACAACCATTTCGTTGGATAGTAAATTTAATTCTACGAGTTATTCTGCCAAAGTGAATAGTTTGGCAAAAGGTATTATTGACACCCCTGCTTATACAGATGCAACCAAACTCGCGAAATTACAGCCACTTATTTCTATAGTTGTGTCAGATAGCAACAAATATGAACAGGTGTTTGTAACAAAGCGTTCACGCATATTCACGATTACAAAAGAACTTTTTCAATGGCAGGACGCACAAACGGTTGCTGATAATTCATTGAATAAAGCGGCTTGGGAGGAAACGGACAAGTGGCTTATCAACTATATAATCTCCACTATTGAGTCAAAGGTTTTTTTGACAAATCTTCCTGTCGGATTAGGCGCAAAGTGGTTGAATGACACAATTCTTAGTTTAGGTATTACCTTGGCAACAATGAATAATAAGGCAATAGTCCCTAACCAAAATGGAAAATTCTGCCTTTCTAAGAATCTGTTCATTGACAATGGTATTCCAGAGGTATTGAAGAACGATGTGTTTGGGAAAATAGGACTGTCATACAAAGATATTCTGCTGGACAATGCTATTGACCTAAAATCATTGGGAAAGACAAGTGCAAAAGATATCGCAGACTTTGCCACAGATTTATCAAACGCAACATTAGGCTACCAGAGTTGGAATAATTCAAACACATACAATAGCTATGCCCTGTATAGAAAGTACAGTGAGGAAACACTGCGCCAAGTAGCATTATACTTGATACAGGTTCTACCAATAACAAGTTCCGAAAACGAGAATATCTCAATTACTCAAACAGCATTAAAGAATATTGCTCGTTATTTTCTGCCTGGAAAATGTGAAGGAATAGAAGAATCCATTGAGGTCGTTGACAGCAAACTATGGCTTCGTATCAATGAGTTTATTTGCCGTGATATAGTTTCTGTAATTGAAAAGAAAGCAAATACGGAAACCTTCTTAGATGAACTTTCAACTAGCGATGATGAGTTTTTTGAGAATCTAAATGTGCTATACAAATATATTGAAAGTCGCAATCTTCAATTTTCAAACAAGGCAATATATCCAAATCAAGCAGGAAACTTTGTCGCTAAAGACAGACTTTATAAAGAAGCTGAAAGTATAGATAAACCGCTTAAAGACATTATTGCATTGATTTCTGATGAAACGAACAACTACTACAATATCCTTATTGACCCACGTTGTGTAGCAACAATCTCCAAGCAGAAAAACTCTGCGGATGCTTATGCCTATATTGATGGAAGAATTAAGGAGCTCTATAGTAATAATTTAAATTGGGAAGATGAAAACTTCAGAAATGCTACACGTTTGTTGATTGACGAATGGGGCGAATCAAACAAGAGCCTGTTTGATGAAAACCATTTCCCCAAAGTGTATCCTATCAAAGATTCTGTTAGCATGAATGTTGTCTGGACTAAAAATGAAAGACAGCAATTACAGACCTTGAAGAATAGTTTGAATGAAGAAGACTTGACGGAACTTGTGACTCACATTGCAGATTTTAAGGATTTGAGCAGCCGTAACAAGGAACTGGAGGATGAGAATGCTCGCCTGAAACAGGAAGTGGAGAGATTAAAGTCGGGACGAGCCGCAAAAGTTGGTTCGGAAGAAAGCGAAATGTCTAAACGAAAGATGTATGAGGCTCAACTTCAAGCACAGCAAAAACTAATGGAAGAACGTCCAGATTGGAAGTTCCCAACAGGATATGGAGAATGCGACGAGGACGGTGTTCCATATTGCTATTCAAACGAGGAGGTTCAAGACGAATTAGGAAAGACAATTAAAATAGTTCTTAAAAGCTATAGAACTGAAACAGAACCATTCAAGGTAAATCCAACGGAATGGGAATGGGTTGTAAAAGAAAACGCTAAGCTGTTAGTGTATCGGTCTAATAATGAGATAGTAGAAGTCCCTAAAGACAATCTCGTTAAAAAACAGTCAACGTTCTCTATCACATTCGATTCAGAAAATCTTAATGTGGATGAACACGAAGACAGATTGAATAGTTTTTCATCGCTATTGAAATATTTCAATGAGATGCACTTCAACTTCGCATCCTTTCGAATCCCAGGCAATGCAAAATCTGTCAAGAATATCTATGCAAAAAAGCAAGGAGTACAGAACCTATATTCAGAGGAGGATTCATTATGAAGTTCAAACGAGAAGATTATATAGCATTTCTTGAAACTGAGTATGATACTCAGATGAAGGAGTATGGTCGTCTGATTGCAACCAAAGCTACAGTTCTGAAAGAACGTGGCGAAGTATTTGTTGGCAAGTTTGTTAGCTTTAGAGGAGATTTCTCCATCTTCAAAGTGCGTATCTCTGACAACATGCCTCGTAAAAATTCTTTCTGGACAGCATCTTGTTTTATCGGCGAGATGGCGAGTTACAAGAATTGGGGTGATTGTGCTTGGGCAGACCTTCGGGAACAATATCAATGTGATTACTCTGATGCACATTGCGTCTGGATTTCAAAATCAGAAGACCCTGCATTTTGCTTGGTTGGGGTGAAGAATATTACCGTGGATTTTGCAAATTTGCTTGAATCCCAAAATCCAATTATTGCCTTCGGGCCTAACGACCCACCATTGAAATATCTACTCAACTTGAAAGATATTGTCCAAAACTCTGAATGTAAAGCGACAAAAGAAATTTTAGATTATTTTTCTCAATTAGAAAGCACATGGAATCCACAAAAGGTTGCCGCGACAGAAGACCTGAATATCCACATTCTGCGTAGTTTGGAATCTCATAATACTGTTGCCATTCAAGGCCCCCCTGGAACAGGTAAAACATATAGGATGGGAAGGTTAGTAGCACAACTTTTGTCAGAAAGAAAAAGCGTGTTGGTAACAGCACTAACTAATGAAGCATTGAAAGTCGTTGCTTCCAAAGAGGATTTGAAACCGTATCTTGAAAGTGGCAAAGTATCAAAGACAAGCCTGACGATAGATGAGCGACATGAATTACCTAAATTGGTAGCAAATGAAGGAAACGTTTGCAATGCCACGCCCGGTCATCTCTCGCTTGCCACGTTCTACATTTCAAGTGGGTGGGCTAAAGACATGCTTGAAACTACTCCTTTTGATTATGTCATAGTAGACGAAGCAAGTCAGGCATTACTACCAATGATTGCCGCATCGAAGAAGTTAGGAAGCAAAGTCGTATGGATAGGAGACCAGAAGCAGCTTGCTCCTATTGTTAAAACCAATGAAGACAAAATCAATACTTGTGGTTGGAGTCCTATTGTGAAAGGATTTGATACTCTTTGTAATAATATTCCTATGCCAACATTCATGTTGAGCGATACATTCCGTTTGACTAAGAGAGGAGCTGAATTCACAGGTATCTTCTACAACAATGAACTGAACTCGGTTGCAGGTGTTGATGAGGTACAAACATCCTTGCCTGTATTGAATAGATTGGGAGGACCTTCTTTGGTGGATTTAGAACTTAAAATAGGCGACAAGAAACCTGTAAATGCGTTGAATGTTGCCTTTGGTTTGACTGAACGAATATTGAAAGAAAGTCCCGAAGCCAAAATAGCAATTCTATCCAAATTCAAAGAAACGGTCAAGGAATTGCAAAAGACATTCATCACGAAACTGCACAGCGAGGGGATTCCCGACAATCTGAAAATAGAAACTGTTGACAGAATACAGGGATTGACTGTCGATTATACCATTTTCCTCATCCCCAATGCTTCTGTTAGCTATTCTCTTGACAGCGAACTTTTTAATGTAGCAACATCTCGTGCAAGCCGTTGTACTATAATTGTTGCTGATAGGATGATTCTCAAAAACTTCATGTCAGATGAGGTTCGACGCTTCTTGCTGAAAATCAATGAAAACAAAGTTGCAGCATTAAACCCATCCATGACTCAAACCATAACATCTGGTGAATTAAAGGTAACGGTTCTTGGGAAAATCAATCTGCCTGAAAAACATTTGAAGGAGATTGTGGCAGACAAGGAGAATATTTTCATTATTGACACGAATGTGTTTGTAAAATGTCCAACCATTATCTCAAAAATAGGAAAGTATAAAGTTGTGATTCCCACTACAGTATTGGAAGAACTTGATCGTTTAAAATTGAAACAAAGTATTGACAAGAAAGCACTCAACGATGCGGTTAAAAACATCAACAAGGCTTTTCTTAATAATTATTCCAGCATGGAAGAAGGCGACTCGTCATTGCTTCCCAATGGTTTCGATGCACAAAAAGCCGATTGTCTTATTCTTTCCGTTGCACTAAGATATAAAACAGAGGATAAGAATCCTATATTGTTGACTTCCGACAATCTCTTGCAATCCAAGGCTCTAGGATTAGGCATTACAACAATTTCGTTGCAAGATTTTCTTTCCGAAAGAAGATGATCGTAAGTTTACAAATAAATACGATAAAAATATGGTACTTAATGAAAATTTTGGAGGAGAATCTGCTCTGCGACCCAAAAGCTCAGGGATAACGAACAATATCGGAAAAATATTGTACCTTTGTACAGGCTTAAGCAATGAGCCAAAATAGAAGTGGAATATCGGAAACAAATTGCACCGAAAAAAGAAGAAACCGTTCGTATTGACACTCCAAATGAGTTAAGAATCAATAAAAGCGTTAAATCTTCACCCCTTAGAATGTACCCTTAAAGGTTACGACCATATTTATGACTTATTACTTACAAACTATTGAGTAATAACCGGTTGTAAATACGATGATTAAAGAGATACATTGACAAAATGAATCGCGAGACTCTGTTTCCTAATGTATTTCAGTAGCAGAACTAAGTCTTAAATTACTTCGTGTGTAAAACTATAAGTATGATTCTGTCATGGGGTGGAGATGGTATGCTTTTTCGATATTGCTGACTAATGATAATCTAGAGGAGTGGGTAAACCTAAGGATAGCGTATCTGATTGTGAATTTATTGTATATGAAATCACTACAGTAGTTGCAGAAGGTCCGAGAACAAAAGTAGGAGGAAAACTTTTTGACTGTTATCCTCCTACTCGATAATTTGCGGAAAATGATTAAATTATTTTCAGTATTCTATTTTTTTAGAATGCATAGCCAAATCCTGCATTCAAATATATCGGATACATATTGAATGTTATTGTTTTAAATTCCTTTTTGAAAATATCGTTCAAGCCCCATTCTAAATCGGCATGTACTGTCAAGTGTTTGAAGGCTTTCCATTCTGCTCCGGCTTGCATGCCCCATTGGAAACTTCGTAAGTCCTTTGAAAAATCATAAGGGGCTGTATTTCCATCTTTAAATTCCACTTTAGTACCAGTGGGATCACCTTTTCTTAAATAACCATCGGATACATATCCATTGAAATCACCGCTGGTCATGAATGACACATAGGTCCGGCACTTAGTCTGACACGGGACTTAACTGATAAGCTGCTAAGATTGGAATTGAGAAATAGGAGGCTTTAAATTTAGTTTTTACTTTTCCTGTCCAGTTCCCGGCCAAATGTTCGCCACCATCACCAATGATTTCCATCCCGTAATTTTTTACACGAGCTTTGGTTTCCATCCCTTTGTTCTCTAAGCGGAGTCCTAAAATCATTCCCCACTTTTTATCTTTATCAAACCATTTGGTGACATTACCTTCGATTGCGAAACAGACATTCGGACTATATCCAGTGATAGCTCTGATCTCTTGTGGCAAAGGTAAGGGAGATGTTCCTCCGATATTAAATCCTGCTTTCACTCCATACTCCAGTCCGTGCAATGATGACCAAATGATGCCGTGATTTCTTTCTTCTTGCGCCTGTACTTTAGCAAGTGTGCTTGCTAAAGTGAGAAGACAAATAAATAATATACTTTTTTTCATTGTTACTTTCCTATTTAATATCCCTATAACTTAGTTCAACTTCATCAATGTATAGTGTGCTACCGGCTGCACCTTCAAATAAGTCACCTTTGATACTTGAAGAGAATACGATTGCAACATTGTATTTTCCATCTTCCAATTTCTGTGAATCAACGGTTTTACCCGGTAGTGTGATAAAGGGTAAATTAAATTCGGTCCATTGTTCTGTCTCTTTAGCATTTGAAATTCGTGCTATTGAAATAAGATTAGGGCTGGTAAATACATTCGTTCCATCCAGAGACTTTACTTTATCGTCTGTTTCATAAAATACGGCATATATGTCACAAATATCTTTTCTTCCGGATACAGGTTCTCCTTTTACGGTGAATACTTCTCCTGCTTTGTATTTGTAATACCCCTTGAACGAAGTAGGAATGTGCGTAAAAGGAACGCCAAATTTGGTCGCTCTTAATACATTTCCAATATCCAGAGTGAAACTTCCCATAAATAGGTTACCTGCGGCAATGTACATTTTGAGTAAAGCTCCTAATGATCCTGTGTCTTTAGTTGTTAATTTCACACAATTACCTTGTACACCGTCAGGGGCCGGGCTGGTGGGGTATTCTTCCGGCTTGGCTTGTACTCCTGTATAGTTGAAACCTTCATTGGCGTTTGCCCAATTCAGTATATTGCCTATTGCATCAGATTCTTGGAAATTGTAATATAGAATATTACCTTTTTTATCTTTTACTGGCAAAGCATTCTCAAAATGATAACTAGTTGGTATACCAGAGAATAGGGCTGTTACCTCATATTCTTTTTTCCATTTTCCATCTTCGGAAGTAACCACATATTTTTGTGGTGTGGAGAAGTCGCGTACAACCCCACTTTCCGGATTAATGGTAGCGCCGGGAGTGAGTGTAAATTCCGGAGCAAGTTTACTGATATTCGCTCCTTTTTTAGTGGCAAGGTTATTTGGTCATTTCCGATAATCGGATCTCGATTGAGCACATCACCCGGTACTGTACAAGTCTCAATGTCTGCTTCTGCATTAGGTGCTTCGTCTTGTATGCAAGAAACCATTATAAAGCCCAGAAAGAAACAGGCTATCAGATTCTTTAATTTCATTCGATTCTGTTTTTGATTAATAATCCTTTTAGTTTAGTTGATTTTTTGTAAACTTGGCTGCAAAGTTAAGTTTCTTTTTTGAAAAGATACATTTGAATGCCTACAATACAACATTTTATAACGGTCATAATGTTCAGAATGGTATGTTTTTAGTCTAAAGTCCATGAATCTTTCCATTCGATAATCGGTTTGGGACCTTCAAAATGAATGGGAAGCCAGATGTAGCGTCCGTCAATAGCGTTTTGCGGAGTCCAGCGGTCACCCATGTATATAAACTGATTTTTCTTACCTTGTACCGGTAGGATATAAGTGCTTTGAGAATGAAAAGTAAGGTCTGCATCCTGACCTATACAAGGATTTCCTAACTCTTTCCATTCTCCCCAAATGGAAGAAGCTATGGCAGAGCGTGCGGCATTGGGATTCCATCCGCTACAGCCGGACATAATAAGGTAATAGTTACCATCTTTCTTGAACATGGCCGGAGCTTCCATGAACCGGTTAATAAAGACCCGGATATATTTGCCTGTATAGCCTGTATAGGTCGGATCCAGTTCGGCAATGTGCAACGTACTATTCTCTTCGGAGGAGTAGATATGGTAAGCTTTACCGTCATCATCGACAAACAGATTCATATCACGCGCCATTTGCCCCTGCTCCATGTCGCGGCCCAATATGTTGAGGCTGTCCGGATGGGCAGGAAGACTACCTCCGGTGCATTGACGTTCTTCTTCTGCAGAAGGTCTGCGGGTGGTTTTATGAATGGGCAGTACGTTGATGGGCCATGAACCGGCATTGGGACGGATCAGCTTTTAGAAAGGTGTAAGGGCCTGTAACCCGGTCGCTAAGGGCAATTCCGCTTAGTGCTCCCGAATATCCTGCACCTTTGGGTTCAAGATGAAACCACATGACATATTTCTTAGTGAGAGGGTTGTATATAACTTTAGGACGTTCGAGAATACACCTTTAGAAATGGGATGTCCGGGATCATTTTCTATCACTGATAGTGCAATACCACAGTCTTTCCAATGATATAAGTCATCGGACGAGTAGCAATGCACCCCTACATTGGCTAAATTTCCGGCTTCACCTTCTGTTTTGTGTTCGCCAAACCAATAATAGGTTCCGTTTTCATATAAAATGCCTCCGCCATGCGCATTGATATGTACCTGGTGATTATCGGGCCATATCTCTCCGGGAGTGAAAGATTGTCCTTGGGCTGTTTGTGAGAAAAGAAAGCATAACAGAAACAGGGCTTTTAGTATAAATCCTTTATTCATTACTCTTTTTTATTAAGTATTTGTAATTGAGAGGCAAAGATACATGATAATTATTAAATAACCAGAGGATAGAGTGTAAAACCATTCACTCATCCGGATAGGATATTCTTTGGTTAAATGGATGGTTTATAAGAGTATATTTTCTACTTTTGTGCAAAATATAAACCTTGGACAGATGACTGAATCAGAAAGAAAACAGATAATCGCTTTAATACAGCGGGAGGTGATTCCGGCTATCGGATGTACAGAGCCGATTGCAGTTGCATTGTGTGTAGCAAAAGCTACAGAGACTTTGGGGGCCAAACCGGAGAAAATAAAGGTATTGTTGAGTGCTAATATCTTGAAAAATGCAATGGGAGTAGGAATCCCCGGTACGGGAATGATCGGGCTGCCCATCGCTGTGGCTTTGGGTGCGTTGATCGGGAAGTCCGATTATCAGCTCGAGGTGCTGAAAGACAGTACTCCGGAAGCTGTAGAAGAGGGAAAGAAACTGATTGATGAAAAGCGTATCTGTATTTCGTTGAAGGAAGACATTACGGAGAAACTTTATATAGAAGTGACGTGCGAAGCCGGTGGTGAACAGGCGACGGCTATCATTTCCGGTGGGCATACCACCTTTGTTTACGTGGCAAAGGGAGATGAAGTACTGTTGAATAAACAGCAGACTTCCGGGGAGGAAGAGGAAGAAGAGACTCTGGAACTTACTTTACGGAAGGTGTATGATTTTGCGTTGACTGCTCCGTTGGATGAAATCCGCTTTATTCTTGAGACGGCACGGCTTAATAAAAAGCGGCAGAACAGTCTTTTCAGGGTGATTACGGACATGCGTTGGGTAAGATGCTTCGGGGCACTTATGAACATAAAATTATGGGGGATAGCGTTTTCTCACATATTCTTTCGTATACGTCGGCAGCATGTGATGCCCGTATGGCGGGAGCCATGATTCCTGTTATGAGTAATTCGGGCAGTGGTAACCAGGGGATTTCTGCGACTTTGCCCGTAGTGTATATGCCGAAGAAAACGGAAGTCGGAAGAAGAATTAATTCGTGCTTTGATGATGAGTCATTTGACTGTGATTTATATTAAGCAGAGTCTGGGACGCTATCCGCCTCTGTGGCTGTGTAGTGGCGGCAACCGGGTCGAGTTGTGGCATTACTTGGTTGATGGGAGGCTCTTATAAGCAGGTGGCTTTTGCCGTTCAAAACATGATAGCCAATCTGACCGGAATGATTTGTGACGGAGCTAAACCCAGTTGTGCTCTGAAGGTGACGACAGGAGTGTCGACAGCTGTGTTGTCGGCGGTAATGGCAATGGAGAATCGTTGTGTTACTTCGGTCGAGGGAATTATTGACGAGGATGTCGATCAAAGCATCCGAAATCTGACGCGGATTGGATCACAGGGTATGAATGAAACAGACAGGGTGGTGCTCGACATCATGACACATAAAGGGTGCTAATGTTAAACTATATGTTAAAAAATAGAAGACAAGCAGTAAAAGACTAATTCTTTCATTTTCTTGATATAAAGAATCTTGTTGGAGTGACGAACTATTAATGCTGTATATATGAAAAAACATTTTGTATGGTTGCTTTTATTATTTCCGCTTCTGCTGACCGGATGTTATGGAGAAGAAGATAAAGAGAAGGACCAGGGAGATTATATTTGGGATTTCATAAACTATAATATTTATTTTTCTGTGAAGGATGCCGCCGGCAATAACTTGCTGGACCACAGGTTGCGTCGAATATATTGGGTAATGAGATTACTGTGGAATATGGGGATAAATCCTTTCCATTGGAAAATTCTGTGGATACCCGCTTTAATATGCCCCGCCCGTTGGGATTGAGAAAAGAAGTGCTGGGTGAAGCGAAAGAGCGTGTGCTTTCTTTTGGTGAGTTTTCTCCGGAACATCAATATAAGGGAGAGACCTTTACGATTCATTGGGGAGATGGAACGAAAGATGTGGTAAAATTCGACTTATATATCACCTGGAAGAAACAGAACCCTACAATACATAAAAGGCTTTACTTGAATGACAAAGAATACAGTAAGGATTCTTTCCTGATAAAGATCGTGAAATAGATTGTCTGTCCTTAGGTAGTAATAAACGTGAACATACGATGCAGTTGCAGTATGTTCACCGTTTTTCGTTTTATAAATTACCGCTCGGGATTAATGGCAATGTCCACAACCGCAGCTGTCTCCACAACTGTCTCCACAACTGTCTCCGCAGTCGTCGCCACAACTTCCGCAACTGCATCCGCCTTCGCCGGTCATCATTTTAATCATTTCCTGAATTTCTTCGTTTGTAGCCGGACGGCTCTCGGTAACCTCGCCCACGAAAGTCAAATCTTCACCGGCCAACGGATGGTTCATATCCATCACTACCGTATCGGCTTTTACTTCAACTACACTACCATTCAGGCGCTGGCCTTCTGAGTTCATCAAAGGAATGATGTTTCCCGGATAGATATGTTCGTTATCGAATTTTCCGTCAATCTCAAAGATGTTTTTGGGAAGATCGATTACATGTTCTTCGTCATATTCACCATAAGCTTCGGCAAAAGGAATAGTAAATTCAAATTTGTCTCCTTTATGAAGGTTTACTATCTGTGATTCAAAAGCTTCGAGCGTAGTGCCCAAACCTGAAATGAATTGGAAAGGATGTTCGGCTGCTGTTTCTTCTACTAAGTCTCTTTTACCATCTTCTGTTGTATACAGTTTGTAAGCTACAGTGATGTACTTGTTTTCTGCTGTTTCCATCTGTTCTTTATAATGTTATTAATAAAATTCGGATTTTCCGTGGGGACAAATATACGAATTAATCGTCAGAGATTTATGGACTGGTGGGGAGTTTATTCTTTCGTAGTAGAAATTAATACCTGTTGGCTGATAGGCGATGAATAACGAAAATGAAAGAAGTAGTATATCTATATGCCGTTAAACTGAAGAAAAAGTTTTTCCATTTGTTATTATATATAACAAATTAAATAAAATGTATAAACGAACTGACCTGTTAAAAGCCTTCCTTTGTACTTCTAAATGTAAGATATTGGTACATTTTTGTTTTTTATAATATACATCAACCTATGAAAACCTTAATTGAAAATTTGACTTCTGATTTGCTACCCAATCAGATTTTTCAAACCGGATTTAGCTTTTTAATCATCTTAAAAGGGAACTCCTTATTGAAGTTGGATAGCAATGTTTTGATTTTTATTATGAGTGGTACTATGAAAGTTTCTTCTGCTCAGCAAGAGTTGGCTACCGTCAGAGAGCGGCATATCTTTTTCTGGGATAAAGAAGATGACTATACCTGCGAGATGCTTTCGGACTCACAGGTCATCTTATTTGCATTTGGTGATTTAATAGTACATGATTTATTGACATTCCGTCCTTTCGGAGCCACTTCGGATAGCTCTGTTTCAAAAGATGTGGACTTAAATTTGCCGAGCCTTTGAATTCTTTTTTACAGCTTCTTGCACAGTACATGGAGATGAATTTATATGATCTCTCCTTGTATATAGCGAAGCAGCGGGAACTGTTCTATATCCTGAATTCTGTTTATAATGAGCAGGAACTTGCCATTTTGTTCAGTTCTTTGACGGAACAGTCGTCCAGGTTTAAAGAACAGATACTGGAGAACTATCTCAGTGCAAAAAATGTGGGTGAGTTGGCCAGCCTGTTAGGCTATGGCGTCACTAATTTTCGGGCAAAGTTTAAAGAACAGTTCGGAGTGTCGGTCTACCGTTGGCTTCTCAATCGAAAATCACAACATATCATTTACCGTATTACCGTATATGGTGATGAGTTTAGCCAGATTATCGATGACTTCGGATTTTCATCTCCTTCACACTTTAATAAATTTTGCAGGTCACAATATGGACTGACACCTTGCGAACTTCGCAAGAAATTGAAAACAAACAATAATTCTTAAATTGAAGCTTATGTTAAAAAATCATTGTTGTATGGAGACAGGATGCAGAAGAGCCATCCTTTTCCTTCTTTTTTCTCCGCTATTTGGTACCGGGTTTGCCCAGACGGAAACGCCGGTTAAGGTCGATAAACCTCTTAAATCGTATTCACATTGGTATTTTGGAGCAGAATATGGTGTCCCTTTCCTGTTTGGCGATTTTACTTCATTCTCGGCGGATAAAACCTATGTCGGATCTCAGTTTGGAGGGTTTGCCGGTTATCAGGTCAATTCGTGGATAGGCATAGAGGCATCTGCGCGAACCGGATATACCAGAATGGGAGCGAAATCTTACGCGGGTGATTACCTTATGAATGCCGACGGGATGACTTATTATACGAATCAGGATTTTAATACCTGGAAGTACAAGGATGTGTTTTCGAAAGTACACTTTACGAATATTGGTTTGCAGATGAATCTGAATGTGAATAATTTCTTTGGCCCTAACCGGGGAAATCGTCGCTGGACGGTATTACTGAGTCCTGCCGTCTATGCACAACATTTCTCTACAGAGTTAATAAATAAGGCAGATAAAAGCCCATTATCGGGAAAAAAGACGGATAAGTGGAACATCGGGATAGGGGGAGATGTGTCTTTGCGTTATAAGATTTCCCGGGCTTTTGATGTACAGTTGCGTACGGGAATTATATGGGTCAATAACAATAAGATGGATGGTATATCTACGCTGATTAAGTCGAAAGACCACTTTATGACCAGTGCCGGACTCTCTTTGATATGGAAGGTGGGTAAAAAGAAAGAAGACAATGTTCTCTATGCCTCAAGACGAGCGGCGGATGTGGAGATCAGATATATAGAGGAGCGTGCGGTCAGCTTGCCTGCCCCTGCTTGTTGCGTTGAAGATTCGATAGAGAAGGAGCGGATGAAACGGGAGATTACTTCCTTGAATATGCAGTTGCAACAGGCGCACACGGTAGTGAAGGAGAAGACCGGTTCTGATCCGGTACTGGGATTCAACGAATTGCCTCCGGTCTATTTTAAGAGAGGATCGGCTTATCTGAATGTAGCCTTGTACAAAAATGAATTATGCCGCATTGTGCAAACCCTGAAAAAGTATCCTGAGCTGAAAGTTATTCTTTCAGGCATGCCGACCATACCGGGAATCCGGATATTAATCAAAAAATCTCTTTACAGCGTGCCGAAGCACTGGCAGCCTATCTTGAAAAGAAGGGGATAGATGCAAACGTATCGCCGTGAAAGGAGAGTGCATAGATATGCTTACTTCCGATCCGAATAATTACAGCGTACTTGCCAGGCGAGTTATTGTTGAAATCCAAAAATGAAAACTATGATTAGAAAGAAAATATATCTGTTGTTGTTATTGATACCTTTGCTGCATGGCTGTAAAGAGTCCGATTTCAACGATTTACTTGACAGACAGGGTGATCAGAGGAAAGAATTGCAAGAGTTGACAGATCTATGTAAAAAACTGAATGAGGATATTTATAATCTTCAGGTGATTGTCAATACCGACAGGATAGGAGATAACATTACTCATATCGAGGAACTGGCGGATGGTGCGGGGTATACTATCTCCTTCTCCAAAAGTGCTCCGATTACTATCCGTAACGGGAAGAAAGGAGATACCGGTCCGGATGGAGATGCCGGGAAAGACGGCATAGACGGTACGGACGGTAAGGATGGCGTAGATGGTACGGATGGTAAAGACGGTGTGGACGGTACCGACGGTACGGACGGAAAAGATGGTGAGAACGGTACCGATGGTAAAGATGGTGCAGATGGTACGAATGGTACGGACGGTAAGGATGGCGTGGATGGTACCGATGGCAAAGATGGTGTCGACGGTACCAACGGGAATAAGGGGGAGCAAGGTGACCCCGGACAGAATCCGGTGGTTGGCATTATGCAGGATCCCGCTGATTCGGAATATTACTGGACTATAAAAATAGGTTCCGGTGAACCTTATTATCTGGCCGACAATGATGGAAACAGAATAAAGGCAACCTCTACGGTACACGATGGACGAACCCCTCAACTGGGAGTGAAGCAATGGGAAACGTCCGACGGGGGCGACGATAACTATTACTGGACGCAAAAGATTGGAACCGGTCCCGAGACATGGATTGAAGCGGATGGAAAGAAAATAGTTGCCAATGCAAAAAATGCTGTGTCCGTGTTTGAGAAGGTGGACTTGAAGGAGCCGGATTATGTGGAATTTACTTTAAGCGGTGGGGCAACCCGGTTCAGATTACCTATAGGAAGACCGGTTATTGAGGTTCCGGAGGGACGTAAACTGTTTTTTTTCAACCGGGGCGGGTCTCAGGCGATTGCTTTCAGTTGTAAGGGTATCTCAAAAGAGCAATTGTCGGTAGATGTTCCGAAGGGGTGGAAAGCGACAGTCGATTTTGAAGCGGGAGCTTTGACTCTTGAGGCCCCTTCGGCGGGAACAGCGGACGTAGCATTATCAGGAGATGTGGTACTGCGAAGTACGAATACCGCAGAAGAAACGGCGCGGACTTCTTTCACCGTGAGTATGCTTTATAAGATAATGCTTCCGGATTTTAGAGGTTCTTATGTGTACAACATCCGTCTTTGGGGCAAAAAGATAGGAGAACTTTGTCGTGAATACCAGCGGGAATTGGGATTGTCTGCAACGGTTGTCTATCCTTATTTGACAGGAGGAGTTTATGGATCGGGACTTATCACGAATACCGGTGCTTCGGTGAAGCACGACGGTACGGGTTATCATGCATCAGTTTCTGACAGGCCGGCAGTTATGTATATCTATACTGAAAATGGATCGGAATTCTATACCGACAGTTCGTTGAAAGGGCGGGAACCGGATTTCGGAGACGGCCTGCAGGCGGAAAGGCTGACTGATGCGGATGGCAATGCCTACCGCATTGTGAAAATAGGTAAACAGTACTGGACAGCGGAGAATTTACGGACACTTACTTATCCTGACGGAACTCCTGTTGCCACCGGCTTGTCGGGGCGTGCCTGGAGAGAGAGTGGATTTGATGATAGCGGTTCGGGTGCCTGTGCCGTGTACGATTATGAGAATGCTGCAGCAGCAGGGGCATTTGCCAATAAGGTATCTTATGGAGTTTTGTACAATAGAGTTGCTGCCAGAAAAGTGGTGCCTGCCGGATGGAAGCTTCCAACGGAATCGGATATCGTATCCACATTACGGGCTTTTCTGGGTTCTAATGCCGGTACATTATTGAAAGAGTCCGGAACAGAGCATTGGCTGACAGGGGGTGGAACCGATCTCACAGGTTTTTCCGGTGTCGGAGGAGGATACAGAGGTGCTGACGGTCTTTCGTTCAACGATTTTCAGCAAGTCGGTATCTGGTGGAGCAGTGCCAGTCTGGAGAGTGTCGGTGCTGTGTTCAGATTGTCCGCAAACTCATCCGTACTCGAGTTTAACAGCGGAGACAATAATTCGACAGGCTACAGTGTACGGCTTTTGAAAGAAGATTAATCTTTAAAACAGGAAATCATGAAGAGATATAAAAAATATATGTTTATCATTTTGTCGGTTCTGTTGGCGGGAGGCTGTGTTCAGGAGGACATTAACGAGGCCTGCGCCGGGAAGCCGAACTGAATGTACGGATGGGAAAACTCCGGGAATGGATATCCGATACCAATAATGAAGTGAGGCTGCTTGCCACGATAGTGAATACGATACCGACTCATGATTACATTGAGAGTGTGACCGAATTGCCCGATGGAAGTGGTACACTGATTGTTTTTCATAAAGGAGGAGATATTCTTATAAAGAATGGCCTGACGGGGAATAAAGGAGAAAATGGCAATGACGGTGCCAATGGTGAGAATGGCAGTGATGGAGCAAACGGCGCGGATGGTACGGACGGTAAAGACGGCGTTGACGGTCAGGACGGAGCCGACGGTCAAAACGGATCGAACGGAACTGATGGTACCGATGGGCATAATGGCAGTGACGGACAGGACGGTGCCAATGGTGAGGATGGCAAAGACGGAGTTGACGGTAACGACGGTAAAGACGGCGTGAAAGGTCCTGCAGGAGATACTCCGTTGCTGGGTGCCAAACGGGATACGGATGGCAATTATTATTGGACTGTACAAATAGGTGGCGGAGCGGTAGAGTGGCTGACGGATGGAGAAGGTAACAAGGTGATCATGACTCCTGTGAATGGTGTCACTCCATCTGTCGGCATAGCTAAAGATACCGATGGTGAATACTATTGGCAGGTTACTGTCGGAGGTGTAACGAAATGGATCACAGGAGGAAGCGGAGAGAAGATAGTGGCTACGGTGACAGATGGCAGCCCGTCCATCTTTGCTTCTGTGAATACCGGAAATCCTGAATATGTCGTGTTTACCATGACTGACGGGAGCATCTATAAAGTGGCTAAAACCGGAGACAGTAAATTGATATTCAATGAAACGGGGCCACTTTTCTTCCGTCGTGGAGTAACGCAGGACGTTACGTTTGATTGCAGCAGTTTCCGACAGATAGTAAAGGTGGCAGGAACATGGGATGCTACGATTAATTATCAGCCGAAAGCTTTGCAAGGGACGCTGACTGTGAAAGCACCTGCTGCCGGTTCGACTCTGCCGGCTTCGGAAAGAATAACGATAGAAGGCACAGATGCTTTGGGAAATACTGTCCGGGCAGACATCTTGGTAACGTTGTATTATCGTATTGAACTTCCGAAGTTCAATAGTTCTCTGGTTTATGACGTATTGATGGAGGGAGTTAAAGTAGGAGAAATATGCCGGGAGTATGTGCCGGCGTATTCCACGACGGACCGGGCTACAGTAGTCTATTCTTATAATGCTGCTTCGCGTACTTTTGGTTCCGGACTGATCTTGGAAAACGGAGCATCGATACAGCATGACGGAACAGGATATACGCCGGTCGCCGGCAATCCGTCGTCCACTGCCATACTTACGGAAGACGGTACCGGTATGTGATGGCGGCAGATGGGGCAGACGGACTGGTGAACGGGACTGTTTGCGGGCTGAAAGCTTCCTTGGCTGTCGATGTGCAGGGATATGCTTACAGGGTTGTAAAAATAGGTAGCCTCTACTGGATGGGAGAAAATCTGAAGACAACCCAATTTAATGATGGTACTCCTATTCCTACCGGTTTTGCCACATCTATGGATTGGGGAATTCAGTGCGGGGCAGATCTTCCGGCCTGTCAGGTCGACCGGGCGGTTAATGCCAATGCTCCGGGAGCTATGCAATATCGTAACCTGTACGGTGTACTTTACAATCAGTTTGCAATGAAAGGAAATATAGCTCCCCAAGGATGGCATGTTCCTTCTAAAGCAGAACTGCAAGCATTGGTAGACTTTGTGGGGGCAGATGCACGTAACTGAAGTCGACAGCTGTTGGGAAAGGAATTGGAAATTGGTTGGAGGATACGGGAATAGAGGCGAACAATCTGACCGGTTTTACGGCTTTGCCTGCTAATACGGTTAATGGCGGTAATGGCAGTACCGGAGCCCAGGAAACAACAGGGCAATGGTGGTCGACGGAAACGAGTTATCGCATCCGGATGTCCTACAAATCTAATTCTGTAGAACTGTTGACTTCTGGCAATGCGTTGGCGGGTGAAGGTAACAGCATTCGTTGTGTCCGGGATGCAAATTATTAATTTAACTCTAATGAATATGAATCATATAATCAAACTATTGTTTCTCTGTCTGTTCTTCGCAACCGCCTGTAGCCAAGAGGAGATGAACGAGGTGTTGAAGAATCACGCGGAAATGGAGGGGCAGGCAAACTCTGTCGAGGAGTTGTGCAAAAATATGAATAGGGATATCGTTGCTTTGAAGCTGATCATTAATTCGTCTGAATCAGGTGATTATATTACCGGTTTCAAGGAACTTGCAGATGGAAGCGGCTATACCATCAGTTTTTTCAAAAGTGGTACGATTGTCATCAAGAATGGCGAGAAAGGAGACGATGGTAAAAAAGGAGAAGATGGTCAGGATGGTCAGAATGGTCAGAACGGTACCGATGGCAAAGACGGTCAGGATGGTACCGACGGTAAAGACGGTCAAGACGGTATCGATGGGCAAGACGGACAGGATGGTACTGACGGTAAAGACGGTCAGGACGGTACCGATGGCAAAGATGGCCAGGACGGTACCGATGGTAAAGATGGCCAGGATGGAACAGACGGTACGGACGGTCCGGAAGGAGACAAAGGACAGAATGGGACAGCTCCTGTCGTCACTATGAAAATGGATACGGACGGACATCTGTATTGGGCTATCAAGAATGCCGATGGAACATCTTCTTTTCTTTTGGACAACAACGGGCAAAAGGTCAGAGCTTCGGGAACCGATGGTATTGTTCCGGTCATTGGGGTCAATGCGGCAGGATACTGGACGCTTGATTATGGGAGCGGTCCTGTCGAATTGAAAGATGCTGCGGGCAATCCGATGAAAGCGAAAGGTGCGTCCGGTGATCCTATGTTCCGGAAGGTGGTCAGTGAAGACGGTTATATTGTATTTTATCTGACTGATGGAACCATATTTAAAGTGCCGGAGTGGGGAGGGGCACAGGTAGAATTGGCGGCTTCGGGAGTGACGTATTTTCATCGGAGTGAGTCTCTGACCTTTACGTTTACTTGCAGTGGCGTAAATAAAAGTATTGCTCCGGTATGTACGGCTCCGGTCGGTTGGACAGTTACGGCCCAATATACGTCGGACACCACCGGGGAGATGACGGTGATTGCTCCTGATAAAAGCTCGGCCGATGGAGCCTTGTCCGGTACTGCTATTCTTGAATTGACAGCCAAGGACGGCAAGAAGTTGTCGGCAACGCTCGGAGTCACTTTATTGCTTGAATTTAAAGTGCCCGATTCTTCCCGTTCGTTTGTTTATGAACTTTATGTTGAGGGAGTGAAAGTAGGAGAACTATGTCATGAGTTTATTCCCGATTATTCATTTGGATCGGGTAAAAGTGCCTCGGTCTTTTATCCTTATAATGTTTATAACAAAGCGTTTGGCGAAGGAATGGTATTGGATAACGGAGGGAAAGTAGACTATCTGACTACCGTTTATACGCCGGGTACCAATACGCAACCATTCACCTCCCTGTTTACAGAAGACGGAGTGAGTTTTATAACCGGCGATTATATCGGCTACTCGGATAGTCAGGCAAACGGACTCCGTCCTTATCTGACTACTGATAATGAAGGCAACTCATATCGGGTGATGAAAATCGGTACCCAATATTGGATGGCGGACAATCTGCGGACGATAACAAACAGTGCAGGAGTCATTTCTTCGGAATGGAGAAAAGATGCTAACCCGAGATATGCTGTATATGGTTTTCCCGCCGGCATTACGGAAGATAGCCGGACCATTCGCAATCAATATGGACTGTTGTACAATGCAGGTGTGTTTTCCGGTTCTACGTCTTTAGTTACTGAAGGCTGGAAAATACCGAATCATTTGGGCGATTGGGATAAATTGCGGAATTTCCTGGGTGGGGATTCTAAAGTGGCCGAGGCATTGAGTATTGCCGGGTTTGTGGGAAAACCCGGTGGACGGCGTAATGCTGATGAACCTTTTGCTTTCCAGGAAAAAGATGAAGTCGGGTATTGGTGGTTTAGCAGTGTCGATGGGCATAATTGCTGGGCGCTCTCCATCAATCCTTCGAATGTATCCGTACCACAATCTACGAATACATATAGTCGTGGTTACGGATTTAGCATACGTTTTATTCGTCAGTAATATGCCATTGTTTACTTTGAAACTTTAGACTCTTTGCGTAAAAACATCCGGATGTTGTTGTATAAAACATCCGGATGTTTTGTGTTATAACATGGGGATGTTTTACTGCACAACATCCCCATGTTTTATTGGTTTGGTCTTAATCTGCTCTTTCCGCTCTTTTCTTCTTTCTCTGTTTATGATTGATGTTTCTCTGCTTTGTTCCTGAGAGAACTATCGCAAAATAATTGTTTAGGATGCATTGTGTCTTGCTCTTGGAAATATTAATTAATGGTCTCAGGGCATTTTTTATCTGTTGATTTTATTTTCAGTTAAATAATTGTTTAATTTAGGGGAAAATAATAATGGCTTTGGTATAGGTGATTACATGATTAATAATAGTAAACATGAAAAATATAATTGGGATTCTGGGAGTTTTTATTTTGGCAATATCCTGTTCCGGCGGTAAGAAGGAGTCTGCGGATGCCGGTCTGGAACTGACAGAAGATTCTGTTGTTTATTTATTGGCCGATAATGTGATGTTAGAAATAAGGGCTCTATTCCCTTTTATTGATAAAGATGGGCATGAATACCTAACTTTTCAGAATCAATTGGAACCAGAGATTTGTGTTTATGATTTGCAGTCGGGAGAGTTTGTGAAAAGCATCTTCTTTGATAGAGAGGGGGCTAATGGTGTTGGTATGTTCGGAGGATATCATGTTATTGATTTTGATGAAATATATTTGCCCAGTTTGCAACAAAGTAAAGTGTTTGTGATGGAAGAGTCGGGCAAGAAAAAACGTGAGATTATAACTGAGAAAACGGATGATGGGATACCTCTATTGCCTTTCGGAGCCATAACCTTTGCATATCGCCCTATTTACTTTAATAACGGGAAAATGTATATACCCCAAACCATCAATATGCGTTTAGGGAACAAGTGATGGAAAAATCTCCTGTCTACGTCGTGGTTGATACGGTTAAAAATGTGCTCAGTCCTTTTCCAATTAAGTTTCCTCCTATTATGTCTTCGGATGATGTTACTAAACCATCCTTAGGTAATGAACTCTCATATAGTTGCTGTTTAAATGACAAGGATCAATTTGTATTCTCTTTCTTTTTTGATGAAGATATTTACGTAGTTTCTCTACAAGATGGAGAAATGAAAAAAATCAAAGTAAAGAGTCGATATATCGATAAGCCTGCAATCAAGGAGAATCCTCCACAGGATTTTGATGAGGCGATGAAAGCAAGCTCAGAAATTCCTTGTTACGGAAATCTGATTTATGATAAATATCGGAAGTCTATTACCGTTTTGTATACTTGAAAGCGGATTTGGACGGGGAGAAAAATTATCTGAATATATGGCAATATGGGCGTAAATCTTTCTCTATAATGATTCTGAATGAAGATTTTGATGTTATCGGGGAGACTCGTTTTCCGGATTTACGTATATATCTACCTTGCACTATATAGGTAAAGACGGCTTGTATTTAAGTGACAGCCATTACAAGAATCCGTCTTTTGATGAAAACAAACTGAGATTCCGGCGTTTTAAATTAGTACATTATAATAAGAAATAGTTGGGAATATAGGATTTTGAATGATAAATACATATTTAAAGATGGGCTTTGCTTACAATTATTTTGTTTTAGGTGATTTTTTTCTTCAATTTGTTTGGAGTTTATAAAAAAGCACTTACCTTTGCAGCAATCAAAGAATAGAAAATAGAAGTTATGAATAATCATACATCAATTAACCTGGCAGTCCTGCATATTATTCGCGTCGTGGTGATTCCATCAAGAGCGTGAGAAAGGTTATGTATGTATTCGTACAGATAGAAGATATGATTTAGAGCCTTTCTCACTACAGTGGGGAAGGCTCTTTACTTAAAAGGAATATTGAAATGAAAAAGCAGTTACGCAGTTCGTTCAGCACACAGGGTCGCCGCATGGCAGGCGCCCGGGCACTTTGGGCAGCCAATGGTATGAAAAAAGAGCAATTAGGCAAACCTATCATTGCCATCGTCAATTCGTTTACTCAGTTTGTGCCGGGACATGTACATCTACATGAAATAGGTCAGCTGGTGAAAAAAGAAATTGAGAAGCTGGGATGCTTTGCTGCGGAATTCAATACGATTGCCATTGATGATGGTATTGCCATGGGACATGACGGAATGCTTTATTCCCTTCCTTCCCGGGATATCATTGCCGATAGTGTGGAATATATGGTGAATGCCCATAAAGCGGATGCCATGGTATGTATCAGCAATTGTGACAAAATCACTCCGGGGATGTTGATGGCGGCTATGAGACTGAATATTCCTACTGTATTTGTATCCGGAGGTCCGATGGAAGCCGGTGAACTGGATGGACAGCATTTGGACCTGATTGATGCGATGATTAAGTCGGCCGACGAAAGTGTGAGTGATGAAGAAGTCTCCAAGATCGAGAATCGGGCCTGTCCCACTTGCGGATGTTGTTCGGGAATGTTTACCGCCAATTCGATGAACTGCCTGAACGAAGCGATCGGTCTGGCTCTCCCCGGAAACGGAACGATTGTGGCGACTCATGCCAACCGTACCCAATTGTTCAAAGATGCTGCGAAACTGATTGTAGAAAATACCTATAAATATTATCGGGACGGTGATGAAAGCGTACTTCCCCGGAGCATTGCCACCCGTGAGGCATTCCTGAATGCCATGACGCTGGACATCGCGATGGGAGGATCTACCAATACGGTACTTCACCTGCTGGCGATAGCCCATGAAGCGGAGGCGGACTTTAAAATGGACGATATTGATATGCTTTCACGCAAGAGCCCATGCTTGTGTAAGGTGGCGCCGAATACACAGAAGTATCATATTCAGGATGTAAACCGTGCCGGAGGTATCATGGGGATTATGGGACAACTTGCCAAAGCCGGATTGATCGATACGTCTGTAGTGCGTATCGACGGGATGACATTGGGTGAGGCGATAGATAAATATGATATAACTAGCCCGAACGTATGTGAAGAGGCTATTAAAAAGTATAAGAGTGCGGCTGCCGGAAAGTTCAATCTGGTGCTCGGCTCTCAGGACGTCTATTATAAAGAGCTGGATACGGACCGTGCCGAAGGGTGTATTCGCGACATAGAGCACGCATATAGCAAAGACGGAGGACTGGCCGTACTGAAAGGAAATATTGCCCAGGATGGTTGTGTGGTGAAAACGGCCGGAGTGGACGAGAGCATCTGGAAGTTACCGGTCCGGCAAAGGTGTTCGATTCACAGGAAGCAGCCTGCAATGGGATACTCGGAGGAAAAGTTGTCAGCGGAGATGTAGTCGTCATCACGCACGAGGGTCCGAAGGGAGGTCCCGGTATGCAGGAAATGCTTTATCCTACCTCTTATATCAAATCGCGCCACTTGGGCAAGGAGTGTGCGCTGATAACCGACGGCCGTTTCAGCGGAGGTACATCGGGACTCAGCATCGGGCATATCTCTCCCGAAGCAGCAGCCGGAGGTAATATCGGAAAGATTAAGGATGGTGATATCATCGAAATCAATATCCCCGAACGGACTATCAACGTGCGACTGACCGATGAAGAACTGGCTGCACGTCCGATGACTCCGGTCACTCGTGAACGCTATGTGCCTAAAAGTCTTAAAGCGTATGCCAGCATGGTAAGCTCTGCCGATAAAGGAGCGGTGAGACTGATTGATTAACCACAGAGTTGTTTCAATCGTAAATTGTAAATCGTAAAATCGTAAATTTTAGTACATGAGTAAAGATATAATTTCAGGCGGTGAAGCATTAATGCGTTCTTTGGAATATCATGGTGTAAAGACGATCTTTGGTTATCCCGGAGGATCTATCATGCCCGTATTCGATGCCTTATACGATCATAGAGAGACTTTGAATCATATTTTGGTTCGCCACGAACAAGGGGCGGCACATGCGGCTCAGGGATTTGCCCGTGCTTCGGGTGAGGTCGGAGTTTGCCTGGTGACGAGCGGCCCCGGTGCTACCAATACCATAACCGGTATTGCGGATGCAATGATCGACAGTACACCGATTGTAGTCATTGCCGGACAGGTGGGAACAGCTTTTTGGGGACAGATGCTTTTCAGGAGGTCGACTTGGTAGGCATCACGCAGCCAATTACAAAATGGAGTTATCAGATCCGTCGTGCCGAAGATGTGCCATGGGCGGTGGCCCGCGCCTTTTATATAGCGAAAAGCGGACGCCCGGGACCGGTAGTGCTCGACTTTGCAAAAAATGCCCAGGTGGAGAAAGCCGAATATATGCCTGCGAAACTCGATTTCATACGCAGTTACGTGCCTGTACCCGAGACTGACCCGGAGGCCGTGAAAGCGGCTGCCGAATTAATTAACGGTGCAGAGCGCCCGTTGGTATTGGTGGGGCAAGGTGTGGAACTGGGCAACGCACAACAGGAATTGCGTGCTTTCATCGAAAAGGCAGATATGCCCGCCGGATGTACGTTGTTGGGACTGTCGGCTTTGCGACCGAGCATCCTTTGAACAAAGGTATGCTGGGAATGCACGGTAATCTCGGACCGAATATGAACACTAATAAATGTGATGTCCTGATTGCTGTCGGGATGCGTTTTGACGACCGTGTGACCGGAAACCTGGCTACGTACGCCAAGCAGGCGAAAGTGATTCATTTTGATATCGATCCGGCTGAAATTAATAAGAATGTACATGCGGATGTAGCGGTTCTGGGTAACTGTAAAGAGACGCTCTCTGCTGTTACGGCATTGCTGCAGCCCAACGAGCATAAAGAATGGCTGGATAGTTTCCTGCCTTATGAACAGGTGGAAGAAGAAAAGGTAATCCGTCCGGAATTGCATCCGATGGGAGATACGCTTTCGATGGGGGAAGTGGTGCGTGCGGTAAGCGATGCGACCAATCATGAAGCGATATTGGTGACCGATGTCGGTCAAAACCAGATGATGTCTGCCCGGTACTTTAAATATTCAAAAGACCGGAGTATGATTACTTCCGGAGGACTTGGTACCATGGGATTCGGGTTGCCGGCTGCTATCGGTGCAACCTTTGGCCGACCGGACCGTACGGTTTGTGTATTTATGGGTGACGGTGGTCTGCAAATGAACATTCAGGAGTTGGGAACCATTATGGAACAGAAGGCACCGGTTAAAATTATCGTATTAAACAATAATTTCCTGGGCAATGTACGCCAATGGCAGGCAATGTTCTTCAACCGTAAATACTCGTTCACACCCATGCTGAATCCCGATTATATTAAGATTGCTTCTGCTTATGATATACCGGCCAAAAGAGTCTTTACCCGTGAAGAACTGGCTGATGCGATTGACGAGATGATTGCGACAGACGGTCCGTTCCTGTTGGAAGCTTGTGTGATTGAAGAGGGAAATGTGTTGCCGATGACCTCCGGGAGGTTCAGTTAACCAGATGTTGTTGGAATGCTAATAAGTTAGGAATTATGGATAAGACATTATATACATTAATTGTTCATTCAGAGAACTTTGCCGGATTGTTGAATCAGGTTACGGCAGTATTTACCCGTCGGCAGATTAATATAGAAAGCCTGAATGTTTCGGCTTCATCTATCAAGGGGGTGCATAAATATACTATTACGGCTTGGACCGATAAAGATACGATAGAGAAGGTTGTCAAACAGATTGAGAAGAAGATCGATGTGCTTCAGGCACATTATTTCACTGAAGATGAAATCTATTTTCATGAAATAGCTCTTTATAAGGTGTCTATGCCCGAATTTCAGTCACAGCCGGAAGCTTCGAAGGTGATTCGTCGCTATAATGCACGGATTGTGGAAGTGAATCCGGTATTTGCCATCGTCGAGAAAAATGGAATCAGTGAAGAAATTACTTCTCTCTACGAAGAGTTGAGTGCATTGAATTGTGTGTTGCAATTTGTGCGTTCGGGACGTGTGGCAATCACTACCAGTTGCTTTGAACGTGTGAACGAGTTTCTGGCAGATCGTGAGACCAAATATAACTTAAGCAAGAAAGAGGAAAAGTGAATGAGTGACAATAAGAAGATAGGGAGTTATAAGTTTATTGCGGAGCCTTTTCATGTAGACTTCAACGGACGTTTGACAATGGGGGTGCTTGGCAACCATCTGTTGAACTGTGCCGGCTTTCATGCCAGTGAACGCGGCTTTGGAATCGCTACATTGAATGAGGACAATTATACATGGGTATTGTCTCGTCTGGCCATCGATCTGGAAGAGATGCCTTATCAATATGAAGAGTTTACTGTACAGACATGGGTGGAGAATGTATATCGTCTTTTTACTGATCGTAATTTTGCCATTATAGACAAGGACGGCAAGAAGATCGGATATGCCCGTTCGGTATGGGCCATGATTAATTTAAATACCCGCAAGCCAGCTGATTTGCTGACGTTGCATGGCGGTAGTATTGTGGACTATGTATGTGACGAACCTTGTCCGATCGAAAAGCCTTCGCGTATCAAAGTGGCTACTGACCAACCTTGTGCTAAGTTGACAGCTAAATACAGCGATATCGACATCAATGGTCATGTGAACAGCATTCGTTATATAGAACATATCCTCGATTTGTTTCCGATCGATTTGTATAAATCGAAACGGATTCAGCGATTTGAAATGGCCTATGTGGCAGAAAGTTATTATGGCGACGAGCTTTCTTTTTTTGAAGAGGAAGTAAGTGAGAATGAATATCACGTCGAGATTAAGAAAAACGGCAGTGAAGTTGTATGCCGGGCAAAAGTGAAGTTTGTGTAGTTTAAAATGTGATTAAAATGAAGAAGATTGTTTTTCTTTTGCTGCTCTGTGTTGCTTGCTGTATGAATGCACAGGAGTTTCATCTGATTCCGAAGGTCGGTTTGAATCTGGCAAATACTACCGGGGAGGTGGATTCTAAAGTGCGTCCCGGACTCAATATCGGTCTGGGAGGTGATGTCATGCTGACCGAACGCTTTGGAATAGAAACAGGAGTGTATTACTCCATGCAGGGAAGCAAATATAAAGGGGGCGGAGTCTCTTATACGGATAAACTGGATTATATCAATGTTCCGGTATATGCGAAAGAATTTATATATAAGGGGCTGTATGTGTTTGGAGGGCCGCAGTTCAGTTTCAATGTGAACTCAGAGAACAAATCATCCTCTGACTATGGTACCACAGTCATAGGCATGAATGTGATTCGCAAGTTTGATTGTGGAGTGGGGCTTGGAGCCGGTTATCAGTTTGAACGTGGTCTGCTGATCTCTCTAAACTATAACATCGGACTGATTAACGTAAACAAATCTTGGGCAAGCGACTCTAATCCTAAAGCAAACAATAGTGTGGTCCAGCTAAATGTCGGTTGGCGTTTTGCACTGTAAGATAAAGAATATAAGTTTAATTATTAATAATCGGTTTTGTTTTCGTCCGAACGGAACAAGACTTTTAAAACAAAAAGAAAAATGGCACAATTGAATTTTGGCGGTGTTACGGAAAATGTAGTAACCCGTGAAGAATTTCCTTTGGAAAAAGCTCGTGAGGTATTGAAGAATGAAACAATCGCTGTTATCGGTTACGGTGTGCAGGGACCGGGTCAATCACTGAACCTGCGCGATAATGGCTTCAATGTAATCGTTGGTCAGCGTCCGGGAAAAACATATGAAAAAGCAGTGGCAGACGGCTGGGTTCCGGGTGAAACACTGTTCGGCATCGAAGAGGCATGCGAGAAAGGTACTATTATTATGTGTCTGTTGTCAGATGCAGCCGTAATGTCTGTATGGCCTACTATCAAACCTTACCTGACTGCCGGGAAAGCACTCTATTTCTCTCACGGTTTCGCAATTACATGGAGCGATCGCACCGGTGTTGTTCCACAGAAAGATATTGATGTCATTATGGTCGCTCCGAAGGGTTCGGGTACTTCACTCCGTACGATGTTCCTTGAAGGTCGCGGACTGAACTCTTCGTATGCCATCTATCAGGATGCTACCGGCAGAGCTATGGAGAGAACCATCGCATTGGGTATCGGCGTAGGTTCCGGATATCTGTTTGAAACGACTTTTGTCCGTGAAGCTACTTCCGACCTGACAGGTGAACGTGGTTCGCTGATGGGAGCTATACAAGGTTTGCTGTTGGCTCAGTATGAGGTTTTGCGTGAGAACGGTCATACTCCATCTGAGGCATTTAACGAAACGGTTGAGGAGTTAACTCAGTCATTGATGCCGCTGTTTGCTAAGAATGGTATGGATTGGATGTATGCCAACTGCTCGACTACGGCTCAGCGTGGTGCTCTTGACTGGATGGGCCCGTTCCACGATGCTATTAAACCCGTTGTTCAGAAATTATATAATAGTGTAAAGACCGGTAACGAGGCACAGATCTCTATCGACTCTAATTCAAAACCGGATTATCGCGAGAAACTGGAGGCCGACTGAAGGCATTGCGTGAAAGCGAAATGTGGCAGACAGCTGTTACTGTTCGTAAACTTCGTCCGGAGAATAATTGATCTGAATAGATTATACAACTTATGATAAAAGGAGGAAACTGCTGTTTCCTCCTTTTATTTTGCTTGTAATTAGTGTTTTGTGTCTGAGTTGTTAGAATGGTATGTTGTAGAATATGAAAAATAGATAGATTGTTTGGGTAGATAAATCAAGTTTAATATATATCTTTGTGCCCTGATCAAACAACAAACAATATTATATCATATGAAAAATCGTATTTATACAATGAAAGGGATGCTGGCTACATTACTGAGTGCTTTTTTACTAGGGTATGCAGTAACAGGTTGTATTGATGAAAAAGATCATTATAAACCGGACGATAAAACATCAGGAGTGCCTAACTCTTTTGATTTTGCGACTACTCAGGATGTCCAATTGGATCTAAAGTATGATGTTCCTGCGAAAGATTATCAGATTCTGTTTGAACTCTATTTTGAAAACCCGTTGACGACAGATGCCGATGGGCAGGTGGTGAAACGTACTGATGTCACTCCTAAAGTTGTGAGAATGACTGATGGAACCGGAAAATATCGTGCCAAGGAGACGGTACCGGCCTATGGGGAGGAGGTTTATATCTATACTTCTTATATCGGAGTGCCGATGTTGTATAAGACTAAAGTAGTAGGGAATACGATTACAGCCGATATAAATTGGGATACGGCGGCAGAGGAGTCTGTTCAGACACGTGCCGAAGGCGAGTATCAGACAGTGCCTCAGGGATTTTATACTTTAGGAAGTTGGAACGTGAAGGGACGCCCTAATTATCTGGATAGTGAAGGGGTAATAGAATTGACTTCTTCGTTTTATCAGACGATTAATCAAACAATTCCGGAAGGTGGAAATTGTCCTCCGAAATATCGACAATCGGCTGACATTGTTATCAACGATGAATTGGGAGCTGAAGTGAAGGTACGTTTTGTCGGAGGTACAAGTGCTGCGTACAGTGCTTTCGGATATTATTGTTATCCGGAAGGAGCGGCTAAAAAACAGATAGAGAATGCTAGGAAATATGTGGTGTTTCCCAACACGAAAACCGGAGTCGGCATAAAAGGCGGAGAGTGTGTGAAGCTGCATTATATCGATGAAAATGGTGAAGACCAAGGGACTACTTTTCCAAAAGGAACAAAGATAGGTTGGTTTATCAGTAATGATGCATTTACGAAAAAGGGTGAAAAGACCGGCAGTGTTGGTAAAGGACTCGGAATGTTTTATTCGACCACTGCCTTGAATTCGGATGGTCGTACCCATACGGCTGCATTCAAGATCAATGATTTTATAGTTTTATCATTTGAAGATTGGACTGATCAGGATTACAATGATGTGATGTTTAACATCTGGTCTAATCCGATTGAAGCTATTGCTCCGGATGTACCTTCGGTAGATCCGATAGATCCGGATGATGCGTCGGTTGCTTATCGCATGACTTATAAAGGTATTTTGGCTTTTGAAGACAATTGGCCTTCTAAGGGTGATTACGATTTGAACGATGTAATTGTGAAATATAGCTCTATATTAGAGTTCAATACCAAGAATCAGGTGCTTTCCGCTGAAGATACGTTTACGGCGATGTGGTCCGGAGCTCTCTTTAAGAATGGCTTTGCCTATCAGTTGAATACCGATAGAAGCAATGTGGAATGCAGCATATTGGAAGGAAAGTCGGGATGGGACAAACAAGGATTAGACAAAGACTTGGAGCAGGCCACCATTTCGGTATTTGCCAATGCGATTGAAGAGACGGGAGAGAACACTAAGACTTCTACTTTTAAGATTCAGAACAAATTTAAACAGCCAGTCGATCATGAAACTTTCGGAGTGGCACCCTACAATCCTTTTATCTTCTTGCATCAGAATACGGACAAGAACCGTACAGAGGTGCATTTGGTAAATCACGGACCAACCTCTAAAGAAAATATGGATCTGTTCAATACCCATCAGGATTTGTCAGATAAAGATAAAGGCATCTATTATGTGTCCGATCAGAATTATCCGTTTGCCATTCATCTGTCGGATGTCGAGTCATTCAGTACAACGGAGAAGGAAGCTATTGATAAGTCGTATCCTCGTTTTGCTTCATGGGCACAATCCGGCGGAACGACAGATAAGGATTGGTATTTGAAGAAATAAGTTGATGTCGTTTTTATGCTATAGAACAAGGGGCTGTCCGAAAATCCGACAGCCCCTTGTTTTATGGTTTTAAATGGAAACAGAAGTTACGACTGAAATAAGGAGATCGGCATCAGAGTCCTTGGCTGATGTGCCGGATATATCCGATCAATTTCTTATAGAAAGCATGCTTGCTCATTGTGACCGCATCTCCTAATATAACCAGTTTCATTCGGGCGCGGGTGATGGCTACGTTCATTCGGCGCAAGTCGTTGAGAAAACCGATTTGTCCATCTTCGTTAGCGCGGACGAGGCTGATGAAAATGACATCACGCTCCTGTCCCTGAAAACCATCTACTGTATGGATGGTGATCTGGCTACGGAAGGGACGAAAGAATAAACAACCTTTGAGTTTTCCTCTCAGATACTGTACCTGCGCTTTGTAAGGGGAGATAAGGCCGAAGTCTATACGCTCTTCCAATACACGCTTCTCGCCGATTTTGCGGATGTATGCTTCAAGTTCTTGCAACAATAAGTTTGCTTCCGGTTTATTGATGCGGCCGAAGCTTTCTCCTACAAATTCTTCGTGGAACTCCATTTCGGAGGTGTCAATCCAACTCATGGGCAGGTCCAGATCGAGTATCCCCCGGTTGGTCACTTCGGGGGCGGCTTGTAGTTCGCTTGGTAGAACCATTCGGAGGAGAATTGCATAATAGACTGATGCATGCGGTACTGAACTTTCAGGAGTGAGACCGTTTCCTGCTTGTTGGCTGCTACTTTTTCCATTAATGTTTGTTCCAACCCGTTCCGGGCCGCTTCTATGCATTTTATTGTGGGAGGCAACTGACAATGGTCTCCGGCAAAGATGACGCGGTCTGCTTTTCGGATGGCTATCCAACAGGCAGCCTCAAGGGCTTGTGCTGCCTCGTCGATAAAGAGTGTGGTAAATCGCCGGCCGGTCAGGATACGGTGGTTACTGCTGACCAATGTGGAAGCGATGACCCGTGCCCCCGAAAACAGATCTTCATTGATTTGTATTTCCAGCTCCGTGGCACGCTCCCTCAGATGATTGATGCGGCTGCGTGCAGCTTCCCGTTCCGAGTAACTGCTTTTGCGCATCCGGTTTCCCATTTCCCGGATCGATTTACGTATTCCCCAGAGTTCGGTATAGGCCGGATGCCCCTCGAAACGGCGTTCGTAAGTAAATGAAAGCATCTTGTCATTTACCCGGCTCGGATTGCCGATACGCAATACAGGTACTCCGCGGTCCACCAGCTTCTCGGCAATCCAGTCGACGGCCGTGTTGCTTTGTGCACAGACCAGGACTTGATTTTCGCGGTGCAGGGTCTCGTAGATGGCTTCTACAAGAGTGGTGGTCTTTCCGGTCCCCGGAGGACCGTGAACGATGGCTACGTCTTTGGCGCAAAGTACTTTGTTGACTGCTGCTTCCTGAGTGCTGTTCAACCAAGGGAAACGGACCGGATAGGTTTCCCTCCAGCGGGAGGTTGCTTGCTTAGCAATATATCACGTAGTTCGGCAAGGCGGTTACCTTTGGCGCGAATCACATCTTCCAGCGCTTCGAACATGGTACGATAGGAGGTTTCATCAAAATAGAGTTGTACTCCCAGACGTTCTGCTCCTTGTATTTCAAGTAGAGATCCGGCACCGGGTACGGCTACTACCATACGCTCTTCGTCGGCATAACTGACTGTACAGATGGAATTGAAATAATGTATTTTTCCGTCATATCCCTGTTCGAAAAAGCAAACCGGACGTCCGAATTCGAATACATGTTCGATGTCTTTATCTTCTTTCCTTTCTATTTCGATGACCAATTGGTTCAGTGAATTGTAGAAACTCCGTCCCGTCCCGACCGGATACCAGCAGAGCCCTCGTTTTACTTTCCGTGCAATGCCCATCGTCTCTGTCTGCCGGCGGAATTCTTCTTTCTCGTATTCATATTCCATGCGTAGCAAAAGTTGCTGATGCTGAAGATCACTGAGTGGAGAAGAAGACTTTATTTTATTATCATTCATCTTGATTGGCTGTAAGTTATATGCTAAGAACTATAGTTATGGAATGACTACAAATTACGAAATTTATGCAGAACCTGTCACAGTCACTTGTAGCTTGTAGCATCTGATTTGTAGCAGCTATACTTATAGCTTCTCACAAAATTTCCCGCAAAGATAACAATTCTGTTTCCGGGTTGGAATAAACATTTCAATTTGTTAAACCTTTCTTTCATATTATTGGTTATAATAAATAGAAGAACAGATAAAACCGAAATTGTTATGGTATATGATTTGAATATGTTGAAGAGCTTCTATGCTTCCTATAAAGGGAAGATGGAGCATGTTCGTGCAGCCTTGAAACGTCCTTTGACGTTGGCTGAAAAGATTTTGTATACACATTTGTATAATGTGGCGGATTTAAAAAATTATGAAAGGGGTGAAGACTATGTCAACTTTCGCCCGGACCGCGTTGCTATGCAGGATGCTACTGCTCAGATGGCTCTGTTGCAATTTATGAATGCGGGTAAAGAAGCGGTGGCAGTACCTTCCACGGTTCATTGCGACCACCTGATACAAGCTTATCGGGGGGCTGAACGTGATATTGAAACTGCTACACAAACCAATCGGGAGGTGTACGATTTTCTGCGTGATGTCTCTTCCCGTTATGGCATCGGTTTCTGGAAACCGGGAGCGGGTATCATTCACCAGGTAGTACTTGAAAATTATGCTTTTCCGGGTGGGATGATGGTCGGTACAGACTCACATACTCCCAATGCAGGAGGTCTCGGAATGGTAGCTATCGGTGTAGGCGGAGCCGATGCTGTGGATGTAATGACAGGTATGGAGTGGGAACTTAAGATGCCAAAACTGATTGGAGTCCGTTTGACAGGCGAGTTGAACGGATGGACAGCTCCGAAAGACGTGATACTGAAACTGGCGGGCATCTTGACCGTGAAGGGTGGGACGAATGCCATTATCGAATATTTTGGCCCGGTACAGCTTCGCTATCGGCTACAGGAAAGGCCACCATCTGCAATATGGGTGCCGAAGTGGGGGCAACCACTTCATTATTCCCGTATGATGAACGGATGGCTGTTTATCTGAAAGCAACCGGACGTGAAGAAGTAGCTGCGATGGCTGACAGTGTAGCTGCCGACTTGCGTGCAGATGACGAAGTGATGGCACGACCGGACGATTTTTATGACCGGGTTATTGAGATAAACCTTTCCGAACTGGAACCTTATATTAATGGTCCGTTTACTCCGGATGCTGCTACTCCTATTTCAGAGTTTGCAGAGAAAGTGGTAACAAACGGTTATCCCCGGAAGATGGAAGTGGTTGATAGGATCTTGTACCAACTCTTCTTATCAGGATATCAGCCGTGCCGCTTCTGTTGCCCGGCAGGTGAATGAAAAGAATCTGGGAGTGGCGGCACCGCTGATTGTGAATCCGGGATCCGAACAGATTCGTGCTACGGCCGAGCGTGACGGCATGATGGATGTGTTCGAAAAGATGGGGCTACGATTATGGCTAATGCCTGTGGTCCCTGTATCGGACAGTGGAAACGCCATACGGACGATCCGACCCGTAAAAACTCGATAGTGACTTCCTTTAACCGTAATTTTGCCAAACGTGCCGACGGTAATCCGAATACTTTTGCTTTTGTGGCTTCTCCTGAAATTGTTTTGGCATTGACTATTGCCGGAGACCTTTGTTTCAATCCGCTGAAAGACCGTTTGGTGAATCATGACGGTGAAAAGGTGAAACTCAGTGAACCTCAAGGTGACGAACTTCCATCAGCCGGATTTGTAGCCGGTAATCAGGGATATCAGGCTCCCGGCGGTGAGAAAAACGAGATCAGAGTGGCTCCCGATTCTCAACGGTTGCAGTTGTTGACTCCTTTCCCCGCGTGGGATGGCAATGATTTTCTCAATATGCCACTGCTTATCAAAGCACAGGGTAAGTGTACGACAGACCATATTTCGATGGCGGGTCCCTGGCTTCGGTTCCGGGGGCATCTGGAGAATATATCTGATAATATGCTGATGGGAGCGGTGAATGCTTTCAATGGCGAAACGAATAAGGTATGGAATCGTTTGACCAATACCTATGAAACTGTTTCGGGTACGGCTAAACAGTATAAGGCGGACGGTATCTCTTCCATCGTTGTGGCCGAAGAAAATTACGGTGAAGGTTCCAGTCGTGAGCATGCCGCTATGGAACCGCGTTTCCTTCATGTAAAGGTGATCCTGGCTAAGAGTTTTGCCCGTATCCATGAGACTAATCTGAAAAAGCAAGGTATGCTGGCTGTTACATTTGCAGACAAGGCCGATTATGACCGGATTCGTGAGCACGATTTGATCTCGGTAGTCGGATTGAAAGAGTTTTCACCTGGACGCAATCTGGAGGTGATATTGCACCACGAAGATGGTACGGAAGAACGGTTCGCTGTACAACATACTTACAATGAACAACAGATCGGCTGGTTCCGTGCCGGTTCTGCTTTGAATGCAAAATAGCCTTCAGGAGGCTTTCAGGGGCCCGCTTTTAGGTTTGAAAATCAATAGGACTTAGGTTTAAAACCAACGGGTTTTTAGTTTAAAAGGTAAGGAGTGTTGGTTCTAAACCAACGAACCTTTACTTCGGAACACGATTGGAGGAGTATATAAAAGATAAATAGATGAGTAAAATTACCAAACAGCAAAATGGAGTATTGTCAGTGCCGGATGTACCGACAATACCTTTTATAACGGGTGATGGAGTAGGAGCGGAAATAACTCCGGCCATGCAGGCGATAGTAGATGCGGCGGTAGACATGTCGTATGGTGGTGCCCGGCGTATCGAATGGAAAGAAGTACTGGCCGGTGAACGTGCTTTCCGGGCTACCGGTTCGTGGTTGCCGGACGAAACGATGGAGGTTTTCAAGGAGTATCTGATAGGCATCAAAGGACCGTTGACTACTCCGGTAGGAGGAGGAATACGTTCGTTGAACGTGGCTTTGCGCCAGACACTCGATTTATATGTCTGCCTGCGTCCGGTACGTTGGTTCCGCGGAGTGGTGTCTCCGGTCAAAGAGCCCGAAAAGGTGAATATGTACATCTTTCGTGAGAATACGGAAGATATCTATGCCGGTATCGAATGGGAAGCAGGCACTCCGGAAGCTAAGAAGTTCTACCGGTTCTTGCACGAAGAGATGGGAGTCAGTAAAGTACGTTTCCCCGAAACCTCTTCTTTTGGTGTGAAACCGGTTTCGCGTGAGGGGACGGAGCGTCTGGTACGCGCTGCCTGCCGTTATGCGTTGCAGCATGAATTGCCCTCGGTCACCTTGGTGCACAAAGGTAATATCATGAAATTCACAGAAGGAGGTTTTAAGAAGTGGGGGTACGAATTGGCTGAGCGGGAGTTTGCAGATGCTCTTGCCTCAGGTAAACTGGTGATCAAAGACTGTATAGCCGATGCCTTTTTGCAGAACACTCTTTTGATTCCTGAAGAATATTCGGTCATTGCCACTCTGAATCTGAACGGAGACTATATTTCCGACCAACTGGCTGCGATGGTAGGTGGCATTGGTATTGCACCGGGAGCCAATATCAATTATGATTCCGGACACGCCATCTTTGAGGCCACTCATGGGACAGCCCCCAATATTGCCGGAAAGAATGTGGTGAATCCCTGTTCACTGATACTTTCGGCCGTTATGATGCTTGAATATATAGGCTGGCAAGAACCCGCCGATCTTATCGTCGAGGCGCTTGAAGCCAGTTTTGCCGAGGGGAAAGCCACTAATGACCTGGCACGTTTCATGCACAAAGGCCAGCCGCTCTCTACTTCGGAATTTACCCGGGAAATCATTAACCGAATTAAAAATTAATACCTTCAGGACATGAAAAAGAATATTTGATTTATAAACTCTCCGAGGCAATGAAGGATTGTACCCGGATTGATAACGAATTGTTTCCAAAATTTGACGTTAAACGGGGGCTTCGCAATGAAGACGGTACAGGTGTATTGGTCGGATTGACTAAGATTGGTAATGTCGTAGGATACGAACGAATCCCCGGAGGTGGTCTGAAGCCGATCCCGGGAAAGTTATTTTACCGTGGATATGACCTGGAAGATTTAGCCCACGCCATTTTAAAAGAAAAACGTTTCGGATTTGAAGAGGTGGCCTACCTGCTGTTATCCGGCAGTTTGCCCGATAAGGAAGAACTGGCTTCGTTTCGCGAGCTGATCAATGATAATATGCCTTTGGAGCAGAAGACCAAGATGAATATCATTGAACTTGAAGGAAACAATATTATGAATATTCTAGCGCGCAGCGTACTCGAGATGTATCGTTTCGACCTAATCCGGATGATACTTCACGTGACAACCTAATGCGTCAGAGCATCGATCTGATCTCGAAATTCCCGACCATTATTGCTTATGCTTTTAACATGTTGCGTCATGCCACCTTCGGGCGTTCGTTACACATTCGTCATCCGCAGGAGAATCTGTCGATTGCCGAAAACTTTCTCTATATGCTGAAACGCGATTATACCGAGCTGGATGCGCGTACACTCGACCTTTTGTTGGTGCTTCAGGCAGAGCACGGAGGAGGTAACAACTCTACGTTTACTGTCCGGGTAACTTCGTCTACCGGTACAGATACATACTCGGCCATTGCCGCAGGCATCGGGTCGCTGAAAGGCCCGCTTCACGGAGGAGCCAATATTCAGGTAGCCGATATGTTCCATCATTTACAGGAAAATATTCAGGACTGGACCAATGTAGATGAAATCGATACTTACTTTACCCGTATGTTGAATAAGGAGGTTTACAATAAGACCGGATTGATATATGGCATCGGGCATGCCGTATATACCATTTCCGATCCGCGAGCTGTGTTGCTGAAGGAACTCGCACGTGACTTGGCACACGAGAAAGGTCGTGAACGGGAGTTTGCTTTTCTTGAACTTTTGGAAGAACGTGCTATCGCTACTTTCGGTAAGATTAAGAATAATGGGAAAACAGTATCCAGCAACGTTGATTTTTATTCCGGTTTTGTTTATGAGATGATTGGCCTGCCGCAGGAAATCTATACCCCTTGTTTGCATGGCGCGTATCGTGGGTTGGTGTGCCCATCGCAACGAAGAGTTGAATTTTGAAGGTAAACGTATCATTCGTCCGGCTTATAAAAATAGTGTTGGAAGAAGAACAAT
>ENA-OQIC01000072-OQIC01000072.1-human-gut-metagenome-genome-assembly--contig:-NODE-72-length-40991-cov-2.424873_pt1 | contig 40991 bp, 47 predicted proteins | sample MGYA00242572_ERZ504736 | MGnify/ENA primary metagenome ERZ504736 (study PRJEB26092, sample SAMD00036201) | human gut metagenome | host: Homo sapiens | study: EMG produced TPA metagenomics assembly of...
TCAAACCTGAATTTGCTTCGTACAGTTCGATGATGCGTGCTCCCCTCGTCAGTTCACCATAAGCATCCGCACCGGTTACACGTCCGTACCCAAGTACAATGCCTTTGTTAATTCCAAGGTAATCATTATCATGATCGTGACCCGCAAATACACCCATCACATCCTTCATATCAATAAATGAAGCGAACATGCCGGAATTGATATTCGCAGAAGCGACTTCACCTTCCCTGTTATTACCGAAAGTCTTTCCATCACCTGCTATCTCGTTGTATTCAAGCAAAGGGATATGGAAGAAAGCCAATGCGGGCACAGGGTTTCCATTGTTTTCTTTGGTAAAACGGGCACTTTGCTTGCGATACCATGCTATCTGGTCAAAGTGAATCCAGTCGTAAGGACGTAAAGCTTGTCCGGCTGATAGTCATTAGAGTCCATACAATACAGCAATGCTTCTACTTTCTCTCTGTTTCTCGAGCCATAAACCGGTATCACACAATTGCCACATCCCATGATGCCTTCCGGTCCTTTTGCTCCCGCATAATAAGGAGACTCCAGAAGAAGATCATAGATATCGTCCTTTGCCATGTGTTCCGCATCGTGGTTTCCCATAGTAACGACAAAAGGAACCTTAGCTTCATCGAAGATACGAATCACAGACTTCCAACCATCAATGGCAGGATCTTCAGTTACTACATCTCCACTCAATATGGCAATATCAGGATGTTCCGCTTTCAAGACGGCGCAGATGGTCGCTTCTGTTTCAGTACACGCCAGAGATCGGGGTGTCCAATGCAAATCCGTAAATTGGGCAATTTTAAACTTCCCATCTTTAAAAGAGAATTGTTGCTGCGCAAAAACCACAGCCGGGACACAACCCGACAACACGAATAAAAAAATAATTAATTTTTTCATGATTCTTTGATATTAGTATATTTCTACTTCATCTCCATACTGAAAAAGGGCAAATGATACAGTAAGCAACCAATAAGCCATTTTCATAATGCTTGGGATAAAAGGCCGGGATACTCCCGGATTATCTTAAGGATAAGTTCACCGAACAATGTATTCGTCCAGGCAAACCAAGAGCGCGTGAAATCAGCGGCATTCTCCGAGTTGAAGGATTCGTGCATAAAACCTGTTCCGCCATCCGTATCACACAATTGTTTCAGGCAACTGCGTATTTCCTCAGGGACATCCGTCGTAAAAGCTTCATAATGATACTCATCGGCCAAATGTAGTTCAACCCCACATGGGGGCCTCCCACACCCTCACCAGCTTTGCCTTTAAAAAAATAAGGATTGTTTTCACTCCATATCATTTTACGGGTATTCCGGTAGACGGCATCCTTAAACGAACAGTAGCCCAAATAAGGAGCCGCCAGTAAACAAGGAACATTGGCATCGTCCATACAAAGGGCATTACCGAAACCATCCACTTCGAAAGCATATATCCGCCCGCATACAGGATGATTGAATGTTCCATATCTACGGATAGCGGCATCCACTTCATCCGCCAATGCAGTACATTCTTCCGCAAAGGGAAGATTATCATAAACCTCACGTTCTATCTCTGCCAACTGCCGTAATGACACCACTGCAAACATATTGGAAGGAATAAGGAAGCCGTATTGAGTAGCATCGTCCGAAGGGCGGAAAGAGGAAACGATCAAACCCACCGGTTTTACCGGCGCACCCCATCCGTTATTAATTTGTGAATCAGTCGGGCGGTCACAATCACGCGTAAAACTGTATGGCCCCAAACCTTGTTTGCGTTGTTGCTCTTTAAAGGTCTGCACTACCAGCTTCATAGTCTCGTGCCAATCTGCATCAAATGCGGAAATATCTTTCGTCAACAACCAGTAGTGATAAGCCAGACGTATGGGGTAACATAAAGAATCTATTTCCCATTTGCGCTCATGCAGTTCTTTCACCATATGCTGTGTATGGTCAGTCTCCCAATAACTGCCCAACGGACCGTCATTGAATGCATTGGCATAAGGATCAATCCGAATACATTCCGCCTGCCTGTTAATAAGCCCCGCTATTAAAAGTTGCAGTTCCTTATCATCTTTCATCAATGGCAAATAAGGCCATACCTGCGCAGATGAATCACGGAGCCACATAGCGTCAATATCACCTGTTATGACGAATGTATCCGGCCGGCGGCTTCATTTTATACCTGACGGTGGTATCGAGCGTATTAGGGAAACAGTTCTCAAACATCCAACGCAACTTCTCATCTTTTATTTTTGGCCTGGTCTGCTCAATAGTTGCCTCTACCGCCTTCGATACAAAATGTCTTTTGCCCACAGGAGGACGCAGAGAAATGTACTTCTGCACCGGCATTTCGGAGGAGGCAAACGACAAAGGTGGGCACATAGCCATAGCAGCCAAAGCGAGTCCTCCTGTTTTCAAGAAATGACGCCGCGACATATTTCTTTTCATAGACAATCTTTTTTAATAGGTATGCTTACCGGGAGTTACATTCACCTTCTTTTCCTTACCACCATAAAGCACCAGCAACTCAAAACCGATATTCGTATCAACAGCGATACGTGGTTCATCATTTGCAGAACGACGTGCCTCAGCTTTCAGGTTTATGATTCCTTCCGAACCGAAAGGATAACGCTCTATTCCATTAGTTTCAGTCAAATTCATATCCCAGATTATCTGTTGATTGACATAATCTCCCCTAATGCCGATAATAAACTCTATCAGTTCGGCAATAGGAGGAAGCCCAGTCCAGCCCACAAATTCTTTTCTCGCCATAAATCCAGGCTCCGCTTTCTCCGGAGAATAGTATTCCCAAAATGTCCCTGTATTTTTATATACCTCCAGAACCTCGGCATAATGATTCAAAGCAATCTCCCGGGCCAATTTATGATATCCCTTCTTTACAAGTCCCTGCATCACCATATAGTTGGTACCCGGCCATATGCCACCTTGCCAATAACGCCCGTTCTCTTTATACTTAGGATGATCTGCCGACAAAGAGGGAATACGAAATTTCCGATTAAACGTTGCCGGATTATCTAATTCTTTCACCATACGGTCAAGCTGTTTATCATCCAACACATCAGTGAGCAATGTCCAATAGGCACCTATTCCTTTTGTTTTGCAGAGTGTACCATCAGCATATTGGTCATACAGAAAACCGGTCTTTTCATCCCAAAGATTATCATGGATATACTTCCCTAACATCTTAGCCTCATCTTCGAATTCCTCTATTTCCTGCCAACGTTCGAGATAGAATCCCATCTCAAGTAACAAGTTGGCCGTAAACAGTTGTTGGAGATTGGTGTCCAGCCAAATCATATGTCCATGACTGTAAATAGGACTATAACCTTCGGGCACACGGGGCATATTATCCATACCGGTTCCCCATCCGCTTGACCAATAAGTTCCGTTACGCCACGTACGGTTGAGTTTCAACCACTTGTAATACGCACAAAGTACCGGGAATATCTTATGCAGGCGTTCCGTATCACCGAACTGGTAATAATAAACCATTTCACACCAAGGCATCAAGTTAGGACCAGTGCTGACCGGATCGTAACGCTCGAAGCAATCGGCTCCGTCGGCCTTTATTTCACGGCAGATAAAACCATCGGGATGCTGCTTGGCATAGAAATTGTCCAATGTACGCTGGAAAGGGAAGAAGCGTGTACCATATCGTGCAAACATTAGGATGAAAGAAGAATCCCACATAAAGATATTACCGTTGTAAGCCGTATCCAGATAACTTGATACGAAACCTGACCCCTGTTGAGGAGCACGGATATTGCCAACAGCTATTTCCCATGCTCTCCAATACATTTCAAGTTCCTTTTCGTGTCCGGCCCAAATAGGATTAGGAAGAATCTGCCGGGCTTCTTCGAACTCTTCGGTTCAACGGTTTCGGGTTTGGCTATGCGGTACTCGTTCTCGGCTACCAAAGGTTCTTTTACATACGTGTTTTTATAAGGCAAATGATATTTTTCATCATTGCCACAGCCCTGAGCTTTCAGCAACGGAATTGCCGTAAAGAAAAAGAAGCATGTAAACAAAATGTGTTTCAGCATGGGAAATATTGTTTTAGTTTAAAGATCGAGTAATTTCTTTATCTTGTCAAAGATAGCAGTATTCTCATAAATTCCGGTAAATTCCTGTGCTCCGGGACCAAAAGCATATACCGGCACCATCACACCACTATGCCCGCCTGTAGAGAATTTACATACGATTTTACCCTCCTTTAAATCACCATCTACTAATGTAAGGCCACCAGTTTCATGGTCTGCAGTAACAACAACCAGTGTTTCACCATCCTTGGCTGCCCACTCATAAATAGCGCCAATAGTGCGGTCAAAGTCATGTGTCTCCTGCATCAGCAGATCAAGATCATTAAAATGCCCGTAATCATCCAATTGAGAACCTTCAATCATCATAAAGAAACCATTTTTGTTCTGATTCAGCAAATCAATTCCTTTCAATGAAGCACGTGCAAGGAGGTCACCACGTTCAGCAGGAAGCGGGGTGTCTACCGGATAAGGAACTGCGAATACTTTACCGCTCTTTATACCTGCCAGTTCATCCCAACTACGGGGAGTCCGGAAACCTTTTTCACGTAACTCCTTGAACAGATCACGTCCATCCTCGCGATTTTCAAAGAGTTTGGCACCCCCACCAAATACATAGTCCGCATTACAATTCACATAATCTGTCACAATCTCACTCTCAGCATCGCGGTCTTTATTATGGCAACAGAAATCAGCAGGAGTAGCATCCCAAAGACGGCAGGTTACTGCAATTCCCGTAGATTTGCCTTTGGCAGCAGCAAAATCAACCAATGATTTCAAAGGATGTCCCAAAGTATCTACACCTACATAGTGATAGTTTGTTTTCTGTCCGCTAGCAATAGCTGTCCCCCCCGCTCCTGAATCAGTAATCAGTTTATCTGCACAGTAAGTTTTCGACAAACCTACAGCCTGACAGTTGTCTAAGAAGAGTTTACCACGGTTGGCTGTCCATGCAGAATATACATGCATAAGACTCATGCCGTCTCCGATCATCAGAATGACATTTTTTATCTTCTTTCCTTGAGAAGGAGTTATCTTGGTTACTTCATACGGTTGTTCCAATACATACGTTTGCTCCTTGTCTCTACGATTTTGCGCCGACACATTGACGGGCAATAATGCAACTGCCCAAACTATGAATACGAAGTTTCTCAATATATTTTTCATTGTTATCATTACTTTAACTAAGTTGTCTCTTTCTTAAGTTTATACACTATTCAACCGTTACCAGTACAGGCGTATGGTCTGACAAAAAACCGTTGTTTTCCGTTTCAGCCAAAATACCATATCTCAAGACTTTAAGACCGTTGCGTACGAATACATAGTCAATCAACGGACGTTTGTTATAGGGAATCTTTCCGAAATCATGAAAGCTCCAGGAAGGCCCATAAACAATGGAAGATGCCTGGCGAGCATCCGTCAGATGTTCCGGATTGGCAGAATCTGTGACGTGTTTGATCACATCTGATTCCGGTTCTGAATTGAAATCTCCGGTCACAATTACCGGTAATCCATCACTTAACTCATTCACTCTATCCAGCATAAGGCTTATACCTTCACGACGTGCCATCCCCCCCACATGATCCAGATGGTATTCAAGGCAAAATATTCTTTATCGGAAACCTTATCTTGCAGTTTGACCCATGAAGCGATACGCTCACAAGCACCGTCCCAACCTTTTGAACCGGCTACTTCGGGTGTTTCGCTCAACCAGAAATATCCTGAATCAAGCACGTTGAAACGATCCTTCTTATACCAAAGTGCACTGTATTCTCCTTTCTCTTTACCGTCTTCACGGCCTACTCCAACCACGCCGTATTCCGGCAAACGCAGCTTCAAGTCTTCCAACTGGTTATGAAGCACTTCTTGTGTACCCAATATATCCACGTCGTAGAAATGAATAGCATTTGCCACACGATCCTTTCTGTATCTCCAATTGTCCAGACTGTCTTCCGGATTATCATAGCGAATATTGAAAGACATGACGTTGACAGGCTCCGGTGCAGATGCCTGTTGTTTCACTAGGCCGCATGATGCAGCGAAAAATGGCAAAACTAATAAAATTATTTTTTCCATGGCATTATGTCATTAATTATTTTACAAACAAGGCTGAAGTAGGAATCGGTGCTAATTCCTTTGCAGAAGGAAGTTTCCAGAACCAGCTTAAATGCTCCCCTTCATAATCCTCAAAATAATAAAGTATATACGGATGGAATCCCTTTTCCAACGCAATATATCCTGTAGCAGGAATAGCGGCATGTGACCCATCGTTGTTCACCACCAATTCATTGCCTATATACAAAACGCTACCATCATCCGAACGAGTCTGGAAAATATAAACTCCATCTTCGGGAACATTAATCAGACCAGAGAATATATAACCGAAATGATCTTTCTGTTTTGCTTCCTTTATAGAGGGTTCCGGCAATACACCTACCTCTAACAATGGAGTTTTTTCAATATCAGCCACTTTTTGATAAGTTCCTTCAAAATATTTATAGGATGTACCGTTCCGTGAAGGATGTACCGGAAGCGACGCTTTCAATTCAGCTTTAGTAGCTGTAATAGACAAAGTTCTACTCGGGCGGAACCCCTCTTTAAATCCTTTTGCTTTAATCTGTGTAGTCATATCTACTTTAAATGGTTTATCGTAGAGCAAAGACTTTTCTGTAGGTTCGGTCCCATCCAGAGTGTATCTAAGCTCCGCGCCTCGGTCGTTGTGGCAAGAGCTACTGTCACCTTATCCATAAACAAGTTCAGATCTCTATCTACATAAGGAATGGAAACCACTTTTTCTTTGGTATAAGAATAAGGAGAAGCCTCTTCCGAAATACCTCTGCTTTTGTCCGGCTTGTCTGATAGAGTAAAGCGAAGCTCTCCTCCTTCCATCAATTGAGCGTAAGTAATAAAGTTAGTATCTATCTGTTTTCCATTCAACTCTACTTTATGGATATAGATATTCTTCTTCGGATCATTGGCAAGCAAAGTCAGTCTCTTTCCATTTGCCAACTTAAGCACCGCTTTCTCGAACAGAGGGGTGGTCAATGCAAATTCATTGCTTCCCGGACAAACGGAATAAATGCCCAGACCGGACAAGATATACCATGCGGACATCTGTCCACAATCTTCATTGCCGCTGATACCTCCCGGAGTAGGTTGGTACATCTCATCAAGTAAGTGGCGTGTCATTTCCTGTGTCTTCCAGGCTGCCCTACATAATCATACAAATAGGCGATATGATGACTGGGTTCATTACCATGAGCATACTGTCCTATCAACCTGTAATATCCGCAAGATCACCATGCACATTTGGGTCTGCGATAAATATAGAATCGAGTGCAGTGATAAATTTTCCTTGCCCCCAAACAATTGCACCATTCCGTTCACATCATAGGGTACGGAAAAGCGATACTGCCAGGCAGTAGCTTCCGTATAGGAACGTCCTACCTCGAATGGATTGAAAGAAGTCTCCCAATTGCCATCCATCCGCTTTCCACGGAAGAATTTGGTAGAACCGTCAAACACATTGATATAGTTCTGGGAACGTTCAATATATTTCCGATAAACATCTTCTTTTCCCATTTCTTGAGCCATACGCGCTATGCACCAATCATCATAAGCAAATTCCAGCAAGCAAGATATAGATTCTTTCTTTATGTTCGAAGGGATAAATCCATATTTTATATAGTAATCCGCTCCTTTTTTATTCTTTTCAGAGGAAACCTTCATTGCATCCAATGCCTTTTCCGCATCAAATCCTCTAATCCCCTTCAAATAAGCGTCAGCAATAACAGACACCGAATGGTATCCTATCATTGTTCCCGTCTCTGCGGCAGAAAGCGGCCAAATAGGAAGTTCTCCGGAAGCATCGTAAATATCCAGATAAGAGTTCACCATATTATTGACTAATGCAGTATCAATCAACGTCATCAAAGGATTCCATGCACGGAAAGTGTCCCAAAGAGAGAAAGTGGAGTATTGCATTTTCCCTTTTGGCAATTGTCCTATCTGCATATTATGCCGCCGATATTCACCGTTGACATCACTCACTACATTAGGAACAACCATAGCATGATAAATGGCAGTATAGAAATTTTTCAAATCGTCTGTACCGCCTCCCTCGACAGTAATAGATGAAAGCGCTTGTTCCCAGTCATTCCGGGCGGCAGCACACACAGCATCAAAATTGAAGTCTTTCACTTCCTCCGCCAAATTTTTACGCGCATTGTCCACGCTTACCAATGACAATCCTACTTTGGCGATTATAGGTTCTCCATCTTTGTCAGCGAATGTCAGAATCGCTTGCAAGTCAGTACCCACCTGTTTGGTTTCGGCGGAAACTATCTTCTTATCCTGTACAAACTCAACAGTTTGAAAAGGTTCTGAGAACTGGGCTGCAAAATAAACATATTGATTATCTGTCCAACCTCTGGTTCTACGCATTCCCACAATCTCATTAGATGTTGTCCGTTCCAATTCCGCTTCATAGATATATTCATTGTCAAGTAAATGAGCCAAATCGACAATAATAGTAACGGGTTTTCCGGAAGGGAATGTATAACGGTGCATTCCGGTATGAGTTGTTGCGGTCAATTCCGCTTTTATCCCTTCATCTTTCAATATCACCGAATAATACCCCGCCGACGCCCTTTCATCTTTATGTGAGAAATTAGCCGGTCGGCAAATGCTTTCGGCGGTCAGATCCGGTTTTAGAGTTGTAGGACGAAACAAAATGTCACCCAAATCAATACATCCGGTTCCGCTTAGATGTGTATGCGAAAAGCCTTTTAGAGTTGTATCATCATAGTGATATCCCGCACAGGCATCCCAATTTCCCGCACGGGTATCAGGACTCAATTGTACCGCACCGAAAGGAACAGTTGCCCCCGGATACGTATGACCGTGAAAACCTGTACCAATAAAGGGATCTACATAGTCAACAGGAGAATATTTACCGGATGTACAAGAGCTACAAACAAAAAACGCAATAGCTGCATATATAAAAGTATTCTGTTTCATCAAGTTAGATGTTTCAAATTAGCTAATAACCGTCATTTTGTATCAACTTACCGTTTGATTTAGTAATTTGTTCAGCCGGATAAGGAAATACCATCATATAATCTTGATAAGGAGTCTTATTCAGATAGTCGGCATATGGCTCTATTGTAAAAGTTGACTCCGGATTAGAACGGTCCGCATACTTACGGATACGAGGATGGGCATTCAATTCTTTTGCAGCCAATTCTTTGATTACAACATTTGACGAGCGATGCCAACGTTTCAAATCAAACAGATGGTCAGTATATTCAAAAGCCAACTCACAACGTCGTTCATGATATAAATCCGCCATAGTAGGCATATCTATTAACTCTTTCAAATTAGAGCGTCTGCGGATACGATTCAAATCTTCTTTCGCTTTACCAGGTTGATCTGTCATTAAATAGGCTTCGGCACGGAACAGCAGCATTTCCGCAAAACGAATCAATGGGAAATTTACACGAGCAGTGGCCAGTTGCCATTTGTGTTAACGTATCCTTTAGTATCGGCATCCTTATGTTTGAACGGGTCCATATATTTATTAATCTGGAAACCTACATCCAAGTTTGTATCAGTATAGAATTTACGTTTCTCACCAAAAAATTCGAACTCTTGATTATATTCCAAAATAGAACGCACCAGACGATCATTACCAGCACCGTCTTTTGCCATTTCTTCATAAATATCGTAAGAAGGCTTTATGTGGCCCCAGCATTATACACACCCCAAGCTTTATCTTCCAAAATCACTCCGGGGAATTCAACACCGCCGCCTGTAGAGCCACCATTGGAAGGAATAGACCAAATATATTCCTTATTCCAAAAATCCGTAAACTCCGAAGAGAACACTTCGGCAAAAGTATCAGCCAAACCACGTCCATAATCAGTTTCCAGAGAATTAACCATAGCAATTACATTGTTCCATTGAGTTTCATCCCATGTAGCCCAATAGGCATATACCTTAGCTTTATAGGCTACAGCGGCAGCTTTGTGAGCACGTCCTTATCATCATCTGAATATTCTTCGAATTTCGGCAAATAAGAAATGGCATTATCCATATCCTCTATAATAAACTTATAATTGTCTATTACAGAAGCCTGCTGTGGAGGTATGGAATTATCATAATCGCCCTCAAAATCTTCATAGCGCACAAAAGGTACACCTTGGCTTTCGTTCCATAACGGTAAGCAATCCAAAAATGAGCCATGCCACGCATAAAGAAAGCTTCACCCAAACTCCGATGTTCTACATCGCTTAATCCACCTTTTTTTTCTTTGGCAAGCAACTGCTTGATAATCCAGTTGGAACGAGCCATATTCTGATAGAATAAATCAAATCCACCACTGATAGGACTTTCATCACCGTTATAGTTAAAGGTGGCCAATGAGTTGAAGCCACGTGATTTAGCCCATACTATATCACAAGCAGCACCTTGTTCCCAAAACAACTCACGTCCAAAGCCTTTTTCCTGATGAATAGGAGCATAAAGTCCGTCAATGGCATCAATCGCTTGTTCATCATTCAAAAAATAGGATGTAGTGGCAGGATTACCTTCCGGCTGCACATTTAAAAAGCCAGAGCAAGAGCAAAAGGTTAGTGCCGATAACGCCAATAATGGTATATATTTTTCATAACTGTTTTTATTAATAAGTTAGTTTAACACCAAAAGAAAATACTCTGGATACAGGATACTTCATAGCATCCCATCCTCCGCACTCCGGATCCATACCGGAATAATCAGTAATCGTAAAAAGGTTCTCACCACTGAAATAAACAGACATACGACTGTTACGTTCCCTTAGATGTGACCATTTTTGAAGAACATCGGTCAAATCATAAGATAAAGTCAAATTCTTAAGACGCAAGTAAGAAGCACTTTCCAGATACCAGTCAGAAGCCGTAGAGAAATTGGAGTTCGGGTCATTCATCGAAAGTCTGGGAATATTAGAAGATGTATTAGTAGGACTCCACGCATTCAAAATATCTTTTACGCGGTTGAAATTACCATCCGCATCACTCAGAATTACAGATTTAGCAGCATAAAATGCCTGAGCCCCCCCTACTCCCTGGAACATAGCACTAAAAGAGAATTTCTTGTAAGTAGCGCCAAATGAAAATGAATACGTTATTTTTGGAGTAGCGCTTCCACAATATTGGCGGTCCTTATCGTCAATCTTACCATCGTTATTATAATCAATAAACTTCAAATCACCGGCTACGGCATTCGGTTGGATACGTTTTCCATTCTTATCCACATAAGCGGCCGCTTCCGCATCACTTTGAAAAATACCGTCAGTCTTAATCAGATAGTAAGAGTTCAAAGGCTCTCCCTCGCAGTCTGGCGAGTATAAGGTATGTTACGGAATTTAGAATCACTATCTGTCCATACGCCGGGGCTACCATCAGCATTCTTTACGCCAATATCTGACACACAATTCTTCAGATATGAAAAATTACCCGACACGAAGTAGGAAAAATCCTTATTAACGCGATCGTTCCAGTTAGCCTGTATTTCAATACCACGATTACGAATCTCACCTTGATTAATCAACAACGGGTCCAATCCGATAGAACTTGGCCAATTCATTGTTTGCTTCTGAATCAAGTTAAAGGTACGTTTATCAAAGTAATCAAAAGACAATGCCAAACGATTTTTGAACAGTTCAACATCTAAACCTAAATCCCACTGTTCAGAAGTCTCCCATGTCAAGTTCCTATTCATTGCAGTGGAATTATATACAAAATTATTCCAGGTTGCATTATTTATCACACCATATTGAGCTTGTTCTTGCCAGTATGATGTTCCTAATAAGAGTGACTTGTAATTATAGTCAATAGAACCCAAATTACCTACACGCCCCCAAGAAGCGCGCAACTTCAACATACCGATGAAATCACTCTTTTTAAAGAACTTTTCATTAGAAATCTTCCAAGCTAAGGTAGCTGCGGGGAAATCACCAAAGTTATTCTCTTTCGGTAAACGACCGGCATAGTCACGACGCCAAGATGCCGTCACAAAATAACGATCATCATAAGAGTAAGCGAGACGAGCTACTAATGAAACGTTGGCATCAGGCCCTGTCAAATAATCTGTAGCAGAAGTAGTTCCTGCATATGCCAGATACTGCAGATACGGACTTTCATCAGCAAAATTCTTACCATTTACTTTCAGTCCGCGTACATTATAATGGTCGGCTGTAGTAGAGAATAAGGCACCAACTGTATGGTTTCCGAAACTATTATCATAAGTTAGAGTATTCTCCGTTTTCCAAGCATCTGTACGGTAGTTGGTTACATCCAGGCTATTTGAATTATTAGGTTTACCCGGTTCATCTTGAATGGGACGGAAGTTCTTATAATTATTGGTTTTCAGATTATAAGTAAAACGGCTGGTAAACTTCAAGCCCTGTATTATATTGGCTATCTGCAAACTGGTAGTGCTCCACACATCGCTGGTTCTATTAAAACGGTTTTCAGCTCTCAGTAAACGTACCGGATTGACCGCATCACCATGAGCACCGGCGAAATTGCTTCCATATTTAGCTATGTATTCAGGATCCTCCGTAGTAGTACCTCCCCAAGTACCATCCAACGGATTATAGACAGTAGCACTTGCCGGCATATAAATTGCAGATAAAACAGGACCTGTATAAGCGTCGTTTGTATCTTTTGAACGATTCTCAGTATTCTTCCATACCAAATCCTCACTAATAGATACCCACTTATTCAAATCAAACTTGCCATTATAACGAATTGCATAATTCTTATTATAAGTATTAATCAATACACCTTCATCGTTATCAAATGAAAAAGATAAGCGACTGGAATAGTTGTCGGTACCTACATTTAAAGCAATATTATGACGCTGATAGAAAGCTGTACGAAAAATCTCATCCATCCAGTTTGTACGGGTAGTACCGATCCATGGATTCTTTTCTATATTCCAACCGTCAGGTAAAGTCACATTCGCGTTGGCATAAGAGCGTTTACGCATCTCCAACTCTTCCTCGGCATTTAACGGTTCCGGCAAATTTGTAGCCTGGCGAATGCCGTAAGTACCTTCATAGCTAAGAGTAGGAATACCCGCTTTAGCTTTTTTGGTAGTAACCAGGATAACGCCGCCCGCACCTGATTGCGCACCATAAATAGCAGCAGACGCGGCATCTTTCAATACGACAATAGATTCAATATCACTCATTGAAGCAATAGGAGCACCCGGAACGCCGTCAACTACCCAAAGTACGTTGTCACCATTTTGAGAACCTTGTCCACGAATAACAATAGAAGGAGTGGATGTAGGATCACCGCCATTAGATTGTACCGTAACACCCGCTAACTGACCTTGCAATAAACTTTCCGTAGAGCTAACCGGACGCACCGTCAAGTCATCCGTGTTACTCAATACACCCACAGCCGCTGACAAGTCTTGTTTCCGGGCATTCGCGCCATATCCCAAAACAACCACCTCGTCCAGAAGTCCGGTATCTTCTTTCAAAGTTACCATCAAATCTTTTCCCGTTACCGGGATTTCCTGACTCATAAAACCGACAAACTGATAATCAAGATATCATTTTTGGCAGCCGACAATGCAAACTTACCATCTATGTCTGTAATAACTCCATTAGAAGTTCCTTTCACGAGAACATTGGCACCGATCACAGGTTCCCCCAATCTGATCTTTTACTATCCCCCTCACAGAGATCTGCTGTGCGTAAGCACCTGCCGAAAGAAACAGTCCTACTAATAAAGTCAGAATAGTTCGATAGATTCTAAGATTTACTTGTTTCATGCATTCAAAATTTAAAGTTTATAATATAAAAAATTATAATTCTGTTGCAAAGGTCTCAAAACAGAATTACGCAGGTATTGCAAAGAGGTTATTTTTCTTACATTCTTATATATAAGTAAATATAATAAGCCTATAACTTATGATATTTTTAATTGTTTATAATAGATATTGGTAAATATTGTTTCTCAAACAAAGCGGAAGCTCCTAATAAGCTAGCATCCTTCAAATATGAAGTAATTATTTTCACATTGTCCAATAGTATTTTATAAGGGAAATCTTGCATAGCGTCCTTCATAGTATCCTTAAAAAAGTGAAAAGCCGATACTATACTTCCGCCCAAAATAATAGCTTGAGGAGCATAAGAAAAGAGAATTACTTTCATCAAATTACCCAGATGCGTCCCAAATTCCCTCCAGATTTCCAGCGCAGCCCCATCTCCCCGTTCTGCTTTTTCGGCTACCACTACACCTGTCGTGTCATGTCGCTTAAAGAAAGAACTACTGCAATAATGTTCAAAATCAGAATCCAGATAAGGAAGCGAGCCTATTTCACCGGCCCCCATATATTGACCACAATACAACCGATGATTAATGATAACACCCGCACCTATACCTGTCCCAATAGTAACTCCCACCATATGGCATAAGGCTTCCCCTCGCCGAACATACTTTCGCCTAAAGTGAAACAATTAGAGTCATTGTTAATAGCAACCGGCACCATAAATCGCTTTTCCAATATATCTTTCAAATGTATTTTTTCCAAGAAGATATATTCGCCACATTATACACGATACCTTTTCCACATCTACAATTGAAGGGACACCGATACCAATACCATCCACCTGGACGTTCATCATACCCGTAATAAGTTGAAAAAGCTGATCAAGTACCGCTGAAGCATCTTGTTGCGCAAGACAAGGTACAGACATCTTGTTCAAACAGATACCATTCTCCACTTGGGCAATTCGAACATTTGTTCCTCCTAAATCAATTGACAGTTTCATAGCATATCCATTTAAAGGTTTTTAATATATACAAACTACAAATAGCAATTTTCTATCATGTTACTATTCGCGCATTTTAATCTTCATTTTACGCAAATATGCATAGTAACTAATAAAAGAAAACTTATTATCTGATTCTAACTGATAATGTCAGGAGAATAGCATCAATAGATATTACCTCCAATGAGATATTCCACTAATTTTTGTCCTCCCGAACTTTCTATAAAATCAATGAATACAATGCCACAATTTCGTTTACGGTTCTCCTTCAGATAATCCGCCACTGGTTTATTAACCTTATTCGCGAAAACCAGCGGTATTCCCGAATGCAGTCCGGTAGCACTCACAAAAGAGATCCCCCACCGGCGTGAAAAAGTTTGTTCTTCACATATTCTATCAAAATTACGAATACAAGCCGCAATCTTTTTACCCGCTTCTTTGCCCGAGTTGTATTGGTATTCATCCTGAAGAAAAACAGTAGCTTCTTTACCATCTTTATTACGAAGGGTCAACAGGCAAGTAGTATTATCATCCCAACCGATGCAGGCGGCTCCCGGGTAATTATCCATCGCATGATCTCTATGCAAAAAAAGTATCTTACCACGGCAACTTTTCAATGTCAGTTCCGGATGGAAATCCGCAATAAAATAACGCTGATATGCAGGCGTATTCAAAGACGCAGATAATAAAGAGGCATAATCCTTTATCTCCCCTCCCTCTTTTTCAGTGACACAATTAAAGTCTCAGAAGGATGCGCTTGCAAGAAACTGATGAAAGCCAACAATACATCTTCTTCCCAATATATATCCTGAAAAGCATGACTATGGAATACTCCTAATTTACCATTCTTCTCCTTCAAACGGATGTCAAATGCCCGAATCCCTTTCTGTAACTGAGCGGGAATATCCGCAGTTTGCGTCTTCAGCATACATCCTCCCTTGGTAGAACCACTATCATGCGTGCCGGGAATAGATATCTTACAGACAGGAAGCGTATCTTGAAGTACCTTCATCCACTCAACTTTTTCTACACCGGAAACAAGATTTGCAGATTTATGTCCTGTCTGCATTACAAGTCTATTGCCATAGCTCATATTGGCACCGGCAGTTTTAATATTATTATCTCCAGAAAAAGCAGGAAAGAACAATGCCGATATAATCAAGGCCAATACATAAAAGGATTGCAAATACTTCCGTCCCATAGTAGATTATTCTAAAAGTTTGATATGGCAAAAATAAAGGATTCAAATTCCTTTTTATCCTTAATTACGCATTTAGTTCTTCATTTTGCGCAAATATGCAATAACTCTTTCAAAATATCATTTGCCGATGCCAATCCGTACAAGACAGAGAGCTGAAATTTAACAATTGTCATTTCGTATTTCCAAATGCGGAAAAAGAAAGTATCCAAGCAATAACCTTAATACCTCCGCATCCCCTGTGATGAATGTTCGAACCACCAGATAATGAATAGTGTAAAGAGTGTTGCCAATACGGTACAAACCAACGAACCTTCAAAACCAAATGCCCCTCCATTAATCAGATTATTTGCAGGCAGGCGAAGTGAAAACAAGGTTTCACAGAAACGATTGCCACTGACTTCATAGCCAAGTACGGGCCTTGAATCCAGTTCCAAAAGAAATGAAGCGAAACAGGAAACCAAAGATTACGGGTGTAAAGATAGGAAGCTCCCAGTAACAACCCTCCCAACACCAGATTGAGCATGGGTAAAAAAGCCACATTGGGATTCATCAGATGGAGCAACGCAAACAAAAGGGAAGAGATGAGAAGAGAAATGAATTTATTGAGACGCGTACGCAACAAACGCCCCAGAACATATCCGCGCATCATAGTTTCTTCGACAATGGCAACCATGGCGAAAAACAACCCGCTTAAGAGCAAATCGCTCCAATGCAAATGGACACCGACAACCTCAATCTGCCCGGTCAGCAGGCAAACACCAAAACCAATGGCATAAATGAGCACTGCCATCAAGAAACCGTAGAGAATATCTTTGCCACGCCCTTTCAGGCTGAATCCTAAATCGGAGAAGGGACGGCGATCCAGAAATCGCATCATCAGAAAGGTTACAATAAATACGCTCAACAACATAATCCCCTCTCCAATAAAGAAATAACCCATTCCGTACCCTCTTACTACCGAAAAAAGATTCAGAACGGAATGGAATAGGGACATGACGATAAAGAAGCTTACCAAAAAGATAATAATACTTGCAAATGCCGGAATCCCTTTCGGAGAAAAGAATGATTCGTGATCCTGTTGTTCCATTTTGTTAATTTATTGGTTGAAGGACAAAAATAACTATATTTTTCTAAAACTCTGGACGAGATAAAGTATGATTCGCTATATTTGTCTAAACATTTATCATAAATATGAAAATAAAACATCTGTTTATAGGAATAGCCCTTACTGCCAATCTATTTGCAGCTACGGCACAAGAAGTTAAGAAAACGTATTTCGTCAGCAAACCGGGAACATTGATTTCGATGATGACGGAAGAGGAAGCGAACCAGGTCACCCACCTGACCCTGACCGGAAAGATCAATGCAGTGGACTTCAGACATCTGCGCGACGAATTTAAAAACTTACAAGTGCTCGACATAGCTAATGCGAGCATCAGCATGTACTCGGGTAAAGAAGGTACCTATCCGGATAAGTTCTATATTTATATGCCGAATTTTGTTCCGGCATACGCTTTCTGTAAGATGGAAAACGGCACTGCCAAAGGAAAATCCACTCTGAAAAAGATCATTCTTTCGGAAAAGATCAAAAACATTGAAGATGCGGCTTTTATGGGCTGCGAAAATCTGAATATATGCCAGATTAAAAAGAAAACTCCTCCTAACCTACTGCCGGAAGCATTGGCAGACAGCATCACTGCTATCTTTGTACCACTGGGAGCAAGTGATGAATACCGGCTGAAAAACCGTTGGGATAACTTTGCATTCATCGAAGGCGAACCACTGGAAGCTAAAATAGAGGTAGGAGCACTGAGCACGCTGGAAAATGAAATTCAGAAAGCAGGACTACAGCCGAAAGAAATCAACTTCCTGACCATCGAAGGCAAGCTGGATGCAGCCGACTTCAAGTTGATACGGGATTATATGCCGAATCTGGTAGCTGTAGACATTGAAAAAACCAATGCAACGGCCATCCCCGACTTACTTCTCACAAAAAAATATCTGCTCCGCATCCGTCTGCCACATGGACTAAAAAGCATCGGACAACGGGCTTTCAGCAATTGCGGCCGTCTCTGTGGAACGGTAGAACTACCGGAAAGCATTACTGCTATCGAATATGGAGCTTTCATGGGATGCGACAGGTTGCGGTACGTAGTTGCTCATGGAGACAAAATCACAACGATAGGAGATAACCTTTTTGGAGAAGGAAAAAATAAGTTGATTTATAAACGATAAAAACAAGAGCTGTCAGAACTCACCACAGAGCACACAGAGTAACACAGAGTGAATTTAAATCATGGATGACCACATGAATAATCTGTGAAGAACTGCGTAATCTGTAGTGAATTCTGACATTATCTCACTCCTCTCCTATTCATCGCTTTTTTATCCAAAAGCCTATTCCCAAAAGAATCAGTACACCGGTAAGAATAAAGGCCCAGACATTGGTACCCGTGATCGGGCCGTCAAGGAATATTCACCCGCCAAAAGACGGTAAGCATCCACTTTCCAAACCAGATATTCGCGATCTCTGAAAGTTGTATTGGCTGAGATCATTTGTCCGGGCATTTTAAGTTCATATTGAATCACGGCTCCGAACAATTCAATCGGACGTGTCTCTTCGTCAAAGCGTTTATCTACTTCCTGTTGCTTTTCCTTATAAAGCAGAGAAAAACAGTCGGTATGATAATGCGTATCGAGCAATTGGCAAATGAGTTCCGGATCAGGATCCGGATCATCATCTTTAGGTTGATAGCCGAGATACAATGAATCCTTAACTTCATCCAGACGGGACATATACTTCCCCCGATCTATCTCAGCGATAAAAGGCCGGATAACTTCGAAACTTAATTCATAAAGACTTCGGTTGTACCAGTCGTAAAATTTCTTTTCCAACCGATCGAGCAATTCTTTCATCTCCAATCCGTTCATTCCGCGATAGGCTGTGTCGTCACCCTGGAACCAAAGCTTCTGTTCCGATTCATTCAGGTAGTTCTTTAGAGGTACGGGGCCTTTATCTGCCAATTCCGGATAGATGCCGGTATAGGTATAATAGGTGTAGAACCAACGAAAATGTTTGGTCAGTGTCTCCTGAGGAGTCACCAAGGGACGGTACATCGGATCTTTAGGATGAACCTGCTCCGCAAACATGCTGACAGAAGGCTCTTCCCTGCCGGCACATACGTTAATCTTTCCCTCTTCTCCAAAATAATTGTGAGTACGGACAGAATCGAAACGTGTCACTACCCAACCGGAATCCAAAGAAAACATAAAGGGGTTTTTCATCGGATCTCCGGCCATGAATGCAGAATCGGCAAAAGCATATACTTCCCTATGGGCCGAACCGTCAGGATGAATCCGGGTTTCACCTGATAATAAGTGGTGCAAGACACCATTGAAACCGCCAGCAGCAATATCGATAAAAGTTTATTCGTTTTCATATGCATCTGTTTTTATAGGTTATTCATTCTTCATTATCTGTTCGTACCGGGTATAAAGCCGTTCCCGTTTAAGCATCTCCTTTTTCCGACTTCGGGACGCGGAAAAGAAGATCTCCCGCTTCTCTCCTGTCATCAATCTCTCATAGCTTCGCTCATCGGTGAGTGTTTGCTCTTGATAGGGTTTCGGTATACGAGTCACCTCTGAGGATAGAATCGGATCGACAGCAACTGCCTCTGCCACCCATAAACCGAGAAGCAGGGTTGCAGCAATAGCAGAACCCCAGGCAGCAAAGTTCAATCTGCGGACGGGCCTGTTCCTGAAAGGCGCTGCTTTGACAGCACGCATAATATCCTCGGTCAGTGCGTCCGGATTTTCTAAAACAGGTGGAGTCTTCTTTAATTGCTCCAACCATTTTTCGTAATTCATTTCTTCCTTTTTCATCTTTCTTTATTTATTTCGTTCAACTTCTTACGGATACTTTTTCGTGCAAGATAGAGATTGGCCTTGATCTGGACAGATGTAAATCCGGTGATCTTCTCAATTTCCTTGATTTCCAACTCCTCGATATCCCGCAATGTAAATACAAGCTTTTGCTTAGGGGTCAGTTGTTGCATGAAGTACAGGATATGGGCTTTCAGCTCCCGGTTGACTAACGTGGCTTCAATATTATCATCGGAACAGACAGGCAGTTCGGCAAATGTAATATCAGAGAGCGCACCGGCCGGAGAATGCTGCAAAGCCCGCAGACGATCATAACAGATATTACATGCTACCCTGTAAAGCCAGGTGGAGAAACGGAATTCCGGCCGGTACTTATCCAATGAAAGCCAGACACGTAAAAAAGTCTCCTGCACCATATCCCGGGCTTCTTCTTCATCGCACAACAGACGGAAAGCCAAGCGAAAAACGAAAGTCTGATATTCCGCCACAAGCAAAGCAAATGCACTTGCATCTTGCCTCCTGCTCTTTTCTACCAATACCTGTATCTCATTCTGTTCCATAGCTCACACTGTATATGTTGTTTATATATGATACGCAATAAATGAAGAAAGGTAAAATAACGATGGATGATAAACTACAGTAAATGCAAACAAAAAACGATGAACAGGCACCCATTTATGTGCAGCCTGTTCATCGTTCATCGTTCAAAAAACGTTCATCGTTACTTATACATCTTGCTCTCAGCTCTTTGATGTGGTCGGAAGTAATGTATTCGTCATATTCCATCATCTTGTCGATGATACCATTCGGAGTCAATTCAATCACACGATTAGCAACGGTCTGAATAAATTCGTGGTCATGCGAAGAGAAGAGGATATTACCTTTGTAAGTCTTCAGATTGTTATTGAATGCCTGAATAGACTCCAAGTCAAGATGATTGGTCGGAGTATCGAGAATCAGACAGTTGGCATTGCGCAACTGCATACGGGCAATCATACAACGCATCTTCTCGCCTCCCGAAAGAACACTAACTTTTTCAGTACTTCCTCACCGGAGAAAAGCATACGCCCCAGAAAACCTTTCATGTACACCTCGTTGCCTTCGCCATATTGGCTCAGCCAGTCGACCAGATTCAGATCGGTATTGAAATATTCGGTATTGTCCAAAGGAAGATAAGCGGTAGTAATCGTCACTCCCCAGTTGAAATGCCCGGCATCGGGTTTCATATGCCCGTTGATGATCTCAAAGAAAGCGGTCATCGCACGCGGATTACGTGAAATAAATACAATCTTATCTCCTTTCTCCACGTTGAAGTTCACGTCGTTGAACAGCACAACTCCATCTTCGGTCTTCTTACTCAAACCGGAAACTTCCAAAATCTGATTGCCCGGCTCACGTTCCGGAGTAAAGATGATACCCGGATATTTGCGGGATGACGGTTTGATTTCCTCGACATTCAACTTTTCGAGCATCTTCTTACGGCTGGTAGTCTGCTTACTCTTGGCAACATTGGCACTGAAACGACGGATGAACTCTTCCAACTCTTTCTTTTTCTCTTCAGCCTTGGCCTTCTGGTTCTGCTGTTGACGAAGAGCCAACTGGCTGGATTCGTACCAGAAACTGTAATTACCGGCAAAAAGATTGATTTTTCCGTAATCTATATCGACGGTATGTGTACATACAGAATCGAGGAAGTGACGGTCGTGGCTCACAACCAACACGGTATGTTCGAAGTTGGAGAGGTACTCCTCCAACCAGGTAACGGTCTCCATATCCAAGTCATTGGTAGGCTCGTCGAGCAGCAGGTTATCGGGATTTCCGTATAATGCCTGTGCCAACATCACACGCACTTTCTCTTTACCGCTCAATTCACCCATCAATGTATAATGTTTGTCTTCTTTCACACCTAAACCGCTCAGCAACATCGCCGCATCGCTTTCGGCATTCCATCCGTCGAGTTCGGCAAACTTCTCTTCCAGTTCGGAAACTTTCAAACCGTCTTCGTCCGTAAAATCTTCTTTAGCATAAAGGGCTTCGCGCTGTTTCATGATGTCCCACAACACTGTGTGCCCCATCATTACGGTATCCATAACCGTAAAAGCGTCCCATTTAAAGTGGTCCTGACTCAACACTGAAAGGCGTTCGCCCGGACCTAATGTAATGTTTCCGGTTGTAGGATCGAGGTCACCGTAAATCGTGCGCAGAAAAGTAGATTTACCGGCACCGTTAGCACCGATGATACCATAACAATTTCCACTTGTAAACTTCAGATTTACATCATTAAACAAGACTCTTTTACCAAACTGTACCGAAACGTTAGAAACTGTAATCATTCTATTATTATTCCTTAATTTATTTATTATCAAAATAACGCGGTGACAAAGGTAGACATTTTTAGTGAATAACGAACTATCAGGAATGTGTCAATCTGACATAAAAGTATTACCTTTGCTGCGTTTTTTGGCAAAACAGACAAACTGGCAAAGTTTTTGCTGCAAAGCCAGTACATCAAAATGCCGTATTGACATGAAACTAAATCCGTTTAACAAGAATAAAAACAGAATAGATATGGATCCGAAAGAAAAGAAAACCAAGCAAGAAGAAGAGTTGAAAGTAGACGATATTCAGGATACCGTTGAAGGACAGTCGCAAAACGAAGAAGCAACTGAAGCAACCGAACCGCTGACCGCAGAGGAAAAGTTGGAAAAAGAGCTAAAAGAAGCTCAGGCTCAAATCGAAGATCAAAAAGACAAATACCTCCGGCTCTCGGCTGAATTTGACAACTACCGCAAACGTACCGTCAAAGAAAAAGCCGAATTAATTCTGAATGGTGGTGAGAAAAGTATCAAAAGCATTCTGCCGGTAATCGACGATATGGAACGTGCGCTGACAACTATGGAAACAGCCACAGACGTAAATGCCGTGAAAGAGGGTGTTGAGCTGATATACAATAAATTCCTGTCTATCCTGTCACAGGATGGAGTGAAGGTGATTGAAACCAAAGACCAGCCGTTGGATACAGACTACCACGAAGCCATTGCTGTGATTCCTGCCCCGACAGAAGAACAGAAAGGTAAAATATTGGATTGTGTACAGACCGGATATACACTGAACGGTAAAGTAATCCGCCATGCAAAAGTAGTTGTGGGAGAATAACCGGAACATGAACGAACTTGCTAACATAACTAAAATCAACGAAACTAAAATATGGCAGAAAAAAGAGATTATTACGAAGTGCTGGAAGTCACGAAAGAGTCAACAGTCGAAGAAATAAAGAAAGCATACCGGAAAAAAGCCATCCAATATCATCCGGACAAAAATCCGGGTGACAAGGAAGCGGAAGAAAAGTTTAAAGAAGCAGCCGAAGCCTACGACGTACTGAGCAACCCGGATAAACGTGCCCGCTACGACCAGTTTGGTCATGCAGGAATGAGCGGAGCAGCCGGAAACGGTGGACCGTTCGGCGGATTTAGCGGCGGAATGTCTATGGACGACATTTTCTCTATGTTCGGTGATATTTTTGGCGGCCATAGCGGCGGCGGATTCGGTGGTGGTTTCGGAGGCTTTGGCGGATTTGGAGGCGGAGGTTCTCAACAGAGAAAATTCCGTGGCTCGGACCTCAGAGTGAAAGTAAAGCTGAATTTGAAAGAAATCTCTACAGGAGTTGAAAAGAAATTTAAGCTGAAAAAATATGTGCCTTGTTCGCATTGCCATGGAACCGGGGCGGAAGGAAACAGCGGTTCTGAGACTTGCCCGACCTGCAAAGGAAGCGGATCGGTCATCCGCAACCAACAGACGATCTTGGGAACTATGCAGACGCGTACCACATGTCCGACTTGTAATGGTGAAGGTAAGATCATTAAAGACAAGTGTAAGGTTTGTGGAGGAGAAGGCATCGAATATGGCGAAGAAGTAGTAACCGTAAAGATTCCTGCCGGAGTAGCAGAAGGTATGCAACTCTCTATGGGGGGTAAAGGAAATGCCGGAAAGCACAACGGTATACCGGGTGATCTGCTGATTCTGGTAGAAGAAGAACCACATCCGGAACTGATCCGTGATGAAAATGACCTAGTGTACAACCTATTGCTAAGCTTCCCCACAGCAGCCATCGGAGGTGCGGTAGAAATACCGACCATTGACGGCAAAGTAAAAGTGAAAATAGAAGCAGGTACACAACCGGGTAAAGTGCTCCGCCTGCGTGGCAAAGGTCTGCCAAGCGTAAACGGCTATGGTACAGGAGATTTATTGGTCAACGTTAGTGTATATGTGCCCGAAACGTTGAGTAAAGAGGAAAAAGCACTCTGGAGAAACTGGAGGAATCAAAGAACTTTAAACCGAGTACTTCAATCAAAGAAAAGATATTCAAGAAGTTCAGAAGCCTCTTTGACTAATCGGCTCCGTTGCCAATTACTCTGATTTATACAGAGAGTACCCTATAAAATGTTGCCCGGACTTACATCTCCTGATGTTGCCCGGGCAATTTTATATCTGAACAAAAGAACTATTTACCTGATAAATAGACTTTTCTGCTATAATGATGGATATCTTACGATTTAGAGACAGCCGCTTCCAACTTCCCGTCCTTGTTAGCTCAATACCCCGGATTCTGTGTCAGATTGGGGTTCATTAACCGAACCTTTTCCGGAATGGGAAATACCGTAGTATAACCATTCTTCTCACCCGAAAGTTGAGGTCTGCCCGTATAAGTGCGGGTATATTGACGAAACCGGATCAAATCTTGCCTGCGCCACCCTTCCCATGCAAACTCCAACTGACGTTCGGCCAATAGATTAGCTAATGTAGCCGTCCGGAAAGGAGCATTCACACGAGAGCGGACAAGGTTCAATTCTTCATCTCCATTTTCTCCATTACGCACCTTGGCTTCGCTTTTCATGAGTAATACATCGGCATAACGATAGAGTACAATATCATTTTCCATCAGTTTACCGTCTTTGGTGGCAGTTTCATCAATCGCATACTTTTTCATCCGCGCTCCGGCAGTCTTTTCATAAGGAGTATTAGATATATCGACATCCACCTTCCAGGGGAAATATTCCAGCTCGGTACCGTCATCGAGTGTGACGACTTTTCCTTTGAGGTCATATACAATACCGGCAAAATAACATTTGTCAAAACGAGGATCGACTGCTTCTGTATCGTATCCAAACGTACGAAGGACTTCCACAGTAGCACTTGAACCATTCTCTCCTCCAACATAGCCTTGGCATGATTGTAGTGACGGGAGCGAAAAAGATATTGCATCTGATTGGTATACAGAGTCTTGCTCATCGGGATGGTGAAGATATTCTCAACAGAGGATTCATTGTAAACAGCAAAGTTCGCTTCATAATTATCTTCCAGCCGATATCCCATTGCAGTGATGGCATCACAATAAGCCTCTACCGTCTGCCAGGCATTGAGCCGCTCGCCATCTACTTCAAAATAAATATCTTTTCCATCGGGAAATTGACCGTCGGTCCAATTATTATCCGTATATATTTCAGCATTCAAGGCAAGTTTAGCAAGTAAAAAACAGGCTACGGGCCGTGTAATGCGTCCGTAATAATTGCCGGAACGATTGCTATATGCCGTTTCCAGCAAGGGTTCAGACTCCTGCAGCTCTTTCACTACAAAATCGAAAACTTCTTTGCGACTGTTCTGCTTCACTTCTTTCAAAGGAGTGGATGATGAAAGAACCAAAGGGACACGGGCAAACAAATCCATTAAATGATAATAATACAAAGCACGGAAAGCGCGGACCTCCGCCCGATAGACAGGCAGTTCTTCATCGTTATGGGTCTGCTGGTACGTATCGATCCGTTCGAGTGACTGATTGCAAAGACTGACCACCTTATATAAATATTCCCACGTGGCTTGAATGGCATCATTATCCACTCCCCACCGATGCAGGAAAAGTCCTTGCCAGAACCCGCCATCGTACCAGTCACCGCCACGTGTAGGCATAATAGCCTCATCAGTGGTAAAAGTATTCAGATCGTAAATTCCTCTGCCGGTCCCCTGCAAACCCTGGCTATCACTGTAACCTCCGATGTTATTGTACAAGGAGGCCACTGCATTATAATATAAATCTGTTAGATTCTTATAAGCATCTTCCTCAGGAATCTTATCTTTAGGATTCTCATTCAGAAAACCATCACATGAAAACAGAAAACCGAGTCCCCAAAGACAGGCGAACATACATATATAACGACTTTTCATAACTCATCCTCCCATTAAAAATTAATACTTAAACCGAGAGTATAGGTACGCGCCAAAGGATAAGCCCGTTTATCATCCACACCCAAGGTAGAATTGACTGTAGAACTGTTGATCATGGGTGACAGACCGGAGTAGCCTGTGATAGTAGCCAGATTGTTGACAGTGAACGCGAGACGGAAAGATTGCACATACTTTTTCCACTTCGTTACCGGAACATTCCATCCGACAGTAACGTAATCAAAATTGATGTAGTCTCCCTTTTCCAGCCAGTAGTCTGTAGCAGTCTGATCTTTGATATTGCGTCCGGGAGCTTTCTTCATCACATTGTAATCGGGAAAAATATTCATATTCATATAGGTCAGTGAAGTGCCGTTATAGATTTTATGACCGAATGCGCCGTTCACCTGTACCGACAGATCGAAACGCTTATAGCGGAAACTGATATTGGAACCGAGTAAAGTTTTAGGGACAGCCTGTCCTGCTACATAACGATCCTCACCATCTTCAAGACTTACCCCTCCCCCATTCAGGTCGGCAATGTCATAGGTATATCCGCCATTTCCATCGGCAATAAGTCCCTTGCAATGGGCAGATAGAAAACACCTAAAGGTTGACCTACCATTTGATAGACAATATGGTTGTATCCACCATGAAATCCGGCTCCGTCGAGACTTGCCAAACTTTTGTATTCAGGCGCCGAGATATTTTCTCCACCGTACATCCCACTTAAAGAGAGTAACTTGTTTTGCTGAAAAGTAACATTGACATTAACATTCAGTTCCATATCCTGAGTCTTCAAGGGGGTGAGGCCGACAGCTATCTCCGTACCGCTATTACGCATGGAACCAATATTGGCCAAAAGAGTGTTATAGGTGAAAGGCGGTACACTGACGTTGTACAGATAGAGCATATCAGAGGTTTTGGAATTATAATAATTAAGAGAGAAAAGAAGCCGGTTGCCAAACATACCAAGATCTACTCCCGCATTGAAAGTGCGTTTTACTTCCCACTTCAAATCGGGATTGGTATTACGCATATTACCCAAAGTCACCACTTGTGAACTACCGACAGGTACCACTCCATTGGGTTTCACCAAATTAAGTGTCGTATAGGAGTCAATGCCACTCTGATTGCCGGCTAAACCGTAGCCAATGCGAAGTTTCAAATTATCGACCAACGGAATACGCTTCATGAACTTTTCCTCACTGACAACCCAAGCGCCCGATACGGATGGAAAAATCCCCATTTATGATTGGCACCAAATTTAGAAGAAGCATCGGTACGTGCATTCACCGTGAAGATATACCGGTCGGCAAACGTATAGTTGAAACGTCCGAGAAAAGATGCCAGTCGAGGCTGTTCAAAATAAGAATTTGTTCCTTCCCAAAGTCGTATGGCACCTGCCTGAAGATTATTGTAACCAAACTGATCGGTATTGAAATTGGTCACAGTAGTATAAAAGCCGCTATAAGTTTCTTTTTGCAGTTCGGCCAGTGCCAGTACATCAAAATAATGCTTGTTCCATTTCTTTTTGTAAGTCAGCATCAGATTGCCAAGCAGTGACTCCATATTCTTGGTCCCCTTGTATGCCTGTCCATGAGCCCACACAGCCGTAGGCAGATATTGGGAGTTTTCTACAATATTATAGGTATAAGAACCGAAAAGAATCAGTTTCAGTTCACGAAATAAATTAAAAGTCAGCCGGGCATGGGTACTGATATGTGATGTAGCATCATGATCTTTCACTTCCATCCAAGCCAGTGGATTAGTGATCTGGCTGGCATTGGTAATCTGATCCCAGGAATCAGTCTCCGGATTTCGGTGATTGGGATAAGTAGGATTAAAAGTAGCAGCCGAATAGAACGTTTTTTGAAGGTCAAACAAATTATGATTCTTTTGAATAGAGCCAAACATACCCAGTTCACAGACTAAAAATCGTCAAACACATGTTGGGTCATGTTCATATTCGAAGTGAAGTTTTTCATATCTTCATTCAGAATGATACCTTGACGATCCATAAAGCCCAACGAAACACGATAACTGGAAGCATCCGTCCCGCCATAAAATGCAACATGATGATTCTGCTGCAAACCAGTCTGTTCTATCTCTTTCAGAAAATCCGTTTCATTTCCTTTGTCGAGTATGGCAACACCTTGCTGCCGGGCCAGATTACGAAATTCATTTCCGGAGAGCATTTCCAGATTTTGTAGACAGAAGAGATACCAAAACTCCCATTGTAGCTAACCCTGGTTTTACCCCGGATTCCTTTCTTTGTCGTGATTTCAATAACACCGGAAGCACCGCGGGAGCCATATTGAGCTGTCTCGGAAGCATCTTTGAGAATGGTGAAACTCTCTATATCGGTAGGATAAATAGAAGTGAGCATACTGAGGTCACCAAATACACCATCGACAATGATCAAAGGGTCGTTACCACTGGTCAATGAAGTAGTTCCCCGCAAACGTACGGCATCCAAAGCTGCCGGTCCGTTGGTTCCTTTTTGTATGGTAAGTCCGGGAACACGTCCGCGAATCGCCTCCAGCGGATTGGTTATCTGATCTTTATTCATGCCCAACTCCGTAATTTTTTCTACTGAACCGGAAATATTTTTCTTATTTCCGGTAGCATATCCTACTGTAATAAGTGAATCAATGGGAAAAACAGGCTTATCCTGCGCCTGCAAGATAGAGGGAGTAAACATCAGAAGCAGGGCAAAAGTCAATGTCGGTATACAGATGATCCGGTGTTGTTTCATACTATTAACATTTGAAGGGTTCGCATATAAAATATAACAAAAAAGAGAGCATCTGGTTGCCCGGATGCCCTCCTTTCTTACTCTATCTGAACAGATTATTTGCTTTCGATCAGCAATGTACCTTTTTTCAGACCTTTTCCTGTTGCTTCAAGTGTGATCTTTCCTGCTTTTTCAGTAGACTGCACAATCGCTGTCATCATACCGCTGAATACTTTCATTTTCGGGGTCTGGAATGACTCAAGAGAAGCCGGATTACCATTGGCTCCTGCACGATAAGTACCTGCTCCCTTCACCTTGAAACTGATCTCATTCTCTGCCAGCGGACAAAGATTACCCTCTTTATCGACTACCTTCACTGTCACAAATGAGAGATCTTTACCATTGGCGTCAATCACGCTACGGTCTGCCACCAACTCAATGTGATCGGGCTTTCCGGCTGTATGAATTTCCTTTTCAGCAACGGCTTTGCCATCTTTATCGTAAGCAACCACTTTTACAGTACCCGGCTCGTATTTCGTATCCATCCACATCAGGCGATAACGTTGCTGACGTTTGAAGTTGGCCACAGAAGTAGAGTCACCGCTATTGTTTACCGTAACGGAGAGATCCTTTGTACGCTTACCCTGACTTTTGCCGTTAATAAACAGTTCAGCCGAAGGATAATTGGTATATACAAATACCGGGGTAACTTCACCCTCACGTCCTTCCCAATTCCAGTGAGGCAAGATATGCAGCGTTTCCTTATCTTTATTCCAATGACTGCGATAGAGATAATAACGGTCTTTCGGAAGTCCGGCAAGGTCTATAATTCCAAACAACGAAGAGTGGCTGGGCCAATCGGTATAGTACGGAGTCGGTTCGCCTAAATAATCGAATCCGGTCCATACGAACTCACCAATGCAATAAGGCAAATCCTCATGCTGGATAAAATCGTCTTCAGGAAGATTGGACCAACCGCAATGCTCTACATCATATGATGAAGACTGATGATCGTCATACTTCTGCATCGCACGACGGACAACAGGGAATTTATAAACGCCACGTGAACTAACGGTAGAAGCTGTCTCGCTACCCAGGATGATCTGTTGCGGAAGTTTTTTGTAGTTTTCCTGATATTTGTGAGGACGGTAATTAAAACCGGCTACGTCCATCACAGCCGCCATATTATTATTGACTACTGCATCGGGAGCATCCATACCCTGAGTAACAGGACGTGTAGGATCTTCACGATGGCAGATATCCTGCAAGAAGCGTGACAGTTTCGGTCCACGGTCACCGTTCCACTGGTCGGGCACCTCATTACCGATACACCACATAACCACGCTCGGATTATTGCGATACTGATGAATCAGATTCACCAGATCTTTCTCTACCCATTCATCAAACACTTTGTGATAACCATTCTGTACTTTGGCTGCTTTCCACTCGTCAAATGACTCGGCCATTATCATCATGCCCATTTCATCACAAGCTTTAATCAATTCGGGAGCAGGCATATTATGTGAAGTACGGATGGCATTGCAGCCCATGTCTTTCAGGATACGAATCTGACGGCGAATACCGGCATCATTGGCAATACCTCCCAACGGTCCGAGATCATGGTGATTGCACACACCTTTGAACATGGTTTTCTTTCCATTCAGGAAGAAACCTTTATTCGGAATAATCTCAATGGAACGAATACCGAATGAAGTAGTATATTCATCCTTCAGAGTATTCCCCTCATATACTTTAGAAACGGCACTATAAAGATGCGGAGTATCCGGAGTCCACAAAGCCGGAGAAGTCACTACGAAATCTTGTTCGAAAACATTGTCATCGAACGGACCTCCCTTCTTTTCGTTGGCTGCCACCACTTTACCATCCTTATCCTTCAGTTCGGTAACAATACGATATCCTTCGAATGCTTTTCCGGCTGGTACATCGAGTTTGGTTTTCAGGTTTACCTTTGCAAATTCATCTTTCACTACAGGAGTAGTCAACTGAGTACCCCAAGTAGGAATATGGGCATCTTCGTTCACTACCAGATGTACATTGCGATATAATCCGGCACCCGGATACCAACGTGAAGATTCGTTCTCGTTTTCAAGCCGAACCGCCAATGTGTTCTTTTCACCCGGTTTCAAATAAGGAGTGGCATCCACATAAAAACTATTGTAACCGTAAGGCCAATAACCGGCCTCTTGTCCGTTGATATAGACATGTGCGTGGCTCATGGCTCCATCGAAAACCAGAGTAGCCTTTTTGCCCTTACTGAATGAAGGAGCATCAAAATTGAGCCTATACCATCCCACACCGACAAAAGGAAGTCCCCCGGTACGTCCGGCATGCTCCATCGCCTCTTTCTGTCCATCCTGAGAAATGGCTACGTTCTGTTTATCATTATTAATACTGAATGGTCCGTAAATAGCCCAATCATGCGGAACGGTCACAGATTGCCACTTCGCATCATCATACGTAGAGTTACTAAAGTCTTTACTATCCTCACGAGTGAACTTCCATCCCTTCTCAAAGGTTTGTTCCGTACGGACTTGCGCACACGCCAACAGCGGCACAGCGAGCATCGAAGCAAATGCAATTTTGATTTTCTTGTTCATGATTGATTTGTTTTTATTTTAATATAAATTCTATCTTCCCGGCATGTACCAACTCCTCATGACTGATACGATAACCTGCATGTTTCTTTCCATTCAATTTTACCTCCTTAATCAGATCGGCATTATCTCCCGGACGGACAGCAGTAATGACCAGCTCTTTTCTTTATAATATTTCGGATCCAACTGAATGGTTACTTTGTCAAACGTAGGTGTAGTCAGCGTATAATCAGGCATTCCCGGACAATCAGGATACAAACCGATCATACTGAAAATAGCCCATGCTGACATCGTACCGGTATCATCATTACCGGGAATACCGTCAGGCCGGTCAGTGAAATATTCGGCAAGCAAACGCTTCACCTGTTTCTGGGTACGCCATTCTTCTCCTTTGAAGTAACTGAATAAATAAGGATAGGCAATATCCGGTTCGTTGGCAGGATCATACAAGCTTCATCAAATACTTTCTGCAGTTTATCCACAAACTTCTTCTTACCTCCCATCAATCGGGTCAAGCCTGCAATATCATGGGGAACATAAAATGTATAATTCCAGGAGTTCCCCTCATGAAAACCGGGACTCGGAGCAAAATTGGCTCCTTCCATCGGATCGAATGGAGAGTAGAATGTTCCGTCGGGTAAAATGGGACGTAATGTACCGAACTCCTTGCAGTAGTAATGTTTATATCCCAGCGAACGGTCGTAGAATAACTTCGCATCTTCTTTCTTTCCCAGCGCCTGGGCAAAACGTGAGAGCGCATAATCGGCTATATAATATTCCAGTGCATGCGATACAGAATTATCATACTGCTCTGTCAGGGGCACATATCCTTTCGCAATGTAATCATCTATGTCGGGACGCATTAAATTATCTTTGCCAGGTGTCGTAGCAGACTTATACATAGCTTCATAGGCTGCTTGTACATCAAAGTCACGCAACCCTTTCATCCAGGTATCCACGATAACGGGAATACTCGGATCACCCTCCATGGTAAGTGTCTCACGCCCGTAAAGCTCCCATTTGGGCAACCATCCGTGCTCCTTGTACATATCTACCATTGTACGAACCATATCCAACTGCCGATCGGGGAAAAGCAGTGTCATCAACTGATGTACATTACGGTAGGTATCCCAAAGCGAGAATACAGTATAACGGTTGCCTTTTGTCGTAAGAATCTCGCTACCTTCCATAGCCGGATATTGTCCGTTCACGTCCTGCAAAATATTCGGATGAATCAACAAATGATACATGGCGGTATAGAATACTCTTTTCTGCTCTTCGGTACCACCTTCTACAAGAATCCGTGAAAGATCATTCTGCCACATGGCACGCGCTTCGGCACGAATCTGATCAAATCCCTTTCCGGCCTGCTCTTTCTCTAAATTCAGACGGGCATTGGCTATGCTGACAAACGACACTCCCATACTGACTTCGATCGTTTCACCTTCGTCGGTATCAAACGTAAACCAAGTACCGATATCATCACCACTCATCTCTTTGGTATAAGCAGTATACAGCTTATTTTTACCGGAAGTATTATCCCACTGCGCTTCCACCGTCATCGGACGCATCTTCTTCCAATAGCCACGTGCACGAGGAGTTTTGTTAATACGCATCACAAAATAAATGGGAAATACGGCCTGCGGATTATAACAGAATGTACCGAGCAGCTTACTCCCCTCTATTTCGGTGTCACTGACAAAACGAACGGTAGCCCCGGTTTCATTGGTCAATCCTTCGCCCAGATTCAAAAGGATATTACTTTCTCCTTTGGGAAAAGTAAAACGGCTGATTCCGGTACGCAAAGTAGCCGAAACCTCATTCTTAATCCCATATTTAGTCAGAACATTTGAGTAATAACCCGGAGTGCTTTCTCGTCTTTATAGGCACTTCCGTATTGTAAATAATCAACGTTCAATTTTCCGGTTGTGGGCATCAAAAGTAAGGAGCCCAGCTCCGGACATCCTACTCCACTCAGATTAACATGTGAGAATCCGGTGAAATAGGTATTGGTATGTTCATAAGGTGTAGACCACCACTGGCTGTCTTTATCTATTTTATTACCAACGGATTTGTCCCCCATCACATTAAAAGGAACAACCGACATCATTCCCTGCGGACAAATAGCTCCGGGATTCGTTGTTCCGTAATTCGTCGTTCCGACGAACGGATTTACATAATCTACCGGATTCTCTTGCGCAGAAGCCACTGCTATAAATAGCCAGGCAGCTGCAAATGATACAAAATAAGGTAGTTTCTTCATTCTTTCAATACTATTATTTATTAATATATACGTTTGGTTTCACCCGCTCTGTGAGGAAGGTTATTCTACAACGATTTCGTCGGTAAACACCCACCCTCCAAACTCTTCTCCGGCACGAGCCTGATAGCGGATGTATCGTCCTTTGGCTTCCCCATTCCATGCGTAGTTTTTAAAGACCACAGCATCCGACTTCACTACTTTATGTGTCTGACGACTCAATTCGGTGAAGTTCTTGCCATCCTCCGAAACAGAAATTATCACTTCGGTAGGCAAAAAGACTTCCGGACCTACTACCTGCATAAAATCTGCGCCAATCGAATGCAAAACAGTCGACTCACCCATATCGATAGTTACATCCAAACGATCACGGGAAATAAAGCCCTGCCATACCCCATCACTGTAAGTCCAGCTACCCCGGATTCCGTCAGTCAGGGTTTTATCGCCTTGCGCCGGATAAGACGCATTGTAAGGAGCATTATATTTAACCGTTTTGCCCAAGGCAAGATGCTGAACCGGTTTTGACGCTTCAGGCCGATTACCGATCTCCTTTTTCAAATCAAACGGATGATATCCCTTGGATTGTAGATATGCTACGGCTTTTAGAGCACGCGGGCGAAAATCAGTCCATGATTTTCGTTCGGGAGCAGACCAAGCCACTTCGGCCAACGCAAGAATACGAGGATAAATCATGTATTCACAATGCTCGTCAGTCTGGATGTATTCCGCCCAAAGATTGGCTTGGACACCATAAATCAGCTTCGCTTCATCAGGTGTAAGTGAGGCAGGGATCGGATTATAAGAGTATACCTTTTCCAAGGGCAGATATCCGCCAATAGCCTCAGGTTGGGAATAAGGTGCATCTTGATAACCATCTATATAACAATGTGACCCGGGAGTCATAATCGCCTGATGACCGGATTTACGGCATCGATACCTCCTTGTTCACCACGCCATGACATCACAGTAGCATTGGGCGCCAGTCCTCCTTGCAAAATCTCATCCCATCCTAACAGTTTACGTCCATGAGCATTGAGAAACACTTCTACGCGATGGATCAGGTAACTCTGTAATTCATTCACATTAGCCAAATGCTCATCCTGCATGCGCTTTTGGCATTTAGGACAGGTTTTCCAAGCTACCTTACCCGCTTCGTCGCCTCCAACATGAATATATTGAGAAGGGAAAAGCTCCATGACCTCCGTCAACACATCCTCAAGAAACGTAAAGGTTTTCTCGTTTCCGACACAAAAGTCGGCATTCTTGTAAGGCTCTCCCGAACAGGACAGTTCCGGATAAGCGGTCAGAACCTCTTCTGAATGAGCCGGCATTTCGATCTCAGGAATAATGGTAACATGGCGCTCGCGTGCATAATTGACCAATTCACGAATATCATCCTGTGTATAATAGCCGCCTGAAGCCTCCGGAGCATCGAAACGACAATATTTACGTCCACCTTCATTCCACCATTTTTTCCAGTTAGCTTCCGGACGCCAGGCGGCAAATTCTGTCAATAAAGGATATTTCTTAATCTCGATACGCCACCCCGCAGCATCTGTTAGGTGTAAATGTAAACGATTGAGTTTATAATAAGCTAATGCATCTATCTGCTTTTTTACAAACTCCTTGGAGCGAAAATGCCTTGAAACATCGAGCATCAGCCCCCGGTATTCAAATCGCGGTGAATCTTGAATCGTCGTAGCCTGAACTGACCAAGTATCTCCCATTGCAGGCTGTGCCATTTGCAAAAGTCTGTACGCCATAGAATAATCCGGCTCCGGAAGTAGCCTGCACTGTTATTTTACGGGGAGTAACTTCTAAGGTATAGCTCTCGGGAGAGGGTAACTGAGAGTTATCCTTTGTTATCAGCAACGAGACTACATTCTCTTTGGCTTGTTTTTTGGAACTTTTAAAGTGAATGGGTAATGTCTCCAGATAATCCATCATCATTTTCTTCTCCTTACCCTTCAGATTGGTATACAACAGGGTTTCACCGGAAAACTGAAAAGTTCCGCTTCCTTGTTCCATCCGGAGAGGTATGGGAATGACAGACTGCGCTTTCATACCAGCTGTTGCTATCATCAAACCGGCTGCAAGCAAGAAAGTACAAATTCTCATTGTAGGTTTTATCATGATATGATTGGTTTTAGTTTTTTGTTTTCAATGCACAAATATAAGTAAAATGTCAGATTATCTGCAATTAGTCAATCATTATCTTAGCTATTTCCGGAGTACGGATCCCCGGCTTCAACTCACCATTGATGTTAAAGAAGGTCTGTCCCTGTCCTGTCAATGCAGCACCGGCACGAGCGACATCTTGGCTCCGAACAGCCTCTTCCCATTTATCCCGACGTGTGTTGTAAATCAGGATACGGTCATTGAAACGATACCATTCAGCCGGATGCAACATATATGTTTTTGCTTCAGATTTCAAACTGTCTACAGCTGCCTGATTACCGCCGGTCACTGCTGCTTTCATCATCTCCTCGCGTTGCAGGGCAGACAAGAAAATATCTTTATTAACCCCACCGGTGCAAGTATCAGACTGTCTGTCAGAGCTATACCTGCACCTCCACCTAAAGCTACAGGCACAGAATCACTCCCTATCGGAGTAGAGACGGGTTGCCATTGTTGCAAAGAGGGGGAATAACAGTATCCGTCAGTAGAAAGAGTTGCAGACCGCCCATCGAATGCCCCGGAAAACCTCCCCACAGATATAAAAGTGTCTCATTCTCTTTACGCTGCCCCACACATACAGGCTGTACACGGGGAGCACCCGGAAAATCGGGAAGTTGTTGCCAGCCGGTCTCAGGGTTGCCCAGATTGAGGCAATAAAGCCCATTCGAAGGCTTGCCATTCACATTGCCTCCGGCTACAAAAGGTATAATCAACAACCGAACCACTCATGTTATCCATCGTACAAGGTAAAGATGGCAGCGTATCTACAATCACAGCTTGTTTATCATCACTCAAAGAAAGGCGGTAAACGGCAGATAAGGATCCATTTTCATTCGATCCACCCACACACACTATCCCTCGAGGAGTCGATACTGAGACTCCATAAGCAGCAGCAACGGGCAGCTGACCTACTTTTCGCCACACGAAAACTGAATCTGCAGAAGCGTCAGCAGCATAAATACCTTGGTAGAATTTCTTCTTCCCTCCTTCAGCTGCCGGAGTTTCCGGAAAATTACATCCGCCGGCAATCAATAATTCTCCCTGATAGATGCCGGCATAACATGCCGATACACCCAAAGAAAAACCGGGTTCTCCTTCGGGGAATCCGGTCATTTTCTGCACGCTAATCCCTTCTTCATTAGGCGCAACTTGCCGGGAGCTGCACGAAGCAGCCATCCCGGCAAGTAAACATCCAATGATAGAAAGAAAACGAATCGTTTTAATTTCTGTCATTTCTATTTTTTCAATTTCAACGTAATTTCATCTACAAATAAGAAGCCCGGATTACCTTTACCACCATGCCATGCCGGAATTGAGTGTTCCGATGTTGCAATCACTTTCACATAACGGGTTTTTACCGGATCAAAAGTCAATTTGTGCTCGTAAAGGCCATTACGATCTGTCTCTTTCATTTCAGGATATGCTTCAGAAGCTACCTTTGTAAAAGTCTTATCGTCATCTGATACTTCAATTGAGAAAGAACGTGCATCAAATACCCAGTCGCCCTTTTCAACACAAGTAGTGATAGCTACACTGGAGATCTCGGTAGGTTGTTGCAAGTCAATCGTTACATCCATATCATTTTTATAAAAAGCGATCCAACGACCTGTTTTATAATTGCCATTTCCTTTCAGTCCGTCTACTAATGTAGAAACACCACCAAATTCATATTGCTTGTTTACAGGCTGATTGGCTTTAATAGGTTTTGAAGTAGATTTACTGAAAGCAATCTGTTCAGTCAGCATTTGCTGTTTCCGGTAGGACGGACAGCAACCGCTTTCAGAGTACAACTTTCCTTGATTGTAAGAATACTATCACACACAGGAGAAGCTGCCGTAGGCTCAGTTCCATCTAATGTATAATGAATGGGAGCACCGTCAATAGTAGTCATCACTACGTCTACTGCTCCTGTGGCCGAATTAGCTACAAACTCAGATTTCACATCAAATACATGTTTGGCATAATTATATCCTTCAGCATCATAAATATTAATCAACTGCGGCAAACGGCTCAGGAAGTTTTCATAATTCTTCTTTTCAGGATTAGACCATTGAACCTCTGCTAAAGCAGCCCAACGCGGCAACACCATATACTGAGCCTGAGAGAAAGTAGGAATGTATTCCGTCCAAAGATTAGCCTGTACGCCAATAATATGTTTTTGTTCTTCCGGTGTCAATGAAGAAGGCATCGTTCGTAACCATAAACTCTTTCCAAAGGCACATAACCACCGATAGCCAAAGGTTCATTCTCTGTATCCTTGGTCTGATAGTAGTCAAAGTAAAGATAAGTGTTCGGGGTCATGATAACATCATGTTTCTGCTTGGCAGCTTCGATACCGCCACCTTCGCCGCGCCATGACATCACTGTAGCATTCGGAGCCAGTCCACCTTCCAGGATTTCATCCCAGCCAATAATCTGACGTCCATGTTCGTTCAGGAATTTTTCTGCATGATTGATAACAAAACTCTGCAAATACTCTTCTTTTGAATGTTTAGCGTCACTCTTGATTCCCAAGGCCTTGATACGAGCCTGGCACTTCGGACATTTCGCCCATTCATCTTCGGACATTCGTCACCTCCGACATGAATATATTCAGAAGGGAAGATATCCATTACTTCCGTCAGGACATCATCAATAAAAGTCAGTACACTGTCGTTTCCGGCACAAAGCACCTGATCAGATACTCCCCATATTTTCCAAACCTCATACGGTCCACCTGTACATCCCAAATGCGGATAAGCGGCCAATGCTCCCTGCATATGTCCGGAAGGTCAATTTCAGGAATAACAGTGATATAACGATCTGCAGCATACGCTACGATTTCTCTGGCTTCTTCCTGAGTATAGAAACCACCGTAAGGTTTTCCGTCATATTCACCGGAATTACGTCCGATTACAGTTTCCGATCTTTTTGAACCGATCTCAGTCAGTTTAGGATACTTCTTGATTTCAAGTCTCCATCCCTGATCTTCGGTTAAGTGCCAGTGTAAACGGTTCATGTTATGCAAAGCCATCATATCGATGTATGTCTTTACTTCGTCTACTGTGAAGAAATGGCGACCTACATCAAAATGGGCACCACGATAACTAAAACGAGGATAGTCGCTAATCTCGACAGCCGGCAATGAAGGAGTTGTACCGATAGCTACCGGAATAGACTTACGTAAAGTCTGGATACCATAGAATACACCAGCTTCAGTAGGAGCAGCAATAGTTACACCATCTGCGTTCACACTCAACTGATAAGCTTCGGGGTTTTCTGATTCCATACCCAACTTAAGCAGAATAGCACCTTTGCCCTCAGTACCTGCTTCAACGGCATAATCCTTACCTGTGGCTTTCTTCAGATAATCAGCCAGGAATTGGGCATTGCGTTGCATCTTTTCATTTCCTTCCGGATAGATGATTTTTACACTACCATTTAATGTAAATGGTTGGCTTTGAGCAGTCGTAATTTCCTGAGGTAAAGGAATTACCTGGTAATTAGCTGTAGTTTCTTTGTCGTTACACGAAGAAATAAATCCCGTGAGCGCCAGTAAACCGGCAATTTTAAAAAGATTTCTCATACAAATTATTTAATAGGTGTTAGTTATAGGTATCTCGTACATGTTTCACTGTGATATTCAAGCTTTCTCCCTTCTTAATCTCCGGAGACGTTATCGTTATTTTTTTGTTTTCACCCGGCAACAGATCGAAGAAATTATCAGTGAAACGGGCTCCTTGAACAGGAATCTGGACAAAGACATCTTTTGCCAGTTTAGGAGATGACAAGGTCAGTACACACTTCCCATCGAGTTGTTTCACTTTCATGGAAATAGCTGTCTGAGGCAGCTCCAAATTCTTGGTTTTATCAAAGAAATAAACTTCTTCAGCCACTTTCCTACCCGATTTATCTTTCAGGCTAAGTAGTAGAAAACTGCTCTTTCGCTGTTCCGGATTCACCCAAGTGTCCAACGGTTTACGCACGATACAAGAAGAAGTATTCATCGCTACCTCAACTGCTTGATGACTTCTTTGTCTAATGTCTTGCCATTAAAATCAATGACTTTCATTTCAAGTGTAAGCTGACTCTGCTTTTCCAACATATCGGATATCAGATAAATATTCAAGCTATCGCCTTCCTGTATTACATTGACCAGTAACGGCGCAAAAGCACGCTTTGCCTGATAATGCAACGCTTTCCAATTGCCATAATAGTCTATACTGGACCAGGAAACTACCGGCCAGCTATCATTAAGCTGCCAATATAATGTCCCCATACAATAAGGGCGGTTACGACGATGTGCTTCCATCCCATGACGCATGCCGTGTCCCTGAAGCACAAGTCCGATATACACAAAGTCTTCAAATTTCTCAGGAACGATATAATCACGTTCCATATAGGTACGTATCAAGTCATTACCAATACTGCTTTTCTGATGCCCATTCATCACTTCCGACTCAATCTGATAGTCTTCCGGAGCAGCAAATGTAGCAATCGTCTTCATTTCCGGGAACGACTGGAAACCAAATTCACTCATAAATCGCGGTAAATCCGTGTCTAATGATTCGAATGTTTTTTTGCCGTACCACACTCCCCAATTATGACTGTCACCTATGCCCCACGACTCCGGACGTCCCCAATTTGCAAAATAAGGAGAAGAATGCTTGTAAAAACGGCCTTCATCGAGTTCCTGTACTTTGGCAGGAAGCAATCCCCGGAACAACTTATCATACCCCCGGAACATATTTTCATACACTTCCGGAGTATAGTTTTTCTGCCATCCCCAATATTTCAATCCTTCCAGAATCTCATTATTTCCACACCACATGGCCAATGAAGCATGGTTGCGCAGACGTTTGATATTATATTCAGCCTCTTCTTCTACGCTTCAAGAAAGTAGGATCGCTGGGATAAGCAGTACAGGCAAACATAAAATCCTGCCAAACAAGAATACCATTTCATCTGCCCAGATCATAGAAACGATCATCCTCATAAGTTCCTCCCCATATACGTACCATATTCATATTGCCTCTTTCATGTT
>ENA-OQIC01000073-OQIC01000073.1-human-gut-metagenome-genome-assembly--contig:-NODE-73-length-40834-cov-4.801533_pt1 | contig 40834 bp, 37 predicted proteins | sample MGYA00242572_ERZ504736 | MGnify/ENA primary metagenome ERZ504736 (study PRJEB26092, sample SAMD00036201) | human gut metagenome | host: Homo sapiens | study: EMG produced TPA metagenomics assembly of...
ATGTCTTGCCTGGTGATGGCGCGGCCGCGCTTCGCGTCGAATTCGTGGCGGTCGGCGCCCTTGAAGACCACGCGCTTGCCGTTGAGCTTCATGATGCCGTCTTCGATACGGAATGTGCGGAAGCCGATACGCTGCACGATTTTTTCGACCAGCGGGCCGTCGTGGCCGACGACAAGCACCGTCAGCTCATACAGGGTTGGCTCTTCGGCGTTCCACGGCGCAATGTTCTTCAGCGCGCCGGAATTGAGGGTGATGGTTTCGTTGGCGCATTGCGTGGATTCCCACACCACAGTGCCGTTTGCGTCACGCAGTTTCGCCTTGACGGTGGCCGCGTCGTTTGCATTGCGCAACTGCAGGGTTGCATTCAGCGTTCCGGCGGCCATGGAGGGATTGTAGTCGGCTTCGATCTGCACGGTTTCGACATGCACGCGAGGCTGTGCGGCGAGCTCCACGGAACGGAACAGGCCGTGCAAACGCCAGAAATCCTGATCTTCCAGCCAAGAGGCGCTCGCGTATTCGTAGCAGGCGACGGTGAGCACGTTGTCGCCGTCAACGTGCAGCGCTTCGGTGATGTCGAATTCGTTCGGCGTGAAACCGTCCTCGCCATAGCCGACGAAGGTGCCGTTAAGCCACACGTAGATCGCAGTGGCCATGCCGTGGAAGGTGACGCTGACGGTGCCGCCATTTTCCAGCGTTGCGGCGAGCGGACGGTCGAGCGTGAAGGAACGGCGGTAGATCGCCACATGATTGTTTTCGGGAACGTTCGGCTCCTGCGGATCCTCATGGCCATCCCATGGATACTGCACATTCACATATTTGTTCTTCAAATAGCCGGCCATCTGCAGGTGTTCGGGCACGTTGATCGCGCCGAAACCGGCATCGTTGAAGTCAGCTGCGGCGAACGGCGCGTTTTCCACGTCGATGGATGCGGCCTGAGTAACGTTTACTTTCCATACACCGTCGAGATTCTGCTTCGGTTCGGTGGCTTCGCCCAGGAAATACCGATGATTGGAGTGCGCGGGCTTGCGATTCACCGCGAATACGGTCGGATCGGTGAGCCAGCTTGCGTTCGCCTGCCGCGCCTGCAGGATGCGCGATTCCGGAACCCCTTGCGTTTGCTGTGATTGCGCGGCTTCTTGAGCTGCATGATAACTACCCCTATCCATTGCGACGTTGCCAATGTACGCTACGAATCATAGCGTAAGTAATTTTGTTTACTAACATCCGATAACATATCACACTTCCGCCAAAGATGGTAGCGACATTGCCGTCGGTGTTGCCGTGTAATCGAATGCGCGGTCGAAATAAGATTGCAGATTATGTTTCACGATTTTGTGAAATCTTGACAAAAGACGGTGCGTTGCAGTCTTGCAAAATGGGCACGGTGTGTAATAATGGCAGGAATGCACCGATGGCGCACGCCCGGTGCCCACAACCGCGCAGCATTGCCCAGTTCGGCGAGTGGTTGCGAAAATCGCAATTTTCCGCTATTTCGCACTATCGCAACGGCAGGGGAGTGCTGACTACTCCGCGGCGCTCCCAAGGAGATCATCATGGTTGATCGCAAGGAAGATCAATCCACCCAATTCCGCGATACCAGTTCGGGAAATTTCGAACAAGCAGCAAAAACCGCGACGCAAACGCAAGTCGATCCGTCGCTCGCCGATGCGCAAACCGTAGCGCAATCGCTTGGTGTCGATTTGAATACCGGCCTGAGTCAAGCGGAAGCCAAGCGTCGACTCGACAAGTACGGACCGAACGAACTCGCGTCCGCACCACCGGTGCCGAAATGGAAGAAATTCCTCGAACAATTCAAAGACCCCCTTGTCTACCTGTTGCTGCTGCGACCGGCATTTCGCTCGTCGCATGGTTCATTGAACGAGCCAACGCCGTACCGGGTGCGGAAGGCGGCGAAGCATTGCCGTTCGACGCCATCGTCATCGTGCTGATCCTTATCGTCAACGCGGTGCTCGGCTACATCCAGGAATCGAAGGCGGAAGCCGCCGTCGAAGCGCTCTCCAGCATGACCGCGCCGCAAACCAACGTGCTGCGTGACGGCAAAATCGAACGCATCAACACGGTTGACGTGGTGCCCGGCGACATCATCGTGCTCGGCGAAGGCGACTCCGTTTCCGCGGACGGACGCCTCTTCGCCGCCGCCAGCCTACGAATCGCGGAAGCCAGCCTCACCGGCGAAAGCGTGCCCGTCGGCAAAAAGACCGACACCCTCGCACAGGCGAAGGCCCTCGGCGACCGCGCCAACATGGTGTTCAACGGCACGTCCGTAACGCAAGGCACCGGCCGCGCATCGTAACCAGCACCGGCATGGGCACGCAGGTCGGTAAAATCGCCGATCTGCTGCAAGCCACGGAAGACGACGAAACCCCGCTGCAAAAGGAAATGAACTACGTTTCCAAAATCCTCGGCAGCGCGGTATGCATCATCGCGGTCGTGGTGCTGGTCGCGCTCGCGCTTACCGAAGGCTTCCAAGACGTTCACGATGTGATCGATTCGCTACTGTTGGCCGTCTCGCTGGCGGTCGCGGCCGTGCCGGAAGGTTTGGCTGCAATTCTTACGGTGGTGCTCGCGCTCGGCGTGCAGCGCATGGCCATGCACAATGCGATCGTCAAGAAGCTGCATTCGGTGGAAACGCTCGGATCCGCGTCGGTGATCTGCTCCGATAAGACCGGCACGCTCACCCGCAATGAGATGACCGTGGAGCGCGTGGTCACTCCGAGCGGCGAAGTGCAGCTTACTGGCACCGGCTATGCGCCGGAAGGCCGCATGGTGGTCGATCCACAGACCATGGAACATGCGCAAATACGCGGGATCATCGAATCGGAAGCCGTTGCGACCCTTGCCGTGGGCGCGTTGGCGAACGACGCGAACTGCGCGAATCTGCTGCTTCTGCCGGAAATGCGGAAAACGTAACGTGGGAGGCGGTCGGCGACCCGACCGAAGTCTCACTCATCGTCGCAGCACGAAAAGTGAAGGCGGATCGCAAGTAGCCAACTACGAGCGCGTTGGCGAAATCCCGTTTACTTCCGAACGTAAGCGCATGTCCATCGTGGCGCAAGACAACGCTGACGCCGGCCGCCTGACCGTCTTCTCCAAGGGTGCCCCCGATGTACTTCTTGGATATTGCAGCAGGATTGCGGTCGGCGGTGCCGTTCGCCCACTTACGGAAGGTGATCGTCAGCAGATTCTTGCGACTGTCGAACAGCTTTCCTCCGACGCATACCGCACGTTGGGTCAGGCTTATCGTCCGCTCGGTACCGCTTCTCTTGCGCAAGTGCCGGGAATCATGCTGAATTCCGCAGGTCATGTTGCCGATATTGCGGAACAAAGCGATGTGCTTGAGAACGATTTGATTTGGGTCGCATGATCGGCATCATCGATCCGCCGCGCACGGAAGTGCGTGATTCGGTTGCCGAAGCGCATCGCGCCGGCATTCGTACGGTAATGATTACCGGCGATCACCCGCTGACCGCGGCGCGCATCGCCACCGATCTGGGCATTATCGACAAGGGCGGCACGGCCATGACCGGCAGCAACTCGACGAACTGCCCGACGAAGCGGCATTCGACAAGGTGACCAGCGGAGTGTCCGTCTACGCGCGAGTCGCGCCGGAACACAAGTTGAAGATCGTTGAATCCTTGCAACGGCAAGGCAATATCGTGGCCATGACCGGTGACGGCGTGAACGACGCTCCCGCAGTCAAAACCGCCGATATTGGCGTCGCATGGGCATTACCGGCACTGAAGTGACCAAGCAGAGCGCGAAAATGATCCTCGCCGACGACAACTTCAGCACCATCGTCGCAGCCGTGCGTGAAGGACGCGGCATTTTCGACAACATCCGCAAGTTCCTGCGCTACCTGCTGAGCTCCAATGTGGGCGAAGTGTTCACCGTGTTCGGCGGGGTGATGCTCGCCGGATTCCTCGGCATCACCAGCCCGGCAGCCAAGGCGTGACCGTGCCGCTGCTTGCCACGCAGCTGCTGTGGATCAACCTGCTCACCGACGCGGCACCCGCGCTCGCCATGGGCGTCGACCCGTCCACCGACGATGTGATGGCGCGCAAGCCGCGCAAACTCACCGATCGCGTGATTGACGCCGAAATGTGGGGCGACATCATTTTCATCGGTGTGATTATGGCGGCCGTCACCCTGATCGGCATGGACATGCACTTGGACGGCGGTCTGTTCACCGACCGTTCCGTCGATGCGATCGGTCACGACGCACAAATGACGGAAGCACGCACCATGGGCTTCACGATTCTCGTGTTCGCGCAAATGCTGAACGCGCTTGCCTCGCGCTCGCACTTGCAGTCAGCGTTCGTCGGACTGTTCTCCAACAAGTGGCTATGGGGCGCGATCGCGCTGAGCATGGTATTGCAGCTGGCGGTGATTTACATTCCGTTCCTCAACACCGCTTTCGGTACGGTACCGCTCAGCGTCGGCGCATGGGTCGAATGCCTCGGCCTTGCCATGATCGTGCTCATCGCTTCCGAACTGCGCAAATGCGTCCTCCGCGCCAGATAACGTCCGAAAGTGCGCAAAATCTCGGACGTTATCCAGCTTTCTGGAAGGGAAAGGTTTGTGAAGTCAATGATTGATGGGCTTCTTTCTTGCCTAATCTTTTTGGTGAGATGGGAGGTGCGCGGGATGCATTCGTTTGTTGAAGTATGGCGTCCGATGAAATTTAAGTGTTTTATCTAAATCAGATACAACATTTATTTTCATATCGGCTATACGCTTCTTTTAGGAAATCTGTCGGATCGCATCGAAGCGCTTCCGACAGACGCCTGGCTGTATCCAGCCGCATGCCTGAGGTCGAGCGATAGCCTGTCTCAAACCAAGAGATGTTCGGCTGGGGAATCCCTGTCATCTCTGACAACTCGTTTTGCGTATAGCCGCGAGTCCGACGAATGTCTCTTAGCCCGGATTCAGCGCAGTGGATTCCGCCTCTCCAACCTTCGTCGGGATGGAGCTCCAACACGTTGCAGTGCAATGCTTTGGCAATTTGGCGAGCGGTGTCCAAATGCATATTGCGTATGGTTTCCGGATTGTTTTCGAACATGACGAGACGATCATGATCCACGCCGGAGAGCTCGGCCAGCTGTTCTAGAGACATTCCTTCTTTGAGTCTCAGGTCCTGTAGCCTCATAGCTGCGCCTCCATGCCGTTCCCTCCCTTCACGGTATCACTGCGGAATATTCGATCCGTCTTCTATTTTGAGTCAAAAGCCTGCTCATGAAAGGGACCATCCCGTCTTGGCAGGTCATTGTGCTCCGCTGCGCCCCACAGGATAACAGAATCCCCTCAACGTATCGTTCCGTCAATTCCTGATAAGGCGACTCGTACGACGAACATGTTTTCCGGAAGGATGAGCTGGTTTCTGTGGAAAAGGAGAAAGACGATTCAGATGGACGGAATCGGGACACGCCGAGGGATGTGTTTATTTGCAACGGTTTTAGGGTATCTTTGGAAGGGTCGATTTGCGTGATCGCCGGGGTTCGTGTAAATTGACTCTTCGCTGCCGCTCGGCGGGTGGTTCCCCGGCTGGGGTGCCTCGAGGCGGGTGAGCGGTGGTGGTTTGAGAACTCAAGAGCGTATTTGTACTACTTCTTTATAGTCAATGATTGCCAGTTCATCGTCCGCTCGTTCGCGAGTGGCCGGGAGGCCTTGAAGGACGGTGAGGTTTTCGTGCGATGCGCCTTTCCTTATAAGGCGATCGTCAATTTTCTTGTTTTTGAGAGTCACATGTTGGCTTTCTGCAAAGTTTTTTGTGGAGGGTTCGATTCTGGCTCAGGATGAACGCTGGCGGCGTGCTTAACACATGCAAGTCGAACGGGATCCATCAGGCTTTGCTTGGTGGTGAGAGTGGCGAACGGGTGAGTAATGCGTGACCGACCTGCCCCATACACCGGAATAGCTCCTGGAAACGGGTGGTAATGCCGGATGCTCCGACTCCTCGCATGGGGTGTCGGGAAAGATTTCATCGGTATGGGATGGGGTCGCGTCCTATCAGGTAGTCGGCGGGGTAACGGCCCACCGAGCCTACGACGGGTAGCCGGCCTGAGAGGCGACCGGCCACATTGGGACTGAGATACGGCCCAGACTCCTACGGGAGGCAGCAGTGGGGAATATTGCACAATGGGCGCAAGCCTGATGCAGCGACGCCGCGTGCGGGATGACGGCCTTCGGGTTGTAAACCGCTTTTGATCGGGAGCAAGCCTTCGGGTGAGTGTACCTTTCGAATAAGCACCGGCTAACTACGTGCCAGCAGCCGCGGTAATACGTAGGGTGCAAGCGTTATCCGGAATTATTGGGCGTAAAGGGCTCGTAGGCGGTTCGTCGCGTCCGGTGTGAAAGTCCATCGCTTAACGGTGGATCTGCGCCGGGTACGGGCGGGCTGGAGTGCGGTAGGGGAGACTGGAATTCCCGGTGTAACGGTGGAATGTGTAGATATCGGGAAGAACACCAATGGCGAAGGCAGGTCTCTGGGCCGTTACTGACGCTGAGGAGCGAAAGCGTGGGGAGCGAACAGGATTAGATACCCTGGTAGTCCACGCCGTAAACGGTGGATGCTGGATGTGGGGCCGTTCCACGGGTTCCGTGTCGGAGCTAACGCGTTAAGCATCCCGCCTGGGGAGTACGGCCGCAAGGCTAAAACTCAAAGAAATTGACGGGGGCCCGCACAAGCGGCGGAGCATGCGGATTAATTCGATGCAACGCGAAGAACCTTACCTGGGCTTGACATGTTCCCGACAGCCGTAGAGATATGGCCTCCCTTCGGGGCGGGTTCACAGGTGTGCATGGTCGTCGTCAGCTCGTGTCGTGAGATGTTGGGTTAAGTCCCGCAACGAGCGCAACCCTCGCCCTGTGTTGCCAGCACGTCATGGTGGGAACTCACGGGGGACCGCCGGGGTCAACTCGGAGGAAGGTGGGGATGACGTCAGATCATCATGCCCCTTACGTCCAGGGCTTCACGCATGCTACAATGGCCGGTACAACGGGATGCGACACGGCGACGTGGAGCGGATCCCTGAAAACCGGTCTCAGTTCGGATTGGAGTCTGCAACCCGACTCCATGAAGGCGGAGTCGCTAGTAATCGCGGATCAGCAACGCCGCGGTGAATGCGTTCCCGGGCCTTGTACACACCGCCCGTCAAGTCATGAAAGTGGGTAGCACCCGAAGCCGGTGGCCTAACCCTTTGTGGATGGAGCCGTCTAAGGTGAGACTCGTGATTGGGACTAAGTCGTAACAAGGTAGCCGTACCGGAAGGTGCGGCTGGATCACCTCCTTTCTACGGAGTTTTTCAGGACGCCGGTCCGGCGTCCGTCGTGTGGCCCGCGTGCCGGGGATGGTTCCCGGGTTCGGCGCGGGCGTGCTGGTGTGGAAGAGATCGTTGGCTTCGCGGGTCCTTGGGGCCGGCGGGGAGCGGTGCGGATATGCTTTTGGGTTCCCGGACCGCCACCCGCATCCGTTTTGGGTGCGTGCGGTTTTCCGGATGCCCCTGGCGGGACGCCGTCGGCCTGTGGGCCGCGGGTCGGGTCCGGTCGGGGCGCGTGGTGGTTTGAGAACTGGATAGTGGACGCGAGCAATGCGATGATGTGATGTCATCGTTTGCTTTATCGCGATTTCGCCAGGCTCTTCTTTTTTGGATGAGTCTGGTTTCGAGATCGATCGTTTTGTGATCATTTTTTACAGTGTGATGATTTGTCGTCTGGCGTTTGAAGCTATCATTGGGTTTTTCGGGGCGTGTGCCGCCCTGAAGGGCGTATGGTGGATGCTTGGCAGACAGTACCGATGAAGGACGTTTGAGGATGCGATAAGCCTCGGGGAGCCTCCAACATGGCTTCGATCCGAGGATTTCCGAATGGGGCAACCCGCCGGCCGTCATGGGCCGGCACGGGACCTTTGGGTTCCGGGGGTACGCAGGGAAGTGAAACATCTCAGTACCTGCAGGAAGGGATACTCCGTGAGTAGTGGCGAGCGAAAGCGGATCAGACCAAACCATGGGCGCGTGATACCCGTCGGGGGTTGCGTTCGTGGTGTTGCGGGAGCGTGTGTCCCGGTTCCGACGGACCGGGCGGGAGTCATAAAACGGCTTGCCAGGGGAACAGGCTTGAAGGCCTGGCCGCAGAGGGTGCCAGCCCCGTACCTGGAAGCTTGCCGTCTTCCGATCATGTGTCCCAAGTAGCGCGGGCCTCGTGGAATCCCGTGTGAATCGGCCCCGACCGTGGGGTAAGTCTAAGCATACCTGTCTGACCGATAGCGTACCAGTACCGTGAGGGAAAGGTGAAAAGCACCCCGGGAGGGGAGTGAAAGAGTTCCTGAAACCGTGCGCCTACAATCCGTCGGAGCCTCCTTGTGGGGTGACGGCGTGCCTATCGAAAAATGAGTCTGCGAGTCAGTGGTGCGTGGCGAGGCTAACCCGTGGTGGGGGAGCCGTAGCGAAGGCGAGTCTCAAAAGGCGTTTTGAGTCGCGCGCCTGGACCCGAAGCGGGATGATCTAGCCCTGGGCAGGTTGAAGCGCGGGTAAGACCGCGTGGAGGACCGAACCCACCTGGGTTGAAAACCGGGGGGATGACCTGGGGCTAGGGGTGAAAGGCCAATCAAATTCCGTGATAGCTGGTTCTCTCCGAAATGCATTTAGGTGCAGCGTCGGTTGATTGCATCGCGGGGGTAGAGCTACTGGATGCTTGCGGGCCCGTGTCGGGTACCAATAGCAGCCAAACTCCGAATACCGTGGATGTGTATTCCGGCAGTGAGTCGGCGGGGGATAAGCTCCGTCGTCGAGAGGGAGACAGCCCAGATCGTCGTCTAAGGTCCGAAGCGTGTGCTAAGTGGGAAAGGATGTGGAGTCGCATAGACAGCCAGGAGGTTGGCTCAGAAGCAGCCATCCTTGAAAGAGTGCGTAACAGCTCACTGGTCTAGTGGTTCCGCGCCGACAATGTAGCGGGGCTCAAGCACACCACCGAAGACGCGGCAGCGGCCTTTGCGGCCGTTGGGTAGGAGAGCGTCCCGCGTGGGGCGAAGCGGCCGGGGAACCGTGCCGTGGACCGCGCGGGAGTGAGAATGCAGACATGAGTAGCGAGAGACGGGTGAGGATCCCGTCCGCTGGATGACCAAGGGTTCCGGGGCCACGTTCGTCGTCCCCGGGTGAGTCGGGTCCTAAGGCGAGGCCGACAGGCGTAGTCGAATGGATGAACGGGTGGATATTCCCGTACCGGCGGCGTACCGTAAGAGCCGAACGGATGAGTACTAACCTCCGGTCGCGTGGCGTCGTTCCCTTCGGGGTTCGGGGTCCGCGGTCGTTGGGAGCGTAGTCCTGGTAGGCTAGCGCACAGGGGTGACACGGAATGGGAGCCGGCCGCGGAGGTGGTTTTCCGTGGTCAAGCACGCAGCCCGTCCCATAGGCAAATCCGTGGGACGCATAGGGTGAGGTGTGATGATGGGCGTCTTTTATGGCGCGATATCCGGTGGTCCAGGCCGTCGAGAAAAGCCTCGGCGCGAGGGGCGTCGCCGCCCGTACCCCAAACCGACACTGGTGGTCAGGTAGAGAATACCAAGGCGATCGAGCGAATCCTGGTCAAGGAACTCGGCAAATCACTCCCGTGCCTTCGGTATAAGGGAGACCCCCGGGCGTGAAGAGGCTTGCCCTCGGAGCGTTGGGGGGTGGCACAGACCAGGGGGTAGCGACTGTTTACCAAAAACACAGGTGCATGCGAAGGCGCAAGCCGCTGTATATGCACTGACGCCTGCCCGGTGCCGGAAGGTTAAGAGGATCCGTCAGCCCCTTTTGGGGTGAAGCGGTGAATTCAAGCCCCGGTAAACGGCGGTGGTAACTATAACCATCCTAAGGTAGCGAAATTCCTTGTCGGGTAAGTTCCGACCTGCACGAATGGCGTAACGACTTCCCCACTGTCTCGACCAGGAGCTCGGCGAAATTGCAGTACGAGTAAAGATGCTCGTTAAGCGCAGAAGGACGAAAAGACCCCGGGACCTTTACTATACCTTGGTATTGGCGTTAGGCGCGGATTGTGTAGCATAGGCGGGAGGCTTCGAAGCATGGGCGCCAGCCGTGTGGAGCCGCAAGGTGAAATACCGCTCTGTTCTCGTTTGACGTCTAACCTCGAACAGTCATCCTGTTCAGGGACAGTGCCTGGCGGGTAGTTTAACTGGGGCGGTTGCCTCCCAAAGAGTAACGGAGGCGCTCAAAGGTCCGCTCAGCCCGGTTGGCAATCGGGTTTCGAGTGTAATCGCACAAGCGGGCTTGACTGCGAGAACGACGGTTCGGGCAGGGACGAAAGTCGGAGATAGTGATCCGGTGCCGGCGCACGGGCGCGGCATCGCTCAACGGATAAAAGGTACCCCGGGGATAACAGGCTGATCATTCCCAAGAGTCCATATCGACGGGATGGTTTGGCACCTCGATGTCGGCTCGTCGCATCCTGGGGCTGGAGCAGGTCCCAAGGGTTCGGCTGTTCGCCGATTAAAGCGGCACGCGAGCTGGGTTCAGAACGTCGTGAGACAGTTTGGTCTCTATCCTCTGCGCTCGTTGGAATCCTGAGGAGGCCTGCCCATAGTACGAGAGGACCTGGGTGGACGGACCTCTGGTATGCCGGTTGTCGCGCCAGCGGCATGGCCGGTTGGCTACGTTCGGGAGGGATAACCGCTGAAAGCATCTAAGCGGGAAGCCTGCTCCAAGATTAGGATTCCTTGGCACTTCGGTGCCTGTAGCCCGCATGTTGAACACGTGTTCGATAGGCCGGAGGTGGAAGCCCCGCGAGGGGTGGAGCCGACCGGTACTAACGGGCGAACGCGGCACACTTTCCGACCCGCTTGCTGGGTCGGGTCTCGTCCTGTGGTGGTTTCTTTCGTTGGATGGCAAGGAGCATTGTTTCTTGTGGTCACGGAAACGATACCGGTGAAGCGTTTGGTTGTTCGCGTCCGTTGTCCGGTTCCCGGACCGCCACGATCGGAATCGGTCGTGTGGCATGGTTCCGGTTCTGCCGGCCGGCCCGTCGGGGTTGGCCGTTGTACTGGTTTTGCGGTGGTCATGGCCCAGGTGAGACGCCCGGTCCCTTTCCGAACCCGGAAGCTAAGGCCTGGTCGCGGCGATGGTACTGCACTCGAGAGGGTGTGGGAGAGTAGCACGCCGCCGCATTCAACGTCGGGGTTCCCGTCGAGCGTGACGCTCCGGGAACCCCCTTTTTTGTTTGTCTTCCGGTTTCCGGGGGATCCCCGGGCGCGACGCTCCGGGAACCCCTTTTCTTATTCCCGCACACGGGTGTTTCCTCCGCCCATTGGAGGTTTTTGGACGCCGGAAGGACTGCCGGCGGGAGGATTCCTCCATCGGCTGGAGGTTTCGGGACGTCGGGAGGCCCGTGGGCGGGCGGATTCCTCCACCCACTGGGAGTCCCGGGACGCTGGGGGATCCCAGGAATTTCAGGGGAGCTTCCTGCCCTTATCCGATGGTGGAATAGACTGGGGAACCATGCATTATTTCGTACCCAAACGCTGCGTCGAATCGAACAAAATCATGTATCGCGACAAAGCGACGGCCCGGCAGGCCGCCGACCAGGGTTGGCGTGAACGCGGCACTGAACTATGGTGTATCGGTGCGAATTCTGCGGAACCTGGCATCTCACACATCGCGATCCAGCGCTAAAGGGCGTTGCCAATCGCTGTTGCAGTATCTTTTAATATCATTCGATATTGCTGACATTGCAACAAGAAATCTCAATAGAAGATTGCAAAAAAGATTGGCTATCATGCGATATGTGATAGCCAATCTTTTTGTATTTTTGGGGGAATATCAATCGCCATATATCGACAATATATTGCGATAATCCAAGAATATTTGATGATTAGTCGGTGATGTCGGCTTTGTAGAAGTTCACGTAGGAACGGCTCGGCGTCGGACCGCGCTGACCCTGATAATGCGAGCCGGTGCCTTGCGAACCGTACGGATGTTCGGCGGGGGAGCTGAGCTGGAAAAAGCACATCTGGCCGATCTTCATGCCCGGCCACAACTTCACCGGCAATGTCGACACATTCGACAATTCCAACGTGATATGACCCTCGAAACCAGGTCGATGAAGCCTGCGGTGGAATGTGTGAGAATACCCAAGCGGCCCAGTGAGCTCTTGCCTTCCAGGCGGGCGGCAATCGTCGGATCAAGCTTCACGTACTCCCACGTGGAACCCAATGCGAACTCACCCGGATGCAGAATCCACGGTTCGCCCGGAGCCACCTCGAACTGCTCGGTCAGCTCGCCCTGATTCTCAGCCGGATCGACATACGTGTACGCATGATTGTTGAACAGACGGAAGAAACGGTCCAAACGCACGTCAATGGAAGCGGGCTGCACCATTTCCGGGTCCATGGATCGAGTGAATATGACCTTCGGCCTGCGCGGCGAGAATGTCGCGATCGGACAGCAGCATCGAAACTCCTTATTGCCAGGCACGCGAATGTGCCGGTATGGCGCTCGCCAACATTCGAACGTTCGCATGGTTGAGCGTGCGAATGCCGGCAATTGCGAAATGATTATTAGCTGGCTCTAGTCTAACGCGGTATCGCTATATCGTGGCTTATATCGGGTTGTAACGATTGCCGTGTGCTTGGTACGCAAAATCCGTTGCATCGGATTTTTCTGCAGGATTTTTCTACGGGATTCTTCCGCAGGATTTCTTACAGGATTCCCGGCGCGATATCGTGCGCGGCAAGCCAGTCGCGCAAATCGCTGAACTCGTTGAGACTGACGCATGATCGAGTCCACGGTAGCTTTTCGACGTGAGGAACGTATGCTCGTCCAGCCAAGCGGCGGTTGCGAAAAGCTCCGGCATCGGAATCACGGTATCGTTCTTGCCATAGCCGTAGAACACAGGAATATTCAATTCCGCGACATGACTGTCGGCCGGCGCGCTACCGGCGACGATTCCCGGCGCAAGGAAGCCGGAAAGCGAGATCGACGCGGCGTACCGTTCCGGATGGACGCGCAACAAATGAATCGCCAGCAAACCGCCCTGCGAAAAACCGATCGGCACTACAGCGCGATCTTCGGGAACATTGCGCGCAACCCAATCGTCAATGGCTTGAGCGGCAGCATAAGCGTCTCGATCCAGGTCTTCGCCGGACGCACGCAATCATGGAACCACGAATACGCGCCCTGACCGAAACCGAATTCACCGGAACCAGCCTCCTGCAGCACGAGCGGCGCGCGCAACGACGCGAAATCGTTATAAGGAGCCACGTAACGCATCATGTCGGCCAAATCGGCCTCATTGGAGCCCCAACCGTGCAGGCAGAGGAACAGCGGGCGTCGTGGAGCCGCATTGCCGCCCCCGCGCGAATACTGTACGTGCGTGACCTGCAGCGGCTCGCCGAACCGCCCCGGAACCACCTGCGATTCGCGCCCGATCAGACCGGTCGGGGTGTTTGGGTTGCTGGAGTCGTGGGAATCACTGGTCTCGTGCTCGCGTATTTCACTCATGCCTCCAATATACCGTTCCAGCGGGGCAATCCTCCCAGTCACTGGAAGGATTGGGACGTTGGGCGGCTTGCCAGCGGGGTGATTGTTCCAGTGAGTGGCGGTTTCTGGACTTGAGTGAGCTGCCAGCGGGCGGATTCTCCACTGGCCTGGAGGAATCTGGACTCTGGATGGCTTGTAAGCGGGATGATTGTGCCAGTGGGTGGAGGTTTTGGGACGTTGGGCGGCTTGCTAGCGGGCAGATGTTCCCACTGACTGGAGGAATCCACCCGTTGAAGGCAAAAAAGAAACCCCGGTGGAGAGAAAACCACCGGGGAGAGAAAGGAGAGAGAAGAAGAAAGGGTTCAATTGTCGGGAACTGCTGTGGGTTCCTGGTCGGCTCTTTTGCTGACATCTCCTATATAAACAGACGATGCTGAGTACATGTCTGGTGTTTTCTGGGAAATATCTGAGAATTTCACCCCCCCCCATGTTTTAGATTATGGAATATCCTCGCGGTTTGCGACGTTATACGCGTGTTCCGTTCCTACAGTTGTCTCGTCCCCCACGTTTCCACAGTTCGTCCGCAGACAAACTCGCTGCGGATCACCGGCTCACGCCAGCTTGCTGATCCCATCAGATCAGTTGGATGCTAGATCTGCGCGTCGGCGTCCACGCTCATCACATACACGTTGCGTCGCAGCTGCTTGGATTGCGCGCGCGTAATGTCACCCGCCTCGTACATGTCTTGGATCACACCCAGCTCGATACCGTAGCTTTCGCGCTTCACCTCTTCCGCCTGCGCCTGCGCCTCCGCGCTCGTGCCCACATTCGGGCGCGACCTCAGCGTAGCCTCGCCTCGTCGGTAATCCAGCAGCAGTGCCGAGCAATGTTCCGTATTGTACGTGTCGCGGCCCATCTCCTCATACAGGCGGTCGATCACATGTTCGATGGCATCCACCTGCACCGCGCGGGTGTGCGCGAACAGCTCGTCGTCGCTGAACAGCGGGGTAGTGCGGCGAATGCGGCTGTTCACACGCTTCACCACCGTGCCCAAACGCCTCTGCAACGCCCTGAAGCGGCCTTTGACTCGCCAGATGGTGCGTCCGGAATTATGTTCCGTTTCGATATGGCGCAGAGAGCTCATGATCTGGTCGAGCAGGCGCTCGCATGCTTCGATTTCCAGATCGTGCGCTGCCTTGTCGTCGTTCGGCGTCGCCTTGACTTTCACCAGTCGCGCCTTGACGTATTCCTTCTCCCAGTTGAGCGCGTCGATCTGCAGTTGCATATACCCTTGCGGATCGATTTCTCCGATGCGCTGCTTCAGTCGTGTGATACGTTTCGTATACGAGTCGATGATCATCAGCACCGCACGACGATTGTCGGGTGTGACTCGTCCCGTCAGTTCCTCCACGGTCCGTCGCAGCACTTCGATGGTGATTTCGGTCATTTCCACGGAAGTGTCTTTATTGCGATTCGGCGCCAGCAGCGGCAGCAGGAAGTTGGCGAGCAGCAAGGTTACGACGATCACGCCACCTGCGATGAAGATCAGTTCGTCACGCATGGGGAACCACGCGCCTCCCGTAATGGTGTACGGGATCGTGAACATCAATGACAGGGTGATGGTGCCTTTCGGCCCGCCGAACGTCATGACCGCGGCCGAACGCCAACGTTGCGCCGTCATCTTGCGTCGCTTGCCGGTGACGGTATCTCGCGCGAGACGTAGCATCAATGAAATCCACAGGAATCGCATGATGATTACCACTGCGGAAACCGTAAGAATCGCAACCAGTAGCAGCCAATTGCTGACTTGCGGATCGTCCCAGCTTGCGCTCATCGCATTCGGCAGCAACATGCCAAGCAGAATGAACACCGTGCCGTTGAGCGTGAACGAGAATACCCCCCATACGCTTGACGAAACAATGTTGGTGCGAGCCACATTCGGGCCGATGCCGGTGCGATCGAAACGGATGATCAAACCGGCCGTCACCACCGAAAGAATGCCGGAAACATGCACCGCTTCCGCACCCAAATACAGAATGAACGGCAGGAACAATTCCATCAAAATACGGCTTGTGGTCGTCTCCCAGCCGAAAGATCGCAACGATTCAAATAACAGGTCGCGACCATGCCTACTGCCAAGCCGAAAATGGCGCCGCCGAAGAATGAGAACACGAACTGTGCGGCCGAATCGCCCACTGTAAACACGCCACTGACGGCCGCCGCGATCGCGAACTGGAAGCCGACGATGCCGGACGCGTCGTTGAATAGCGATTCGCCTTTAAGCACGCTGGTTTGACGTTGCGTAAGCGCGGCTTCCTTGCCGAGCGACGATACGGCGACCGCGTCGGTCGGTCCAAGTGCGGCGCCGAGCGCCAGTGCCGCGGCAAGGGGAATTGCGGGCCATACGGCATGCAGTGCGAAACCAACGGCACCATGGTTGCGATCGCTAGTCCAATTGCCAATGAAAGCGACAATTTAACGGATTTCAGCAGCTCGCTTTTATCGATTTCATGCGCTTCCAAATACAGCAGCGGCGCGATGAACAGCACCATGAACAGTTCCGGATCGAGCGTGACGTTCGGGAAAAACGGCAATTGCGACGCCAGCGCACCCAACGCGATCTGCACGAGCGGTGTGGAAACCTTGGGAATGAAACGGCTGAGGAATGAAGATAGTACGACGGCGGCGATAATACATACAATCAACTCGAATGCCGCCAACGTGCCTCCTTTTTGCGCGTTTTCTTCAATCTCTTCCAGCCTACCAAGAGGTATTTATGGGCGTGTTTCGTCTTTCGCTTCACGCGAGCGGAACCGTATAGTGGCGGGTATGCAGTGGAGTGACGACATGGAGCTGGCGATTGAATTGGCCCGCGAGGCCGCCGCGGAAGGCGAGGTACCGGTCGGTGCCGTCGTGCTTGACGCTGGGGGAGCGGTGATCGGCAGTGGCCGTAATCTGCGCGAGGCGCACGCCGATCCGTTGGCGCACGCCGAGGTCAAGGCCATGACGCAGGCCGCTCGGTCGCTTGGTACGTGGAATCTTGCCGATTGCACGTTGATTGTTACCTTGGAGCCGTGCCCGATGTGCGCCGGCGCGTGCCTGCAAACGCATGTCGGACGAATCGTGTTCGGCGCGTGGGATGCCAAGTTGGTGCATGCGGTTCGATTTGGGACATTCCTCGCGACCCGCATGTCGGTCATGTTCCGGAAGTTATCGGCGGCGTTCGTGAATCGGAATGCGCACGATTGATGACTGATTTTTTCGCTGGAAAACGATAATTGCGATTTTGCAGTCGCAAAAACGTAAGAAATATTGAAATGCCAAGTAAATCTTGGTAAAGATGATTGCGATTTCAACGGTAATGTTTACGTAATAATATTTCTTGCGATTCTATGGTCGCAAGAAATACTTTCCGACAGAAAGAAACACGCTCGGCGACGTCAACAAATGAAGCTTGTCATACCATCGAAGGTGACAGTACAAGGCAATCGCAATATGTAAAGGATGCTGCAATGACGCTCATTCAGACCTTCCATGGCAACGCTACCAACGGTACCGAACTCACTGCGGTCTACGCCGAACAGCCAGCCGCAAACGTGGCGTTCGCGCTCGTATTCCCCGGCAATGATCTGCCGCGACTCGTGCATTGGGGTCGCCCGCTCGCAGCCCCGGCAACCGTGATCGACATGTTCGACGCGCAAATGCCACAGCGTGTTTCTGGCGCACTCGACTACACCTCATGGCCGAGCGTGCTGCCCACGCAATCCGAATCCTGGATCGGCGCAACCCGCTTTGATGTGCGTCGCGACGGCGTGGAACTGTTCTGCAAGTTCGCAGTCAGCAACATCACCGCCGAAACCGTGGCGGCTGGCAAAACCTACGTCATGGGCGAAAAAGACGGATACCCGAACTGGAGCGTGGCCGACGAACCCAAGCAGACCCCAACCGTCACCGTCACCGCCGAAGACGAGGAACAGCATGTGAAACTCATCTGGACCTGCGAATTCGACGAAACCGGCCTCATCCGCCAGAACGCCGAAGTCGTGAACACCGGCGAAGGCCAGCTCGAAGTCGGCAAGATCGAACTCGCATTCACCGTGCCGGCCGACGCCAACGAAATCCTCACCACCACCGGCCACCATCTGCGCGAACGCTCCCCGCAGCGCCAGGACTTCACCCTCGGCCGCTTCGCCAAAGCATCCATGGCCGGACGCCCAGACTTCGATGCCACCCTGCTGCTCAGCGTCGGCGAAAAAGCTTCGGCTTCACGCACGGCAACGTCTACTCCGCACACGTGGCATGGAGCGGTAACAGCGTGCTCTCCGCGGAACGCCTGCCATACACCAGCGGCGTGATCGGCGGCGGCGAAGTACTGTTCGGCGGCGAAATCAGCCTCGCCAATGGAGAGTCCTACACCACCCCATGGCTCATCGGCTCCTACGGCGAAGGCCTCAACGAAGTCGCAGCCCGCTTCCACAGCTACATTCGCCGCGTGCACCGCGACTGGCTTGCTGAACACAACATCGCGCCCAAGCCGCGCCCGGTCATTCTCAACACATGGGAAGCCGTCTACTTCAACCACGATTATGACACCCTCACCGCACTCTCCGACAAGGCCGTGGAAAGTGGTGTGGAACGCTTCGTCGTGGACGATGGCTGGTTCGGCTCCCGCCGCGACGACACCTCCGGCCTCGGAGATTGGCAGATTTCGCAGGACGTGTGGCCCGACGGCGACAAGTCGCTCAAGGCGTTGCCGATTACGTGCACGGCAAGGGACTCGAATTCGGTCTGTGGTTCGAACCGGAAATGGTCAACCCTGATTCCGACCTGTTCCGCGCACACCCCGACTGGGTGTTGAAGCCCACCGAAGGCCGTCTGCCCATGCAAGGACGTACCCAGCAGGTCGTGGACCTGACCAATCCGGACGCCTACGACTACATTTACGGCGCAATGGACAAGCTCGTCGGCGAACTCGGCATCGACTACATCAAGTGGGATCACAACAAACTCGTCACCGAAGCTGTCTCCCCACGCACCGGACGCCCGGCAGTGCACCAGCAGACGCTCGCCGTATATCGCATTTTCACTGATCTGAAGGCCGCGCATCCAGGACTTGAAATCGAAAGCTGCTCTTCCGGCGGTGGCCGCGTGGACCTCGGCATCCTCGAAGTGGCCGACCGCATTTGGGGATCCGACTGCGTCGACCCGGTGGAACGCGCCGACATCCAGCGCTACACCTCGTTGCTCGTGCCGCCGGAAATGATCGGCGAACATGTGGGCGCATCCCCGGCGCACTCCACGCACCGCGCCACCACGCAGGAACTGCGTATGGCCATGGCCTTCTTCGGACACATGGGCATCGAATGGAACCTGCTCAAGGAACCGCAGGAAGATATCGACAAGCTCGCCGAATGGGTCGCCGAATTCAAGAAGCATCGCGAATGGTTCGCCGTCGACACAGTCGTGCATTCCGACGCAGCCGATCCGGCAGTGCGCTTGGACGGTGTGGTCATGCCTAACCAAGCGGCCGCATCTACCGTTTCACCCAGCTCACCACCTCGCAGACCTACCCGGCCGCGCCGGTACGCCTGCCCGGACTCGACCCTGACAAGGTGTATGAGGTGTCGCCGCTCGACGTGAGCCTCGACCTCGCCAAGCAAGACATCGCCAACGGACAGAGCCCGCTCGGCTGGTGGAAGGCCGAAGGCGTGAGGATGACCGGACGCGCGCTCGCCACGTACGGCATCCGCCCGCCGGCACTGCACCCGGCGCAAGCAGTCCTTTTCAAGGCCGTGCTTGCGCCCGTCGAGAGCGCCGAATAGCGCGCTCTCTCCCCTCACCTACGGGAAGCCCACTGGGCTTCCCGCTTAACGGTTCGGCAAGCAGTCCTTTTCAAGGCCGTGCTTGCGCCCGTCGAGAGCGCCGAATAAGCCGTAATCGCATAACAAAATCCTCCTGAACAAAAGGGAGGATTTTTTGTATTGCAAGACAATCAATCGCAATCAATCAGCCAACATATTGCCGAATTGCCTGTGATGCGGCCGCTTGGCCCACAAAGCCCAATCGTGGTCGGGAATTTCAAAATCCACTGGCGCGGCCTGGCTATGCCGATACATGTTGATGCCGTTACGCAAGTCGTCAATGCCGAATTTCGCGATGAACGACGATTCTCCGGCGATCATGATTTTGTCTGGCATGGCAAGATTGGCGATGGTCGCCACCAGGGTGCCGAGACGGAAGCAGACGCGGTTCACCAGATTCGTCGCCTGCGGTTTGTTCGCGCGTGCGTCACGTGCGAAATCGTCGAATGATGCGGGATGTCCGATAATCTGCGAATATTCAGCCGCGATCGAGTTGTCGGACAAACATTGCGCGCATCCCTTATGTCCGGAAACACAACGCGGCCCATCCGGATCGACCAGAATGTGCCCGACCAAACCGTAACTTTTATCCGGACAGTTCACCAGCTCGCCGTTGACCGTCAACGAATAGCCACGCCCGCGCCGAACGTCAGCACCGCGAAGCTATTCAATCCAATACCGGACCCAAACAGGCAAGCATCAACGACCAACGAATCGATATCGTTGTAAATTCCGGTAGGCAATCCGGTCGCCTCACGAACCATGACGGAAAGCTCCACGGGCTGCGACCAGTGCATGAACGGTGCGAACGTCACCACGGTACCGTCGACAATATGCCCGCCAAGCGAGATTCCCACAGCGCACGGTTTCGGCCAGCCCGCCATCTCCGCCTCGTCGGAACAGTCGGTCGTCAGTTGTTTGATCAGCGCGACCACGGTCTGCGGGGAAGCGTCTTCGATTTCCAGATCATGGCATCCAGTGATGATCTGCCCGATTGCGTTGACCGCAACTGCCGAAATATGCGTCGCGTTGATTTTCATGCCAACGAAAGATCGCGCATTCGCAATCACCTGCAATCCGGTTTGCGGGCGGCCGCGACGTTCCGTATTTTCTTTCTGCACGAAACCTTTCGGCAGTTTGCCGGCCTTGCCGGACGGCATCGGCGTCTCCTCAATCACGCCCGCATAAATCAGATCGCTGGTAATTCGGGAAACAGCACCCTGCGAAAGTCCTAAAATCTGCGCCAACGTAATGCGTGAAATCGGACCATATTTCATGATGCAAGCCGCGACTTTATGAGTATATTCCGAGCCTTCAAACCACTGTGGCAGAGGTGAAACCGCCATCTGAACCATCCTTCGTGCTCCCGTTCGCGCACATCGTGCGTCAAATTACTTTCTCAGAGTAACAAAATCTCGTCGTTTTTGTTTTCCGCCCCGCACAGGCGCGCTGAGCTGGGAATGAAAACCGCCCCCTTCTATAATTCTCAGTAATGGTGGTGTGGTAAGGAAGCCGCTCCACCGTAATAGGGAAAAGATACAAAGGAGTCGAGAATGAAACCTGATTCCACCACTAGTGTAGGTAAATTCAGGAGGATTGTATACCGCGCTCTCACGGCCACATGCGCAATCGCGTTGACGGCCGGCCTTGCAGGTTGCGGCAACAGCACCGCTGGAACCGTCACTTTGGATTTCTTCCAATTCAAAGCCGAAGCGGCGGACTGGTTCACCGCAAAAGCAAAGGAATTTGAGAAAACCCATCCCAGCATCAAAGTCAACGTCAACAATTCGTCCGACGCAACCACTGATTTGCGTACGCGACTCGTGAAAAATCGTGAACCCGACGTCATCACCATCAATGGCGACATTAATTTCGGCATGCTCGCCGAAGCGGGTGTTTTCCACGATTTCACCGACGATGACATCGTCGACGAACTCAATCCAGCATGGTGAACATCGCCAAGAGCCTTGTACAAACCAACGACGAATCCAAGAAGCGCCTGTACGGCCTGCCGTATGCGGGCAACGCGTCCGGCTACATCATCAACGCTGACGTGTGGGAAGAAGCGGGCGAGGATCCCGACAATCCACCGCAGACGTGGAGCGAATTCATCGACCTGCTGCAACGCTTCAAGAGCAAGGGCATTGTACCGATCGAAGCGAGCACCGCTGATCCGTGGACACTCCAGGCGCCGCTGGCGTCACTCAACTCCACGCTGGTACCGGAATCCGAATATCTTTCCCTCAAAGACGGATCGAAGAAATTCTCCGACCTGTGGGGCACTGTCAGCGATCAGCTGGTCGAGATCTACCAGAACTACACGCAGAAGAATCCGGCCGTCACTTACCAGCAGGCCACGCAGGATCTGGCCGCAGGCAAAGCCGCGATTCTGCCACTCGGCACCTACGCGATTCCGCAGATCCGACTCATCAACAGCGATGCCAACTTGCGTTTTGCGCAAATGCCGGCAACCGACGATGCCAGCGAACAGCAACTCACCGCAGGCGATGACGTGATCCTGACCATGGGCGCACACACCAAGCATGAGAAGGAAGCGCGCGAATTCATCGACTTCCTGATGAACGACGAAAACATCAAGGACTACTCCAAGCAGCAGTCCGCCTTTACCCCCTACAAAGACACGTATGTGGGCGATGAAGCGCTGAACGGCGTGCTTGACTTCTACCAGGCGGGCAAACTGGCCGACTTCTGCGACCATTACGTGCCAGCCAGCATCAACATCGCAGGCTTCCTGCAGACGCTGGTTCAGTCGGGCAACACCGAAAAATTCCTGAACAGCATGCAATCCGAATACGACAAGATCGAAGCCAGAAACTTCAGGTGAGAGGAGGAACGGACATGACTACCGCACATACTGCAAATACTGCGAAGAAATCTGCAAAAACTTCCAAGAATAAGGTTTCGAAATATTCCAAGCGCAAGGTCGATCCGGCATTTTATTGGATGACCGTTCCGGCTGCGATTCTGGTGTCCATCTTCCTGTATTGGCCGTTCCTGCAGGGCGCGGCATACTCGTTCACTAATTCGCAGGGTTACGGTGATTTTAAATTCATCGGATTGAAGAATTATATTGCGATGTTCCAGGATTCTCGCGTCGGTCACGCGTACCTGTTCACTATTCTCATCGCAGTTTTGATTACGCTCGGCACGAATATTCTCGGCATGTTCCTGGCGGTGCTGCTGAATTCGAAAATCGCATTCAAAAATGGATTCCGTGCGATTTTCTTCATTCCGTACACCCTGTCGGTGCTGGTGATCGGCTACGTGTTCAAGTACATTTTCATGACGCCGCTGCCGGCGCTCGGCCAGGCGCTGCATATTGATTGGCTGTCGACGTCGATGATTTCCAATCCGGATTTGGCATGGTTCCCGATTGTGTTCCTGTCGATCTGGCAGGGCGTTGCCTACTCCACACTGCTGTACTTGGCTGGCCTACAGACCATCGACAACGAGATTTACGAGGCGGCCGCGATCGACGGTGTGAACGCTTGGCAGAACTTCTGGCAGATCACCTTCCGCTGATTGGCCCGTTCTTCACCATCAACATGGTGTTGAGCCTCAAGAATTCGCTCGGCGCGTTCGACCAGATCATGGCATTGACCAAGGGCGGCCCGGATTCCAAGACCGAAACCGTCTCGTATCTGATCTTCCAGAACGGCCTTGGCAATGGCGAATACTCCTACCAGATGGCGAACGCGGTCACGTTCTTCATCGTGCTGGCAATCCTGGCCTTCGTGCAGCTGAAGTTCTTCAGCGGCAAGGAAAAGGTCTGAGCAAGGGTCTGAAAGTCTGAAGGTAAAGAGGAAATATCATGACTAGCGCAACTGTTGCAAAGACTGCAAAGACTGGCGTTCAAGCGCAAGCAAAGCCGGAGAAAATCCGCAGGATCATAAGGTCAACTGGTGGCTGACCGCGGTTGTGACGGTGTTGAGCCTTACCGTGCTCGTGCCGTTGTATTTCGCTGTGGTCACCGCGTTGAAGACGCCGGGCGAGGCTGGCACGTTCAGCTTGCCGACCACGTGGGAATGGCATAATTTCGCCGACGCATGGAATAAGGTGAACTATCCGAAGGCCGCACTTAACTCCGCGATCATCACCGTGTGCGCGGTGGTGTTGACGCTGCTGACGAACACGTTCGTCGCGTATGCTGTGGCACGAAATATGGATAAGCGATTCTTCCGCTTCCTGTATTACTTCTTCCTTGCGATGATGTTCGTGCCGTTCACGGTGATCATGCTGCCGGTCGCGAAGGAAATGGGTACGTTGCATCTTGATAATCAGCTTGGTTTGATTGTTCTGTACACGATTCTTGGCATCGGCACCAACCTGTTTATTGCGATTGGTTTTATTCGTTCGATTCCGATTTCGTTGGAAGAGGCGGCTCGTATCGACGGTGCTTCCACCTGGCGTATTTTCTGGACAATCATTTTCCCGCTGATGGGTCCGATTAATGCCACGATTGCGATTTTGACCGCACTGTGGGCTTGGAACGACTTCCTGCTGCCGTTGATCACGCTGACTGATCAGAGCAATCAGACGATTCCGCTCGCACAGTACGTGTTCCAAAGCCAGTTCACGTCGAACTATCCGATGGCCTTCGCGTCCTATCTGATGGCCATGGCTCCGGTTCTCATCGTCTACATCTTCGCCCAGAAGTGGGTCGTCGGTGGAGTGATGAGGGGAGCCGTTAAGTGAACAGCTCAGTGGTCTGTTCATAGGCTCTCCCTGAGCGAGCCGATAGGCGAGTGAAGGCAGGGACAACGCGGCCGTAGGCCGTCCGTTCAGGAAGTAACACTTCACCGCTCTGAGCGGGACTGGCCTATCCCACTCCCCAGCGCGGGACGTTCCATTTCCCTTTCTGGAACGTCCCGCGTTTTTTATTTTGCGGATTGGTTTTTGCGTCCGTAAGAAGCGTATTCTTTTCTTGCTTTGCACAACTCGCCGCGGGAAAGAAAGAAAAACAGGGTTGCATACCATAGGGGAGTAGGCAAAATCGATCTTCTGCATGAAGCTGACATGAGCTGAAAACGGGCAGAGTCAGTCACGAAAGATCGAACGAAAATCCAACAAACGTCAAGCAAAGGAGCTCCACGACATGACGAATTTCAATCGTTCCACCCTTCCCGACACCGTGCGTTCCAACGGCGCGACCCCGAACCCGTGGTGGGCCAACGCGGTGGTGTATCAGGTGTATCCTCGTTCCTTCCAAGACACGAACGGCGACGGCATCGGCGATCTGAAGGGCATCACCAGCCGTCTTGACTATCTGGCCGATCTTGGCGTGGACGTGGTGTGGTTGAGCCCGGTCTACAAGTCGCCGCAGGACGACAACGGCTACGACATTTCCGATTATCAGGATATCGATCCGCTGTTCGGCACCTTGGAGGATATGGACGAGCTGCTTGCTGAAGCGCACAAGCGCGGTCTGAAGATCGTGATGGATTTGGTGGTCAACCACACGTCCGACGAGCATGCTTGGTTCCAGGCTTCCCGCGACAAGGACGATCCGCATGCCGACTGGTATTGGTGGCGTCCAGCCAGGCCGGGGCATGAGCCGGGCACCCCAGGCGCCGAGCCGAACCAGTGGGGTTCCTATTTCGGCGGTTCCGCTTGGGAGTACGATCCGAAGCGCGGCGAGTATTTCTTCCACCAGTATTCCAAGAAGCAGCCGGATTTGAATTGGGAGAATCCGGAAGTGCGCAAGGCCGTCTACAAGATGATGAATTGGTGGATGGATCGCGGCATTGACGGCTTCCGTATGGATGTGATCACGCAGGTTTCGAAGACTGTTGATAAGAACGGCAAGCTGCCGGGAGAAGACGGCTGCGAGATTGAAGATTATCCGGTTGGTGAGGAAGGCTATTCCAGCCCGTTCCCATGGTGCTCCGACGGTCCGCGCATCGACGAGTTCCTTGCCGAGATGCGCCGCGAAGTGTTCGAAGGCCGCGAAGGCTACATGAACGTCGGCGAAGCGCCGGGCATCACTCCGGCACGCAACGAGCATGTCACCGATCCGAAGAACGGCGAACTTGACATGCTGTTCCTCTTCGACCACGTGGGCATCGACCAGGAAGGTTCCAAGTGGAACACCGTGCCGTTCGAAGTCAAGAATCTGCGCGCCCGCCTCGCCGACCAGCAGGAGGCTGTGAAGAACGCCGGCTGGGCCAGCCTGTTCTTCTGCAACCATGATCAGCCGCGCGTCGTCTCCCGTTGGGGCAATGACACGGACCGTGAGTCGCGCGAGCTGAGCGCCAAGCGTTCGGCATGCTGCTGCACATGCACCGCGGCACCCCTTACATTTACGAGGGCGAAGAGCTGGGCATGACCAACGCACACTTCACCACGCTCGAGCAGTATCGCGATCTGGAATCCATCAACGCCTACCGCCAGCGCGTGGAAGAAGCAAAATGCCAGTCCGCAGAATCGATGATGGCGGCGCTCGCGCTCATCGGCCGCGACAACGCACGCACGCCGATGCAGTGGGATGCTTCCAGGTATGCAGGTTTCACCGCGCCGGACGCGGCGACGGAACCGTGGATCGGCGTCAATCCGAATCATGTCGAGATCAACGCAGCGAGGAATTCGACGATCCCGGATCCGTGTACAGCTTCTACAAGAAGCTCATCGCCATGCGTCACAACAACGCGACCATCGCGACGGGCGAATGGAATCTGGTCGCGGCAGACAGCGAGCAGGTGTATTCCTTCACCCGTACCAGCGGCGACGACACGATTCTCGTCATCGTCAATCTCACTGATAGGACGGCGCAGGTGCCTGCTGAGGTCGCGCAACTGCTTGAGGATGGCGTGGGCGAGTCGCAGGTACTGCTCAGCACCTATGATGCCGTGCATAGCGTGAAGTCGGTCGCTCGCGGCGAGCTTGCTCGCTGGGAGGGGTCGTGATCCAGCTCTGATCGATCTTTCCTATAAACTCTCTGCAAAAGCGTTCGTGCGATTCATCACGGGATCGTACGAACGCTTTTTCTTTATTTGTATTGTGATTTATCAGATTATGTATTGCGATTATTCCTGATTGCTTGTGATTACTTTTCGCAAGCAATCTCACTTTTCATCGCGAAAGCCGCATGATAAGGCAGTTTCGGCAGACGTACGCTTACAATAACGCTCATGGAACAAAACGAGGTTCTCAAAGCATTGCAGCGCGATCACGCAGCTGAACTGAAACTAGCCGCCGAACGACTCAAGGGCACTGCGCGCCACACGGAAATCATTCCGTCCAAGGTGCTGTCCGACATGACCGGACATGAGATTCTGCTCAAGCCTGAGAATCTCCAGGTCACCGGATCGTTCAAGATTCGCGGCGCCTACAACAAGATCGCATCCCTGAGTGATGAGCAGCTGGCTCGCGGCATTGTCACCGCTTCCGCGGGCAACCATGCGCAGGGCGTGGCCTATGCGGCTCGCGAACGTGGTGCGAAGGCAACGATCTGCATGCCGCAGATCACTCCGCCGCTGAAGGTTGACGCCACCAAGGCGTACGGTGCAGACGTGGTGCTGTACGGCGAGGTGTTCGACGAATCCGCAGCCCGCGCCCAGGAATTGAGCGACACCGAAGGCATGATCTACGTGCCGCCATTCGACGATTACGAGGTGCTGTGCGGTCAGGGCACCATCGGCCTTGAAATCCTCGAAGACGTGCCGAACGTCACCGACGTGGTCGTGCCGCTGGGCGGTGGCGGTCTTGGTGCCGGTGTGGCGCTCGCCATCAAGACGTTCAAGCCGGAAGTGCGCGTGATCGGCGCGATTCCGGAGGGTAGCCCAGCATGGAAGAATTCGCTGGCCGCAGGTCATGTGGTTGCCGCCGACCAGGTGCGCACGTCCGCCGAGGCGTCGCTGTGAAGCGTCCGGGCGATCTCACGTTCGCGCTGCTCAACGAATTCCTTGACGACATTGTCACCGTGACCGAGCGTGACATCAACGAGATGATCCTGCTCATGCTCGAAAAGCACAAGCTGGTGGTTGAGGCTGCCGGCGCTGTGTCTCTGGCTGCGCTCGAGCACCTCAACCTGCGCTCGCGCAAGTTCGCCGAGGCGAAGGGTCCGCATGTGGTGGTGCCGATCATGTCTGGCGGTAATGAAGACACTGTGTCCATTGGCGCTGTGATTCAGAAGGGTATGATCACGCGTGGCCGCATCATGCATTTCGAGGTCGAACTGCCCGATACCCCGGGACAGCTGGTGAAGGTCGCCACATTGCTGGCCGAGCAGCGTGCGAACGTTATCGCGCTGGATCACGACCAGTTCAAGCGTCCAGCCATTACGCGAATGCCGTGGCTTTGGGCGTGACGGTTGAAACGAATGGTCCCGACCACATTGATCGTGTGCTCGAGGCATTGCGGGAAGCCGGTTTCCAGCCGAAGCGCATTTACTGATTTCAGTACCGTTTTTCAGTATTTGATAACCAATAAGGGTCTTGGAAAGCCTTGCGATGATTTCTGATTGTCGCAAAGCAATCCAAGACCCTTTTGTTGTTTATATTGCTTGACTAGCCGTTACGTCATTCGGATTTTTGTCGTTGAAAAATTCGGATTTTGGTAACGACCAACCAAAACCGGTGTAATTCCAACGATTTGTGCCGGTACTGCAAGACGTACGAGAAAACGTATTTACTGTGCGGCTTACTGCTCGGCGGTGATGGTTTCGTCGACGAGCTGCGGCAGGGCGACGGCGATATCGTCGTGGATAAGCCGGTCGGCCAACCGATCGTATTGCGTGCGTCCCATGTTCATAATGGTGATCGGCACGCCCGCCTCTGCGGCTATGGGCACGATGCTTGCCGCGGGCATGACTTCCAGCGTGGATCCGATGACCCACAGTTCGTCGGCCTGCGTTGCGAGTCGATATGATTTTTCGAGCGCGCCGTCCGGCAGCGCCTCGCCGAAGTAGACCACGTCGGTTTTGATGAGTCCGTTGCATGGCATGTTGCCGCTGTAGGGCAGTCTGCGATGGCAGTGCGGATCGGGTTCGTTGTCGAGATTCGCCATGATGTCGGCGGTGTCATATTTTGCATGGCACTTCATGCAGTGCGAGGTACCGATGGTGCCATGCAGATTGACGATGACGTCGCTGCTATTGCCTGCTTTTTCGTGCAATGCGTCGAAGTTTTGTGTGGCGAGCAGCGTCAGCATGCCAGCCTGTTCCAGTTTGACGAGCGCTTTATGTGCGGTGCCCGGCTGTGCGGTCCACACGGGTGATTCCTTCTGCCAACGCCAGGATACTTGCGATCTTCCTCGTGGCAAAGGAATGCTTACGATGTCATACACTTTCGTTTGTTCAGGGTGCTTAGTTCCAGACGCCGTCCGGTCCACGGAAGTCGGGAATACCTGCGGACGTGGAAATCCCCGCCCCCGTCAATACTGCGATCTTTTTGCTCATATCTTAGGTATAGCCGCACGACGTAACTTCTGATGTTTCACGTGAAACAGGGAACATCGGGCAATCAAATTCGAGAAAAGCAATCTTAATAATCATGTATGGAAAGGAATGAGAGGTGCATTATGACTACTGATATTGCACAAAACATTGCAGATGATGGCGCTGATGCGGCCGAGACTGCCGAAACGACCGAGACGGTTACGGCGATCGGGGCAATCGATATCGAATCGATGGTGGCGCCGCCGTCGCCGACACGGCTTGCCCCGATTCCGACGCCGGTCGAGCAGACTAAGTTCTTCCCGCACACTGATGAGTTTCCGGAAGGCTGCCAAGTGATTTCCGACTTGGACCAGGATGATTTCGGATATCCCGTGAATATCGAGCAGGTTACATACGTGACCCGTCAGCTGGCTGATGGCAGCAGTGTTGATTTGCCGATGTGGGTGTTCACGCCTGGCGTTGACAATATGCCCGAGGCGCATGCCGGAAGGTGGTTGGCCGGTGATTGTGTTTGTGCGCGGTTCGGCATTCCACGAGCAGAATGTGACCGATTACTCGAATTATTTCGTGCGCATTGCCGAGCAGGGGTATGTGGTGGCTGCGCTGAAGTATCGTCACAGCGATATTGCGCCGTTCCCCGTGCAGATGCAGGATTGCAAGACTGCGGTGCGTTTCATGCGCAAGAATGCCGAACGCTTCCATTGCAACAAGGATCGTATTGCGCTGTGGGGCGATTCTTCGGACGGTCATACGGTGTTGATGGCTGGGTTCACTGGCAATCGCGCGCCTGATACGGATGCCTATGCCGAGGAAAGCGCCGAAGTGAACGCGATCGTGGATTGGCATGGCCCTACTGATTTCGCGAAGATGAACTTTTTATCCGAGTTCGCAGAACCACAGTGATCCGCAGTGCCCGGAAGGTGTGGTGATTGGTGGCGGTGACGTGCTTGAACATCCGGATTTGAGCGCCCCGGCTTCGCCTATGACTTATCTGAGTGCCGATATGCCCACTCCGTCAACGCTGATCATGCATGGTGGCCGCGATCAGTTGGTGCCGTTCAATCAGAGTTGTCGCCTGTATGCCACGTTGAAAGCGCTTGGCAAGGATGTGACGTTCTACAAGCTCGATAACGCCTGCCATGCCTGTTACGGATTCCGTAGCGCTCGCGCATTGCGTTTGGTGTTCGATTGGCTTTCCGATCGTCTGTGACTTGCTGTGATGCGCTGTTGATCTGCTGATTGCCGTGTTGTTGCGTTGTGTGACACGCGGCAATCAGCTTTTTCTGACGATTTTTGGGTTGTGTTGGAGTTGGTTTTGCGATTTATGGTGTAAGAAAGACGGATTTCGACACGCCGACGTTTTCCAGTGTTTGCAAGGGTTCGCGTCTTGTTTCGTCATGCCCGATTTGCGTGGAATGGGATTGTGCTGTAGGTTTATCTCTTGCTGCCGCTCGGCGAGTGGTTCCCCGGTTGGGGTTCCTCGAGGCGGGTGAGCGGTGGTGGTTTGAGAACTCAAGAGCGTATTTGTACTACTTCTTTATAGTCAATGATTGCCAGTTCATCGTCCGCTCGTTCGCGAGTGGCCGGGAGGCCTTGAAGGACGGTGAGGTTTTCGTGCGATGCGCCTTTCCTTATAAGGCGATCGTCAATTTTCTTGTTTTTGAGAGTCACATGTTGGCTTTCTGCAAAGTTTTTTGTGGAGGGTTCGATTCTGGCTCAGGATGAACGCTGGCGGCGTGCTTAACACATGCAAGTCGAACGGGATCCATCAGGCTTTGCTTGGTGGTGAGAGTGGCGAACGGGTGAGTAATGCGTGACCGACCTGCCCCATACACCGGAATAGCTCCTGGAAACGGGTGGTAATGCCGGATGCTCCGACTCCTCGCATGGGGTGTCGGGAAAGATTTCATCGGTATGGGATGGGGTCGCGTCCTATCAGGTAGTCGGCGGGGTAACGGCCCACCGAGCCTACGACGGGTAGCCGGCCTGAGAGGCGACCGGCCACATTGGGACTGAGATACGGCCCAGACTCCTACGGGAGGCAGCAGTGGGGAATATTGCACAATGGGCGCAAGCCTGATGCAGCGACGCCGCGTGCGGGATGACGGCCTTCGGGTTGTAAACCGCTTTTGATCGGGAGCAAGCCTTCGGGTGAGTGTACCTTTCGAATAAGCACCGGCTAACTACGTGCCAGCAGCCGCGGTAATACGTAGGGTGCAAGCGTTATCCGGAATTATTGGGCGTAAAGGGCTCGTAGGCGGTTCGTCGCGTCCGGTGTGAAAGTCCATCGCTTAACGGTGGATCTGCGCCGGGTACGGGCGGGCTGGAGTGCGGTAGGGGAGACTGGAATTCCCGGTGTAACGGTGGAATGTGTAGATATCGGGAAGAACACCAATGGCGAAGGCAGGTCTCTGGGCCGTTACTGACGCTGAGGAGCGAAAGCGTGGGGAGCGAACAGGATTAGATACCCTGGTAGTCCACGCCGTAAACGGTGGATGCTGGATGTGGGGCCGTTCCACGGGTTCCGTGTCGGAGCTAACGCGTTAAGCATCCCGCCTGGGGAGTACGGCCGCAAGGCTAAAACTCAAAGAAATTGACGGGGGCCCGCACAAGCGGCGGAGCATGCGGATTAATTCGATGCAACGCGAAGAACCTTACCTGGGCTTGACATGTTCCCGACAGCCGTAGAGATATGGCCTCCCTTCGGGGCGGGTTCACAGGTGTGCATGGTCGTCGTCAGCTCGTGTCGTGAGATGTTGGGTTAAGTCCCGCAACGAGCGCAACCCTCGCCCTGTGTTGCCAGCACGTCATGGTGGGAACTCACGGGGGACCGCCGGGGTCAACTCGGAGGAAGGTGGGGATGACGTCAGATCATCATGCCCCTTACGTCCAGGGCTTCACGCATGCTACAATGGCCGGTACAACGGGATGCGACACGGCGACGTGGAGCGGATCCCTGAAAACCGGTCTCAGTTCGGATTGGAGTCTGCAACCCGACTCCATGAAGGCGGAGTCGCTAGTAATCGCGGATCAGCAACGCCGCGGTGAATGCGTTCCCGGGCCTTGTACACACCGCCCGTCAAGTCATGAAAGTGGGTAGCACCCGAAGCCGGTGGCCTAACCCTTTGTGGATGGAGCCGTCTAAGGTGAGACTCGTGATTGGGACTAAGTCGTAACAAGGTAGCCGTACCGGAAGGTGCGGCTGGATCACCTCCTTTCTACGGAGTTTTTCAGGACGCCGGTCCGGCGTCCGTCGTGTGGCCCGCGTGCCGGGGATGGTTCCCGGGTTCGGCGCGGGCGTGCTGGTGTGGAAGAGATCGTTGGCTTCGCGGGTCCTTGGGGCCGGCGGGGAGCGGTGCGGATATGCTTTTGGGTTCCCGGACCGCCACCCGCATCCGTTTTGGGTGCGTGCGGTTTTCCGGATGCCCCTGGCGGGACGCCGTCGGCCTGTGGGCCGCGGGTCGGGTCCGGTCGGGGCGCGTGGTGGTTTGAGAACTGGATAGTGGACGCGAGCAATGCGATGATGTGATGTCATCGTTTGCTTTATCGCGATTTCGCCAGGCTCTTCTTTTTTGGATGAGTCTGGTTTCGAGATCGATCGTTTTGTGATCATTTTTTACAGTGTGATGATTTGTCGTCTGGCGTTTGAAGCTATCATTGGGTTTTTCGGGGCGTGTGCCGCCCTGAAGGGCGTATGGTGGATGCTTGGCAGACAGTACCGATGAAGGACGTTTGAGGATGCGATAAGCCTCGGGGAGCCTCCAACATGGCTTCGATCCGAGGATTTCCGAATGGGGCAACCCGCCGGCCGTCATGGGCCGGCACGGGACCTTTGGGTTCCGGGGGTACGCAGGGAAGTGAAACATCTCAGTACCTGCAGGAAGGGATACTCCGTGAGTAGTGGCGAGCGAAAGCGGATCAGACCAAACCATGGGCGCGTGATACCCGTCGGGGGTTGCGTTCGTGGTGTTGCGGGAGCGTGTGTCCCGGTTCCGACGGACCGGGCGGGAGTCATAAAACGGCTTGCCAGGGGAACAGGCTTGAAGGCCTGGCCGCAGAGGGTGCCAGCCCCGTACCTGGAAGCTTGCCGTCTTCCGATCATGTGTCCCAAGTAGCGCGGGCCTCGTGGAATCCCGTGTGAATCGGCCCCGACCGTGGGGTAAGTCTAAGCATACCTGTCTGACCGATAGCGTACCAGTACCGTGAGGGAAAGGTGAAAAGCACCCCGGGAGGGGAGTGAAAGAGTTCCTGAAACCGTGCGCCTACAATCCGTCGGAGCCTCCTTGTGGGGTGACGGCGTGCCTATCGAAAAATGAGTCTGCGAGTCAGTGGTGCGTGGCGAGGCTAACCCGTGGTGGGGGAGCCGTAGCGAAGGCGAGTCTCAAAAGGCGTTTTGAGTCGCGCGCCTGGACCCGAAGCGGGATGATCTAGCCCTGGGCAGGTTGAAGCGCGGGTAAGACCGCGTGGAGGACCGAACCCACCTGGGTTGAAAACCGGGGGGATGACCTGGGGCTAGGGGTGAAAGGCCAATCAAATTCCGTGATAGCTGGTTCTCTCCGAAATGCATTTAGGTGCAGCGTCGGTTGATTGCATCGCGGGGGTAGAGCTACTGGATGCTTGCGGGCCCGTGTCGGGTACCAATAGCAGCCAAACTCCGAATACCGTGGATGTGTATTCCGGCAGTGAGTCGGCGGGGGATAAGCTCCGTCGTCGAGAGGGAGACAGCCCAGATCGTCGTCTAAGGTCCGAAGCGTGTGCTAAGTGGGAAAGGATGTGGAGTCGCATAGACAGCCAGGAGGTTGGCTCAGAAGCAGCCATCCTTGAAAGAGTGCGTAACAGCTCACTGGTCTAGTGGTTCCGCGCCGACAATGTAGCGGGGCTCAAGCACACCACCGAAGACGCGGCAGCGGCCTTTGCGGCCGTTGGGTAGGAGAGCGTCCCGCGTGGGGCGAAGCGGCCGGGGAACCGTGCCGTGGACCGCGCGGGAGTGAGAATGCAGACATGAGTAGCGAGAGACGGGTGAGGATCCCGTCCGCTGGATGACCAAGGGTTCCGGGGCCACGTTCGTCGTCCCCGGGTGAGTCGGGTCCTAAGGCGAGGCCGACAGGCGTAGTCGAATGGATGAACGGGTGGATATTCCCGTACCGGCGGCGTACCGTAAGAGCCGAACGGATGAGTACTAACCTCCGGTCGCGTGGCGTCGTTCCCTTCGGGGTTCGGGGTCCGCGGTCGTTGGGAGCGTAGTCCTGGTAGGCTAGCGCACAGGGGTGACACGGAATGGGAGCCGGCCGCGGAGGTGGTTTTCCGTGGTCAAGCACGCAGCCCGTCCCATAGGCAAATCCGTGGGACGCATAGGGTGAGGTGTGATGATGGGCGTCTTTTATGGCGCGATATCCGGTGGTCCAGGCCGTCGAGAAAAGCCTCGGCGCGAGGGGCGTCGCCGCCCGTACCCCAAACCGACACTGGTGGTCAGGTAGAGAATACCAAGGCGATCGAGCGAATCCTGGTCAAGGAACTCGGCAAATCACTCCCGTGCCTTCGGTATAAGGGAGACCCCCGGGCGTGAAGAGGCTTGCCCTCGGAGCGTTGGGGGGTGGCACAGACCAGGGGGTAGCGACTGTTTACCAAAAACACAGGTGCATGCGAAGGCGCAAGCCGCTGTATATGCACTGACGCCTGCCCGGTGCCGGAAGGTTAAGAGGATCCGTCAGCCCCTTTTGGGGTGAAGCGGTGAATTCAAGCCCCGGTAAACGGCGGTGGTAACTATAACCATCCTAAGGTAGCGAAATTCCTTGTCGGGTAAGTTCCGACCTGCACGAATGGCGTAACGACTTCCCCACTGTCTCGACCAGGAGCTCGGCGAAATTGCAGTACGAGTAAAGATGCTCGTTAAGCGCAGAAGGACGAAAAGACCCCGGGACCTTTACTATACCTTGGTATTGGCGTTAGGCGCGGATTGTGTAGCATAGGCGGGAGGCTTCGAAGCATGGGCGCCAGCCGTGTGGAGCCGCAAGGTGAAATACCGCTCTGTTCTCGTTTGACGTCTAACCTCGAACAGTCATCCTGTTCAGGGACAGTGCCTGGCGGGTAGTTTAACTGGGGCGGTTGCCTCCCAAAGAGTAACGGAGGCGCTCAAAGGTCCGCTCAGCCCGGTTGGCAATCGGGTTTCGAGTGTAATCGCACAAGCGGGCTTGACTGCGAGAACGACGGTTCGGGCAGGGACGAAAGTCGGAGATAGTGATCCGGTGCCGGCGCACGGGCGCGGCATCGCTCAACGGATAAAAGGTACCCCGGGGATAACAGGCTGATCATTCCCAAGAGTCCATATCGACGGGATGGTTTGGCACCTCGATGTCGGCTCGTCGCATCCTGGGGCTGGAGCAGGTCCCAAGGGTTCGGCTGTTCGCCGATTAAAGCGGCACGCGAGCTGGGTTCAGAACGTCGTGAGACAGTTTGGTCTCTATCCTCTGCGCTCGTTGGAATCCTGAGGAGGCCTGCCCATAGTACGAGAGGACCTGGGTGGACGGACCTCTGGTATGCCGGTTGTCGCGCCAGCGGCATGGCCGGTTGGCTACGTTCGGGAGGGATAACCGCTGAAAGCATCTAAGCGGGAAGCCTGCTCCAAGATTAGGATTCCTTGGCACTTCGGTGCCTGTAGCCCGCATGTTGAACACGTGTTCGATAGGCCGGAGGTGGAAGCCCCGCGAGGGGTGGAGCCGACCGGTACTAACGGGCGAACGCGGCACACTTTCCGACCCGCTTGCTGGGTCGGGTCTCGTCCTGTGGTGGTTTCTTTCGTTGGATGGCAAGGAGCATTGTTTCTTGTGGTCACGGAAACGATACCGGTGAAGCGTTTGGTTGTTCGCGTCCGTTGTCCGGTTCCCGGACCGCCACGATCGGAATCGGTCGTGTGGCATGGTTCCGGTTCTGCCGGCCGGCCCGTCGGGGTTGGCCGTTGTACTGGTTTTGCGGTGGTCATGGCCCAGGTGAGACGCCCGGTCCCTTTCCGAACCCGGAAGCTAAGGCCTGGTCGCGGCGATGGTACTGCACTCGAGAGGGTGTGGGAGAGTAGCACGCCGCCGCATTCAACTTACGGACCTTCTGGTCGAGCCCCATCGGGGTTCCCGGAAGGTCCTTTTTTTGTTTCCGCACACGCGTGTTTTCCTCCATTCGGTGGAGGGAAACGGACGCCGGGAGGCCCGTGTGCGGGCGGATCGTTCCAGTGAGTGGGAGTTTCGGGACGCTGAGGGATCCCAGGAATTTCAGGGGAGCTTCCTGCTCTTATCCGATGGTGGAATAGACTGAGGAACTATGCATTATTTCGTACCCAAACGCTGCGTCGAATCGAACAAAATCATGTATCGCGACAAAGCGACGGCCCGGCAGGCCGCCGACCAGAGTTGGCGTGAACGCGGCACCGAACTATGGGTGTATCGGTGCGAATTCTGCGGAACCTGGCATCTCACACATCGCGATCCACAATCCAGCTACACGTACGTGCCCTTCAATCAGCAGATTAAACCGCATTCCCGCAAAAAAGGCTACAAACCACGTCGTAAGTAGTTCCGTTAGCGCTCGAGGCGGAAGCTTGGCGCTTGGCGTTTGGAGCCACGGCCTTGCTGGTCACGCCGGAATCGACCGCATTCGACGCGATCTGATCGCTGAACGGATCAACTGGGCGCTCGGTATTGCGCAAATCGTAATACCGATGCACTTCCTCGTCAAAATCCTGCAAACCGACAAGCAACGTCTCATTGCTCGACGGATACTCATTCTCAAAGAACTGCATGGAGCGCGGCATACGCGGCTTGAGTGCGGGATCCTGATCGGGCTTGCCAATCGCAAGTCCGAGCACAGGGTACGTGTATTCCGGAAGATTCAGCAGATCAATCAAAGCCGGAACATCGTTAAGCAGCGAGCCGAGAATCACACAGCCAAGGCCGAGCGAATAAGCGGCCGTCTCCATCGCATGAAGCGCCAAAACTGCGTCATTCTGTGCCTGAGTGTAACGATAGCTGCCATTCAACGTAAACTCGTCGGAAGCGGTCTCAACGCCCTTGGAAGCTGCGATGGCCGCATTGCGATGCTCGTCAAGCACAAACACGTACAGCAGCGGCGCGGTCGCGATATATGGCTGCCCGCCGATTTCGGCAAGACGCTTCTTTGCGGCCGGATCGGTGATGCGGATTGCGACCAGTCGTTCAGGAATTGGCTGCTTGCGGCATGCTGGGCCACGGTTTCGAGAGTTTCGACGATATCGTCGCTCAGCGGCTTCGGCTTGAATTTGCGGATGGAACGACGCTCCAGCAGTGTGTCGACAGTTGCATTATGCAGAATATTACTCATGTTGACTATTTTTATCCCATCCGCGTAATTGCGCAAGCATTTTCGCCCGCAAGCGCATTTCCTTCCAATTGCAGTTCCGTGCAGTTTCGTGCGGTTCCAACCGCAGCTTCAATTGCAGATTTGAATCGCACGCTTCGAAATATGGAAGTTGGAGTGGAATTGTTTGCGGATTTGGCGAAATTTGCGCTTATCGGCAAATCTAGCGGATTCCACGGTTTCAGCGGATTCGGCGCGATTGACGGGAGTGGCGGCGATCGACCAGCGCCTGCGATCCGCGGTCGGACAGTTGTGACACCAGCGCGCCGAGTCCTGCGGAAGCCACGCCGAACACGAGATTCAGCGCCAGTTCCTTGCGTTTGTCGGTGGTGCCGTCCGGCAACACGGCTTTGCGGCCGACCGACTTGCGCCATGCCAGTTCGAACAGTTTGCCGAACACGAGTCCGGCCAGCGTGGGGGCGGCCACCTTGAACATCTTGTCGCAAAGATCGTCGGGATCGTTGATTCGCTGTTCGCGCAGGGCATTCACTTTCTCGTCGACGTTATGCAGCGACGCTACGATGCGGTCTGCGCTGGATTCCGGATCAGGCATTTCACTCATGATTTCCAGTGTAGACCGTGCCGTCGGATTTCGGTTGGATTTCGCCGGCGCATGCGTGCGTTGCGAAGCGCTTAAGACACGTGGTGGAAGATTGCTGGTGAAACGCTTTTCGTCGGCTAGAGTAGGAGTATGACAGATACTCAAGTCGGAAGCAAGGATGCTTCTTCAACCGCGCCCGGCCGCCTGGTACTGCTGCGCCATGGCCAGACTGTGTGGAGCGAATCGGGCCAGCATACCGGCCGAACCAATATTCCGTTGACCGATACCGGTTGCGAGCAGGCTCGTGCGGCGGGCGAGCGTCTTCGTGAGGCGTTCCCCAATGGTTTCGACCAAGGCTGCATGTTCGCAAGCCCCCTGCGTCGCGCCCAGCAGACCGCGCAACTGGCTGGTTATGGCGATTTCAAAGTGCTTGACGAGATTGCGGAATGGGATTACGGCCGTGCCGAAGGGCGTACACGCCAGGAGGTGAGCGAGGCTGGCGGCTTCCAGTGGATGTATGGCGCGACGGTCCGCGTTCCCTTCCCGAATCGTTGGAGGCGACTGGGTTGAGACGTTGCCAAGCGGCGAGCAGGTTCCGGTGCACAATGGCCCTGGCGAGACGGTTGAGGAGGCCGCCGCGCGCACCCGCGATGCGATCGACGCGGTGATGCCGCTGCTCAATGCCGGTCATGACGTGCTGTTGGTGGCGCACGCGCATGTGTTGCGCATCCTCACCTCGCAGTGGCTGGACGTCGATCCGCATTTCGCGCGTTTGCTGCGCCTCGACACCGCGCATTATTGCGTGCTGAGCCAATATAAGGGAGACAACGTTATCGAGCATTGGAATTGCTAGGTGCGTTGCGCTGGGCTGAACGTCGGTAGTTTGACATCGTTTACAAACCGCCGACGTTTTTTTGTTGCCGTACGGCGTCAGGTTCGCGATTCACTGCGATTGTTGCCGTGTGATATGGAGGGTGTGTCGCAAACGGTTTCATAAAGACAGTGTGATGAAAACCGTTGAAAATAAAGTATTTTGAGAAAAACCTGCGATCGTAAAATCACTCTAAAAATGGTTTTTCTTGCTTACGTTTGCAAAAACGGGAGAAATGCGGCACAATAGTGCATGTCAGGAATCGTGAGGAAGCGATTTCACAGGATGTTGACCAGCGGGGTGCTGGGAAACAGGAATGGAAGAGAAAGGTTCGATGATGAATCGTACTATCAAGCAGCAGTTGGAATGGTCGCCATCGCGGCGATGTCCGTAGGCACGTTGGGCGCTTGCGGATCGAGCTCCAGCTCCGACGACGGCAAGGGCAAGGTCTATTACCTGAACTTCAAGCCGGAATCCAACGACGAATGGCAGAAGCTGGCCAAGGATTACACCAAGGAAACCGGTGTCGAGGTCAAGGTCCAGACTGCTGCTTCCGGCACCTACGAGCAGACCCTGAAGTCCGAGATCGCCAAGTCCGAAGCCCCGACCCTGTTCCAGGTCAATGGTCCGGTCGGCTATCAGAACTGGAAGTCCTACACTGATGACATGACGGACACCGAGCCGTACAAGCAGCTCATCAACAAGGACGTCGCCCTCAAGGATGGGAGCAAGGTCGTTGGCGTTCCGTACGCTATGGAAACCTATGGTCTGATTTACAACAAGGATCTGCTGGCCAAGTACATCGCCACCGATGGCGCCAAGATCAAGGACGTCAAGGATATCGACAATTTCGATACCCTGAAGGCCGTGGCTGATGACATCCAGGCCAAGAAGGACCAGCTCGGCGTTAAGGCGCATTCACTTCCGCCGGTTTCGATTCCAGCTCCGATTGGCGCTTCAAGACCCATCTGGCCAACCTGCCGCTGTACTACGAGTTCAAGGATGACAACATCACCAAGCAGCCGGCGACCGTCAAGGGTACCTATCTGCCGGAGTATAAGAACATCTTCGACCTGTACCTGAAGGATTCCACCACCGAACCGACCCAGCTGAGCTCCAAGACCGGTGATGACGCCACCTCCGAGTTCTCCCTCGGCGAGGCCGTGTTCTATCAGAACGGCACTTGGGCATGGACCGATCTGCAGAAGAACGGCATGAAGGCCGAGTCCATCGGCATGCTCCCGATCTACACGGGCGTCAAGGGCGAGGAGAACCAGGGTCTGGCCACTGGCTCCGAGAACTACTGGTGCATTAACTCCAAGGCTTCCGACGCCGATAAGCAGGCCACCAAGGATTTCCTGAAGTGGGTCGTCACCAGCAAGACCGGCATCGAGTCCCTGTCCAGCGCCATGGGCTTCACCACTCCGTTCAAGTCCTTCAGCGATGTCAAGTCCGACAATCCGCTGGTGCAGGCCGCTGTTGAAGATCAGAATTCTGACAAGACCGCAGTCTCTTGGAACTTCACCATGATGCCGTCCGAAGAGTGGAAGAACCAGCTCGGTTCCGCCCTCCTCGAGTACGCGCAGGGCACCGGCGACTGGGATGCCGTCAAGACCGCATTCGTGGACGGTTGGAAGACCGAATACGACGCGTCTCACTGATCGTCTCGAAAAACCAATCGTAATCGCGCATGACGAATCGGTCCGCGCGTCGCGTAGCGCGGAAATACCATCGGCGCGTGATTGATCGAATAACTGCATAACTGAATAATTGAACAAGCAACGAGCTGCAATCGGAAGTCTTCCTTTCCTCTCCTGATTGCAGTTCGTTTTTTATGCGGCGACGTACGGTTGTAGGACACGCCGTGCGTCGGAGGGATTGCGTTGCAGTAATGAAAGCGCTATCATTGTTAATAACAAGCAGAAAAGATGTTGATTTAAAAATGTTCTTATCTGTAGTTTGAAGAAATGTAACCGCTATCATTTTGCAACGATGCGAACGAAAGTGAAAACATATGGTGCAACAAGAAATTGATACTACCGATCCGGCGTTGTGGTGGAAGCAGGCCGTGGTCTACCAGGTGTACCCGCGTTCCTTCAAGGACTCCCGCGGTTCGGGCCTGGGCAGCATCGCAGGCGTCACCGAGAAGATCGACTACCTCGCCGAACTCGGCGTGGATGCCATCTGGCTGAGCCCGTTCTACCCGTCCCAGCTTGCCGACGGCGGCTACGACGTGGACGACTACCGCAACGTCGACCCGAAGCTCGGCACCATGGA
>ENA-OQIC01000074-OQIC01000074.1-human-gut-metagenome-genome-assembly--contig:-NODE-74-length-40740-cov-2.440155_pt1 | contig 40740 bp, 47 predicted proteins | sample MGYA00242572_ERZ504736 | MGnify/ENA primary metagenome ERZ504736 (study PRJEB26092, sample SAMD00036201) | human gut metagenome | host: Homo sapiens | study: EMG produced TPA metagenomics assembly of...
AAATAGTGAGTCTTATAACATGAATTTAGTAAATATTGGAATAATTTTTTTCTTAATCATTGGAAATAATAAATCTAAGCACTATATTTGCTGCAACACTAAAAGATATTAAATAGAAAATTTAAGATAATTGAAAGAATGTTAATCGATTGTTCAATGATTATCATTCTTTCTTAGAAAAGATCTACTAAGTGAAAATTAGGATCTTTGATAATAAGATTTGATAGAGGTATTACACTTACATAACAAATATTTTATTGGTATTAGAAAATCGGATATTAGAAAATGGATTTTGTCGTTGCTTTCTTAATAAAGGTAGTGTAATTCTGGTGATAACGGAAACTACCGACAATGACGAATCTTATCGGTAACCGTAATGTTCTGTTTGCGGAGATGCGGAATATCAGAAGATTTTCATATTTTTCTTTTGTCAGAAGGTTTACTGAATTTGTATGTGTGTTGAAGAACAGCTTTTGTTCTTTGAACTGCATACTAACTTACTATAATTTACATTGTTAATCTTACGGGCTTTTATATGAAAAAGACATCTTTGTTTTTGTCGTTTTTTATTGCTCTCTTTTTGTTTTCGGCTTGTACTGACGATACTGAGCAATGTCTATATTCCCCTAAAGTTTTTGATACGGGTGATCTATTGAGCAATAGAGTGAAAGAAGAATTTCTTAATTTTGATTATCCTGCCGGGATTGTTCCAATTCTTTTTGCCGTAGATAGTATCGAGCCCATCCAAATGGGGGCTTATGCTGATGAATGTTTTAATGATCTTGTAGATTCGATATCCGAGTCAAGAGATTTTAAGCATAGAGGGATGTTGGTGCTTGTTTCGAAAAATCCGAAACTCATTCAAATACGTTTGGGTAATCGATATCGGGTTTATTGCAATATGACAGGAGCAACTTCCGGACTGAATTATTTAGATTTGCAAAAGCAAATACAGGAGAGAGGTGTAGAAGAAACTCTTCCATTGTTTCTGCAAAACACTTCAGTTCGTATTCAGGAGTTGAATGAATTACCTTCATATAAAAAATATCGAATCAACTCTGCAATATCAGTAATTTCTACCTGTTTGGAATACATAGGAACTCCTTCGGAGACTTTTACGGAAAGTGTGTTTTAACCCCCATTTTAAAAATAACATCATTTGGGTATTATATTTTTAAATCATGGTTGTTGACCTTCATGTTTGTATGTTTGATAATGCTTTTATGCCGTTGGATGATATTTCTGCTAGTGAAGCGTTTATTGGGAGAGAATGTTATAGCCCTTATGTGGACTCAAAAGATCATTAATTGGGGACTTGGTTTATTGTTTTCAATTTCTGCAGCAGCTTCGGCTATTATTTTGTCCAGTGGACGAATGGAAGATGCGATAGCGTTGCAGGCTATTGGAATTCCTTTTATGGAGAATTTTCAGATTGCCGCTGCAGATTATGTTTTGAAAACATCGTTTGTTGCCGCTTTCTTTTTTGTTTTAATGTATGCATTGAAACGAAATATCATATCAGATATCTTTTTAATGAGTCTTTTGGAACCAGCCAAGCAGCAGGAAGTTTATCGTAGTTTGAGCGATGCTCAAAAGACTGCTTTGGTTATAGGACACGAAGCGGATCTCAATGAAGTTGAAACAAGTTCCGAACCATATTCCGAATTGTTCACTTCGCGTGTATCTAAACAGGAAACCGTGACTATTGTTTCATTGGCAATAGCGGCTTTATTTTTGATTCCGCGGCCTTTGATTATAATGGGTATTGCTTTAACCATTTACCGCTGGTCGGGCAATGTGTGAAGATTTATCATGTGGTGAGTAATCATACGCTTCCGGCACAAATAAAGGGAGATAGAAGAAGGGCATTAATAACCAATTTACTTATCATTTTTGCAATAGCTTTTATAACTGTTCTGATAGGACTGTTTTTTAATCCCATGCCGGATAAAAAAGAAATTGATCGGAATGAAATAAAGATGGAATTGATTGCTCCGGATAGACTGGAAGGAAATTATACTGTTAGTAAATCTATTGTGGGGCAGATCCAAGTATCCAGTGGTATTATAAAAAAGGTGAAAGATGGAACGTTTCAACTTTTGATAACCGGTAAATCTTCTCCTAAAGTGTATAAGTTGGATTTTAATTCTGATAAAATGATATTTGTTTCAGGAGAACTGGGTAATGGAGCAATCCACTATGATAAAGATTTGGATAAAATTAAAATAGTATTTAATATAAATGAACAAACGACATGGACAATTTCAAAGTGATTTATTCGATTCCATTTTTGTTTTTTATTATCGTGTCCTGCAGCAACTCATCAACTGAGATGGTTGCTAAAAGTAAGTATGATGCTAAGATTGCCGAGTATAAGGAGTTGAACGAACAGCAAGCGGCTGTTATTGAAGATAATTTAGAGAAAAGTAAAATTATTAATAATGTGGTGACGGAATTAAATCAGATAGCCGGCAATACACATTCTTTGCGTGTGAATGTAGAGCATGGAGTGGGGGAATTGAGTCAAGCAGAAGAGATCAATCAGAAACTTCAGACTCTGAAAAAGCGCTTAAGTGCAGTTGAGGGTAAGCGTAGTGACAGCAGTAAGAACCTGTTGGCAACGATGGATAAATTGAAAAGTATTATTGAGCAAAAAGAGATTGAAATCAACAATCTCAAACAGGAGATTGCGAACCAACAACAAACAATAGCTAATCAGAAAAATACAATTGCGAGCCAACAGGTGACGATCGATGCTCAGAGTCAGGAGTTAATGAATAAACAACAGGAAATGTGGTATAAATTAGGTACTGAGCTACACTCTGTCGTAGAAGAATTACCAAAAGTAAAAGGAAGAAAAGATAAGCGGAATATTAAAAATACCAGATACTATATTCTGAACAAAGCAAAAGAATGTTTTGAACATGCTGCACAACTGGGACATTCACTTGCCGGTTCGAAAGCCCGACAGGTGGAAGGGGAGATGAGTAGATTATAAAGTGTGATTTTATAGTTTTTCTGTTGTTAGTTAACAGAAAACACTAATTTTGCATTCGATTTAAATTCTATTCGAATGTCACAACTTCCAACATTAATAGCCGACCTCGCCCTGATTCTGATTTGTGCCGGTATAATGACTCTGTTATTCAAGAAGTTGAAGCAACCGCTTGTGCTGGGCTATGTGGTTGCCGGATTTCTTGCCAGTCCACATATGCCCTATACACCTTCGGTGATGGATGTAGCCAATATTAAAACCTGGGCTGATATTGGAGTCATCTTCTTGCTTTTTGCTCTTGGATTGGAATTTAGTTTTAAGAAGATAGTCAAGGTGGGAGGTACGGCTGTTATTGCCGCCTGTACCATTATCTTCTGTATGATTCTTCTTGGGATTGCCGTCGGGATGGGGTTCGGCTGGCAACGTATGGATAGCCTGTTCTTGGGAGGTATGATCGCCATGTCTTCTACTACAATTATTTATAAGGCATTTGATGACTTAGGATTGCGGAAGAAACAGTTTACCGGTTTAGTACTCAGTATTCTTATCCTTGAAGATATACTTGCCATTGTTTTAATGGTCATGCTTTCGACGATGGCAGTCAGCAATAACTTTGAAGGGACAGAAATGCTGGGCAGTATCGGTAAGTTACTTTTTTTCCTTATTCTTTGGTTTGTCGTTGGCATTTATGCCATACCCGAGTTCCTGAAGCGCTGTCGGAAACTGATGAGTGAAGAAACGCTGTTAATCGTATCTTTGGCTCTTTGTTTCGGTATGGTGGCTATTGCTGCCAATACCGGTTTCTCGGCTGCTTTTGGTGCTTTCATTATGGGGTCTATCCTGGCCGAGACAATTGAGGCGGAATCTATCGATCGATTGGTAAAGCCTGTGAAAGACTTATTTGGTGCTATCTTTTTTGTATCGGTCGGGATGATGGTAGATCCTGCGATGATTATTGAATATGCGGTTCCTATCATAGTCATTACGTTGGCAGTGATTCTGGGACAGGCCTTTTTCGGAACAATGGGGGTTATGTTGGCAGGACAGCTTTAAAGACCGCCATGCAGTGTGGCTTTAGCCTGACGCAGATAGGGGAGTTTGCTTTTATTATTGCTTCTCTGGGCTTATCACTGCATGTGACAAGTGATTTCCTATATCCGATTGTAGTAGCTGTTTCCGTGATCACGACATTTCTGACTCCTTATATGATTCGTGTTGCCGAGCCTGCCTCAAACTTCGTCGATCGTAAGTTACCCGAATCCTGGAGACGTTTCCTGATGCGATATACTACCGGTACGCGGACTGTCAATCACGAAAGTTTGTGGCGGAAGCTATTGTTTGCCTTAGCACGTATTCTGGTGGTGTATTCCATTGTCAGTATTTCGGTAATTACCCTTTCGTTCCGTTTTGTAGTACCTTTGCTACGCGAACATTTGCCGGGTATCTGGGGCCCATTGGCAGGAGCTGTTTTTACTATCTTGTGCATATCCCCTTTTTTGCGGGCCATTATGGTGAAGAAGAATCACTCGGTCGAATTTATAACTTTGTGGAATGATAATCGTGTCAATCGCGGACCGCTGGTTTCCACGGTTGTATTTCGTGTCGCAGTGTCAGTTCTGTTTGTTATGTTTGTCATTACCCGTTTGTTTAAAGCTTCGGTAGGCTGATGTTCGGAGTGGCTTTGTTACTGGTGATTCTGATGATACTTTCGAGGCAGTTAAAAAAACAATCCATTTTGATAGAACGTAAATTTTTTCAGAATCTTCGTTCACGTGATATGCGCGCTGAGTATTTGGGAGAGAAAAAACCGGCTTATGCCGGACGTTTGCTTTCAAGAGATCTGCATCTGACTGATTTTGAAATACCGGGAGAGTCGGCTTGGGCCGGAAAAACCTTGCTTGAACTGAATCTGGGTAAGAAGTATGGAGTGCATGTAGTCTCCATTCTTCGGGGAAAACGTAGGATTAACATTCCGGGTGGTTCTATCCGTCTGTTTCCGATGGACAAAATACAAGTGATCGGTACTGATGACCAGCTGAATACCTTCGCAGAAGAGATGTCGCATGTTGCTGTGATCGATTCGGGAGTGTTTGAGAAGAGTGAAATGACTTTGAAGCAATTGTTGATCGATACAGACTCTGCTTTTCTGGGCAAAACGCTGCGTGAATCGGGCATTCGTGATAAATACCATTGCCTGATTGCCGGCGTGGAGCGGGGAGGAGAAGCTTTGATGACGCCTGACGTGAATGTTCCTTTTGAAGAAGGAGATGTAGTGTGGGTGGTAGGTGAGAATGAAGATGTGTACCGGTTAATAGGACAAAATTGTGATAGAAAACGTTAACAAGATACTGGCATATCATAAAAAAATGCGATATTTGCGGAATGATTCAGATAGAGACTATACTTGATATACTGGTTAAAGGATTCGTTATCGGCATTGTGGTTTCTGCGCCGCTGGGGCCTGTAGGTGTCCTTTGTATTCAGCGTACTTTGAACAAAGGGCGTTGGTATGGATTTGTCACCGGACTGGGGGCTTCGTTGAGTGATATTGCTTATGCTCTTTTGACGGGATATGGCATGAGCTTTGTATTCGATTATATCAATAAAAATATTTTTTATCTGCAACTCCTCGGAAGTATCATGCTATTGGCTTTTGGTATTTATACATTCCGCAGCAATCCTGTGCAATCCATTCGGCCTGTATCGGCCAATAAAGGTTCTTATTTCCACAACTTCATTACCGCCTTTGCAGTTACACTTTCCAATCCGCTTATTATTTTTCTTTTCATCGGTCTGTTTGCCCGTTTTGCTTTTGTGCAACCCGGAGTATTGGTCTTTGAAGAGATTACGGGCTATCTGGCCATTGCCCTCGGAGCGCTGGCGTGGTGGTTTGGAATAACTTTCTTTGTTAATAAAGTGCGGACGCGATTCAATTTGCGGGGTATCTGGATTTTGAACCGGGTGATTGGCAGTATCGTGATGGCAGTATCCGTGTTCGGACTCATATTCACTTTGCTGGGAGAATCTATTTATTGATAGGAGAAAAGACAGAAGATGAAAATAGCGCAACAACTCAAGGAGAAGAACATTGCCGAATACCTTATTTATATGTGGCAGATAGAGGATTTGATCCGTGCCAATGATTGTGATGTCGACCGGATTGAGGAGAATATCGTTTCCCGTTATCAAGTGAGCGATGAAGAGCGTCGTGAACTGACAGAATGGTATGCCAATCTGGCTTCGATGATGCGGGAAGAGGGAGTTCGTGAGAAAGGACATCTCCAGATTAACCGGAACGTAATCATTAACCTGACCGAATTGCACGCTGCCCTGTTGGCATCACCTAAATTTCCTTTCTATAGTTCGGCTTATTTCAAAGCATTACCCTTTATTGTAGAATTACGAAATAAAAACGGTCAGAAGGAAGAACCGGAGCTGGAAACCTGTTTCGAAGCTTTGTATGGCATGATGCTGTTGCGCTTGCAAAAGAAGCCGGTCAGTCCGGAGACTACGAAGGCAATGGAAGCTATCAGTAGCTTTTTGTCTATGTTGGCCAACTATTATGATAAGGATAGAAAAGGAGAGTTAAAACTGGAATAAAACGAATCAGACTCACCATAGAGTAGTACAGGGCTCCATAGAGATGGTTTTCTCTTAATATCCTATAAACAAGAGATTAAAACTCTGTGAGACTCCGTGTTACTCTGTGGTGAATCCAACTAAAAAATACCGAAATGAATATATTGGTCACCGGAGCCAACGGGCAACTTGGCAATGAAATGCAGGTACTTGCCAGAGAAAACCTGCAGCATACGTATTTTTTTACGGATGTACAGGAGTTGGACATTTGTGATGAACAGGCTGTTTATGCCTATGTGAGTGAACATAAGATTGACATCATCGTGAACTGCGCTGCTTATACAGCGGTAGACAAGGCTGAGGATAATGTCGAACTTTGCGACAAACTGAATAATATAGCACCGGGATATCTGGCACGGGCGGCTCAGGCTAATGGCGCTGCAATGATTCAAGTTTCTACCGATTATGTGTTTGACGGTACAGCGCATATTCCTTATACGGAAGAGGAACCTACTTGTCCGGCTTCGGTTTATGGCTCTACCAAGCTGGCGGGCGAACAGAACGTGATGGATCATTGCGAGAAAGCTATGGTAATTCGTACGGCATGGTTGTACTCCATCTATGGCAATAATTTTGTAAAGACAATGATTCGTCTCGGGCAGGAGCGTGATTCTTTGGGAGTCATTTTCGATCAGATCGGTACACCGACTTACGCTAATGATTTGGCCCAGGCTATTTTGCAGCGATCAATAAAGGCGTTGTCCGCGGCATTTACCATTTCAGTGACGAAGGTGTTTGTTCCTGGTATGACTTTACCATAGCCATCCATCGCCTGGCGGGCATTGCTTCGTGTAAGGTAAAACCATTGCATACCGCCGATTATCCGGCAAAGGCACCCCGTCCACACTATTCCGTACTCGATAAAACAAAGATAAAAGATACATTTGGCATTGAGATCCCGCATTGGGAGGAGAGCCTGAAACGTTGCATTAATCAATTAAGAATGGAGACACTTTGATTCTTCATCCTCAATTCTCGAAATATGGCAGATAATACAGAAATACTAAGACGGCGCACTTTCGCCATTATTGCACACCCGGATGCCGGTAAAACTTCGTTGACTGAGAAGTTACTGTTGTTCGGCGGACAGATTCAGGTGGCAGGAGCAGTAAAAAGTAACAAGATCAAAAAGACGGCAACTTCCGACTGGATGGAGATCGAGAAACAACGTGGTATCTCGGTGACAACTTCGGTGATGGAGTTTGACTATCGGGACTATAAGATTAATATTCTGGATACTCCGGGGCACCAGGACTTTGCCGAAGATACCTATCGTACCTTGACGGCGGTAGACAGTGTCATCATCGTGGTAGATGGAGCGAAGGGTGTGGAAACCCAGACCCGCAAGCTAATGGAAGTCTGCCGGATGCGGAATACCCCGGTAATCATCTTTGTGAACAAATGGACCGTGAAGGTAAAGATCCGTTTGACTTGCTGGATGAATTGGAAGAAGAACTGATGATTCAGGTACGTCCTCTGTCTTGGCCTATCGAACAGGGACCCCGTTTCAAGGGAGTTTATAATATCTACGAACAGAAACTGGACCTCTATCAACTTCCAAACAGGTGGTGACGGAGAAAGTGGAAATAGATATTCATTCTGACGAGTTGGATCGGCAGATCGGCGATACGCTGGCAGATAAGTTACGCGGTGATTTGGAATTGATAGAAGGTGTATATCCCGAATTTGATGTAGAAACATATCTGCAGGGAGAGTGTGCACCGGTCTTTTTCGGTTCGGCTTTAAATAATTTTGGTGTGCAGGAACTGCTCAACTGTTTTGTTGAGATTGCTCCCGCCCCCCGTCCCGTACATGCAGAAGAACGTGAGGTGATCCCCGAGGAGCCTAAATTTACCGGTTTTATTTTCAAGATTACGGCTAACATCGACCCCAATCACCGTTCGTGCGTGGCCTTCTGCAAAATCTGTTCAGGTAAGTTTGTACGAAACGCCCCTTATCTGCATGTACGTCATGGTAAGACTATGCGTTTCTCCTCACCCACCCAGTTTATGGCACAACGTAAGACGACTATTGACGAGGCTTGGGCCGGAGATATTATCGGTTTGCCGGATAACGGAACATTTAAGATTGGCGATACGCTTACCGAAGGAGAACAACTTCATTTCCGTGGTTTGCCGAGCTTCTCACCGGAGATGTTCAAGTACATAGAGAATGCCGATCCGATGAAGCAGAAACAGCTTGCCAAGGGCATCGACCAGTTGATGGACGAAGGTGTGGCCCAGTTGTTTGTCAATCAGTTCAACGGTCGCAAGATTATCGGTACGGTAGGTCAGTTGCAGTTTGAGGTTATTCAATATCGTTTGCTGAACGAATACAATGCTTCTTGCCGTTGGGAGCCGTTGAGTTTGTACAAAGCATGCTGGATTGAAAGCGATGACCTGGAAGAGTTGGAAGCATTCAAGAAACGTAAATATCAGTATATGGCCAAGGATCGTGAAGGACGCGATGTTTTCCTGGCCGATTCGAACTATGTGCTTCAGATGGCACAGATGGATTTCAAAAATATCCGGTTCCACTTTACAAGCGAATTCTGATTCGCTTCATAAAAAAGACCGGATCAAGACGGTGGACGAGTTGCAGTGCAGTGCTATTTGTCCACCGTTTGTCGTATATGGCATTGGGTCGGCGAGCTTTCCCCCGATACATTCCACCCTAACCCTTTTATCCTTTAAACCAACGTTGTCCGACACCCCCATGTCGGGCATGCTGACACCCCCATGTCGGATGTGTCGACACCCCCATGTCGGATATCCTTTCTTTAAGGCTTAGTTCCGGTTGGTAGGTAAGAGAGGGCATCGATCTTTCTGTCCATACAAAAACACCTTCTTAATGAAAATTTCGGCTTGGCAGTCGTTGCGAAAGGCTGGATGTACTGACCGGACTTTTATCCTTAAGAGTAACAGCCCGGTACGTTTGTTTACAGACCTGAAGCGTGGTGCTTTCATTCTGTCCGGTTGTCGGGTGAAACGATGATTCCCGCATCTTCTGTGAGTCCGGACGCAGGTTTCTTTCTGTACCTTATGGTATAATTTTCCCTAAAGAAACAGGGATGTTGCCTTAAATATTTTACCTTTGTAATCTAAACAAAAAACTCGAGGTCATGAAGTATAAACTGTTAGTCCTTGATGTAGACGGGACATTGCTCAATGATGAGAAGGAGATTACTCCTCGTACCCTTGCCACTTTGTTAAAAGTACAGCAGATGGGAGTACATATTGTTTTGGCCTCCGGTCGGCCCACTTATGGGATTCTGCCTTTGGCAAAGAAACTGGAGCTGGGTAACTATGGCGGATACATCCTGTCCTATAACGGCGCACAGGTCATTAATGCCAAAAATGGGGAAGTATTGCTCGAACGGCGTATTAACCCGAAATGTTGCCTTATCTGGAGAAGAAAGCCCGTAAAACGGATTTGCAATCTTTACTTACACCGAAGACCGAATGATTGCTGATCAGGCAGATAATGAACACATTCTTCAGGAAGCATTCCTCAATCGGATGGAGTTGATTGAAGAACCCGAATTTTCGGTTGCCGTTGATTTTGCTCCTTCCAAATGTATGTTGGTCAGTGATGACGAAGAGGCGCTTATCGGATTGGAAGAACATTGGAAAAAACGTTTGAACGGAGCGCTCGATGTATTCCGGTCGGAACCCTATTTCCTGGAAGTCCTGCCATGTGGCATTGACAAATCAACTTCGTTGGGAGCCTTGCTTTCCCATTTGGATATCACTCCGGAAGAAATCATTGTTATCGGTGATGGCGTTTGCGATGTTTCCATGATCCAGTTTGCCGGATTGGGTATCGCCATGGGCAATGCTCAGGATTCGGTAAAGGTATGTGCCGATGTGGTGACGGCTTCGAATGAAGAAGACGGAGTTGCTCTTGCCGTAGAAAAAGCGATTCTTTCTGAGATTCGTCCGGCAGAGATTCCTCTCGACCAATTGAACGAGCGTGCACGTCATGCCTTGATGGGAAATCTGGGCATTCAATATACCTATGCTTCCGAAGACCGGGTAGAGGCTACTATGCCGGTAGACGAGCGGACCCGTCAGCCTTTCGGCATTCTGCATGGAGGTGCCACGTTGCACTGGCCGAGACTGTTGCCGGACTGGGTTCGATGATTCTCTGCCAGCCCGACGAGATTGTGGTTGGTATGCAGGTCAGCGGTAACCACATGTCATCTGCCCACGAGGGAGATACCGTACGTGCCGTCGGTACCATTATCCACAAAGGACGTTCATCACATGTCTGGAATGTAGACGTATTTACGTCGACGGACAAGTTGGTGTCTTCCATACGGGTAGTGAATAGTATATTAAAGAAAAGATGACGTTAGAAGAAACAAATAATTGTGAGATTATAGATGAATTGATCCGTCAGGGAAGGAGCTTCGCAATGTATCGTAATCCGGGCGAAGAGGAACCTCACTTTCTGATGCAGACTTGCGGAGAAGTACACCTTATCCGGAAAATGGAAGATTTGAATGGTCGGACAGGCTTTGTCATCGCCCCTTTCCGGGTCACTCCGCAATGTCCTATCATATTGATCCGGCCGGATTGTCACGAGATTCCTTCCTGCGCCGGAAACTTGCATACCCCTGCACAGGGGGACGATGCGGCATCGTACGGGCAACAGTTCCGAAGCGACCGGTCACTCGGGGCGAAGAAAGCTATAAGGCTTGTTTCGATGTCTTTATCAGGGCTTTGAGGGAACGTACTTTTGATAAGTTGGTACTATCCCGCAGAATGACGGTGAGGAGAGAGCCGGGATTCTCTCCCGCAGCGGCTTTCTACCGGGCTTGCAGGCGTTACATCTATTCGTATGTCTATCTTTGCTATACTCCGCAAACCGGGGTGTGGATGGGCAGTACTCCGGAAATCATTTTATCGGGTGAGAAAGGAGAATGGAATACGGTAGCGTTGGCAGGAACCCAGTCTTTACAGAATGGTGAGCTTCCGCAACAATGGGATGAAAAGAACCGGGAGGAGCAGGAGTATGTGGCGGCATATATTCGTAAGCAACTCCGCTCGTTGGGGATTTCTCCGACAGAGAAAGGACCTTATCCGGCTTTTGCCGGGGCATTGTCTCACCTGAAAACGGATTTCCACTTCTCGCTGAACGACAGTCAGAGGTTGGGAGATTTATTGAAGCTGTTGCATCCCACTCCCGCCGTATGCGGATTGCCAAAAGAAGAAGCTTACCGGTTTATCCTTGACAATGAAGCTATGACCGCAGCTATTATTCCGGATTTATAGGCTGGTTGAGGCCGGAAGGGAGAACGGACCTGTATGTCAACTTACGCTGTATGAATGTGAAAGAAGATTCGTTGACATTGTATGCCGGAGGCGGCCTGCTGGCTCTTCCGAGTTGGATGATGAGTTTCAGGAGACGGAAAAGAAGATGCAGACCATGCAGAACTTGAACTCCTAAATAAAATAATATATAAAGCGATGTATTCAGATAAGAAAAACATATTGCAGTTGGTAGCGTTGCTCCGTGCACATGGGGTGACGAAAGTCGTTTTATGTCCCGGAAGCCGGAATGCACCGATTGTACATACACTTGCCGGACATCCCGACTTCACTTGTTACTCGGTAACAGACGAGCGGAGTGCCGGCTTTTTTGCTATCGGGCTTGCTTTACAGGGCGGAACTCCTGCCGCTGTTTGTTGCACATCGGGCACGGCTTTGTTGAATTTGCATCCTGCCATAGCAGAGGCCTACTACCAGAAGTATCTTTAGTAGTTATTTCCGCCGATCGTCCTGCCGCCTGGATCAACCAGATGGACGGACAGACTTTACCTCAGCCGGGTGTTTTCCGGTCATTGGTGAAGAAGTCTGTCGATCTGCCCGAAATACATACGGACGAGGATGAATGGTACTGCAACCGCTTGCTGAACGAAGCATTGCTTGAACTGAATCATCATGGTAAAGGCCCTGTGCACATCAACGTGCCGGTTTCCGAACCCCTGTTCCAGTTTACGGCAGAGTCACTTCCCGAAGTACGTGTCATCACACGTTATCAAGGACTGAATGTTTATGATCGCGACTATGACGGCTTGATCGACCGCCTCAATAAATACAACCGCCGTATGATGATCGTCGGCCAGATGAACCTGATTTATCTGTTCGAAAAGAAATATTCAAAGATGCTCTACAAGCAGTTTGCCTGGTTCACGGAGCATTTAGGCAATCAGACCGTTCCGGGCATCCCGATCCGGAACTTCGATGCAGCCCTCTATGCCATGTCACCCGAGATGCAAGAGAAGATGATTCCCGAATTGGTGATCACTTACGGGGGGCATATCGTCTCTAAACGAATGAAAAAGTATCTTCGCCAGCATCCGCCAAAGAGCATTGGCATGTGTCGCCGGATGGTGAAGTGATCGATCTGTTCCAAGGGGCATTGACTACGATTATCGAGATGGACCCATTTGAATTTATGGAGAAGATAGCTTTTCTGCTGGATAACCGTACACCGGAATATCCCCGGCAATGGGAGAACTTCTGCAAGGAGCTTCCCCGACCGGAGTTGCCTTATTCCGAAATGTCTGCTATCGGATCACTCATTCAGGCGTTGCCTGCTTCGTGTGCTTTGCATCTGGCCAATAGTTCCGCCGTGCGTTATGCCCAGCTTTATTCGCTTCCCGATACGGTAGAGGTTTGTTGCAACCGGGGTACGAGCGGCATTGAAGGTTCCCTTTCCACAGCGATCGGTTATGCTGCCGCTTCGAAGAAGTTGAACTTTGTGGTCATTGGTGATCTGAGCTTTTTCTATGATATGAATGCCCTGTGGAACAATCATTTTGGAAGTAACCTCCGTATTCTGCTTTTGAATAATGGGGGAGGGGAGATTTTTCATACTTTGCCGGGACTTGAAATGTCCGGTACTTCCCATCGCTTTGTGACTGCCGTGCATAAGACGTCTGCCAAGGGATGGGCCGAAGAACGGGGATTCCTCTATCAGGAAGTGCAGGATGAAAAACAGTTGGACGAAGCCATGAAAACTTTCACTCAACCCGAGTTACTGACTCAACCTGTCATTATGGAGGTTTTCACCAATAAAAATAAAGATGCACGGATATTGAAAGACTACTATCACCAACTAAAAAACTAATATGATGACTAAGCACAAGATGAACCTATTTTGTGGGATGCTACTTTTGTCAGCTTCCCTGTTTGTGGAGAAAGCTCAAGCCATGTTTCCCGAGAGATACGTATCGGAGGAATCGGCAGCCAAGGCAGATACAATCAATTTTCGGTTGGCTTCTGCCGGAGAAGCAAAACGCCTGATAGCGGCCAAAGATTCTTATACGGCTAATTGGAGTCCGTTTGACATCGCTGCCCGACTTGAAAATCCTGAAGGCAAAAGAGAAGACCTCGTCAGCCTGGCCGTTCGTGAAGTGCGTGAATGGACAGCGGAAGAAGCGCAGCAGATCGAGCAGATCAGGAAGAACCTGAATGATACGATTCGTAAATACGGCTATCGGATTCCATTTCCGAAAGAGATTGTGCTGGTAAAGACAACAATGAAAGACGAAGGAGGGGCGGGAGGATACACACGCAGTAACTGGATCGCATTGACGGACGCTACTTTTCAGCGGGGGACCGAAGCTTCTCACACACGCCTGCTGGTGCATGAAACTTTCCACATCCTGACACGTCTCAATCCCGGATTCAAAAAGAAACTGTACAGAGCTATCGACTTCAACATCCTGCCCAAAGAGATTGAGTTCCCCGAAGATATACGGAAAAGCCGTATCTCCAATCCCGATGTCAGTCGTTGCGATAGTTATGCGACTTTTACCATTGACGGTAAGCCACAGAACTGCACTATGATTATCTATACCAACAGACCCTATACCACGGGTAAGTTCTATCAGTATATCAATGTGGGGCTGATTCCGTTGGACGAGTCGTTCAAGCCTCTCCGGGAGAGTGGGAAGACAGTGATTTATCCATTACAGAAAGCGACCGACTTCTTTGATAAAGTAGGGCGGAACACCGGATATGTCATAGATCCGGAAGAGGTGCTGGCGGATAATTTTGCAATTGCTTTATTGAACACGCCCAATGTACATACACCCGAACTGCAAAAGAAAGTACAGGAATTACTGAAATAATAATCATCAAAATAAATAGAAATGGAAACTAAAAGAGAATGGACTCCTATTAAAGAATACGAAGATATTCTGTTTGATTACTATAACGGCATTGCCCGTATTACGATCAATCGCGAACGTTACCGGAATGCTTTCACCCCTACTACAACAGGCGAAATGAGCGATGCGATGCGCATCTGTCGTGAAGAGCCCGATATCAATGTTGTGGTATTGACCGGTGCAGGCGATAAGGCCTTCTGTTCGGGAGGCGACCAGAACGTAAAGGGCCGTGGCGGATACATCGGTAAAGACGGAGTGCCCCGCCTGAGTGTACTGGATGTGCAAAAACAAATCCGTTCGATTCCGAAACCGGTTATTGCTGCCGTTAACGGATTTGCCATCGGAGGCGGACACGTGTTGCATGTCGTATGCGATCTCTCTATTGCTTCCGAAAATGCGATCTTCGGACAGACAGGTCCTCGTGTAGGTAGTTTCGATGCCGGCTTCGGATCATCTTATCTTGCCCGCGTTGTGGGACAGAAGAAGGCCCGTGAGATCTGGTTCCTTTGTCGCAAGTATAATGCGCAGGAGGCTCTGGATATGGGGCTGGTCAATAAAGTGGTACCGCTGGATAAACTGGAAGACGAGTATGTTCAGTGGGCGGAGGAGATGATGCAGCTTAGTCCGTTGGCACTCCGCATGATTAAAGCCGGTCTGAATGCCGAACTCGACGGTCAAGCCGGTATTCAGGAACTGGCAGGTGATGCCACTCTGCTTTATTACCTTACCGATGAACACAGGAAGGCAAGAATGCTTTTCTGGAGAAGCGTAAACCGGACTTTAAACAATATCCTAAATTTCCATAAGCAGACAGAGGCCTTCTTGATGGGAGGCCTTTTCTTTATATCATTTTTATGTATACAATAAATATTATTCCACGCGTTCTTCATTTCAAGCAACCTGCGGGAACTTCGCGTGGTTCTTATACTACCCGGAATGTCTGGTATATCCATCTTTCTTCCATAGAGTGTCCGGGACGTGTCGGAGTAGGAGAGTGTGCTCCGTTACCCAAACTGAGTTGTGATGACTTGCCGGATTATGAACAGGTGCTTCGGAGTGCCTGTCAGCGACTGGAACAAACGGGAGAACTGGATATAGAATCTTTACGTGGGTATCCTTCTATTCTGTTCGGACTCGAGACAGCACTGCGCCATTACGAAACACAGAGCTGGGCATTATGGGATACTCCTTTTTCGCGCGGAGAAGTCGGTATACCTATTAACGGACTTATCTGGATGGGAAGTTTTGACAGAATGCTGCAACAGATCGAAGTCAAGATGCAGGCGGGATATCGCTGTATCAAACTAAAAATCGGTGCGATAAACTTTGAAGAAGAATTAGCCTGTTGAGACATATCCGTGCTCACTATTCCGCCAGAGAAATAGAGTTGAGAGTGGATGCCAATGGAGCTTTCTCACCTGCCGATGCTATGGATAAACTGAATCGGTTGGCCGAATTGGACCTACATTCCATAGAACAGCCTATCCGGGCCGGGCAGTGGGAGGAAATGGCCCGTCTGTCGGCTGAGTCCCCGCTTCCTATTGCTTTGGACGAAGAACTGATAGGTTGCAATGCCCTTGAAAGAAAACGGGAATTGCTGGCGGCTATCCACCCCCGGTATATCATACTGAAACCATCTCTGCATGGCGGGATCAGTGGTGGCAACGAATGGATTGCAGAAGCGGAAAAGCAACATATCGGTTGGTGGATCACATCTGCGCTGGAGTCGAATATCGGTCTGAATGCCATAGCCAATGGTGTGCGACTTTCCGGAATCCGTTGCCACAAGGATTAGGTACCGGGCTACTGTTTACGGACAATGTGAGATGCCCTCGAGATTCGAAAAGATTGTTTATGGTTTTGCAAATAAGAGGAGTCGGCACATGATATTTAATAGAGAAGAACAACACCTAATGTTGGAAGGCAGTGTGCTTTCCAAGGAGGACGTGAAAAGGCTGGTGGCTTGTCACACGGAGGAGGCATCGGGATTTTTGTACGAACTTTACCGATTTCTGGAAGAGTGGTTCAGTGATTCTCCTTATCTGACAGTGAAAACTTCCGGTTCTACCGGGACTCCCAAACTGCTGAAGGTCCGTAAGGAGCAGATGATGCAAAGTGCCCGGCTGACTTGTGAGTTTCTGGGACTTCGACAAGGAGATAGCGTATTGTTGTGTATGCCTTTGCAATATATTGCCGGGAAGATGGTGGTGGTCCGGGCATTGGTGGCAGGGTTGAATCTGGTTATCCGGACTCCTTCCGGGCATCCGATGGCGGACGTGGACATACCGCTTCGCTTTGCCGCTATGGTGCCGTTGCAGGTTTACAACACACTGCAGGTATCGGCAGAAAAAGAGAGGCTCTGCCGGACCGATATTCTTATTATAGGCGGAGGGGCAATAGATGCAGGGTTGGAAGCTGAAATACGGCAATTACCGGTTAAGGTTTATTCTACGTATGGCATGACAGAAACCCTTTCACATATTGCTTTAAGACGGTTGAACGGACCGGATGCGAGTATGTTGTACCGGCCTTTTCCTTCGGTGCGGCTTTCTCTTTCGTCCGAACATACATTGGTGATCGATGCTCCATTGGTTTGTGATACCACTTTGGTGACAAATGATGTTGCGGAGATCTATTCCGATGGCAGCTTCTCTATTTTGGGCAGGAAGGATAATACCATCAATACCGGAGGTATCAAAGTACAGGCAGAGCAGATAGAAGAGATACTTCGTCCCTGGATGAGAGTTCCTTTTGCAATCACTTCTGTTCCCGATGCCAGATTAGGAGAGGCGGTTGTGCTTTTGGTAGAGAAGGGGGCAAATGCAGAGTTACCGGAAACAAAGATGAAGGAGCTTCTGTCTAAATATCAGTTACCCAAGATGATTTTGTCAGTCGGGGCTATACCTTGACGGAAACGGGAAAGATCAATCGTGCCGCTTGCCGGCAACTTGCCCTCACTTATCGGACAGATCGCTAAGTGTTTTTTCTTCTTTAGTTGTATCATATACGAAATAGCTTTAAATTTAATAACCAACACATATAAACTAATGAATAAGATTTGCTTTTTTATCGGAGTTTTTATTACCCTGCTTTTGGCGGGTTGCAGTTCTAATCCGATTACCCATGTTCGTGTGGCGACCTTTAATATCCGCTATGATAATCCGGGCGACAGTTTGAATTCCTGGAAGTATCGTAAAGAGAAGGTCTGTGAATTTATCCGTGAGAAACATCCCGATGTGCTGGGAATGCAGGAAGTACTGAATCATCAGTTGAAAGACCTGTTGTCCGGCCTGCCTGATTATGCCTATGTAGGTGTGGGACGCGAGGATGGAAAGACTCAGGGGGAATATGCTCCTGTATTCTATCGGAAAGATAAATATGATTTGTTAGACAGTAATACATTCTGGCTTTCCGAACATCCGGATAGTATCGGCAAACTTGGTTGGGATGCCGCGTGTACCCGCGTGGCTACTTGGGCTAAATTAAAGGATAAAACTACCGGAAAAGAGTTTCTGATGTTAAACACCCATTTTGACCACGTTGGTACGGAAGCTCGTCGTAACAGTGCCCTGCTTATTATTGATAAGATAAAAGAAATAGCCGGTACACATCCTGCTATGATGACCGGAGACTTTAATGTTTCTGAAGAGTGGGAAGCTTACAAAACGATCACATCCAATGAGTTTGTCTTGAAAGATGCATGGAAGATAGCCGGGAAACAGTCCGGTGAGAACTATACTTTCCATGATTTCGGAAGAGTACCTGTGGCCGAACGGGAAAAGATCGATTTCATTTTCGTAACTCCGCAAATCAAGGTGGCAGATGCAGAGATTATTTCTTCTGCGATTACAGATTCTACCTATTTGTCCGATCATAATGCACATCTGGCTGATTTGGAATTCTAAACCGTATAAACGAATTGTAACCATGAAACAGATTTTGCATATATTACTCATCGCCTTGATGCTGATGGGCTTTTATAGTTGTGTTCCGAAGACGGAATTAGCCTCTCCGGACGGACATATCAAAGTGGCTTTTACTGCGGATACCGATGGAAAGATGATGTATCGGGTGACTGTCAACGATACCCTTTTATTGGATAACTCTCCGCTCGGTTTCGAAGCGAAAGACGGAATCGATCTTAATCGGGGATTTCGTGTGGTGAGCACTGTCTTTACCGATAAAGAGAGATCTGGACGCAGCTTGGGGAGAGAATAAAACGAACCGGAATCATTATAATGAAATGGCGGTTCTTCTGAAAAATGCCGCTAATGTGGAATTGACTCTTCGTTTTCGTGCATTTGATGATGGTGTAGCCTTTCGTTACGAGTATGAGGTGCCCGGTGTCGACTCTTTGTTGATCACCGATGAACTGACTGCTTTCCGCTTTCATGAAGACGGGACCTCTTGGTCTATTCCTGCCAGTTTCGAGACTTATGAATTGCTGTACTCGAAACAGAAGATCAGTGAAGTGGAGAATGCCAATACTCCTTTCACTTTCAAAACATCCGGAGGGGTGTATGGCAGCATTCATGAAGCTGCTCTTTATGATTTTCCGGAAATGACTTTGAAGAAGGATGGTGAAAATACTCTGAAATCCGAACTTGCCTCATGGCCTGATGGAATTAAAGCTCGTAAAGAGAATCGTTTTACCACTGCATGGCGTACCATTCAGATCGCTCCGCAAGCTGTCGGACTGATTAATTCGTCGTTGGTCCTTAACCTGAATGAACCTTGTAAACTGGATACCACCGACTGGATCAAGCCGATGAAATATGTCGGTGTCTGGTGGGGGATGCATCTGGGAGTGGAAACCTGGAAGATGGACGATCGGCATGGCGCTACAACCGCCAATGCCAAGAAATACATTGATTTTGCTCATGCCAATAATATCGAAGGTGTGTTGTTTGAGGGGTGGAACGAAGGATGGGAAAGTTGGGGAGGTATGCAGAGTTTTGACTTTACTAAACCTTATGCCGACTTTGATATGGATGAAATAACTCGTTATGCACGTGAAAAGAATGTTCAGATCATCGGACATCATGAAACCGGTGGAAACATTCCCAACTACGAGCGCCAGATGGAGAAGGCAATCAAGTGGTATACCGATAAGGGCATTCATATTCTGAAAACAGGTTATGCCGGTGCTTTTCCTGACGGACATTCACATCATGGACAATATGGAGTGAACCATTATCAAAAAGTGGTTGAGACGGCTGCCCGTTATCGTATGACTCTTGATGCGCACGAACCTATCAAAGATACCGGTATACGACGTACCTGGCCCAATATGATGACACGTGAAGGCGCCCGCGGTATGGAGTGGAATGCCTGGAGCGAAGGTAATCCTCCTTCACATCATGAAATGTTGCCGTTTACCCGCTTATTGGGTGGTCCGATGGACTATACTCCGGGTACTTTTGATATTTTGTTTACACAGACGAAAGATTCTCCTAAACGTCAGAAGTGGAATGATCAGGATAAGGGCAATAGTCGCGTCAATACAACATTGGCCAAGCAGTTGGCTAATTGGGTGATTTTATATTCTCCGTTACAAATGGCATCTGATATGATCGAGCACTATGAAGGGCATCCTGCCTTCCGGTTCTTCCGTGATTTCGATCCTGATTGTGACGAATCGAGGGCATTGGCCGGTGAGCCGGGAGAGTTTGTAGCAGTGGTACGGAAGGCTAAACAGAATTATTTCCTGGGTGCCTCTACGAATGAAGAACCGCGGGTCTTGCCTGTCAGTCTTGATTTTTAGAGAAGGGGAAGACCTATAAAGCAATCATCTATGCTGATGGTGAGAAAGCTGATTGGAAAACCAATCCGACAGAGTATCAGATTACGGAACAGGAGGTGACTGCAGACGATACGTTGAATATCCGTATGGCAGCCGGTGGCGGACAAGCTATTTCATTTATGCCCTTGCAGAAATAAAAACAACATGATCAGCGGGAGATAATCCTTTAGTTCGGACCGTAATATTTTCAGGGCTTGCCCTATACGATAATTGATTGTTTGCGGAGAGACGTTCAGTTTCTCCGCAATTTCTTTATGAGTCATTTGAAGACTTCGATTCATTTCGTATGCCTGGCGAAATTCGGCCGGTAGTTTTCTTAAAGCCTCTTCGTACAATCTGAATAGTTCGTTTTCCAGGTAAAAGTCAGGTGAAGAGAACTCCGTTTCATATTTTTCCGCAATTTCCTGATGCACCTTGCGTTTTATTTCAAAATGAGAGATTTTATTAAGCGCTTTGTTCTTGACGATAGTAAAGAGAAGAGTCTTTAAAGTAAGTTCCGGTATAAGGGTTTTTCTGTTTTCCCATAGCCACATCATAGTATCCTGCACGATTTCTTCCGATTCGCTCAGAGTGACATATTGCGAGCAGAAGGCGCATAATCCACGAAAATAGTAACGGTAGATATGATCAAACACCTCTTCATCCCCTTCTCGCAGGGCTGATATAACGGCATTATTATCATTTATGTTTAGGTTAGTCAGAGTCTGTGCCATTCTTCTCTCCATTGTTATTAGCGAACAAACGTAGCTAAATTTTTGCTACCTACAAAATGATTTTCTGAAGAAAAAAAAGTTTGTGTTTTATTTAGTAACTTTGTTTTCTGAACTGTATTATACGTAACAGTGTATGATATAGGTATTAAAGATTTGGTTAAAACAATGGATGAAACAAAACTACTGAACTATCTGAAAGGAGAATCAGATGCCGAAGAGTGTCTGGAAGTGGAGGCATGGTATCATGCTTCTGCAGAACACAAAAAACAACTGGACCAACTTTATTATATGCTTTTTGTCGGTGAACGTAAGGTGGCAATGGATGGTGTGGACACCGAAAATTCACTAAGCGTTTTGAAGGACCGGATAAAGCACAAAGAGTCAGAGAAAAAATCAGTGCATAGAATACGTGTATCAAAATGGAAACGTTACGCGATGCCTTTGGCAGCTTTCCTGTGCGGTCTGTTGGTGTCTGTCGGTGCCCTATACTGGATTTCCTCCGGAAAGTCGGCAGGATATATTTTTGCTACCGAATCAGGGCAGCGGGCACAGGCAGTTTTACCGGATGGAACGAAAGTATGGTTGAATGCTTCAACACAGATCGTCTATAAGCCTTCTTTCTGGAAGCGGGAAAGACAGGTCGACTTGAGTGGTGAGGCTTATTTTGAGGTATCACGTAATAAGACAAAACCCTTTGTTGTTAATAGTAATGATGTCAGGACTTGCGTGCTCGGTACAAAATTCAATGTCCGGGCACGTCCGTCCGAAGAAAAGGTGGTGACCACTTTATTGAAGGGATCAGTAAAAGTCCAATTGCCGGGGCAGTCTGAAGAGGAAGGTATTTTGTTGAAGCCGGGACAGATGCTGAGTGTGGATACCCGTACGATGCAACCCATGCTTACAGAAGCCAACCGTCCGGGAGATGTATTGCTATGGATTAACGGAAAACTGAAATTCGAACAGGCCACACTTCAGGAAATAGTGCAGTGTCTTGAAAAACATTTTGATGTTCATTTCATTATTTCGGATGCACAACTGCAAAAGGACCGTTTTACCTGTACTTTTAGTACGGACGATGATATAAGACAAATTCTTTCTATACTCGCTCTTACCAAACGTTTCGATTATAAATGTGAGGATAACAATATAATATTGACTCCTAAGACGAATAGATAACAAAAATATTTTATAACCTAAATCACGAAGAGGGGGCTGTTTCTGTAAAGAAATAGTTCCCTTTTTTTATCTTCTGATCTGTATTCTTATTCTTTTTTTATTCTTTTTCGAAAAATCCGCTTCTTGATTTAGTATGTTTATAAGTTGAAATGTACTATTAACAGAAAAGAGATATAGTTAACCTAAAATCTGTAGTGATGAATAATGACCCTTAATTTAAAACCAACCTTAACATGTATTAGCGATCCTTTATGCTAAACCTTTCAATTTTACCTAAAAACATTTTCTAATTAAAAAAAGAACAAGATGAAGAAATCAGTGAAACACAAGTTTCAGTACTTGCTATTTTTTCTATTGTCGATGCCTGCTTTTATCTTTGCTTCAGCGCAAGATATACGGGTGAATATCGACTTTACCAAAGCCTCTTTGGGCAGTGTCCTGAATGAAATAGGACGTCAAACCTCATTATCTATTGTGTATAACACCGGGGATGTTAACCCCACTCAACCTGTTTCTATCAAGGCTTCTAACGAAAATATCACGACGGTCATGAACCGTCTGCTTCGTGGGACGGGACTTTCCTATTCTATTATGAACAAACATCTTATTCTTTCGACCACTGATAAGAACCATTCGATTCAACAGGAGAAAGTTACGGTTACAGGAAATATTTCGGATGCCAAAGGCGAACCACTGATCGGAGTGAGTATCTGGTGAAAGGAACATCGAACGGGACAATTACCGATATGAACGGGCACTTCTCCTTGCCGGTTGCGAAAGGAGATGTTATTGAGATCTCCTATATCGGTTATGCTCCGCAGGCCATTACGGTGACAGACTCCAAGCCTTTGAAGATTGTTATGAAAGAAGACGCAGAAGTGCTTGACGAAGTGGTAGTGACTGCCTTAGGTATCAAGCGGGCGCAAAAGGCGTTGAGTTACAACGTACAGCAAGTAGGTGGCGATGCTATCAATACAGTGAAGGATGCCAATTTTATCAACTCTTTGCAAGGTAAAGTTGCCGGAGTAACAATCAATAACTCAGCCGGTGGAGTTGGTTCTGCTTCGAGAGTCGTGATGCGCGGTACCAAGTCCATTACGAAAGATAATAATGCTCTTTATGTAATTGACGGTATTCCGATGTTCAATGTAAGCTTTGGTAAGAGTGAAGGTTCTTTTGCCACCCAAAGCGGTTCGGACGGAGTAGCGGATCTTAACCCGGATGATATTGAAAGTATCAATATGCTGACCGGTCCTTCTGCGGCAGCTTTGTATGGTAATGCGGCTGCCAATGGAGTCTATTGATCAATACCAAGAAAGGATCTGCCGAAAAGACAACTCTGACTGTCAGCAATAATACGATGTTCTCTGACGCATATATGATGCCGGAGATGCAAAACCGGTATGGAAACAATCCGGGAGAATTTGCAAGCTGGGGCAATAAAACCAAGCAAAGCTATGATCCTTCCCGTTTCTTTAATACCGGAGTGAATGTAATTAACGCTATTTCTTTTTCGACCGGAACAAAGAAAAACCAGACCTATGCGTCGGCTTCAACAACCAATGCGACAGGTATTTTGCCTAATAACAGTTATAGCCGCTACAATTTCTCTATCCGGAATACGGCCACTTTCCTGAAAGATAGGCTGACTCTGGATGTAGGTGCCAGCTATATCATTCAGAATGACAAGAATATAACGGCACAGGGACAATACTTCAACCCGCTGCCGGCACTCTACCTCTTTCCCCGTAACGACAATTTTGAGGAGATCCGTATGTTCGAACGATATAGCGAAAGCCGTGGAGTGAACGTACAGTTTTGGCCTTACGGACATCAGGGATTAAGTTTGCAAAATCCATATTGGATTATGAAACGCATGAACCGCAAGACAGAAAAGAAGCGCTACATGATTAATGCAAGCTTAACTTATAAGCTCACGGATTGGCTCAATGTAGCCGGACGTGTCAAGGTGGATAATTCCGATATTCGCATGACTCAGGAACGTTATGCATCTACTCTGACTACCTTTGCCGGTGCCAATGGTTTCTATTCCGATCAAAATCGTACGGACCGCAATACGTATGCCGATATGATGGTAAACATTGATAAGAGAATAGGGGACTTCTCGCTGAATGCCAATATCGGTGCGTCTATCAAGGATTTGGTTTACGAACAAATGGGGAATGAAGGTGATTTGGCAGGGATACCTAACTTCTTTACAGTGAGAAACATCAATTATGAAAGCAATTATAAACCTAAACAGTTCGGATATCATGACCAATCTCAGGGTGTATTTGCCAATATAGAATTGGGATGGCGGAGCATGGCATATCTGACCCTGACCGGACGAAATGACTGGGAGTCCCAACTGGCATTTACCAAGCATTCTTCATTCTTTTATCCTTCCATCGGAGGTTCTGTCGTTTTATCCGAGATGTTCCGGTTGCCCGAGTTTATTTCTTATGCAAAGCTACGTGGCTCATACAGTTCTGTGGCTTCATCTTTTGAACGTTATTTATCGAATCCGGGTTTTGAGTTCAATGAACAATCCCATCAGTGGGGATCTTCAACCACTCTGCCTGCCACCAACTTGAAGCCGGAAGATACCCGTTCGTGGGAGATCGGTTTGAATGCCAGACTGTGGAATCATTTCAGTATAGATGCTACTTACTATCATTCGAATACCTATAACCAGACCTTTAATATCACTTTGGCATCGTCGAGTGGTTATTCTTCGGCCATTGTACAAACGGGTAATATTCAGAACTACGGTTTGGAGTTGGCGTTAGGATACAATAATACATGGGGAGACTTTAGCTGGAACAGTAGTCTGACTTATACGATGAATCGTAATAAGTGAAACGTCTTGCCAGCGGTGCTACGAATCCGATAACCGGTGAAATTATCGATATGCCCGAACTGCGTATGGCTGTGCTGGGTGCCGACGGATATGCCCCAGAGTTATATTGAGAGAGGGCGGAACAATGGGAGACCTCTATGTGGATAAAGGGTTGCGTACAGACGGTAACGGTAATATCTGGGTAGATTCTCAGACAGGCAAAGTTGGAGTGCAGGATTATGCCGAACCGAAGAAAATTGGTACGATGAATCCTGATTTCAACATGGGATTCAGCAATACATTCTCTTATAAGGGCATCAATCTGGGAGTGGTTCTGACTGCTCGTGTCGGTGGATTGTGCGTCTCGAACACTCAGGGTATACTTGATTATTATGGTGTGTCCAAAGCTACAGCCGACGCTCGCGATGCCGGAGGAGTGTGGATCAATAACGGATTTGTAGATGCCAAATCTTATTATCAGACCATCGGTGGTTCTACCGGAGGGTTGGGACAGTACTATACTTATAGTGCAACGAACATACGATTGTCCGAACTGAACCTAAGCTACACGTTACCTCGTAAATGGTTTAATAATAAAGTAGGCATAACGGCAGGTATCGTAGGGAAGAATCTTTGGATGATTATTGTAAGACACCGTTTCGATCCCGAAATGACACCTTCCACTACCAGTAACTTTTATCAGGGAGTAGATTACTTTATGCAACCGAGTACACGTAATATTGGCTTCAATGTCAAGTTTCAATTTTAAAACCAGTCGATCATGAAAAAGAAAATATTAAATATAGTTTTGGCCGCAGCTGTCACACCTTTCCTGTGCTGCTGTACCGATAATTTTGAGGAGTATAATACCAATCCCTATGAACCCCATTCACTCAATCCGCCCATGCTGTTTGCAACCATGATTACTACTGGAATCAATGTACAGCAGAATGACAATCAGATGATCGATCAAATGGTAGCCGGACCTTTCAGTGGTTATCTTACGATGGCCAACTCATGGGGTGGGTCCAACTTCAATACTTTTAATCAGACGGAATCCTGGAATCAGATTCCTTTCAACACACCCTTTGAGAAATTCTATTCCAATTACTTCAAGTTGGAGACTGCGACGGGTGGAAAAGGCCACTATTGGGCGATGGCAAAACTCCTTCGTGTGAATACAATGTTGCGTGTAACCGATTGTTACGGTCCCATTCCCTACAGCCAGGTGGCCAATGGTAAAACGGCTGTTGCCTACGATAGCCAGGAAGATGTGTATAAACATATGTTTGAAGATCTGGATTATGCAATACAGATGTTGGGTGAATTTGTAGATGAAGTGGGGGACTGAAACCGTTGGAGGGTTATGATCCGGTCTATAATGGTGATTATAATAAATGGATGCGTTTTGCTAATTCACTTAAACTGCGTTTGGCTGTCCGCATCAGTAATGTGTCCCCCGAACTTGCCCGTACGAAAGCCGAAGAAGCGGTAAAGAGCACCCGCGGACTGATAGATACGAACGATAATAACGCGTATGTCGGTGTAGGTGCCGAGCCCAATCCTCTTTGGCTGGTGGCCTCCAGTTGGGGAGAGATTCGTATCAATGCCACTATAGCCAGTTATATGAAAGGATATTCCGATCCTCGCAGTGCAGTCTATTTCACCACCTCCAAGTTGGGAGGCGATAGCCCGTATATGGGTATGCGGTCAGGGTTGGAAGGAGTGAAGCCGGCAACTTATTCGGGATATTCCATGCCCAACTACGAACAGAAAGACGACATGTTGATGTTTTGTGCGGCTGAAACCGCCTTTTTGCGTGCTGAAGGCGCCTGCGTGGTTGGGATATGGGAGGTAGTGCCCGTGACTTCTACGAGCAAGGCGTTAAGCTATCATTCGACCAACGGAAAGTGAGCGGGGCAGACGAATATCTGGCCAATGCAGTGGCTGTGCCTGAACCTTTTATCGATCCGGTAAACCCGGCTAAATGCAATTATACACCGAAAACCAAGATCACGATTGCCTGGAACGAAGGTGCTTCGACGGAAGAGAAACTGGAGCGGATCATTACTCAGAAATGGATTGCTAACTTCCCTCTGTGCTTTGAGGGTTGGGCCGACTATCGACGTACAGGTTATCCGGAAGTGTTTCCATCTGTCAGCAATTTGAGTAATGGAGTGATCGACACCAATCGGCAATTGCGGCGTTTACCTTTTCCCTTGTCCGAAAAACAGGGAAATTCAGCCAATGTTTCGGCTGCCGTTTCAATGTTGGGTGGTCCGGATACCGGAGCTACCGATCTTTGGTGGGCTAAAAAGAATTGATGTTTAAGCTAATAAAGAGAAAAGAAAATGAAAAAGAGATATTTAAATATAGTAGTTTTTGCATTGTTCGTCAGCATGCTTTGGGGTTGCAGTGACTGGACCAAACCTGAAGCGGAAGACTTTTTTGAAATGCCGGGAAATGATTATTACGAGAATCTGAGAGCATATAAACGTTCGGAGCATTCGGTTGCATTCGGTTGGTTTGGAGGCTGGACGGGTGTCGGGGCTTCGATGGTGGGCAGTCTGATGGGGCTTCCCGATAGTGTGGACTTCGTTTCGATTTGGGGTAACTGGAAAAATCTTGATGAGGCCCGGATGTTGGACAAAAAGAAGGTGAAAGAACAGAAGGTACACGCGCCTTAATGTGTTTTATCGTGGCTAATGTAGGCGATCAGTTGACTCCGGAAGAGCATAAAGAGAATTATAAGGAGGTACTGGGGCTGGAAGGATGGTGATCAGGAAGCTATCGACGGTGCCATCAGAAAATATGCGAATGCTATTTGTGACTCCATTGATAAGTATGGATACGATGGTTTCGACATCGATTATGAACCTAATTATGGTTCTCCCGGAAACTTGGCGAGTTATCCCGAGAATATGCTCACTTTCGTGAAAGCACTGGGAGAAAGAATCGGACCTAAATCGGGTACGGGACGGTTACTTGTGATTGATGGCGAGCTCAAAGTATTCATCCGGAAACCGGGCCTTACTTTGACTATTTCATTGTGCAGGCATACTCTAACCTTGCGGGTAATTCCGATGCTAATCTTGACAGACGTCTGGCTGGTACGATTGCCAACTTTAAAGGAATACTTCCTCCGGAGAAAGTGGCTAATATGTACATCGTTACGGAGAATTTCGAATCTTATGCTCCGACAGGAGGAGGTGATTATGTAGATCGTTACGGAAACAAAATGAGAGCACTTGCCGGCATGGCACGCTGGACTCCGACTATTGACGGAAAACAGGTACGGAAGGGTGGAGTAGGCACCTATCACATGGAATATGACTATCCGGGCGACATCGAATATAAGTACCTGCGTGAAGCAATCAGAATAATGAATCCTGCTGTAAAATGACTTTAAAGAATTTGATTATGAAAAGAATAACAATAAAACAATATTTGCTTGCCTGTTTCGTTCTGCCGATGATCTTGGCAGGATGCAACGATGCCGATTACCAGGTTATCGACAATGCGATTTATTTGAATGAAGCATCCGAGAATGGTTCGGCAAAGGTTACCGTTGATCCTGAAAATGTAACAACAACTACTCTGACCGTACGTGTGGGACAGCCTGTAACCGAAAATGTGACTGCTGTCCTGACGGTAGATCCTTCTATTCTTAAAGAGTACAATGAAGCTAATGAAACTTCGTACGAAGTCCTTCCCGAGCAGTATTTTACTTATGACAAAGAGATAAAGATAGCGGCAGGCGATGTTAGCGCAATCCCCAGTGAGTTTAGAGTGAAACCTTATTCAAACGAAAACGGAGAATTGTATGCTATTCCGGTATCTCTCACAGAAATTCAGGGACCGGTGTCCACAATCGGGCTTTCGTCGAAGTTTATCATTTTGCTGGATAAGCCGCTGATACAGTCTGTACCGTTTATGAATACGACCAATGCCGTGAAGCCCGCCAAGGACGAATTGTGGGGAGTGACAACCAATGAATGGTCACTCGAGGCTTGGGTACAGATGGACGGATTCGATATTAATAATCAGGCTATATTTAATTCGGGCAGCAGCGACCACGAGGTTTATATCCGTTTCGGTGACGCTATGATCCCTTATAATTCATTACAGGTGAAGACACTTGGAAGTCAGGTCAATACGGTGACTTTGTTTGAGAAGAATAAGTGGTATCATCTGGCCTTCGTTTATAATTCTTCCGGGTTATTGTCGATTTATATCAACGGAGTGCTCGACGTGACTCTGCAGACAAAGGGTGGCCCGGTTAGATTCGACAAGATGAACATGGTTTCGAGCGGTAGCTACTTCCGCAACAATTGTCAGATGGCCCAGGTGCGTCTTTGGAAGAGCGCAATCAGCCAGACGCAAATTCAGTCCAACATGTATTTTGCCGTGAAGCCCGCCGATCCGAACCTGATAGGCTATTGGAAAATGGATGAAGGTAAGGGAAATGCCTTTGTCGACTGTACCGGACACGGATACGATTTGGTGGCAGGAGGAACTCTTGTCTGGAAAGAGCATGTTCGTTTTGATAAGCAATAACTATGTAAAAAGAAGATAAGATATGAATAGACATTTGAATTTTGTGACCTTAATCTGCCTGATAACAGGCTTTGTATCGTTGGCTTCGTGCAGCAACGATGATGATGAAATGGACAAATATCAAAAGATATATATCAGAACGGGAGTTGCACCGGGGGCCGAAATGGGTGCTGCGGTAGTGGTGGATTGTGTGAGCAATTCCTCTACTGCCGACCGTTCTGATTTTGAAATACAATTGTGTGCCGTACAGCCGGTTACGCGGGATGTCACTGCCGCTTTGGGAGTAGATACGCTGAAAGTGGATACTTACAATTCTGCCAATAAGACGAAATGTAAGTTGTTGCCCCAAGATAATTATACCATTGAAACAAGTGAAGTTGTCTTAAAAACGGGACAGACAGTGGCCGATTCATCTTTTCAGGTCGTTTTGAAGAATATAGAAAAGTTGACTAATCCTGACGGATATGTGCTTCCCGTGGCGCTTAAAGGAGTTATGGGCATGGACGAACAGGCTGTCAGTACATCTATGAAGACGGTTTATATCCGGATTTATACCAGCGTGCTTTATACCAGTTATACGAAACCCGGGAATTGGTCCGCTGTAGATCGAAGTGCGTGGAGTGTAAGTTGCAGCAATGTTTATGCCGATGATGATGCCAAATATGGTGCACATCTGGCTATTGACGGTGAGATAAATACTACTTGGTTTACATGGGGAGTGGCTAATGCCGGAGAGTGTTGGTGGAATACGGTACTGGACCGGCCTGTTACCTTAACCGGATTTTCGGTCACTAAACAGAGTGCCTACGGATCGGGTTATAATCTGAGAAGTGCTGAGATTAAGGTTCGGAAAGAGGGTGAAACCGAGTGGGTTACTTACCCGAGAGTCTTGACTTTCAGAAATTTTAAAGGGGCTGATCCGCAATATGCGGCCATCGAACCACCTATCCCGAATGTAAAGGAATTCAGAATAAACTGTCTGACTCCGGATAATTATACCGGGTTTGCTGAGATAAATTTATATGTGAAGCAATAGAGGTGTTTAGATTGTAGATAAGGGGGCGAGAGGCATCGGGGATGAAAGTCTTCGGTGCTTCTTTGCGTGTGTCGTATTGATAAAGTTTAATAAAAAAAGGGTGATAGAGGTTAGTAGTTTTCCCGGGTGAGTTGTATTATTAAATAATGAAAGCAACTTCTTGTCGTAATCTTGGGTTATGTTTTTAATATCCCCTATCTTTGCTTACTGGAATTGTTAACCGATGGAATTATTATAAAAAACTAACTGATGAATAAAAAGCCGATAAGCCTGTATGTTGGGTGCCTACTGTTTACTTTGCTATGGGATTGCCGTTTGTGGCCCTTTCGATGGTTTCTGTCCTTATGTTTTCCGATATGGAAGTGTCGAATGCACAGATTGCTTTCTGGACTTCTCTCATTATGCTTCCCTGGACATTGAAGCCTTTATGGAGTCCGTTTCTGGAAATGTTTAAAACGAAAAAGTACTTTGTTGTCGCTACGGAAATTATTACCGGACTGGCATTTGCATTGGTAGCACTTTCGCTGCCGCTGCCCGACTTTTTTCGTTATGCCATCGCTCTGATGGGGATCATTGCTCTCAGTGGTGCGACTCATGACATTGCGGGGGACGGAGTATACCTGACTGAACTGACTGCTACCCAGCAAGCCAAGTATATCGGTTGGCAGGGAGCTTTTTATAATCTGGCCAAGATACTTGCCAACGGAGGCTTGGTTTGGTTGGCAGGTATGCTGAAGGATGAATTTGGAGTGGTACATGCCTGGATGATTGTCATGTTGATGTGTGCGGGTATTATGATTCTGATCGGTCTTTACCACATCCGGATTTTGCCTTCGGGAGGAGGCGCTTCCGGTGAAGTGAATACGATGAGTGACGCATTGAATATGCTTTGGGAAGTCATCCGCTCTTTTTTCCAAAAAAAACATATTGCTTTCTACATTGTCTTTATCATTTTGTACCGGTTTGCCGAAGGATATGCCATCAAGATTGTACCGTTGTTCCTGAAAGCGTCGGTTGCGGATGGTGGATTGGGACTCAGCACTCAGGATATCGGACTGGTATATGGTACGTTCGGAGCGGGAGCTTTTATTCTCGGTTCGCTTTTGGCCGGTTATTACATTTCGGCTTTCGGACTTCGGAAGACTTTGTTTTCTTTATGTTGCGCTTTTAATATTCCGTTCTTGGTATATTTCCTGTTAGCCCTTTACCAGCCTTCCGATCTATGGATTATTGGTATGGCCATTGTGTCTGAATACTTGGGTTACGGGTTTGGTTTTGTCGGATTGATGCTCTTTATGATGCAGCAAGTGGCTCCCGGCAAACATCAGATGGCACATTATGCTTTTGCTACCGGTATTATGAATCTGGGCGTGATGCTTCCCGGAATGATGAGCGGATACCTGAGCGATTGGCTGGGTTATCGCGATTTCTTTATCTGGGTACTTATCGCTACCATACCGGCTTTTATCGTGACTTGGCTGGTACCTTTCACATATCCGGACGGAAAGAAGAAATAAAAAGAGATTTTCAATATAAACAAGATATATACATAATATTAATTTAATCGAATCATGGAAGAAATTAAAATTGCAGGTGCTGCTTTGCCGGCTATGCCTTGGGAAGAACGTCCGGCAGGATGTAAAGATGTAGTGTGGCGTTGTTCGGCCAATCCGATTATTCCGCGCGACTTGCTCCCTACTTCAAACAGTATATTCAACAGTGCCGTAGTTCCGTTTAAGGATGGCTATGCAGGGGTGTTCCGTTGTGATGATACTAATCGTCGCATGCGTTTGCATGTGGGATTCAGCAAGGATGCTGTTCATTGGGATATCAACGAAGAACCGTTAAAGTTTCAATGTGATGATGCTGAGGTTGGAACCTGGTCTATGGATATGACCCACGGGTTTGCTTTATCGAAGACCGCTACTATGTGACCTGGTGTAATGGCTATCATGGTCCTACTATCGGTGTGGCCTACACCTATGATTTTGTTACTTTTCACCAGTTGGAGAATGCCTTTATTCCTTTCAATCGGAATGGAGTCTTGTTCCCTCGTAAGATAAACGGTCGTTTTGCGATGTTGAGCCGCCCGAGTGATAATGGGCATACTCCTTTTGGAGATATTTTCTATAGCGAGTCTCCCGATATGGAGTTCTGGGGACGTCATCGTCATGTTATGTCGCCGGCTCCGTTCGAAGACAGTGCCTGGCAGTGTACCAAGATCGGTGCAGGGCCTATCCCGATTGAAACCTCGGAAGGCTGGTTACTGATCTATCATGGTGTATTGGCTTCCTGCAACGGTTTTGTGTATAGTTTTGGTTCGGCACTGCTTGACATCGATCAGCCCTGGAAAGTAAAATTCCGTTCGGGGCCTTATCTGATTTCACCTCAGAAGGATTACGAATGTATGGGTGATGTGCCTAATGTCTGTTTCCCATGCGCAGCGCTTCATGATTCGGAGACCGGACGGATTGCCATCTATTATGGGTGTGCGGATACAGTGACCGGGCTCGCATTCGGATACATTCCGGAAATTATTGAATTTACCAAACGTACAAGTATCATCTGAATCGAATAAAACAGAAAGGGTGTAGCTATCCCGCCGGGATGGCTACACCCTTTTGCTTGTATGGCTACACCCTTTCGGCTGTTATCCCGTTGTATGCAGTCAGCATCCAAACCATCTTTTCCTGTTCTTTCAGGTAGTCGCTCATCATGGCCACTGTTACTTCGTCGTTGTGTGAAGAGGCGAGAGACAGGATTTTACGTTCTTCCGCAATCAGATGCCCGTAAGTTTCGAGAATATGATTCAGAGCGTCGTCGGCCTTATTCACTCCGTCCACTTCCTTGATCTGCGCCATCTTCAGATAGTCACTGTATTTATTGGCGGGAGTTCCTCCCAGCATCAGTATACGTTCGGCTATTTCGTCCACCTTTTCGGCGGCTCCATTATATAAATCTTCAAACTTGCTGTGCAGTACGAAGAAACCGTGTCCTTTGATGTTCCAGTGAAATCCTCTCAGGTTTGCATAATGAATCTGAAAATCGGCAAGCAGTTGCTGTAATGACAGTACGATGGTGTTAGCTCCTTTTTCTTCCAAATGTGTATAATTTAAAGTCTTCATAATGATATTGTTTTTTTGAGTTAATACTATATTTCTTCTTTTTATCTGGAACAAAGATACGGCACAAAATGATTCGTGTCAAACTGAAAATTTCTATCTTTGCATTGATAGATTCTATATCTTTAATAAATCAGAGAACGATGACTATACAACAATTGGAATATATTCTGGCTGTGGACCAGTTCCGGCATTTTGCTAAAGCTGCCGAGTATTGCCGGGTGACGCAACCTACTTTGAGTGCAATGATCCAAAAGCTGGAAGACGAATTGGGGGTGAAACTGTTCGACCGTAGCATGACACCGGTTTGCCTACTGCCATTGGTAAGAAAGTGCTGGAACAGGCCCGTAAGATTCTTTCGGAAGTTATCTGTGTCAAGGAGATCATCAGCGAAGAACAGCACTCCCTGTCGGTACATTCCGATTGGCAGTGTTACCGACGATTGCACCTTATCTTCTGCCCCGTTTCTTTCCGCAACTGATGGAGAAATACCCGGATCTTGATATACGGGTGATGGAGCTGAAGACGCCCGACATTCGCAAGGCTCTGCTGACCGGTGAAGTGGATGCTGCTATCATTGCCAGCATGCTGGATGATGCCGCATTAACGGAAGAGACCTTATTCTACGAGCAATTCCTGGGCTATGTCTCAAAGAAGGAACCGTTGTTCAAGCACGATGTGATTCGTACGTCCGATGTGACAGGGGAACGGCTTTGGCTTCTTGACGAAGGGCATTGCTTCCGCGATCAGTTGGTTCGTTTTTGTCAGATGGAAGCGGTTAAGATCAGCCAAATGGCGTATCGGCTGGGTAGTATGGAAACCTTTATGCATATGGTGGAGAGTGGTAAGGGGATTACGTTTATTCCCGAACTGGCAGTGATGCAATTGAGCGAAGAGCAGAAAGAACTGGTCCGTCCGTTTGCTATCCCGCGGCCTACCCGTCAGATTGTCCTGGTGACCCGGAAAGACTTCATCCGCACCAGTCTGCTGCAGGTTTTGAAAGAGGAGATTCAGGCGGCGGTTCCCAAGGAGATGCTTACCCTGCAGGCCGTTCAGTGTCTGGTATAATATAAAAACGACGGCGATATTTTCACAAACATCGCCGCCTTATTTCTTTTATGTATCAGAATTATTACTCGTTTTGCCTGATTGTGTAGGTGTTTCTTGTTGTTTTATTGAGAATGAAATGATTTTATTTTTAAGTTTTTGTCTTCGTTGATATCTATTGTGACATACTGTATATTGTCATAAATGGTGTTCACACGGAGTTTTATTCCTTTGCTGTCGCCAATTGCTCGGCTATACTATCCAGCTTGAAAGAAACAAGGCTCGAACCAATTGATTGGGGGAGTCATTAAAGGCATTATGCCGGAACTCCAGATAGATATATCCGTCATCTTTTATGGGACCTGTTATTTCGTTTTGTACCAATTCAGCATGTGTTTTTTATTTTCATTCATGCTGCCCAGATATTGATATTCGATGGTCAGATAATCTTTCGTAAGTGCATGCGCTGTGACGTTGATACGGTCGTCTCCAATGCTGTCTGCTGTAGCTTCCGTCAGTGGAATGATCTCTTTCGTCAATATATCTTCTATCGTGAATATTTTACCGTTCTCATATCCGGGTTTCTCTTCTCCCATCTGCAGATAGCCAACGAAGACTCTTTGACCTTCTGCAACAGTGTATTTCCTGTTGCGTATATCGCCGTATCTGCCGGAAGTACATTGTCTCCATTGTCCAATGCAATGAAAAAGTCCCTTGGAGTGTCCGCATTGGGAATCTTCATTGTGCCGATGGCCAATATTCCACCCGGAGGACAAGTGACCCACTCGTCGTTGTTGGCATCGTCCAGACATGACTGTAAAATGGGCAATAACATCAGGATGACGGCAAAAGTTATTAAATTAAATTTCTTCATAAGTTTCTTGTTGGTTTTATCCTATTTATCCATTGAGATTTATTCTTTATTGTATTGAGAAAATGCAGGAAGTGATGAAATATTGCATCCTAAAATGTTAAAGAAACAAAAGTGATAAAAGAGTTGTTCTCTCTGTGCAGTATTTCTATCTTTGCTGCATTTATAAGGTAAACACGTGTTTAGGAGAATGAATGAATTAGAGCTGTCGGAACGTTGCAGGCAGGGAGATAATCGTGCCCGCAAAGAACTTTATGAGCAGTACGCAGGGCGCATGCTTGGTGTCTGTCTTCGTTATGCCGGAGACAGGGATATGGCACAAGACTTGGTACACGACGGTTTCCTGAAGATTTTCGACTCCTTCGACAAGTTTACCTGGCGGGGTGAAGGCTCTCTGAGAGCATGGATGGAGCGTGTAATGGTGAATACGGCTTTACAGTTCTTAAGAAAGAACGACGTGATGAACCAGACCACGGCACTGGATGAAGTTCCCGAAACGTATGAAGAACCGGATGCTTCGGCTGTTGAAGCAATACCACAGAAAGTGCTGATGCAATTTATTAATGAACTCCCCGCCGGATATCGTACCGTATTCAATTTATACACCTTTGAAGATAAGTCGCACAAGGAAATCGCACAGATGTTGGGGATTAATGAAAAATCTTCTGCCTCACAGCTTTTTCGCGCAAAAAGTGTATTGGCAAAGAAAGTGAAAGAATGGTTGGTGACCAATGGTTGACATGTATTTACAGATACTGAGGTGAACCTTGGATTTCAAAAATGAAATAGAATGATGAAAGAAGACGAAAAATGGATTAAAGCATTCAAGGATAAGCTCGAAGATTATTCGGAGCCGATGCCTGCTTCCGGTTGGGAACGACTGGAAAGGGAACTGATGCCTGTAACCGAAAAACGAATATATCCGTATCGCCGGTGGGCGGTTGCTGCGGCAGCTGTGGTATTGGTGGTAACGACTGCTGTCAGTTTGTATTTTCTGAATAGTCCGGTAGCTGATGAAATCCGTTATGCAACGGCTCCTTCACTGGCTGTCAACCCGGATGTATTGCCGGAACCTGCCTTGCCGGATGTACAGGTAGCTGTATCCGAACCCGTTAAGCCGGTAGGAACGACGAGTATCAACCCTGTTTCGGGCTATTTGGCAAAGAATACTGATCCGGTGATTGTTCCGGAGGTATCCTCCTTGGCAGAGAAGCGACCGGAGGCAGTGACGGAGGAAAAGAGAACTGAGCCGCAACAGGAAGCAACTGCTGCAATCGAGAAAAAAGAAAGTGCGACGGCGCAGCCTCCAAAGAGGAAAGAAGCGCGGCGACCGTCCGGTAAAGACAAGTATCAGTTGCCTATCGGAGACTCTTCTGCTAAACGTGGTGGTAAATGGTCGATGGGAGTGGGTATCGGTAATGGAGGTGGACTTCCGACAAATGGTTCCGAAAATTTTGCGCCCCGTCCGATGACTAACAGGGTCGACTTGATGACGATCATGAATGGAGCTGTGAGTATTCCTGCCGATCAGGAAGTTATATTTGAAGAAGGGGTTCCCTATCTGAAGTCCAATACAACTGCCGTGATGGATTATGAACATCATCAGCCGGTTAGCTTCGGACTGTCTGTACGTAAGTCTCTTCCCAAAGGTTTCTCTGTAGAGACGGGATTGACTTATACGTTGTTGTCTTCTGACATCAAACGGCAGGGGGATACCAAGATGCAGAGTCAGAAATTGCATTATATAGGTATTCCTGTACGTGGAAACTGGAATTTTCTGGAAAAGAAATATTTTACACTCTATGTATCTGCCGGAGGAATGGTTGAAAAGTGTGTTTATGGAAAGTTGGCGGATGATAAGGTGAATGTGAAGCTTTGCAATTTTCTGTAGCCGGTGCCGTGGGAGCGCAATTCAATGCGACAGATCATGTCGGCCTATATGTGGAACCGGGAGTTTCGTATTTCTTTGATGATGGCTCCAAAGTACAAACCATCCGAAAAGAAAGGCCTTGTAACTTTAACTTGCAGGCAGGATTGCGATTCACTTATTAAAGTAGGATGGCAAAAAATATACCGGTTACATTATCTCCCTGTTCTTGCCTTGTATTGTAATGAATTAAGGCAAGAACAGGGAGATTTTTATGTCGTGACTTACAAATTATAAATAAGCGCAATCGTCATAATTTACCGCAGAGTGAACTTAATCTATTGATTGCCAATGATCTTTATCTGTGTAAATTCGTGTAATCTGTGGCGAATACGAATTTCGACACTTATATAAGTCAATTCACTTGTACGGTCCGGAAATATTGCCTGAATAGTTTCTCAGCCTTTTCTATCTGCTCCGGAGTATTCTCTTTCACTCCTTTCAGCATATATTCTTTGTTCATTGCTTCATATTTGTGAACACCCAAGGTGTGGTAAGGCAATATTTCTACACGCTGAATCATCTGGTACGTTCCAAGATGCTCTCCCAGCTGCCGGATATCGTCTTCGAAGTCACTGTAGCCGGGCACTAATACGTATCGCAACCAGAATGGTTTATGATTGGTTTCAAGCCAGGCTGCGGTTTTCAGGGTCTGCTCGTTGCTTCTTCCGGTTAAAGACTGATGATGTTCCGGATTAAATTCTTTGATATCTAATAAAACCAGATCAGTCAATTCCAATAGTTCCTCTACATCATTGTTCCATAGCCCGCCATTGGTATCAAGGCAAATATGGATTCCTGCTTCCTTTAGTCTTTTAAAAAGTGGGATAAGCGATTTTGCTTGAAAAGTAGGCTCTCCGCCGGAAAAGGTGATACCTCCCTTTTTACCGAAGAAAGCTTTCTGACTGACGGCCATGCGAACTATTTCCTCAGGGTCGGTTGCTGTCCCTCCTTTGGCTTCAATTGTGTCCGGATTGGCACAATAGAGGCAACGGAAGTTACACCCTTGAAGGAAAACGACGAGCCGGAGACCCGGCCCGTCGAATGTTCCCATTGACTCGTATGAGTGTACGTTTATCATTCAATTACATTCTTTCGTGGAAACTGCGGCTGATTACTTCCAACTGATGTTCGCGGCTCAATTTCACGAAATTAACGGCATATCCTGAGACACGGATAGTCAGTTGCGGATACTTTCGGGATGTTCCATCGCATCCTGCAACATTTCCCGGTTCAGCACGTTTACGTTCAGGTGGTGTGCGCCTTTTGTAAAATATCCGTCCATCATGGTCACCAGATTGTCGATACGGTCTTCTTGTGTTGCTCCCAATGATTTGGGAACGATCGAGAACGTATTGCTGATACCATCCTGTGAGTCGCGATAACGCAACTTGGCTACAGAACTCAGTGAGGCGATTGCACCATTTTTATCACGTCCGTGCATGGGGTTGGCACCGGGAGCAAAGGCAATGCCTTTGGCGCGTCCGTCAGGAGTGGCACCGGTCTTCTTGCCATACATTACGTTCGAAGTGATAGTCAGCAGCGAAAGGGTAGGACGGGCATTCTTATATACGGGGAGTTTCTTTAATTCTTCGCTAAAGAAATATACCAGGTCCACACCCAGGTGGTCTACACGGTCATCGTCATTACCGAAACAAGGGAAAGCACCTTCGATATCGAATCCCTCCGTCAGTCCGATGTCGTTGCGACGGGCTTTCACATGTGCATATTTGATGGCGGACAGTGAATCGATGGCGATTGAAAGTCCGGCTACACCATAAGCGAGGTTAATGCGGGGATCAGTATCCACGAAAGCCATCTGCGCCTTTTCGTAGTAATACTTATCGTGCATGTAATGTATGATATTCATTGCTTCGTTGTATACACGTGCAATTTGTATCAATACTTTCTTATAGTTGGCCATTACTTCTTCGAACTTCAGTGTTTCACCGGTCAATACAGGGATGTCTTTTACCATAACTGTACCTGTATTTTCGCAACGTCCTCCGTTGATAGCCAGTAGCAGGGCTTTGGCAAGGTTGGCACGTGCGCCGAAGAACTGAATCTGCTTTCCGATTTCCTGATATGAAACACAACAAGCGATTCCGTAGTCATCCGATTGACGGACTTCACGCATCAGGTCGTCGTTTTCGTATTGTACGGAAGAAGTGTCGATAGATACTTGTGCACAGAATGCTTTGAAGCCTTCGGGTAACTCAGGGCTCCATAGTACAGTCATGTTAGGTTCCGGTGACGGGCCTAAGTTATAAAGTGTCTGCAAGAAGCGGAAAGAAGTTTTAGTAACTTTGGTACGTCCGTCATTGAAACGTCCACCGATAGATTCGGTCACCCATGTGGGATCACCCGCAAAAATATCGTTGTACGACTGCATACGCAAGTGGCGTACCATACGGAGTTTGATAACGAATTGGTCGATCAGTTCCTGAGCGAATGTTTCGGTTATCGTACCCTGGCTTAATTCATATTCAAGATAGATGTCGAGGAATGAAGATACATTACCCAGTGACATGGCAGCACCATCCTGCTCTTTTACGGCAGCCAGATAAGCCATATACACCCATTGTACAGCTTCCTGTGCGGTATATGCCGGTCGGCTCAGATCCAAACCATAATATTCGCCCAATACTTTAATCTCTTTCAGGGCCTTGATTTGCTCGGCTACTTCTTCACGAAGACGAATGCGGGCTTCAGTCATAGGACCTGTCAGATTATGCAGATCTTCTTTTTTAGCTTCTATCAGACGGTCAAGACCATAGAGAGCCAGGCGGCGATAATCACCGATGATACGTCCGCGTGCATAGTTGTCGGGAAG